>Ga0187771_10002624_pt1 | contig 12431 bp, 9 predicted proteins | sample 0116_SJ02_MP15_1_FD_133139 | JGI IMG/M metagenome (GOLD analysis project Ga0187771, IMG submission 133139) | Tropical peat soil microbial communities from peatlands in Department of Meta, Colombia - 0116_SJ02_MP15_10_MG | ecosystem: Environmental > Terrestrial > Soil > Wetlands > Peat | place... | reverse complement strand
GGGCGCGGGCCGGGCCGCCGTCGGATGCATAGCGCGCGGCTCCCCAGCGCGGCGATGAACCGCGGGGCGCAGCGGAAGACCAGCCGGACCCGCGATAGGTGCGTAAAGGGGCTGACTGGAAGCTGCGGTCTTGTGAGCGCGCGCTCCGCGTGCAGTTTTGGCGGCAGGCGCTTCGGGCGGCTTAGCCGGCATCACCACTCCCGCTGGAGCACTCGCTCTGAGTGCCGCCGCTTCCGCGCTCTTGGCGGCAATAGGAGGCGCAACCGGTGACCCTGCCGGCGCCTTGGCAGCAGGCGTCGGTGCCCCGGGAACCGGCCTTCGCGCCCCGGGAGCGACAGGAGCCGCCAGAGGCCCGGCCGCCACGGGCTTCGCGGGGATCGGCGGGGGTGGCGCGACGCGGGCCGGCGGCGCCATGACCGCCTTGCGCGCCTGCGCCTTGATCTCAGCGATCGTCCGCGTCATGGAATGCACTTCCGGATGAGCTTCCGCCTTGCGTAGCTCCGCGTGCCCGGGAGGGTGCGCGGCTCCCGCGGCGGCCGGCGGCTCTTTCGCCGCCAGGCGGGACGCTGCCGGAAGCGCCGCCGCGGCCTGCCCCGTCGCTTCCTGCGCCTCGGCCTGCTGGTTGAGAGCTCTAAAGTGGGCGCGAACTTTCTCCGCCTCATGGTCATCAAGGGCGCTCGAGTGCGATCGCTTCTCGGTAATGCCAATCTCCGGCAGGTACTCGACGATGGACTTGCTCTTCACCTCGAGTTCCCGCGCCAAATCGTTAATGCGAATCTTTCCCATTGATCCTTTTGTCCTCTCCCTGCCTCCAGACGTTGCCGGAGGGTTCGAAATCCAGCCGGGCGTCAAGCGCCCCCAAGCTTAGTTGATCATGCTTGGCCTCCTCCGCCGTCGGAAGGCGCTTTGTCACTCGTCTGCGGGGGTGCTTCCTCCGTAGACTTTGCGTTTTCTTCCTCCCCACCGGCAGCAGATTTCGCGGGCTCCTCTGCGGCAGCCGTCGCACCTCCTTGGCCGGCGGCCTCGCCAGCGCTCGCTTCTTCCTGGGCCGCGGATTCCGCTTCCACTGTCCCTGCCATCGTCGAAGCCGGCTCGGGTTCGGTAGGAGCCGCCGCTTCTTCGGTGGCCGGCGGCTCTTCCGCCGCCTCGCGGCCCGCTTCAAAGTAATCCGTAACGATCTTTCGGATTTTTTCCACGGTCTTCTCGCCGATGCCCTGGATCTGGGTCAAGTCGTCAGGAGTTGTCTGCGCCAGTTGCTCGACGGTTTCGATGCCGTGGTCGCGCAGCCGCTGCATGGTCTTCTCACCCAGTCCCTTGAGGTCGCTGATCGGGGCGCCGCGCAAGGCCATGGCCGCCATCTGAGACTCAATCTCCTGCCTCTTCTCTTCTTCGCTCTTAATGTCGATTCGCCAGCCCAAGAGCTTGGCGGCCAGCCGCACGTTCTGCCCTTTCTTGCCGATCGCGAGAGACAACTGCGAATCGTCCACGATGACTTCCAAGTGCTTCTGCTCGGCGTCGACCACCGAAACGTGATTGATTTTGGCGGGGCTGAGAGCGTTGGCGGCAAAAGTGACGGTGTCCTCGCTGTACTCGATGATGTCGATTTTCTCGCCGCGCAGCTCGCGAATGATAGACTGCACCCGCATGCCCTTCATCCCCACGCACGCGCCCACGCAGTCCACGTCCGGGTCTTTCGAGTAAACCGCCACCTTGGTGCGCTCGCCGGCTTCACGCGCCATGGCGCGGATCACCACCGTGCCGTCGTAGATCTCAGGGACTTCCATCTGGAACAACTTCTGCACCAGCATGGCATCCGCCCGTGAAAGCACCACCTGCGGCCCGCGCGCCGCGCGGTCCACCAGGGTGATGACGGCCCGCAGGCGCTCACCGATCTGATAGCTCTCCAGGCGCGATTGCTCCTTTCGCGGCATGCGCCCCTCGGTGCGCCCCAGATCGACGATGATGTCGGGACCTTCGATGCGTTTTACAGTGCAGTTCACCAGTTCGCCCACTCGCTGGCTGTATTCGGCGTAGACCGTGTCGCGCTCGGCCTCGCGAACTTTCTGGAAGATGACCTGCTTCGCCGTCTGGGCGGCGATCCTGCCCAAACCGTCCGTGGACTTAGGGATTTTGATTTCGCTCTCCAACCCCGCCTCGGGGTTGTACTTCTGCGCTTCCTCCACGGTCATCTCGCGCGTGGCATCTTCCACGTTCTCGACAACTTTCTTCACCGCGTACACTTCCACGGTTCCGGAGTCTTTGTTGAAGTGCGCCTGCAGGTCTTCAACCGACTTGTAGTATTTGCGCGTCGCCACCAGAATGGCATCTTCGACGGCCGAGATGATAATCTGGGGATCGATGCCCTTTTCTCGGCTCAGTTGGTCAATCGTTTGATACAGAAGGCTCGTTGTCATATGTCCCTCGACCCACCCGACCAGGACCTGGGCGCGGGCGGCTTAGGCATCGCCTTCTCCCAGGCCCGCTCGCCTACAGTTCCACCACCAATTTCGCTTTCCGAATATTCGAAAGATCTAGGTCGATCACCTTGTTCTCGCCTAGCTCCAGCCGCACCTTGCCTGCCTCCAGGCCCGCCAGGCGGCCCTCCAAGACGCGCTGCTCATCCACCGGATCGCGTAACACCAGGCGAGCGCGGCGCCCGGCAAAATACTCGAAATCGCTCGGCTTGGTGAGCGCTCGGTCCAGCCCGGGCGACGATACCTCCAACGTGTAACTCCCTGGGAATGGGTCTTCCACATCCAAGATGGCGCTCAACTGCTCGCTGAGCAGTGCACAGTCGGCGTGCGAGACGCCCGCGGGCTTGTCAATGTAAATCCTCAGGAGGGCGTTCGAGCGCCCGCCTTTAAGTTCCACATCAACCAGCGCCAACCCTTCCGAGGTCGCCACGCGCTGCGCCATTTCGCGAATTCTCTCCAAGTCAACGGCCATCGGTCTCAGAGGCTGGCCTTTCTGCCCGCTTCAGCGAAGAGCACCGATACATTTCCGCCAACAAAAAAGTGGGCTTTCGCCCACTGGGTCCCTTCGCCAATTACAGTATAGCGGGGCGGGAATTAAAATACAAGGGCTGTTAGCATTAAGTGCGTGCCTTACCTCGCGCGTCCTTGGATCCTACGTAGGACCTCTTCCGAAGGAATGCCAACAGGGCCTTCTCGATCGAGAGCGTCCAGGCGGCGATCGAGCTCGCAACATTGAGCATTGGTCAGCGGGAGTGCTTCTGGCTTCGCAGAGAGGCTATCCCACAGCTCGTCGAGGAGACGCAGTCGTTCCTCAAGGGCGAGAGCGGCAATGTCTATGGTTGCCACGCGCTCATTACACGTCATTGCGCACCCACGAACCTATTTGCCCGCCGCGTACTCCCATAAACTCGAGGCAGCCATCGCCACTGCGACAACCGCTAACAGAATAGCGCCGGAGCTGTAGAACGAATAGACGGAACTCCTTGGGAAGAATCCTCGGTACAGCTCGCCCAGCCGTGCTAGTTCGGCCGACCAGGCTGAAAAACGGATCCTACGATCGGGCTGCAGAAATTTGTTCACTCTAAGTATCATAAAATACTACAGGGCTGACAGGGCCGGAACAAGCACCGCTGCTAATATGAATAGGAAGGTCTGATATTGGTTCATTTCGCGGAACTGCCCCTGTATTGCTAGGTTATCACAATCCGGCTCGCGAAGTCGGAATGGACTAAGTTAGAATACACATCCCATGAAGAAACCCGTTCTTGTCACCGGTTGCTTCCTGCTCGCGGTCTGTCTCGGTTGGGAGGCCCGGGTGTGGCCGCGGGAAGGCGCTACCGGCACGACCTCCGATGCTCTGGAGGCGGCCATGGCGCAGGAACTGCAGCGCGCCAAGGCGGGCCTGGCGAAGTCCGACCCCGCGCCTTATTTCATCAGCTACTCAGTCCACGACTCCGACGCGATTGCCATCATCGGCTCGCTCGGCAGCATCCTCACCTCCGCGCGAGTCCATGAGCGCCCCGGTGATGTGATGATGCGCCTGGGTGATGCCACGCTGGACAACACGCACAAGCAGAACCTGTCCTCGGCCATCACCTCAGGCTTTCTTCCTCTCGACGACAATCCCGAAGCCGCCGCTCGCTTCCTCTGGCAAATGACCAGCCGCGAATACCGCCAGGCCACTCCCGCCTTCTTGAACGTGAAGGCCGAGACCGCCGTGCAAGCCGAGGAGGAAGACAAGTCGCCCGACTTTTCCCAGGAAGAGCCGCAGGTCCATGTGGAAGTGGCCGTCCCGAACTTTCCACTCGATCAGAAGGCCTGGGAGGACAAGGTCCGCCGTTATTCGGCCGCGTTTCGAAAATATTCCGAGGTTTATTCTTCGGGCGTGTTTTTCCAGGCCGAGCGCGTGCGGTCGTTCCTGGCTTCGAGCGAAGGCGCGAAAATCGTCGAGCCGAGCTCCATGATTCGTCTCATGATTCAGGCCTCGACCCGCGCCGACGATGGCATGGACCTGGTGCGGGTGGAGAGTTTCGAAGCCCCTTCCCCTGACGGTCTGCCCAGCGAAGCGGACATCCTGCGCCGCGTCGACAAAATGGCCGCCGACCTCAGCGCCTTGCGCAAGGCACCGGTCCAGGAGGCTTTCAACGGCCCGGCATTGCTCTCCGGCCGCGCCGCCGCCGTCTTTTTCCACGAGGTCCTGGGACACCGCCTGGAGGGCCATCGCCAAAAAAACGAAAACGAGGGACAGACGTTCACGAAAAAAATAGGACAGCCGATTCTCCCCAAATTCCTCAGTATCGCTGACGACCCGACTCTCACGGAGCTGAACGGCACCCCGCTCGCCGGCTCTTATCGCTACGATGATGAAGGCGTGCCCGCCCGCCGTGTGGAAGTGGTGAAAGACGGTGTGCTGGAATCTTTCCTGATGTCGCGCATGCCGGTGAAAGGCTTCGCGAAATCCAACGGGCACGGCCGCCGCCAGCCCGGCCTGATGCCCACCGGACGCCAAGGCAACTTTATTGTGATCTCCAAGAACACGGTGAAGGACGCCGAGCTGCGCGCAAAATTGATCGACGAGATCAAGAAGCAAGGCAAGCCTTACGGCCTCTACTTCGAAGACGTTCAGGGCGGCTTCACGCTCACCGCGCGAGAACTGCCGCAGGCGTTTCAAATCTTGCCGGTGATCGTGTGGCGCGTCTATCCCGATGGCCGTCCCGACGAGCTGGTACGCGGCGTCGATATTGTCGGCACGCCCCTCGCGGCCCTGGACAGCATCGTTGTGACCGGAGACAAGACCGAAGTGTTCAACGGGGTGTGCGGCGCCGAATCGGGCAGCATCCCGGTGTCCGCGGCGGCGCCGGCGATTCTTTTTTCGGACATGGAAACCCAGAAGCGCGCCACTTCGCGCAGCCGCCCGCCCCTCCTGCCCCCTCCCGGATTCGAATCCGGCGCGGAGACACCCAAGACCACCGGACCAGCCGAGGTGAAGCGTGATTGAGCGGATGAAAAAGTTGATCCCGACCTTTTCCTGTCTGGTCATGATAGGCGCGGGACTTGCCGCGCTCGCCGCGCCGACTGCCGCCGCTGATTCTCCCCGCGCCGGTCCGGCCGGTGAAGACGTTCTCCTGCGCGCCATGCAACAGGAGCTCGACCGATCGAAGGCGCAGATCAAAATGGAAGGCGCCCAGGCGCCGTACTACGTGGGATATCGAGTGACCGACATCGATGAGTACGAAGCGCACGCCGGCTTCGGCTCGGTGGTGCGGGAGACCCGCACGCACATGCGATTTTTACGGGCCGTGGTGCGCGTCGGGGATTACAAGGACGACAGTTACTTCGGGATGGGACAGGGTGACGCCGACTTCATCGGCCTCGATGACGACATGCTCGCCCTGCGCCACCAACTCTGGCTCCTCACCGATCGCGCTTACAAGCAAGCCGTCGAAGCGCTGGCCGCCAAGCGGGCCGCGCTCAAGAAATTTCAAATCGAACAGCCCGTGGACGATTTTGCGCGCGCGCCCGCCGTCCAGCTTGTCGGCCCGCTGGTGAAAATGGACGCGGACACGCGCCCCTGGCGTCAGGCGCTGATCGATGCCACGGCACTCTACGGCAAATACCCGGACATTCAAGGGCTCGATGCTTTCGCCGTCCTTTCGGCGCTCAACGAGTATTTCGTGAATTCCGAGGGGACCGTCACCCGGCACGGCAAGAACTTTTACCGTCTCGGCCTGAGCACTTATACCCAGGCGCCCGACGGCCTCTACCTCTACCGCTCGCCGTCCTTTGCATCCACCCGAGTGGCGGAGCTGCCATCGCCCCAGCGCTTCGTTGCCATCACCAACGGCGTTCTGGACGGTTTGGCCAAAACGCGCGAAGCGCCGGTGGTGGAAGAGGAATATCGCGGGCCGGTGATGTTTGTGCCCGATGCGGCGAACGACGTTCTGGCGGCTCTGGTCGGCAAAAACATTTTGGGCAACCGCCCGCGCCCGGGCGTGAACGCGCGCACCACCGGCGAATACGCCAGCAGTTACAAGAGCCGCGTGCTGCCCGAATTTGTTTCCGTCGCCGACGATCCCACGCTGGCGGAGTTCAAGGGCCAGGCGCTGATCGGGCATTACGAAATCGATGAGGAAGGCGTGAAAGCCCAACCGGTGAAGGTGATTGAAAACGGAATTCTCACCAATTACCTCCTGGGGCGCCAGCCCATCCGCGATTTCCCCGAGTCGAACGGCCACGGCCGCGCCTCCATCTCCGGCCCGCCCTCGCCCAGCCTCGGGAATCTCATTTTGACTTCTTCGCAAGCGGTGTCGCGTGACGATTTGAAAAAGAGGATGCTCGAGATCTGCCACGAGCAGGGCAAGCCTTATGGGTATCTCGTGCGGGCGGTGGCCAGCTCGAACCTGTATCCCGTGGTGCTCTACCGCGTCTGGGAAAAAGACGGACACGAAGAGCTGGTGCGCGGCGCCGTGTTCAAGGAGCTCGATACCCGGGCCCTACGCAATGACCTCATCGCCGTCGGGGATGACGCTGAGCTTAGTAATACTGTTCTAGGAATAGCCTCCTCTGTGATTAGTCCCTCGCTGCTCTTTGACGAATTGGAAGTGAAACGCACCGAAACCGGCAAGGAAAAACTTCCCGAGTATCCCCCTCCCGCGCTGGCAACGGCCAAGTAAGGCTATTGCCGATCCGTTCGCTGCGCTCAGGACAAGTTTTCGATTATCGATTGACGATTGCCAATTGGCTGGCAATAACCGCGAGATGCTTCCGTTTCCTGCTTAGGAGAGTTTCTTGATCGCGACGCTGCCGCCCTCCACCACCTGAATGGTCAACTCGTCCCCGTAAAAGAAGTCCATGCCAAGGAGGGGTTCCGACTCCACAGCGTATACTGGAACGAGGCGCGGCTGGCCGTCCCAGACAACCGTCGCCTCGTGAATGTCAAACAGGGCCTCACTGCCATCTGCCATGGTCCCGGCCCCACGGCCTCGGAAAGGAAGATTTAGAGTTGTGATAAGAGGCGAGGGGAGGGTCAGCCAGCCGTTGAAACCAGTATCCACAATCGCCGCAACCCCCTGCTCAGACCCTTCTGGGCCTCGTACTTTGAGGTGGACGATTGCCTCCCGGTAAGCGTTAACATTTCCGATGATCACGCGCTCGCTCACCTCTAGCGCAACCCGAAATGCGCAGTGTAGCGGGAGCCAATCCGCCTCAGCCAAACCTGCGCGTCCGGTAAGCGGGCCAACAATCGGTTCATGGCAGCAAGTCCGTCAACATCCACTTCGTGCGCGCTCGTTTCGATGTCGATAGCCACAAACTTCCCGGCGTCAGCCGCCGCGACACGGGGCGCAATCTCTCGCTCATAAATCTCGTCTCCAAGGCGCGCAAACTCTGCTTTGCTGTACCGCGGCGTTGAAACCGCCATGCTGTTTCTCCTTCTCGGCTGCGACCGCACTGCCTTCAATCCCCATTATACACGGCGCCCCCGTCTAGCGTTTACTGTCGATGAGCAGGGTCAACTGGGTTGCGGCAAAGGAACGGGAAGAATACCATTAGAGAGAAGAGCCGCAGACTTCGAAGGGCGCAAACCCTGCGCCACCCGCTGTGACTAGTCCCTCGCTGCTCTTCGACGAATTGGAAGTGAAACGCACCGAAACCGGCAAGGAAAAACTTCCCGAGTATCCCGCTCCCGCGCTGGCGGTGCCGTCGAAATGACCCAGTTCTCGTAGCATGGCCATCTTGGCCGTGACTTGCATGCGCACGGGCCGGAGGCCCATGCTACGAGCCGATGTTCCTCGAAAATTGTTCATGCGATGCTCGAAAAGCAATGATGATTGGGCCGCAAACTCGTCGCTTTTGCAGCTCGGTTGACAAGAGGTCGCGACAGGCGGAGAATTGGATTGATGACGGGGGAATCCACCTCCTGGAACGCTCCTTAAGACTCGCCGCTGCTTGGCGTCGCTCTCCCCCACGGTCTAACGGCCCCCGCCGTTCGGAGGTGCATCATGTATCGGGCCGTAACTCTGGCCAGGTACGTGATTTTCGCTCTTCTACTGTTCCTGGTCGCGGGGCCACGTGCCGGGGCGCAGAACAATCCTGTGCCGTCTGTCAGCCGCGCGGGGGCACCGGCGTGAATGGGCCCGCGGCCGGCGTCTCCCCGGCACAGTTGGCGTTTTCTTTTCGCCATGTGGGCACGACCAGCAGCCCGCAGTGGGTGACGTTGACGAACACTGGCAACGCTTCCTTAACGTTTACGGGATTCACCATTGCCGGGAATTATCCGAGCGACTTCGCTATCTCTTCTAACACATGCAATGGGTCCCTGGCCGCCGATCCCCCAAAGCCCTGCTGCGGGAGTTCCCAATGTCATTGCTCAGGTTTCCCCCACTCACGCCCGGAAGAAGCAGAAGACACGAGTCAGAAGACAGGAGACAGGAGTCCGAAGCTAGAAGTTAGAAGGTCGGATCTAGGAGTCAGAATGGGAAATGGAAGAGACACGAAGGAACGAAACCGGAATGTCATCTGGAATGAATGAGATAACGAGTCTGGTTGCTGCCTCCAGTCCCGAATGGCGAAAACGCACCTTGGCGAAAAGCAAAAATGAGGAACAAAGCCACCAACTTCTTTAAAATCAATAGATGCGCGAAAGGTGCTGCCACAAGTCCCGAATTGGGTGAAGAGCAGGTGTCAGGAGTCAGAAGTCAGGAGTCGTCAGAAGGAAACAGCCGCAGCGTTGCGGCCTCCACCCACGCACCGCGGCGAACTCTTCAAGAAGGAGGTCAGGGGCGCGCCCCGGCTGCCGGCAGGAGCGGCGGCGTGGGTCCAATCTTGCAATCACCCAATCACGCAATCACTGAATCGCCCCATCGCCCGACGGGTTCAGTCCGAGTGCTTTTCCGGCCGAAGAAGGGGGAAGAGAATCACGTCGCGGATGGAGCGGGAATTAGTGAGCAGCATGGCGAGGCGATCGATGCCGACGCCTTCGCCGCCCGCAGGCGGCATGCCGTAACTCAAGGCGCGGATATAGTCCTCATCGATGGCGTGGGCGGAGAGGTCGCCTTTCTCGCGCAGCATCTGCTGGTACTCGAAGCGGTCGCGCTGTTCCGCCGGATCGTTGAGCTCGCTGAAGGCGTTGGCGATTTCCATGCCACCCACGTAAAGCTCGAAGCGCTCCACAAAATTCGGGTCATCGGATTTCTGTTTGGAAAGAGGCGAGACTTCGAGCGGATAGTCCATGACAAAGGTCGGCTGAATCAGGTGGCGCTCGGCCACCGCCTCGAAAAGTTCTTGAAGCAGCAGCCCGGGGGCGGCGCTCGCGTCCAGGGTGATGGCTTCGTGGCCGCTGCCGGATCGCACCGACCAGCGGTTGTAACTCTCGACCCAGCGGGAAATAGCCTTCAGGTCCGCGAAGTCTTCCACTTTCGGCGCGGGCGCGGCTTCGGCCGGCCAGAATTTCACCACCGCCTCTTTCATGGTAAGGCGCTCAAACCGCGCGAATGAAATGTGGTGCTCGCCGTAATCGAACTCCAGCGACCCGAGCACCGCACGCGCCACGTGCTGAAGCATCCGCTCGGTGAGCGCCATCAAGTCGCGGTAATCGGCGTAGGCCTGATAAAACTCGAGCATAGTAAACTCAGGATTATGTTGGGTGGAAATACCTTCGTTGCGAAAGTTGCGATTGATCTCGTAAACGCGGTCGAGCCCGCCCACGGTGAGGCGCTTCAGGTAAAGCTCGGGCGCGATGCGCAGGAAGAGGTCGATGTCCAGGGCGTTGTGGTGGGTGAGGAAGGGCCGGGCCATGGCGCCGCCCGCCAGGGGCTGCATCATCGGGGTTTCGACTTCGATGTAGCGTTCCGACTCGAAGAACTCTCGCAGCGCCCGGATCATCCGCCCGCGCTTCACGAAGACCTCGCGGACGTCGGCGTTCACCATCAGGTCGAGGTACCGCTGGCGGTAACGAATCTCGACGTCGGCCAGGCCGTGCCATTTTTCGGGCAAGGGCAGCAGCGCCTTGGCCAGAAAGTGCAATCGCTCCGCGTGCACGGTGAGCTCGCCGGTGCGGGTGCGAAACAGATACCCGCCCACACCGATCAGGTCGCCGAGGTCGAGAAGTTGGTAAAGCTTCCAGTCGCGCTCGCCCACCGCGTCCAGGCGTACGTAAATCTGAAGCCTGGCGCCGCCGCCGGCCAGGTGCGCGAACCCGGCTTTGCCGTGCGGGCGCAGGCTCATTACACGTCCGGCCACGCGGACGGCAATCTTCTGTGCGGCGAGCTCTTCCGCCGTGCGCGGTGAGTATGCGGCGAGAATCTGGGGAAGGGTGTGGGTGAGCTCGATCTTGCGCGGATAGAGCTCGAACCCGAGCTCGGCCAGAGCGCGCAGTTTTTTCTTTCGCTGAACGATAAGATCTGAAACTTCCTGGCCTGATTCGGGCAAGAACTAAACCCCCCTCGCTCGCATGGAAACCTTGCGGTGCGGATCGACACGAGATTATAGGGGCGCGCCGAAAACCGTGTCAAGGAATCGCGGCTGGCGGAGAGGCAGACGGCAGGTTGCAGGTGGTAGGGTGGGGGCAAGCCCGTAGACGGTCGACAGTAAACGGCAGATGGGGAAAGAGCAACAGCCCGCCCGTCCACAATCTTTCGTCTGCCGATGTGCGGAGCGCACTTCGTGCTTGTAGGTGCGGTCGTAATCTTCTATACTAGATATAATGAGCGCGCTCCTGGGCGTGTTGGTTCTCCTCCTCGCGGGTTTGGTGCTGCGCCGTGCTCTTCGGATGGATTCGAGAGCGCAGGAGCGGCGGGCATGCAAGCAGCTCAGCCCGGAGCGCCACGCCATCTACGCGCCCATCGCGATGGAGGTGGAGACCCAGGTCGCCATTCTCGCCATCTCGCTGAACGACGCCATCGAGGAGCGCAATTCCGGTCACCACGAGATCGCGTGGCGCTTGGTGAGGCTAGCCGCCAGCGAGTGGGAACGGGTGGCGGAAATCATCGCGGGGTTGGGGGCCGCCCTTCAAAAAAACGTGGGTTACGCTTGCGTGCCGGTTTCTTACCGCGGGATCGTGGCGCAACGCTTCAAGTCCCAAACCACGATCGATCATGTGCGCATGCAGGAACTGCTGATTCAGCTCGTGTTTCGTTCGAGGATGCGCTTTCATTTGCAGGTCGACGCGCTGCGACGGGTGGCGGCCAGACTCTCGGCGGAGTTCTACCGCACCTATCACGCCGGCGAGCGCATTGAGGACCGGTCTCCGGAAGTCTGGGAGCGTCTCGATGTCTACTTGTACGATTTCGACCTGCTGAGTAAAGAAGCCCTGCTCGCCCTTCGCGCCTGCCTGATGGGTCTGCCGGATTCGGCTCTGAAGGCCTTCAGCGCCGACCTCGAACCTCTTCTTCGCCGCGGCGTGCGCACGGCTTCGGTCCCTGCGGATGAGTGAGCGGGCGCGTACGCCGCCGAGCCCTCCTGAGAATGATCAGCTTCAGCTTATGCGGATGAGTATTTCCTGCACAGCGTCTTGATTCGCTCAATCAGCCGGGGCGCGGCGGTCATGGGGTCTTCCTCGCCTTCGTACTCCGCCGACATGTAGCCTTTGTATCCGCCCTTGACGAATAGCCTCCACACCCGGTCGAGGTCGACCGGATGTTGAGAATTGCCGAACCGATCGCGAATGTGGGTGTGCGAGGCGAAAGGCACGCAAGCTTCGATTTGCTGGTACTGGTCTTCGTCTGAGTCGGCAAGAAAATTGGTGATGTCGAGGTTCACACCAGCATAGGGCGAATCCACGCGGCGCATAATCTCCAGCGTGGCGTCGGCCCTTTGCGTGATGCCTTCATGGGTCTCGACGCCCAGCGTGACGCCCTTCCTGGACGCGTAATCGCAGGCGGGTTTCATCACTTCGACCGCCCACTCGATGCCTTGTTGCGTCGTCACGCTTTCGGGTAGCTTTCCGGCAAAAATACGGAG
>Ga0187771_10002623_pt1 | contig 12435 bp, 9 predicted proteins | sample 0116_SJ02_MP15_1_FD_133139 | JGI IMG/M metagenome (GOLD analysis project Ga0187771, IMG submission 133139) | Tropical peat soil microbial communities from peatlands in Department of Meta, Colombia - 0116_SJ02_MP15_10_MG | ecosystem: Environmental > Terrestrial > Soil > Wetlands > Peat | place... | reverse complement strand
TGGGGTCTTTTTGGTGCGGCGAAACTCGAAGGGCAGCCGAACCAAATCGCCTTCATCGTGGACATCACCGAACGCAAAAGGCTCGAAGAGGAAATTACGCACATGGCCCACCATGATGTCCTGACGGGCCTGCCGAACAGGCGGCTGTTCATGGAACTGATCCGCTTCAAGACCGCTGAAGCCCGCCGCAATCGAACGAAAGCGGGGCTCCTGTTTCTCGACCTCGACCGCTTCAAGGAAGTCAACGATACGCTGGGGCATGAGGCAGGTGATCAGCTCCTGAAGATGGTTGCAGAGCGCCTCAGGGCAGCGATCAGAGACTCGGACGCCGTAGCCAGGATCGGGGGGGACGAGTTCAGCATACTTCTTGCGGGCATCACCCGGCCGGAGGACATCACCGATATTGCAAGGAAAATCCTGGACGCTTTCCGTGAGAAAAGCGTCATCGCCAGCCACGAGTTCACCATAACGGCCAGCATGGGCATCAGCGTCTATCCCGACGACAGCGATTCTATAGAATCGTTGTTCCGGTACGCGGACATTGCCCTCTATCACGCGAAAACCCGGGGCAGGAACACGTTCGAATTTTATGATCCGGACATCAGTCGACGTTCAGCCGAGCGGCTCAAATTTGAAAATGCCCTTCGCCAAACCGTGGCTGGCCGGGAACTGACAGTTCACTATCAGCCGCAGATCGACATCGGGACGGGGAGGATCGTCTCGGCCGAGGCGCTCGTGCGCTGGAAGCACCCGGAACTGGGCCTGCTTGACGCGAAACGGTTCATCCCGACTGCCGAGTCCATCGGTATCATCACGGACATCGATGAGTGGGTCTTGCGGACCGCGTGCATGCAGCTTAAGACGTGGCTGGACGCCGGGTATGCACCCCTTTCTATTGCGGCAAACCTCTCATCCCGGGTATTTCAGAACCCTAGCTTTGCGGATAGGATAACGAGGATCATTGATGAAACGGGGGTGCCGCCGCGTTTCATTGATATAGAGATTACGGAAAGCGTAGCAGTGGTTGATATCGAGGGGACGATCAACCGCCTGCATGCGCTGGTTGATAAGGGGGTCCGCGTCACCATTGATGATTTCGGCACGGGTTATGCATCTTTAAATAATCTGAAGAGACTGCCGTTTCAAAGGCTAAAAATAGATCAAACGTTCGTTAAGGACATCGCCAATGATCCTGATGATCGAGCGATTGTAGGCGCCGTGACCGCCATGGCCCATCAAATGAAAATATCTGTTATAGCCGAAGGCGTAGAAACCGCGGAGCAGCTTTCCTGCCTTACCGAAACCAGGTGCGACGAGGCACAGGGATATTTCTTTAACAGAGCGATGCCCGCCGGAGAGTTCACCGACTTAATGGTCGAACGAAAGCACCGAAGCGAAACAGATATTCCAAAGTTCACGGCCTTCTACTCTTGACCGTTCGGAATTCGCTTTGCAGATCTATGCAAAATATGTGATCATTGTTTCGGCGACCAACTATGTGGACGTTGCGCTGAGTTTCCAGCCTGCGCTGAAGCAAACGGCTGAGGCAGCACTGAAAGGGATCCGCAACGTTATGTGCAGGGTGGTTGCTGATATGATTCACATGGGAGAATCTATCCCTGAGCCATTAGCTACAAATCATTTGAGCGGCAATTGCATCGTTCGCGTGCCGCCTGACGTGCAGGGTACGCTGACTTGGTTGCCAGAGCATGATTCGCCCAGCGGTTACAGTCTACGGCAAGATTCCGGAAAAATCTTCAGGCTGGACAGGCCCTGGCGGATGTTCCAACGAAGTGAGTGATGCGCAACATGATCGTATCCTTGAAAATAGCTTTGCGGCTGCTGGCCCTTTTCATGGTCGTTTTTTTTCTTTCCTTTGCACGTTCGTTTGCCGAGGACCAGTTCGCTCTCATGCGGCAGCAGATGGTTACGCGGGACCTCAAAGGGCGAGGTATCAAAGATCCCATGGTTCTGAGAGCCATGGGCACGGTGCCGAGGCAGCTGTTCGTGGATACCTCGTACCGGAGCCAGGCGTACGGAGACCACCCCCTCCCGATCGGAGAAGGCCAGACGATCTCGCAGCCCTATGTGGTCGCGCTGATGACCGAAGCCCTGCGGCTCGGGCCTGCCGACCGGGTGCTGGAGATCGGAACGGGGTCAGGCTACCAGGCTGCGGTGCTGGCCCAGATCGCGAAAGAGATCTATACGATCGAGATACGCAGCTCTCTTGCTGACAAAGCGGCAAAGACCCTCGCCGATCTCGGGTATCGGAACGTGACGGTTAAATCCGGCGACGGGTACTTTGGATGGGAAAGCGAGGCGCCCTTTGATGCGATCATCATCACGGCTGCGGCCAACCATATCCCTCCGCCGCTTATCAAGCAGCTCAAGGAAGGCGGGAGGCTCATTGTGCCGCTCGGCAGCACGGTCTATTTCCAGACGCTCACACTCGCAACGAAACGGAAGGGGGAACTTGACGTTGAACAGCTGTGCCCTGTGGCTTTTGTGCCGATGACGGGAGAGGTGCAGAAGCCATAGAACGCCTTCTCACACGCCCATTCACGAGGCGAGATATCCATCGGGAGCCAGACTGGTTGCCAGCATCACCATGTTTATATCACGATGCGCCATCCATCCGCTCGTGCGTCTGTGTAAGGGGTCAAGCCAATACATCTCGATGCTCTTACCAAGAGGTGTATACTGCATCAGACTTTCGGTCCGCGATTGAAGACGGTTTTTCCCATGGAAATTGTGCTGAGGTTGCTTGATTAGTACCAGCAACCTCTCGAGAGCATGTAATCCGAGAGATAACCCCAGTTCCCGGAATGCAAGCCGGTATTCTGCTGGAAGATTCAGGGAGACCACGCTTGCACAGGATTGCAGGCTAACCAGGGAGGAACGCAGAAGAGCGTCCAGAAGTTCGGCCTGCTCAAGACCTTCGATCAGCGTCAGTTGAGCCAGTTTGTAGGCGGTGCTCAAGAGCTCACCTAGGCCAAGAAGGTCATCAGTTTCCCACCTTTTTCCTTCACACATGTCGGCCGTGTCGGCAATCTCCCCGCTCAGGCCCAGCGATGCAGTTTGGTGAGAAGCTTTCGCCTCAGTCGCCTGAAGCTGGAGGTACGTGATGAATCCGTCGAGAGGATCATGATGCCCCATCGATGATACAAGCGGATAGGAGAGGTCGATGCTCATTTTCCAGTACATGCGCTTCCGGCCGCCAGACGCGGGAACGTAGGTAAACCTGGCATGTGCCGTTTTTGCGAGCTCAATTGCCCATCTGTTGTACGTTCCATCCCCTGTTACCTGGCTTACCCGATTGAGAGCATGCATCCACTTTGTCAGGTAATGATAGTACTGTCCGTCTCGGTCCCATTCCAGCCGTTCATCGTAGGGATCCTCGGGTCGGCGTTCGCTCATCTCCTTGCCGATACGTAGCCCGCCTCGCGTTGGATGTATTCGTCCTTCCTTTTCCTCAAGACCGCTGATCCAGCCGGTTCGCGGGTCATCGTCTCGGTGTCGTCCGAGTACGCTATGAACCTGATCGACGAGGTTGAGTGCGAGCTTCCTGAAGTGCTCATCACTCGTTTGACGGTAAAGTTCCAGAAAGTTGCAGACGGCAAAAGCGTCGGTCCATAAGTAGCGCCTCGGCACTTCCCGCGCAGGCATCAGTCCGGTCAGATCGGCAAATTCAAGCATGATAGTTCGCACCAAGGTCCTGGTATCGTTTTGCTCCATTGATGTTCTTCCCCCGCACAGCGTTTGCTCAACTCATGGCTCGCTCCGTGCTATACATAGGCTACAAAAAGGATGGAGGATATCTCTCTTTAAGCATTCCGGGGACCAGTGAGGGTGCGCTCTTGATGAGATGTCCGGGGTTGAGAGGCTGAATATATATTCTCTGTAGAGTACTGAATGAGCCTGTCCGAACAATGCGCTACGTTTCCTGTTGAAATTTCTCATCCTTCCCCGAAGGGTAAATCGGATGAAGCGGCTAAAAAAACGACCGATTGGGCACGCCTTAGAGGGCGAGTATGTCCCTTGATACTTTTTTGACGTCTGCCGTGCCGGTCAAGAGCATTGCCTGGGTGAGCTCATTCTTCATGGTATTGAGCAGCATGGCGACACCCTCACGTCCCCCGCCGAACGCGCCGATTGCCAGCGGTCTCCCGATGAGAATCGCGTCGGCGCCCAAGGCAAGCATTTTTAGAACGTCGGTGCCGCTCCGGACGCCTCCATCGACAAAAATAATAATTTTACCGCGTACACGATCGGCGATCTGAGGAAGAACTTCGGCGGTTCCGGGAGTAAAATCCATGACGCGGCCGCCGTGATTTGATACAACGATGCCAGCAGCCTTTGCTTCGACTGCCAGTTCTGCCTCGTCAGGGGTCATGATCCCTTTCAGGATGAACGGCAGGTTGGTCGCTGACACGACTTCTCTTACTTCCGCCAATGTTTTGGGGCTGACCGGCTGACCTTTCATCGCCATCGTGACCAGGCCGGCGCCGTCGATGTCCATACCGACAGCCAAGACCCCGGCTTCTTCTGCAAGTCTGATATACCTGATGATCTCTTCCTGCACCCTCGGTTTTATGATCGCAATGGTCCTGCCCTGGTGCGCCGCGCCCGCTTTCAAACCGCTCTCATACAGCGCAGGGTCTGCGCCGTCTCCCGTCATGCCGAGCGTGCCCGCAAGCAATGAGCCGGAAACGATCTCTTCGGTGAATTCCTGTTCCGTCATTTTGCCGCCCATATTATAGGGGGTCCCGGTCATCGGAGCCGCAAGGACGGGAAACGCGAGATTCTCATCCCACAACGTTAGTGACGTATCGGGCGTTCTGACCGCATGAATCGTGCGCATATTGAGCCGGTACCTTGCCAGAGCCTCGAGATTGGCCATGAACGACCTGCCCGTTCCCACGCCGCCCATGCCCGGCACTTCCCCGGCACAGGCGCGGCCGTCACAGACAGGACATACCCGGCAATAATCCTGCAGTTTTTCTCTGGCATTTTTCTTAACCGTCTTTAGATCCATGGTAGACTCTCCTTTGCTGGCAGCTACAGTCGCCTAAGGAAACATCATTGCAATTAAGCTCACTATAGCGCACGAAAGTGTATAGCAGTGTATGTGCTATAATGAAATTAATACTAGAATATCATATTCACAGTTCTTTTTTTCGATGCGGGAAGTGAAAAACTCATCCGTGGCGGAGGCAAGGAACATACTTTCTATCATGTCAATTCAATCGTCCGGGCGTATGCCCGTGTTTTGTTGTAGGAATAGCGTTTATAATCCAGGGTATAGAGGAGGTTCAGCGACCTCACGGTGAAAAGAACCTGAAGGAAGGCTCATTTTCGACAAGAAGTCAATCGAACAAGAAATTACTGTCTGTAACGGAAGGAGGTTGCCATGAATTCCATCGTCATTCTCTTGATTGGCTTTGCAGTAGCCATCGCTGGTTACCGGTTCTATGCAAAATATATCGACACAAAAATCGTCAAATGTGATTCCAAGAAGACTACGCCTGCGGTCATGTACATGGATGGTGTGGACTTCATGCCCACCCGCAAAAACGTACTCTTCGGCTATCAGTTCAAATCCATCGCAGGAGCAGGCCCTATCGTGGGGCCGATCATCGCCATCCAATGGGGATGGCTGCCTGCCGTGCTGTGGATCCTGCTTGGCACGCTCTTCATCGGGTGGGTGCAGGATTATTCGAGTGCGATGATCGCGATGCGGCACGAAGGCGCATCCTTCGGGGGGTTGAGCTATAAGCTGGTTTCTCCGCGCTCGAGGGTGGTGCTCGTCTCCTTTATTTATTTCTACCTGCTTCTCATGGTAGGCGCTTTCGGCAACATCGTGGTCAGCACCGCCGTGGGACTGAAAGCATCTCCCCCGGCGTGGCTCATCCTGACCATTGCCGGCGTCCTGGCCGGTCAAATGATCTATCGATGGAAGAAGGACATCCTCCTGACCACCGTAGTCACGCTGGCGATCGCCATGTTCGGCATCTGGTTCGGGACCATGGCTCCGTCCGATAGCATCCTGGGCACAGACCTCTCGAACAACCGCCTGTTGTGGGCGCTCGCAGCTTTCGTGTTCTGCTACTTCGCGTCGGTGCTGCCGATTTGGAAGTTCGCCCTCCCGATCAACTATGTTTCTTCGTATGTCATGTTTATTGGGCTGGCGTTCGGCATTGTCGGGATCTTCATTCTCCATCCTGATTTTACTCTGCCGGCGTATGCGAATTTCATGATCCCCATCGGGCCGCTCTGGCCGATCATGTTCGTTACCATCGCCTGCGGTGCCATCTCCGGTTGGCACAGCATCGTGTCCAGCTCGGGAACAGCACGACAGCTGGAAAATGAGATGGACGTCCGTCCGGTCTGCGGCGGTGTCATGTTCGCCGAGATGGTGCTGGCGCTCTTTGCACTGATCATCGCAGGCACACTCTACTCCAGCCCTGCTGAATACGGCGCAGCAGTATCCAAGGGGCCGGGAGCCGTGTTCGCCGCCGGTGTTGCGAAGTTCCTCGGTGCAGTCGGTCTCTCGCCCGCTCTCGGCAAATCCTACGGCAGCATGATGATGATCATTGTGGCAATTACGCTCATGCAGCTGGTCGTCCGGTTCATGCGCGTTGCTACCGCGGAGCTGCTGGGAGACATCAGCCCGCTCTTCCGGAACATTCACGTCGGGACCGTTCTTGCCAGCTTGATGGGGCTCATTTTGGTGCTTACGGGCTGGTGGCAGTACCTCTGGGTCCTCTTCGGCGGTGCTAACCAGCTGATGGCCTCCGTGGCACTCCTGCTGGTTTCGGTCTGGCTGACCTCGGAAGGGAAGAAGGCCGGCTGGGTGATCTATCCGATGATCTTCATGTTCATCACGACGGTCACCGCGCTGCTCTATACCTCCTACGACCTTATACACAAGGTGTGGACCGGTGCGGCAAAAGGAACCGAGGCCATGATCGGCAACACCATTATGGGTTGTGCTGGTTTCTTCCTGGTCGTCACGGCGGTTATTCTGGCTATGGATGGCGTGAAGGCGCTTCACAAATATCGGTTACTGAACCTCCAGGCCACGGAGTCCCATGCATAAGCAGGCGCTTTAGAGGCGCCTGTCGGGGAGTGCATCGCCAGCGGCCGGCACCGCAAGTTTAAGGGAGGAGGCAATCGCGTGACGGAAAAAATAAAAGAACAAGATTTGGAAAAGAAGAAATTCGGGGCTTTTCAGGCAGTAAAGGAATTTCTCTATGGTGCCGCCGCTCACGATTCTGCGCGTTATGCACTAAAAACGCGGGCGAGTATGGAACACTTGTTCATCCTCATCACGATGGGTGATATGCTGGGTGTGCCGATTCTTCCTCCGTACTATTCCTTGCGGCTGCTACCCTACGTCGTGCCGCAGATCTCAACGTGGAAGCGGAGAATGCTTCGTGAAAAGGATCTGATGGATGCTCTTGCCTGAAAGGCGGGAGGGGGAGCGGGGACTGTGAAGTTACTCTGTGCTCACCAGGGAAGAACGAAGATGCCATGAACTCCATATCGCTCGCAAAGACCTTTGCACAAAATCCGGACCGGCGGTACATTATGTTCGGCGGAAAAGGGGGTCTTGGAAAGACCACCTTTTCGGCAGCGGCCGCCTACCATCTTGCGAGGAAAGGATTCCGCGTTCTGGTCTTCTCCGTAGACCCCCAGGCCTCGCTCAGCGACATATTCGAAAAAGACATCTTCGGCAAGGGACCGACGGAGATCATGCCCAATCTCTTTGCCCAGGAAATCGATGCCGATCAACGCGTGAAGGCATACCAGCAGGAGATCCGCCAGAAGATCCTCGACATGTACGGCATGGACAAGATCCCGGAAGAGATTGAGAGCTACCTCCAGGCCGCCGCAGCAGAGCCCGCGATGGAGGAAAGTGCAATCTTCGATGAAGTGGTCGAGATCGTCGTCAAGAAAGACTATGATTACTATATCTACGACCTCGTTCCGCTTGGCCATGCACTCTACTATCTGAGCATGGCCTCGGTCTATGACGCTTGGATCACCAAGATCACGCAACTCCGGGAACAGATGCGGGAGTATGATCAAGTGGCTGCCGTGGTCCGGAGGGACAAGGAACCGACCGAGGACGCTATCCTGAAGGAACTCCTCTATATCAAGGAACGGATCAATACTTCTTCCAGCATTCTGACCGATAAGAAGAAAACGGCCTTCTACTTCGTCATTACCCCCGAGGAGATGGTTATCAAGGATACGGTCAAGGCCGCCGAGCTCTTCGCCAAATTCGATGTTCCCCTATGCGGCTACATCATCAACCGCGTTCTCCCTCTTGAGTTAAAACAGCAGAACATCCCCGAGTACCTGAAAAACCGTCTCACGATGCAGGATCAATATTTGAAAGTCCTCGGAGACACCTTCGGATCGCAGATACTCGCTTCCGTTCCGGAGATGGAACGGGACGTGACCGGGCTTGCGATGATCGCAAAAGTAGCCCGGGCAATGTTTGGTAATAATGCCTGATCGCGGCGCAGAGGCCATGACTGTGTACCCCATCACGAACAGCATGACGAAGTACCTAAAAGACCATCCCCGCATGAAGTACATCTTCTTCGGAGGCAAGGGCGGAGTGGGTAAAACCGTAGCAGCAGGGGCGGCAGCGCTGTGGGCCGCCAAGCAGGGGAAGAAGACCCTGCTTGCTTCAACCAATCCGGTGCACAGTCTTTCCAACCTCCTGGAGCAGAACGTCTTCGGGAAGGACACGCTCATATCCGGCGAGAAGAAATGCTACGCGCTCGAGATTGATACGCGGGACACCATCGAACGCTCGAAACGGGATATCCGGGAAAAGATTAACTGGTTTCTGAAGTTCGCAGATATCACGACAAAGGCAGAGGATTTCATCGAGGCCGCCACCATGAACCCTGCCTTTGAAGAATCGGCCATGTTCGAGAACATGACCGATATCATCTTTCGCGATGAATACGAATTCTACGTCTTCGACACTGCACCGACCGCGAACGCCCGCCGGCTCCTCGGCATGTCCAAGGTCTATTCGCTCTGGGTGGAGAAGATGCTGAAGAGCAGGGAAGAGGCAAAGTCCCTCAGGCAACTGCTCTCCTTCTCCAAAGCGGAGGAGAAGGACCCCCTCCTGGATTACCTCTTGAAGTTCAAAGACCGGATCGCCCATGCAAAAGATATCCTCACGGACAAGGAACTTACGGCCTTCTTTTTCGTGACCTTGCCGGAGAGCCTTCCCATTGCGGTGATCACGCGGTTTATCACCTGGTTCCACGAATTCGGCATTCCCGTTGGCGGTGTTGTCGTGAACGGCGTGATCCAGAAAGAGACCGTGGGCAAGGACGCCGCGGAGTTCGTCCAAAACCGGATCAAGATGCAGGATGAACACATGGCTGAAATATGGAAAATTTTCGATGGCCAGGTGAGGGCAGTCGCTCCTCTTTTCGAAGCCGAGGTAAAAGGCGTAAAAATGTTGAATCGCCTTATGGACCACCTCTTTGTCCAGTAACCCCTCAACGCACTCTACCGCTCCCTTTTAGCCGGCCTGCAGGAAGCTGATGTAAATCCTCATGTCGGGTGTGAAAATGATTGTGTCTCCTGTTATGCCGGATTTATGAAGGGGTATTCAGGTCACGGCGAGAGAGGGAAGATGCAAATTTTTATCGATGACGATATGCATGCAGAGTCAGGAAACCTTGCTTCTCGTAAAACAGTGGTCACGATCTCTGCAGGTGGTGAAGGTCTTTCTCCATAATGATCACCGGAATGGAGCGGTATACGGTTTTTTCTTTCACGTTCCAGCCTAATTTTGAATAGAAAGCCCCGGGAAGAGCGGCATCGGTTGTGAAAAGATACAGTTTGCCTATTGCCAATTTGGCGGCCTTTTTCTCCGCGGTTTCTATCAACCGTGTGCCAATACCCCGCCTTCTCCATGGTTTGATGACGTAAAGGCTGGTAATCCAGTGTGTCAGGTCTCTCCTCGTTTCCATGTCAAAGGTCCTCAGAGATACCGTGCCTACCGGTTTTCCTGCTTCGAAGGCGACGAGCGTAAAGGGGAGCTTTTCTTTGTTCATCCGCTCCTGCAAGAAATTTACGATATCCTGCAGCGTCATCTCTGGATACAGATATGACCACTCGTCGTGTATCCAGCCAGCAAGAATCGAGACTACCTCCCCACAATCTGCCAAGTAGCGGATGTCCATGTACCTACCGTTCCTTCCGGATGGAGATTGGTTGCGCAGGAACATACCTGGCCGGTCTCCTCGAATTCTTGCCATCCTGGAGGTCTGCACGTAAACCGCGCGAGGAGAGGTGCAGGCTTCTCGAAGCACTGTTTACGGGACAACTATATCATACCAGGAGCATTTTCTACAGGAACATTCTCTTCATGTGGCCTCTTCATGGATGAGGACGTTCCTTGTCTTTCTCTGCAGCCATCCATTTCTGTCGCATGACCCAAAAAGCCAGCAGGTAAGCCATCGCGCCCGTGAGCAGTACGATATGATATCCCGCAGACAAGGCGAGCATAACAGCAAGGATGGGGGCGATCACGGAGAGGCAGCCGTTTACGGCCCAGGCCCAGGGAATGAGATCGGGATCTGCCGCACCTGTGAGTGAAATGCCGAGGGGGAAAGGAATGCCCATGAGGATGCCGGCGGGCATGACGACGACAGAGGTGAGAATGATTCTCGTCAATAGATTAAACTGGTTTATGGCCCCGATGAACCCCGGCAGCAGGAACCCATAGAGAAGCACAAGACTGGAAAGGACGAGAAGGATGCGGGGACTGGTCAGCAGCCTTATGCGGCCGCTCAATGCGCTTCCTATTCCGGAGCTGACAAGGAGCGACGCGATGACCGTGCTTGCGGCATACGAAGGGTTCTCGAGGCTGAGAATCATTTTCTGGATGAATGCGATCTCGACGAACAGATAGGCTATGCCGAGGAGACCGAAATAGGAAAGTGCGAGAAAAGTTTTTTTCGCAGTGGTTGCATCTCTCCTTTTTCTCAGCGTGACAAGCGGTAAGAGGATCAATGCTGCGCTGACGATGAGTACCTGCACAAAGAGAATCGGCAAGAGATAACCCTCTTCGATGAAGTACTGCCACTTTTCCCCCATCATGCGGTAGATCGCCTTCATGTTCTCGATTTTCAGGTAATAATGGAAGAAAGGTTTTTCATCGGATACGGGCCGGATGTCGAAGAGGTAATCAGCCAGGAACCGGTCCCTGGTTTCGCTGTTCACGAGATGCCGGAATGCCTCGGCATACTCATTTCCCCTCTGCTTGATATAGACATTGCTCTCTTCTGGCCTCATACCGGGATAGTACACGAGGTCGAACCGTTTCTCGCGAGCGAAGGCCTTGATCCGGAGAATGTCTTCCCTCTGCAGTGGCGATCGTTTCATGAGCAGGGTCAGCGTATCCCAGCTTCGGAGTGCGGCTACATTGCGTGAAATGTCTCCAATGCCGGACGCTTCCGCAGATCGGGCCAGGGTCGCAAGCAGACGAAGTTCCGTTCTTGGCGGCGGAATAATATAGAGGTTGAGGGAAAGGAACCCTTCAGGTTTCAAGTGTTCCACGTACTGTTCGAAGGCCTCAATGGTGAACCGGTAGTCTTCTGCAAAACCAAAGGCTGCAGCAGGCCAAGAACCCATGAGCGAGAGGTCGATCAGGTCGAAGGCCATGTCCGATCCGGTGAGCCAGGTCCGTGCCAGCCCGGGACGCACCTGGTTCTCATAGGAAATCGTTAAAGGAGTCCTGCCATATTCCCTCATCACGCGAAGGAGGAGAGGATTTGATTCCACGGCAGAGACAGTCCTGGCCCCGAACAGCCGGGCCGCAAGCAGCGCGATTCCCCCCCTGGGCTCGATGATCAAAACGTCCTCGATTTTTCCCATTTGGTAGGCAAGCGAGGAGGGAAGGGACCCCATGAATGCGAGTTTGCCCTGGTCTGTTTCATCGGTCATGGCGTAGATATCGCCTGCGTCAACGGCAATCCCAGTTTGCTCCGGCAGAGGATCAAGGTATGTAAAGCTGAGACCCGGTGCGAATCGTACGGCAGGGCTTTTGAACAGATCGACGCGCGAGTAGGGGCTGTACACTGTGCCAACCCGTTCTGCGCCAGGGATTTGCAAGGCAAGCGAAAAAGGCTTGTACGGCGATATGCGGATCCGGAAAAACGATGGGTTCAGGAACAGGACGGCCATGTTCACGGCAATCAGCAGGAGGGAGGCCAGCCTGATCGTCCGGGCGATGGGGCCGTAGAGCAGCGTCGTCGCAAGGAGTGTGGAGACGATGAGCGCGCTCGCCTCGGGTCCGCCCAGGGAAAGCAGCCAGATCATGGCGACTGCCCCGGCGCCGGCTCCGAGGAGGTCCGACGCATAGATAACATCCGCATCGGGCGACAGGAGGGA
>Ga0187771_10002622_pt1 | contig 12445 bp, 11 predicted proteins | sample 0116_SJ02_MP15_1_FD_133139 | JGI IMG/M metagenome (GOLD analysis project Ga0187771, IMG submission 133139) | Tropical peat soil microbial communities from peatlands in Department of Meta, Colombia - 0116_SJ02_MP15_10_MG | ecosystem: Environmental > Terrestrial > Soil > Wetlands > Peat | place... | reverse complement strand
TTGACAGTATTTTTGCCAGCCCTCCTCTGTCTTGCACTGGTCGTAGTACATGCGAACGTGTTCCATGTCGTAATCGTAGTAGTTGTACACCATCATCGGGTATGATCCCCATGGACACTCAACGACGTGCGTTACGTAAATATTCGGTATGACGGTCTGGTCTGGTTGAGCCCGCGTGAACTCTGAAGCAACGATTTCCTCGGCGAGCACGATGACTTTCTTGCCTGCTCTCGCGCCCTCGACGTCTTCTCCCCTGATGCCGTCTATCTGCGCGTTGCCCTCCTTGTCGACGCGGGAGGCGTGGACTATGCTGAAGTCAGGACGAACTGAAGGGACGAGCACGACTTTCTCGCCGGTGAACGGGCACGTCATGACATCTGCTTTTTTCGGCCTGAACTTGGATTTCGCCAGCAAGTCTGTCCCGAGCATGCTCTTGAGAGGCATGAATGGCACTCCGAGTGCTCCGCCGAAGAATCTGAGCACCATGGCGAGGTTACTGTAATCCTCGATCTCTATCACACCCTCGCGTATCCTTCTCTGGATGTTAGGCACTAACCCAATCCCTTCGATGGCGTAGAACGCAAGTTCAAGTCGTGAGACGACGCAGGCGCCTGAGAGGATGTCCAAGTCCATCTCTGAACCGCAAGTGTACAGCGTCAAGCCGCGTTTCTTCTGTCTGACAAACTCGTGGGCGAGCGCCATTGGCGGGCGCTGGAAACCGAAGCCGCCCCAAAAAACATGTGCGCCATCAGATACAAGCGCTGCCGCCTCTTTGAGGGTTATTCTCTTGTCTTCAACGGCTGCCTCAACCAAATCAACACCCCGGCTGTTTTAGAGTGCAGTAATTTCTGTCCTGCACATAAAGATTTTCGATTGGGAGCTTGGGGCCTTACCAATATCTAGAACCAACGGATTACGTCTGGTCTCTTGTGCTCGAGTTTGATGCCCATCGGCTCGAAAACCTGCTCAAGGGCCGTCCTCAGGTTGCGAGCGTAGTCCTCCAGGTTTATCTCGGTCAAGCTTGTTACGGCTTCCGCGGGTTTCACGGTGAAAATTCGGCCTTTGTAGGCGAAGGGCTTCACCTTGACGAATGAGACGCTGTCCCCTCTTTTCAGTTTCTTGCCGGCGTCGATGAGTTGCTGAGAACATTGGTAGGGCTGGTGGAGGCTCCTCGTTCCATGGACCTTTTCCTTAGGGTCAAAGTACAGGCGCAGGGTGTATACCAAGTCTTTCAGCTCAACCGCGTTTCTCAGTAGGTCCATCTCGCCTCTCTGCACGATGTCTGTTATCTTCTCGGCAGCCTCCGAGTAGTCCTGCGCATTCCTGACCGCGGACAGCTCTCTTACGCACTGGTTGAACACCCTGTTTACGTAGCCTGGAGAGTTGGACTTGATCGCCGTGACTCCCTTAACATCAGGCGTCCCGTCTGAGAGTATTCCAAAGTATGCCTTCTTCGCTCTCGGCAGGACACAGAGGCGGTAACGTTTATCGACTACCAGGTCCAGCCAAAACTTCTCCCTGACGCCTCGGATCAACCATTCAACGTCCTCGTTTGACGGGTTGTCTAGGAAGAGTGAATCCGTGTCGCCGTACAGCGGCCTGAGCCCCTTCTGCTCGGCTATGTTCCAACTCTCTTTCAGCACGAAGCGTCCGTAGCCCGTGATGGATTCAGCCAGAGGCGGACAGGCTAGTCCGTGGATTCTCACGGTGACTCCGTAACTTGAAACCAGCATTAGCTTCAGTAGCCTCGCCGTGGAAGCCGCCGTTCTTCTCTCCTCGTCGGGCCGTGCACTGTCCCTCGATGCAGGCTTGAAAACCACGATTCGCAGTTCTTTGAGCGCACCTACTAGCGCCGCGTAGAACCCTCTCCTTTTGATACAGACGTGTCCGTCAAAATCTGGGATTCTGTTTCTTTCACACTCAGCGTGCCCACAGTCGACCGTTTCATAAGATAGGTTGAAGCTGTCGATGCATCCCGCGTACAGGCTTTCAAAGTCGCAGACCACCGTGTTAAAGTAGATGCCTGCCTTCGGCGTGAGAGTCAACGCTCCTGCAACGGCGTGCGTGGGCCTGCCTCTGGTCATTTCTTCAGACGTCGGGATGAGAACGTTGTTCTTTCTCAGATGAGTATAGATGATGGATTTCCACCAATCGCTCACACGCATGCTTCCGAAAGCTTCCTTCAGCGGAAGGTTTGCGAGTCTAGAGAGCATCCACACTCTGAACAGACTCTCAGCGTCCGCGTCTTCGGCATCTAATATACCGGTGTGTGTTGCAGGAACGGGCAGGCGAAGCAGTCTCAGCCAATACGTGAGTTGATCATACTTTTCTGGATCGACGGCTTGAATGTCCTTGAACCTCTCCTCGTGCCTGGTAGCCGTATAATCGGGCGATTGTGAGAGAAGCTTCAGGCCGTCCTCGGAGTATGCTGCTCCGAAATTCAGCCCATGATCATAAACGTAGGATTTGGGAAAGTCGACCTCGCTCTCCCAGCAATGATGGAATTTCTTGGCGGCTTTCGCCGCGGCCTTCGGGTTCGGCCAGAAAACTTTTGCCATCGTTCTCTTCTGGCCAGTGAATAGGTCGATCTTTTCAACTGTTTCCACGCTTCCGCTGAAATAGCGCACGACTTCCTCATCTTCTTCCCTCAGAGGGTGCGCTGCAAGAAAGTAGGGTTTGAATTTGTCGTCCAAGAATTCTCTGGCGTTCCCGTTCTCGTCAACTAGTTTCAGCTTGATCGCGTTGGTCTGAGTTGCCTCAGCGTCAAGGAGGAACAGCGCGACCAAGACTCTAGACCTCGTTCAAGCCTAGTTGCGTCATGACCTCTGAAACTTCTCTTTCGGTCATGCTCCTAGGATAATTGTAGATGGGACCGCCTGGTTTTTCGTTGTAGTAAGGCCTGTTGCAGTCTGGACACCCAGAGGTCAAGAACGGTTTGCAACTCAGAACGACTCGCCGGACTGTTCTCTCGTCCACGCCGAAGTCGAGGAGCTCTCCTCCCACGCCGAACCGCATCATCTCGATCATTGTTGTTCCTTGTAAGATCAGTGTCCGCGCTACCTGGATTCTCCTGTATGCCTCAATCGACGGTTGACTCCTACTTTCCATGGGAGTCCCGCGAACAGGAGTGAAAGCAAAGAGCGCTGGAAGCACGCCAAGGTCTACGCATTGCTGAATGGTGCTCACCATTTCTCGCTCAGATTCGCCGAGTCCAGCGATCAAGTGTGTGCTCACTCTGCCCCTCCCGAAGATGCTAACAGCATCCTTCAGCAGTTCAAACTGGTTCGTCCATCTGTATGGTCCTCCCGCAGACGCTCCCTTAGTCTCGTCGAATAATTCCTCAGTGGCAGCGTCCAGGGGCACTGTTATTCTCTCAGCTCCCGCCTCGGCTATTCGCCTCATGTTTTGCGTGTTCAGCGGCTGACACGAAACTGAAATAGGCACGTTCGTGAGCTGCTTTGCGGTTATTATCAAAGATTCCAAGTCGTCGAAGACTGCTGGGTAGTTCAAAGCCTGCAGGCAGATTCGTTTTATCTTGCTGTCTCCCTCCATACGTCCAATTCTCTCAAGGACCTGCCAGGTTGGATAAGCGGGCCAGGAGACTCGTGAAAGCATGTCGAGTCGGCTTTGGCTTTTCTCCGCTTGCGGGCAGAATAGGCAGTTGGCCCTGCATCTTCCACGTTGGTGCGTCATTAAGTATGCCGTTGTCGGAGCAGCATCAAGCCTGCTCCTCAGAAGGCCCAAGACGGCTCCTGTACCTAAAGACACTCTAATCAACACAGGCAGGTTACTGCTGGCATTCTTTGTCTGCACACGGATCATCAATGCCACTCTGTAGAGGGTACACTGTGTAAGAATTGATCGTCTGGAGAGATTAAGGTTGTTGCATCGGGTGAGCCTAGGGTTTGAGCCATGTTTAATAAGTTGATCATGCAAACCGACTCTCTGTCAAGCAGGAGGAGAAGATGTAAGCTATGCTTCAGGAGGAAATGACCAGCGAGGAAATTGAACAGTTCTTGACGTGCGCCCGCGTGGGTAGGCTTGGGCTCGTTGTCGACGGAAAACCGTACATAATCCCTTTAGGATATGCCTACTCAAATAAGCAAATATTCTTCCACACGTGCAGCGAAGGTTCCAAGATGAAGGCGTTGGAAGAAAAGCCTCAAGTGTGCTTTGAAGTGGACGAATCCCTATCGGACGCATCAATGTACAAAAGCGTCCTCGCCTTCGGTAAGGCAGAAATCCTCAGAAGCGAGAAAGCGATGATTCCTAACTTGCAGAAGCTAATAGACAAGTACCGCGTCCCTCAACCGTTCGAGGAATACATGAAAAAACCCGGGAGAAACCGCGAGAAAGAGATCAAGGCCGTCAGGATATGCACGATAAAGCTGGACAAAATCACCGGTAGGAAGTTCTCACGCTGAGCACTCACCCCAGGATTTGTTATCAACGTGTAGGACTCATCTTCTCGAAACGAAAACTTGAGCGTGAAGGTGGAGAAGCATTCAGCAGAGAGCGATGAAGAAGCCGTCTCCTGAAGCGGTCTGGCGCATGGCAGACGAGGATCTCTCAAACTTATTGCGCGAAGAAACATTCGCCTTCGGATCCAGAAAAATCACGTTTTTCGCCCCGAGCTTCATGTACTACAAGACTGCGTACTCATGCTCTTCGGCAACTGATTTTCCCACGGTTTCCGTAACAGGCAGCTACTGCGCGTTAAATTGTGCTCACTGCGGGGGAACAGTGTTGAAGACAATGTATCCTGCAACAACCCCCGAGAAGCTGCTCGAAACGTGCAGGAAGCTCAAACTCAGAGGAGCGCTGGGCTGCCTAATAAGCGGCGGCTGTCTACCAAACGGTTCCGTGCCCCTCGCCAGCTTCATCGACGCGATCGAAAGGGTCAAACAAGACACTGGCCTCATGGTCGTCGTCCACACCGGACTCATAGACTTCGAAACAGCCAAGGCCCTCAGAGAAAGCGGAGTGGACACCGCTTTGATCGACGTGATAGGGTCCGACGACACCATAAGGGAAGTCTACAGAATGAACGCAACAGTCCAGGACTACGCCCGCTCGCTAGACGCGTTGAATGAGGCTAAACTCGATTTTGTGCCCCACGTGATAGTCGGTCTCGATCACGGAAGGTTGAGCGGCGAGCTGTACGCGTTGAAGATGGTCTCGCAGCACAGGCCCTCGGCCTTAGTGATAATAGCCTTCATGCCGATACGAGGAACTCAGATGCAGAACGTCGAACCGCCGAAACCCCTAGACATAGCCAGGGTGATCCTCACAGCGAGGCTGATGTTCAAGCGAAGACCCGTAGTTCTCGGTTGCATGCGACCGAAGGGAAACCATCGAAAGGAAACAGACTTGTTAGCGATAAGGGCAGGCGTAGACGCCGTAGCCTTTCCAGCTGAGGAAGCAATTGACTATGCCACCAAAAATGGATATGCAGTGTCGTTTTCTTCATCGTGTTGTTCACAGGTTTATCTTGAAGCGGAGAACATGTTCGGCAATGCGACCTGAGGCTACCTGATTTTCGAAGAAGATCGAAGCAGATTACCATGAAGAGTCTTCACGATCAAGAATCGAGTGGTTGCCGCTACGCTGAAGTGTGTTGAGAGCGTCGTCGAACGAGAAACCTGAAAACTGAGCATATCCAAGTCCGGCACAGGAATTGATCTGTTTTTCCGGTTCACGAATCATCATATCTGCCCAGGGTACTCGTGGAGTAGCAAGCCAAGCACGTTGTCGATGAGAAAGCGTTCATCAATGATCGTTCCGAGGCGGCGATTTATTCCCCTACAGGGCAAGAGTTTCAGCGCAAATCTGTCTGAACTGGTTTTTTCAACGTGAAAAGGGTAAAGCCTGCACAGTGCGGGACGGTTAGCGTAAACGGTGCATTCATAGAAACGTTCTTGCTGGTCAAATTTAAGGAGCACGCATGATCCTGAAACCGTGTTTCTTAGGGTCGCATCAGTTGCGTCAAGGAATTGGCCTCTGGTTAGACCTGCCTTTCTTAATCGTTCAACATCTTTTAAGGAGAGTCTTGGTCCTCCCAGTCTGCAGCAAAAGGTGGCGCATCGTCTGCACTTGAACCGAAGATTATCGCTGAATAGGCTTACGTGTTTGACGTTACCAGTCCCAGGTTCAATTTGTATCTCTGCTATCTTTCCCGCTGAATTCGGCACTTGCGCAACTCCAGTGTTTCCATGAGCCTTTCTATTTTGAATCATGCTCGCCCCATGGGGTCCCATCCAGACTAGTTTTGAACATCTCTTGGGACGAACCTTCTGAGCCGCTGCAATGAATATGTCTTCTCCTTGTCCCCTATTCTGGCGGCTTCAACCGTGTCCTTGAGCATCTGGATGGATTCGTCCATCGCTTTTCTGTCCACGGGAAAGGGGACTCCGTCCTTTCCTCCGTAAGCAAAGGAGTACTTAACCGGGTCTTTCCAGCTCGGCTTCGAACCGTACATCAATTCTGCAATCAAAGCTAGACCCTTGACAGCGGCCGGGCCTATTCCTCTCAGCGCCAGAAGCTCTTCGTAGTTCTTAGGCTGGAATTCGTACGCGTTTCGCATCGCCCTCCAGTTAATGCTTACTGGCATCGACAGGTATGCCGCCGTCTCCGTCGTCTCTGTCCTACGAACGTTCGACTGCAGCCACTCGTCAAGCATCTTTTGTCGAGTCGGCATGATTATTTGCATGATCTTCGCGGTGGGTTCTTTGGCTATTTCCACGGAAGCCTTCCTGCAGGCTTCACTTTCTCTTGACGTCATGTCTAAGGCACGTTCGTGTTTCGTGTCTCCGACTATGGCGCTGTGAGGTTCGACGACGAAGCTGCGCACGTTCTCGGACGTCCAGTGATATCGCCTAGCGGTTCGGTCCTGCAGGCACATTCCCTGCTGCACGACTGCCCACTTCCCGTTCTCGGCGACCAAGAAAACGTGGTGGTAGAGTGGATAACCAGCCTGGATAGCCGTGTTGTCGACTTTTGCGCTCATTCTGCTCGCGTAGCGTAGTGCTTCAACGTCGCGTTCCGAGAATCCAAACTTGTCGCCCACGTTTTCAATCTCAACAGGCGTTTGTCTTGAGGCCCTGCCCTTTCCTCCGCACACGGCGATGCCATGCTCCTCGGGCACGATTGCTTCCTTCAAGACTCTGGTCAGTACTGTCGTCACTCCTGAAGAGTGCCAATCGTAGCCCAGCACACAGCCGAGGGCTTGGAACCAGAATGGGTCGGAGACTCTGACCAGAAAGTCATCCGTCCCATACTCGTCCAACATCAGAGTTACGATTTGGCTGGCAAGCTTTTTCATTCGAACGGTGAGCCATTCAGGAGCCTTGCCGTAGTGAAGCGGCAGCCTAGCAATGCCCGTCCTCTGCAATTTCAATCTCTCTAGCTGAATAAGACGAAGGCGGCTTTATTCTCTTTCGCGTGATCATTTCCCAATCAAGTGCCCTTCCCGATCGATTTCGCCGCAGCGAATTCGCGTCGTAGACACTGGAATGTGGTTATCGGAGGGAACCATGTCTATAACGACTATTCGAAGCAGGGGCAAACCTAGCTCGCTCCTCTTCCTGTTGATAAGCTGGGCCATGCGCTCGGTTTCCTTACTGACGACTATACCATCGAGGCTGCTGTCGGACAGCGTCAAGCCGAAAGGATCATCGATAGATGATATTTCGGCCCTCTCGAGCAAACCATTCCGGAGCAAGAATGCCCTAAGGTCTTTCAACCTTTGACTGTACGGTGCGGTTATGTGCGGTTTGTCCATCTTCTTGACGAAGTTTTCTGAACACAAGCCGATCTTTACGTGTTCGCCCGCCTCGAAAGCCTTCAGGAGAAGGGCCTCGTGTCCCTTATGAAACTCGTCGAAGGTACCGCCGACGGCCACGACCGCCATCTTCATCTGCATCGAGTCTCAACACTTGACCGTTTCAGCCCGGGTCATCTGGGTTTAACCCTTTCTCTAATGATGTCCAAGATCCTCCTTGCGACTTCTCTCTTGTTGGCCATCGGAACGTATGTTACTTTTTTCTTGGTGTCCACGACGAAAAGTTCGTTCGTGTCGGTTCCGAAGCCCGCCCCAGGTTTGCCCATGTCGTTGACTGCGATCAGATCTGCATCGGCTTCGAGCAGTCTCTTGTGTGCGCTTTCGACAAGTCTGTTCTTAGGCAGCTTGTACTCTGCGCGGAAGGCCACCAGATAGGTCTTGGGACTGACCTTCTTAACGGTGTCTATTATCTTCTTGGTCGGCTTGAGCTTCAGGTCCAATGAGCGAACAGAGTGAGTCGACAGTTTATGAGAAAAGGGCTGTTCAAGTGTCCAATCAGCAGCTGCGGCGACCGCTATCATCACGTCGTAACGTTTTGATTTAAGTTCTGAAACGACGGCGTCGAACATTTGATTCGTGGTCTCGACGGAGATAACTCTAGCTCCGAGGGGCGGAGCCACTTGTCCCAGACCATACACGAGTGTCACTTCCGCGCCTCGGCTCAGGGCTTCTTCTGCTATTGCAGTACCCATTTTTCCAGAGCTTCTGTTCGTGATAACCCGCACGGGGTCGATGTACTCCACCGTGGCTCCCGCGGTTACTAGTAGCCGGAAGCGGGAGAAGTCTCGTTCAGCCCGAAGCTTCGCGATGACGGCGTTCGCGATTTGCCCCGTATCTGCGATCTTTGCCTTTCCTTCCTGGATCCTGGGCCCCACGAAGTCTACGCCGAGAGCCTTGAGGTCTTTGATGTTCTTCGTCAGCACTGGATGGTTATACATAGATTCATGCATGGCAGGAACGATGATGATGGGACACGCTGAACCGAAAGCGGTTGAGACCACGGATGTCACGGTCGTGTCGTCTATTCCGCAAGCGATCTTGCTGATGGTGTTTGCGGTTGCAGGAGCGATCAAGACTAGATCAACCTTCTCAGAGTGCTCACCGACCAGGGCCACGTGTTCGATTTTCCCCGTCAACTCGGTCACGACAGGATTCCCAGTGGCCCATTCCATCACGTATGGGTGAATGATCTTCTGAGCCATCGGAGACATGACGGCGAACACCTCAGCTCCGTGCCGCATGAGAGTTCGAGCTATTTCTGGACTCTGAATCGCGGCTACGCTTCCAGTTATACACAAGGCCACGCGTTTTCCTTTGAGCTCGCTTCCGCTCGTCTCCATTATTTTCTTGGACGGATGTTCAGACATTTCTATCTCCCTCACGCGCCTCTTAGCCGAGTTGATATTTGTTCCAGATCGCCTAAGAATCTTTCAACGTGATCCTCATGGACGTGCGGCATGACCACTATCCGTATGTGGCTCGGGAAAAGCGAGATTGCCCATCCCTTGCGCCTCAGTTCTCGAGCTATCTTGTTGACGGCGAAACGGTCGGATTTCAAGCCGAGGACGTTCATGGACGGTTCGGCCACAATGCTCATGCCACTTATCTTAGGGATCTCTTTCGCGAGCTTCAGCGTCAATCGCATGCATCTTTTGATGACTTTCACGTAGCCCTCCCTACCTAAATGCTTCATTACGGCCCAGGCCGCTATGACGGAGGCGCCGGAACGGGTTCCGACGATGGTGGCTTGTTCAGTTTCTCCGCCTGAAAGATAGGAGATGTTCCACGCCGCCACCCGCTTCAGTTTTTCGCTTCGAAACAGTATTCCGCCTGCCGGGATTGGAGCAAGGCCCATCTTGTGCGGATCAACCGTTACTGAGCATACTCCTGGCAGGATAAAATCAAAATTCGCTGTCTTATACCCGAGTTCCCTCATGAATGGGAGGACGAAACCGCCGAAGGCCGCGTCGACGTGCAGATACAGCTCGTTCTTGACAGCGAGCTCCGACAGCTCTTCGATCGGGTCTACCACGCCCAGGCTGGTCGTTCCTGCTACGCCGACTATTCCTACAGTTTTGGTGTTCAATCTCCTTTTGACGTCTGCCACGTCGACTTGGTACCTGCTGTTCAGCCTGGCCTTGCAGAGCTTGATGCCCAGCAGGTCGGCTGCCTTGTCGAACGAGCAGTGTGCAGACGTTGGAACTATTATCTCGCAGTTCTTCTTTTTCGAGAGCTTCTTAGCCGTCCACATTGCCAAGAGGTTGGCTTCCGTGCCTCCTGTAACTATATGCCCTGAAGTATCTCGGTTCGAGAGGAGGTCTCCCAGCATCCGTATCGTTTCCTCCTCGAGTCGGGCTGTTCCAGGAAAGAGCCCAGCGTCGCCCAAGTTCTTCTCAAGAAAACGTGCGTACACCTGTCTTCCGAACGAATGAGGACTAGTGCACATCGAGCCTATGATTCTTCCGGAATCGTACGTGAGATCTCTTCCAAGCCTTCGTTCTACCATTCTCAAGATAGTCCTTCTCGGCAAACCTTCAGCTTGCATGCCTTGTTGCTTCCTCTTTTCTAGTGGTACGTGTGTTCTTCGTCTGGATACTTGCCCGAGCTTACTTCTTCTCTGAACCTTGCGACAGCGTCACTGATCGTCTTGTTTAGGTTGACGTAAGTCTTCACGTATTTGGGTCTGAAGCTCTCGTCGAACCCCAGCATGTCGTTGACTACGAGGACCTGTCCGTCGCAATACTTTCCCGCGCCGATGCCGATGGTCGGTGCTTTCGTTCTCTCCGTTATCCTCTTTGCTAGGCTTTCTGGAATGCATTCAAGAACAGTTGAAAAAACACCAGTTCGGTCTAGGTCCAGAGCGTCTTGCAGTATACTTCGGGCTTCTTCAGGCTCTTTACCCTTTACCCGGTATTTTTCTGCTACTTGAGGAAGCATCCCAACATGGCCCATGACGGGAATTCCCTCGTCAATCAGAGCCTCTATCACGTCCGGCTTGTTTCCTTCGATTTTGACCCCTCTAGCTCCAGATTCGATGAAAAGCCTAGCGTTTCTCAGGCCTTCTCTCGCGGTGTTTGAACTGTTGATAGGCATGTCTCCTATTATCGGCGTCTCCTCGGCTCCTCTTGCAACTGCTCTCACATGGAAGATCATGTCATCCATCGTGACTTCTCTCGTGGTAGCGTAGCCTTGAACGACCATTCCTGAACTGTCCCCGACGAGGATCAGGTCTATTCCTGACTGATCAAGTATCTTTGCCATCTGATAGTCGTAGGCGGTTAGCATGATGATTTTTTCTTTCGCTTTTTTCTTTCTAATCTTCTCTTGAAAGTCCATGGTTTTCCTCCATGAATTTTATCATGTACATCAGTGTCTCGTTCACCGGGGTGGGCACGCAGTTTTCTCTACCCAGCTCGACAACTCTTCCGTTAAGAAAATCTATCTCGGTTTTCTTGCCTTTAATCACGTCTTGGCACATCGAAGAGAAATTAGCATAGTTCGCGATCTCTTTGTCGACCATCTCCTCCAGCTTGGGTGGAAACTCGATTCCCTGGGTTTTTCCGACCGCCACGCATTCAGCAACTATTTGATGTCTGACAGCTTGCAACGAGGCGGAACAGATCTCACGGTTTCTAACTCGGAAAACCGCTGTCAGAGGGTTTATGACGCTGTTGATGATCAACTTGTTCCATATCTCCTTGTTGATGTCATTCGAAATAGCTGCTTGCAGACCGGACCGGCGAAATACTTCTGCAATGCTCTCCGCGGCAGCATCGTGCTCAATGAGGGTGGTGCCAGCCCAGAACCTTATCTCTCCAGGCGTGAAGAATTCGGCCGCCATGGTTGTTATGCCCCTTAAGACTTTAGCCTTCTTTCCGACTACCCGCTTGACCGCTTCTTCGTTGCCGAGACCGTTCTGTAAAATCACGATCACAGTGTCTCTTCTCAAGGGCGGCTTTATCCCTTCCACTGCGTTCGTCGAGTCCTGTGCTTTAGTAGTGAGCAGAATGAGCGTTCGGTCAGGTATTTCTCGGACTACGGTGTCAGCTTTCGGCCTGAAGACTTCTTTTTTTTCTCCTGATATAATGAGGCCGTTTGAATTTACCGCGTCCACGTGCGCCCTGTTTCCGACTATCGTAACGTCGTTCTTTCTGGACAGGAAGGCGCCGTACACGCTTCCTATTCCTCCGGCTCCAAGAACGATGATGCTGCCAAACTGCAATTCATTCGACCTCAAGCTCAGCATACTTACCTTTCTCGGCGATCCTTGACAGGTTTCTTTTGATCAGCTCTAAGGATGCTGCAAGGTTTTTCTTGTTATCAAAGCGTGACGTTAATCCTTCGAGGACCCGCGGATCTTGTTTTTTAAGTCTTCTCGCGGTTTCTACTAGCTTCGGAGCTGCTCTCACGATGTTGTCAACTATCGTGATAGTGGCCTTCTCTGCCGTCCTCGACAAAGGGTTTAGGTCTATCGCGATCACTTTCTTTGACATCTTAACGAGGGCTTCTGTCCTGTCCCCGTCTTCCAAGGGAACTAGAACCACATCGGCCGTCAATATTCCCCGAGGGTCCACCCGCCGTCGCTCACTGTTCAACTCAGGTATC
>Ga0187771_10002621_pt1 | contig 12446 bp, 13 predicted proteins | sample 0116_SJ02_MP15_1_FD_133139 | JGI IMG/M metagenome (GOLD analysis project Ga0187771, IMG submission 133139) | Tropical peat soil microbial communities from peatlands in Department of Meta, Colombia - 0116_SJ02_MP15_10_MG | ecosystem: Environmental > Terrestrial > Soil > Wetlands > Peat | place... | reverse complement strand
TGAAGACCGAGTTCGGGGTAATCGCAACAGCATGCTCTTGGCAGGCCAGGCCGAAGACTTTCTCGTAAGCCACTTGGCCGTCCTTGACTACAGAGACAGCAAAGCCAGGCTGGTCCAGGCGGTTCCAGAACTCGAACAGCTTATCCATCTGCTCCCCAGGCGTCAGGGGCTTTCCCTTAGTGTCGGCGGCCTGACCGGCGGCAAAGAGCGGAAGGATGATTAGGACGAAAACCATAAAGTAAGTGAAGATTCTCATCGGACTCTCCCGGGTCGGCATGGTGCCACAGGGTATCGATTCAAGCTGCCCATATAGGTCATTCTAAATAAAGAGATGGCGATTATCAATCCACGAAGCGCTTTAAATTTGGTTTTTAATTTGTTACCATGGCATCTGACATAGGAGACTGGCCATGATAGAATCGCAGTGCATGAAGTGTATCGGCATATTTGTCATGTCGGTAGTTGCCATCGCCTTAGCAAGGATGCCTGCCATGCCTGAGACTGTCAGCCAGTTTAACAAGGCCCTGCCGAAAACGATCGACGGTTGGAAAAAGACCGATCCGCCCACCGTGTACGCGCCAGGTAACCTCTCAACCTATATCGATGGTGGAGCCGAGCTCTATCTCTCCTACAATTTCAAGAATGCCTTGTCGTTGAAATACACGGATTCTGCTAACAACGAGATTACCGTCGATATCTTCGACATGGGCTCGTCATATGACGCGTTCGGCGTGTTTGCCCATACCCGCGAAACGATCGATACAGCTTTCGGCCAGGGCAGCGAGTACGCCGCTGGCCTTCTGACCTTTTGGAAAGACCGCTACTATGTCTCTATCCTGGCGTATCCGGAAACGGCTGCCAGGAAGGACGTCGTCTTCAAGCTGGGCAGGGGGATTGCGAGCGCGATCCGGGCAGAGGGCTCCCTGCCTCCCATACTCGCCCTGCTCCCGGAAGAAAACTTGATGCCTGAAAGCGTGCATTATTTCCACCACTACATCTGGCTGAACAGCTTCTATTTTGTTTCGAATGAGAACGTCCTAGATATCGCTGGCGACACGCCCGCCGCGCTGGCCAAGTACCGGCAGGCCGGCGCGACATTTTTCTTGCTCTTGGTGCGCTACCCGAATGGAGTTCGAGCGGCCGCCGCCGCCGATAAATTCCGGCAGAAAGTCCTCGGCGGCACGTCTGAGACCATCGTCCAACTGAGGAGGGACGATGGACGGGTATCCAAGTGCGGAACGATCTCGTATGCGTCGTCTTCAGCGCTCCTAACGTGGCGACGGTACGAGAGTTCTTGGCTAAAATCAAGTCATGAACTGGGGGCTCGGATGAAATCTAAACGATCGATCAGCCGCCGGCAGTTCATAAGGACAGCGTCGACCGTCGCGCTCGTCTCCCCCCTCTTGCTCCGTGGGCAAGCGCGGACGGTTCCTTTGAAGCCCGGCAAAAGCCGGGTCATTCTGGTGCGCGACCTCAACGTTCTTGACGAAAACGGCCAGCCGCGTCAGGCCGTTGTTCAGGAAATGCTCGATACAGGAATCACGGTTCTAACTGGAATGTCCGATCCGCAGGGCGCCTGGAAGACGATCATCAAGTCCAACGACATTGTCGGAATCAAAAACAACCGTTGGCCATACCTGCGTACGACGCCGGAAGTCGAAAGCGCTCTTAAAAAGCGGATCTTGGAGGCCGGCGTTAAGGAGCCCGATATTAGCGTCGATGACCTGGGCGTCCTTCAAAACCCGATCTTCCAAAAGGCAACGGCTTTAATTAACGCTCGGCCGATGCGCTCGCACCATTGGGCTGGAGTTGGTACGCTCATCAAGAACTACATCATGTTCATCCCCGATCCGAGCGTCATGCATCCGGACTCCTGCGCAGACTTAGCCTCGCTTTGGGGCTTGCCGATCATTAAGGGTAAGACTCGGTTGAACGTGCTGGTTATGTTCACACCCCAATTCCATAGCTTCGGGCCGCACAGTTTCAACCCCAAATATGTCTGGAAATACTACGGCCTTATGCTCGGATTCGACCCGGTGGCTATAGATGCTACGGGGCTTCGCATCATCGAATCCATCCGCCGCGAGTATTTTGGCGAAGAGCGGCCACTCAATCCTCCGGCTAAGCATATCGCTATCGCCGACACAAAGTACCATCTCGGCACCGCGGACCCTGAGAAGATTGAGCTTATTAAGATCGGCTACGACAAGGGCATATTCGTCTAGCCAGCCGAACATATTTCCGCGGGGTTACGAAAGAAAAGCGTGTTAAAAGAAGCTCAGGTTTACTAATTTAGACTTGAAACGTCGGAATATTAACCACTCAGCCCAAAATGGCACCTCTAAAGGGAAGTTATTAGCCCATTTCGCCTCCAGCGCCGGCGGCCTATAGCCCAGAGAGCTGCGAGGCCGATAGGCAAAAAAAAGTATCGCGAACTAAAGAGAGGAGCCAATTGCCTCAGCCCACCCAGCGGCTGCCCGGACCGACTTCCGGCCGGATCCTCTTAGTGGCCGCCATGCTTGCGCAACAGTTTCGCTACATCCTTGTGACCCGTACGATCCGCTGCCAGCCGAGGCGTTTCGATCCGGTCATCAACGGCATTGACGTTGGCCTTATTGGCCAGGAGCAACTCCACGATATCCTTTTGCCCCTCCTCCGCCGCAATGTGCAAGGGCGTCTTGTCAGGCACGTGAGCCGGCCGGCCCTCAGCGTCCGTGTCATCCCAGTCCACTTCGGAGTAGTCTCTCGCATGGACGTCGGCCTTATAGGCCAACAACAATGCCACGACGTCCGCGTGGCCAGCAGCGGCCGCATAGTGCAAAGGTGTCTTGTCGTTACTGCCCTTGGCATTAACAAGATTGGGATTTGCTTCTAGCAGCGCCTTGACCGTTGCCACATCGCCATCCCGGGCCGCCTTATGAATATCGCCGTCAAAGGCACGGCCGCTCGAGGACAATGCGACCAAGGCAATGGCGGCTACGCAGGAAACTGGAAAGTGGCAGTATCGGCTAAAAAAGGAATGAATATTCATGCCCCTTCCTGGTTGACCTATTTTCAATCAAGATACCACGTCTAAAGTGAGATTTTCAACCCATTTTGCCTCCGGCGCCGGCGGCCAGAAGGTCGAAGAACTATTAGGACAACGCTCACGAGGATCTAGACGTTAGGAGCGATTGGCCGGGCTGAAGAACGGCTAATCTGGCATCCAAGGACGTGGCCTCAGGCCCTGTCTAGGAAGCCGAGCCGAGTCACGCCCGATTCGACGAGTTCCTCGCCCTCGGCCAGAATGTCACAGTGATTCTTGATGTCCCATCGCCCCATCTGCGGGTTAGCCAATATCCTCCGCCCATCAGGATCACAATTTCTTAGCTAACGCTCTCTTGAGAGCTTTGTTGAAAATATCCGGCTCGTCAATCCAAGAATTGTGCCCGGCATTCTCAATGATCATCAATTCCATATTGTTTATTCCGGCTACAACTTTTTTCCATAGCCTATTGCCGAAATCGGCGACATCATGGTCACCAGCGATAATGGTGATCGGATATGGATGTTGTTTAAGAGTAGGCGTGAAATCATAATCGGAGGGCAGACTCTTAGAGGTCGCCTGGGCGGCCTCCTGGCTCCAAAAGACCTTGCCTCCTTTCATCTGCGCCCAACGTTCCACATGGTAGATATTCCCTGCAGCGAAGCTGATCTTAAAAAGATGAGTAAGTTGCTTAGCGTTCTTATTTGGTTGATCGATTCCTTCTTTTTTATACTCCGCTTTTGCCTCGGGTCGTTCCACGAATTTCTCAAAGGCTGCTTGGGAATCTTTTATTACGGCCACTTCTGAGCGATCGAGATATTTCCCTGCTTTGGGAACAACGGGCCCCAGGAAAACGATGTTCTGGACTCTTTGTGGATACTTTTGCAGATAAAACATAACCAAGAGCGTGCCAGCGGAATGCGCCAACAAGGTCATTTTCTCTAGCTTCAATTCTCGTCGGAGAGATTCTAAGTCTTGGACATGTTTTTCAATGGAAATGAATTCGGGCTTACATGGTGATCGTAACGAGCCCCGTTGGTCATAAAGAATGAACCGGTAGCAGTTCTCTAGTCCCTTGATTGCATCCAGCAGATAGCTGTGTTCAGCTCCAAACCCTCCGTGGACGACGACAACAGGTTCCCCTGCGCCGATTTCATAAAGATAAAGTTCGCACGACTTGTCTTCAGTTGGCAGGTACCATTCCTCACCTGCCGCGCCCGCCATTGAGCGCTGTCGGCAAGCGGCTATGATGATTATTGTGGCCGTCAAGGATAAAAACAAGATCATAAGAGATTTCTTCTGCACAGAATCTCCCTCGATTTGGATTTATTTCAGTCGTATCCTCTCAGCTCCCACTAAATAGATACTGAATATTCCAGAAAAGGTTACTCTATGGGATGAGGTCCCCATTTCGCCTCCGGCGCCGGCGGCCTATAGTCTAGAGAATTATATGGCCGAAGTAGTTATGTCCAAAACCCCAGGCAGCGGCTGGCAGGGCCAAAGGGCAGAGGCGATCTGCCCCTCCGTGAACTTTGACTTCTTCATTTGCGCCATCCTCCTTCCCTGAATTTTGCCACAAAACTGCCATTGTCGCTGGCACACTTATCAGGGATGAGGTCCCCATGGCGCCTCCGGCGCCGGCAGCCGATAGCCCAGGGTATTCTTCTAAAATAAGCAGAGTACAGCCAAACCTGGCTAGCAAATGGGACCGTGAATCCAATTCTCTATCAATATGCTATACACCACGTGTGGGGAGCACGCCCAGCGAGATTCCAGATCTCGACTTGTGGATTCGAAGGGCGCCTTTTGGCCTCGCTAAGTGACTGAAATAAAACGAATTTTGGGCGAGGCCTTGGGCAATTGTGCAATGGGTATGCAACTTCCGAATCCAATCGAAGCCTGACCCGACATCGCCGAAGACCCGATCTAAGCCCAGCCTAGCGGTTTTGTCTCGCCCCGTCGGGAGTCAACTACTTAATTGGTGCCGGCTTGGGGACCTTCGTATATTTAGTCTCGAACCACGGCGCCCAGGAATTGCCGTCCGTCGAGATCTCCCCCTTGCCCACGAAGCTCATCGAGTCCGCCGCAAGTATCATCGTGGCCTTGAACATATACGCCTTGCCCCCGACGGTGAACCTGCCCGTATCGATGACCATGTTGCCATTGAAAACATACGTTTGGGAGGACATATTTCCATCGTCATGGTACTCAGTACTGAAAAAGGCCTTATTCACCGGGTCGTACCCGACAATCTCAACAGCTCGTGTCTCTCCAGTGGCTCCTCTTTCTACAGCTTGCATTTCGAAAAAGAAACCTCGCAGTATCTTCCTGCCAGACAATTCTCCTGTGACCTTGATGGCGGGCCCTAATGGGCTGGCCTTGTATTCTATTTCATACGTCCAATGGCCCAAAAAGACTTCGAACTTCTTGATCTCGGGATCGGGCTTCGGAGCCGTCGTTTGTGCCCTGAGCAAGATTGCGAAGACCAAGACGGCGCTGCAGGACGCAAGAATAATACGTTTCATGAAAAACCCCTGTCTTTGCGATAGCGGAAAGGGGAAAAGTCCACCAATTGAGCAGCCATAGATTTATACCTGTTTCCCTTTTTTTGCTTATGTTTATAGACCCCTTTTCGGCTATTTGTCAACAAGCTGGAAAGAGGCGGAAAACGAGAGCGCGCCCGGGGAGATTCGAACTCCCGACCTGCGGATTCGAAGGGCACCGATCTAGTTTTTTAATCTGCTGATTGTAAAGAAGTTTCCAGGCTAGATCCCGATGATTGTGCAATGGTTGTGCAGTTCTAGGGCTAAGAACTGGCATTTCTAGCTGCTCGCTGAGCGAAAGAGTGGATCAGACCTTAGGGAGCTAATTGCCGGCTATCCTTGAGGCGTGCGTTACTAGGCACTGCCAGATGCCGGCCTCCTTGACCCAGAGGAGCAGCGCCTTTTGACAAGCACGCTAAAAGAACTTCCTCCAGGAGTCCTTTTCCAACCCGATTCCGACGAAACCATTCTTGGTCTCTAGGTACTCTCTAACAACTCCTACCGATTGGAAATGAGGATTAAATCTTACCCAGACAAGCCAAGGCCCTTCGGAAGGCAATATAGGCTGCTGTGAGAGCCAAGAGAACTCATCCTCGCCGAATTTAATCTTCATTTTATCCCCTTTAACGACACCTCTTGGCTCCGCCCCTTCGAATGGCTTAAACGAAAGCACGTAGATTCCCTTTCCTTGGACATAAATGTATGGAAAGATTTCTCCCATTGCGTTCTTAACAGAAAGTCCCCCTCTCGCGAGGAGTTTGTCTTCATTCATTGTTAGGATAGATTTCACAAACTGGATTTCATTGAGCACACCAGGATATTCCTTGGCCAGCAGTTTTACATCTATAATGGGCGTTATCGCCATGGCGAGCTTTGAATTAGCCGACTTGTTCTCAAACAGTTCGATTAGTGCCTGCTGCAAATTCCCTGTTAGAATAGTCCTCTCAACGGGCTCATTCATCTCCGGCTCTTTTTTGAACGTAATCTTCAGTTGCACGCCCTTATTTTCGATAACATTTGGAGTGATATTTAATGAAATCGAAGGTGTCTTCCCGCTTCCCATTAAGAACGACCATGTCTGCCCTGTTTCTACCCTACCTTCAGGACTTAATATCGCCCTTGTCTCAGAGGGCCTGATTTCGAGGAGCTTAATCTTCAGCCAAATATCAGTTCTTGGCTCCGGAGATAAATCCTCATCAAGGTCGCTATAGGTGCTTCGCGTCGACTCCGTAATGGCTCCAGATTGATCCTTCACAATTGTAACGGTTTTTTCTTCCGTGGCCTTTTTCGCAGTCGTTGGCTTCTCCTGGGGAAGACCAAAGCTGATCGAAATAGCGAACAACCATACAAAAATAATAAGAGGGCGTTTTAGCGAGATCGTCTTCATTTTATTTCCTCCTTAAACAGAATGACCTGAGGATCCCTTATAGGCCTATAGTCTTTGAGCCTAATATCCGATTGATATGCCTGAAATTGAGTCGGTGAAGATATAAAAAGAGTCTCATGGCGGGGTTCGAACGACTTGCTTATTGCAGCTGGCCTGGAATTCACAAGTTGTCGATTTGTGAAGAATAGCAAAAGGGCAAGTCCGATGATTGCCACAGCTCCAAACACTAGCGCAACCACCGGCACTTGGACCGAGGTGCCCATAATCTTCAAAAGGGTAGAAACATTGGAATGTTCATGATGTCCCATTCTCGATGGATTGAAAAGATCTGAAGGGACTATTCTAGGATCTAACCCTCTCAGTTCTTCTTTGACAAACATCAAGGAAGCCTTTATTGTTTCGAGTTCTGACCGACATTTCTGGCAATGCTTGAGATGCGCTTCTAGATATTTCTTACTTTTTTCAGATACCATGTTATCAAGTAACTCTTGGAGTTGAGCTTTATTCAGGCATTTCATGGACTTCTCCTTCTCTTATTAGAAAGGCCAACTTATCAATGGCCCGTGAAAGTGTCTTGCCAACTGACGATATTCTAATCCCCGTAGTTTCGGCCAATTCTGTGTACGAAAGGCCGTCTAAATAGAGGATAATTAAGAGTTGGTCTTGTTTGGACAGCCGATCAAGAGCATTTCTGACTAATCTAGAATGTTCTTGGAGTTCGGTCTCCCTTTCTGGGTTCGCCCCTTCGGTAGCCCCTAAACTAGCTTCAAGGATTCGGGGGGCGAGGTTTCTATGCTTCAGAAGATCTTTGCAGTAATTAGCCGCGACTTTATAGAGCCATGATTTAGGTTTCTCAAGTGAGGGACCGCCATTAAGAATCTGGTGGAGCCTAAGGAATGTCTCTTGAGTAACGTCCCTAGCTTCTTCCTGATTGCCCAGTAGCCGGAATCCTAACCTATAGATGTTTTGCCCATACGTTTTATAGAGCTCGTCAAATCTGTCCCTTGGGCAATTCAACTCATATAGTTTGGATTTAGGCATGAATGAGTCTCATCATCATCAAATAATCCCATATATTAGGACGATTAAGGAAGAGATTTATGACCTAATTGAAAAGGGGGCTCGAAACGAATGCAAGCTAGTTGATCGAGATGCGAGTGGTATCAGGCGCAGCTGCTGGCAATTGTGCAACCGGTTTGTTGTTGACGGACGTGCCGAATGCCTGGGTTAAAGGCCCGTCGAGCATTAGAATCGCTTCCCTGGTTTCTTCGAATTTCACACCTAAATAACGTTCTGTTGTAAGAACGGACTTGTGGCCAAGAAGCCGTTGGATCTTCGTTAGAATTACCCCCTGATTGTAGAGCATCCGTGCGAATGTACGTCTGATATCATGGAATCGATACCCCTTCTCGGCCAGGCCCGACCTACGCAGCGCGGCGCGGAAAGCCGTCTTTACGTCCCCTATCCCCTGCCCCGCTGTGCCAAGAGAAAAGACGAATGAAGAGAGGCTGGCCCGGGCCTTCATTTGCTGCAGGAGGTCTCGGATCATGGGGATTAGCGGGATTTCAATGGGCTCGCCGGTCTTTTCCATTTTGATTAAGATAATGCCCCGGTCCATGTCCACATCCCTCCACCTGAGCCCCAGGATATCGCCCTTGCGGAGCCCTGTTCCGAAGGCAACGGCCAGGATCGGTCGAAGATGGGGTACCGAGGCGTTCATCAGAGCTTCGATTTCAGACTCAGAGAAGAAGTACTTATGACGCCAGGGGGCCTCCGGGAACATCTTGAACCCCTTGGCCGGATTATGGTCCGTATACCCCTTTTCGATAGCGAGATTGAGGAGGTGTCTCAAAAGAGCCAATTCGCGGTTGACGGTAGCTCCTTTGACCCTGGCGGCCCTGCCCCGGGCATAGGCCTCAATATCTCGCCTAGTAATGAGATGGAGCGCCCTGTTTCCGAACACAGGCAGCAGGTTCCCAAAGCTGCTCCTGTCCCGGCCAAGGGATCTCTTATCCGCTTTTTCGACCAGGTACTCCTCGACCATCTCCGCGAACGTCCTGCGCTCTTCAATTCTCCGCAGCCTGAAGCAACCCCGGATGATGTCCGACCGGACTGCCAGAAGGGCCTGTTCTGCAAGTCGGCGATCCAGCCCAATGGCGTGTCTAATTAGCTGGCCTTGGTAGGAATAGCGAATCCACCAGACTCTTCCTCTTAAATAAATCCCCCTCGAGCTCGGCCGCTGATCACTCGTTGCTTTCGCTTGCTTTATCATATGTTTCTAGGTATTATTAACGGTCATTAATAATCATTATAGCTAAGCAGGGATTGTTGTCAAGTTTTCCCTTTTGAGAACCTTTGGCTATTTTGATAAGATTCTCCCTAATGACGGAAAAGAAAAAAGCAGGGCAAGATATCCTCCTTACCCGTAAAGAACTCATGGATTACCTTAAAATAAAGCAGGGGACGTTAAGGAAGCTGATGCTCAGGAAAGAATTCCCATACTTTAAGCTAGAGAGGCGCGTGCTTTTTCGGAAGGACGACATAGATAAGTGGCTAGAAAGCAAGCGGGTGAAATAACGGCATAGAATATCACTGTAAATGGTGCGTATGAGCCTATTATAAATGCCTATTTTAGGCGCTTCCATTGATCTCATTATTTACCTACCCCCTTTGATGTTGTAATATAATCAAGTTAAGCTGGGGGAAAGCCCCCGGGACCCCCGGAATCCCCCTTTTAAGATTACCAGGGAGGGAGTAAAGGGGGCCCCCGGGACCCCTTTAATCATTCTTTGAGCTTCCAAAGCTTGATGAAAAACGGCCGAAAACCGAAGTTTAGATGAAAAGGGCCTAATAAAACGCCGTAGAATCGCATAGGACGAGAAAAGTCCGGAGGATTCGATAGACGAGTAGGGGGAATTACCGGTTTTCTTTTAGGCGTCCGAAGCGGGCTTTTCATGGGCTTAGCCCCTGGGGATGCTTTTGGATGTACGTTTCATAATCAAAACCAGGGATTGTCTCGAGCCGGCTTATGGAGCCCTCGGCACCGCACTTGGGGCAACGTTTCACGCCCTCAAGGCTTACGTCCTTGCAAGTTCCGAAACCTTGCACCATGCGAGACCCATGAAAAACCGCGTTGTAAACATCGAAATCCTCAGGCCGAATCCTGGGCTTTCCGCTGAAGTCTGAAAGCAGATACCGAATTGCGCGGGCAGGGCTCCTAGGCGTACTGAGACCGACAACATAACTTCCTTTTGTAATCTTCCTCCAGAGCTCGGAGACGAATTTCTGCTGAAGATAATCACCGTCATAAATGACATGTAGATGCAAGTGCCAGCCGTTCCCGGAATTTGTCGCTTGCGGAATGTAAAACCCGCCACGGATCCACGGTTTGAGTCGTTTGCGCAGCTCTGAAAAGTGGTTTCTGATTTGCTCTACAGATCGCCTTGAAAATCGCCCATCCAGGATATTCTTATAAGTCAGCGTCAGACAGCGCGGTCTTGCCCAACCAGAAACTATTGTCCTAAGTTTATTATAATGCTGGCCAAACCACTTTTGACGGCATAGAGAACAAGTCCGCTTCCCGCAAGAGAGCTGGACTACCTTCTGCCAGCCGCAAACTCCACAAAATAGAGTAACGAATCTATGTTCTTCATTCACGGTAAACACTTACTTATAAGGGAATGTGTGCTCAATGCCCTTGTATTAGTCACCAAGATCAGCCTCGTCATCGCCATCCTCTTGAAGCCAAGCATCGATTTCCTCTACGTCGAAACGGATTGTCCGACCAAAGCGGATGACCGGGATTCCATCGGTTTCGACCAATTTGTATAGATATGATGGCGAGAGACTTAACCACTCGGCTGCCTCGGCAATCGTCAGCAAACGTTTCTCCATTCGTCTAGCCTCTTCCTCTTTTTTTTGCCAATCGTCTGCCGAATTTTTCGGGATTAATTCCCTGTCTCTCGAGAAGCGCGTCGAGCTCTAGCTTGTCTATACGTATTCCGATTCCGGAAACTCTCGAGAACGGGATCCTCCGTTGGCTGCAGGATCTATAAACGCTTTTGGGGTGTAATCCTAAATATTGCCCCGCCTCTGATACCTTGAGCCATCGTCTTTCAATCGCCATATTCAGTTCGCCTTTTTCCTCTCGAAATTTCGTCATCTGGGACTAAGATAGGCAAAGAAGGTGCCTGGTGTCCGCACCACAACTAGATATTTTTAAAGAGAGTTGTGTAACGGAAGAGAGATTAGAAGCTGGTAGGAAAAACAGACTTGTCTGGGAATATGATCAGAGGCTTAGGGTGTCTTAAGCTTATCCCGTTTTCAAGATACAGGTCGGCAGCATACTTGAGATATTTTCCAATTTCAGTAAATTTGTATGAAATCTCTTTGCCGTCTTTGAGGAATTCAGCCCCGGGAAGAAGCATTCCATGCTTCTTTAGTAACCGGAAGAGAACCTTGCCAACTACCCCGTTTAGTAGCCTGGGGTTCAAAAACAGATACTTGACATCGGCCAGCGACTGATCCCTAGAAAAAAGTGTTAACCCCTCACGTCGTGCCAAAAAAGAATCAACGATTAGATTCATGAAGAACTTGGGAAATTCCGACGGCGCAAGGGAGAGCTTCTTCTTAAGAAGATCTGCTTGGTCTCCCCCAAACTGATGTGAAAACAGTTTGCTCATGAAACCAGGAATTTCTATTTTCCTTAAGCCCAACCCATCAAAAAGGTCTCCTCGAGTCCATCGATAACGAACATATTGATGTCTTAAATACTCTTCTATACCGTACGAGGGCTTCCATTCCCTATAGAATCCATAACCTGAAACCTTCTCCCACAGCCAATAATAAAGTTCACCTAGCATGGCCCAATCCATTCTTCGAGATTTACCAGCTATCAGGTTTCCCCAACCCAAGGCGATTATGGTTTTTTTATTTATCCGACTGCCTTTCTTATTGTGCAAGCTGACCTTGGCAGCCCAGCGTATAACTTCCTCGTGCTTACGGATGTACTCCTTAAAGAAGCCCTCAAGCCGCATGTGCTTTATTAGGTCTTCATCCGTCATGCTCTTTGTTGGCGATTCTAAGAACTTGCTAGTTATTCTCTGAATGAGCCGACCTCTATAGATAAGATCACCCTGCATTGCCTTTAGGTGGTGTTTTATGGTCTTTATTTCTTTGCTGCTAAATGGATAGTCAGTTCTCAGAAGGAACTGGTCGGCTGGCGAAACTGCAAATACTTGGGCAAACTTAAATAAGCTAATTCCCCATTTTTCCAGAAGGCAATTATTGACTTCCTCGGGAGAGAGATTAAAAAGAGGTGTTTTCGTGAACACTTAGCTTACTAGATTCAAGCCAGTCGAAGGTCTTTTGTCTGACGTCAGCGAAATTCGGACAGGGGTTGATTTCTGCTAAGCTATGGTTTCCAATAGCGAGACCGAGCTAGGAGGAACGAATGGCAGAAAAGAAAGGGGCCCCGCCCGAGGCGATTATC
>Ga0187771_10002620_pt1 | contig 12446 bp, 10 predicted proteins | sample 0116_SJ02_MP15_1_FD_133139 | JGI IMG/M metagenome (GOLD analysis project Ga0187771, IMG submission 133139) | Tropical peat soil microbial communities from peatlands in Department of Meta, Colombia - 0116_SJ02_MP15_10_MG | ecosystem: Environmental > Terrestrial > Soil > Wetlands > Peat | place... | reverse complement strand
GGCTCTCGAAAAGGCGACGGCGGCGCAGCCCGCCACGCAGCCGGCCGGACAGACCGCAGCCCCGTCGGGCATCCTTCCGAGCCGTCTCGGAGACGTGGCCAGCCTCAAACCGGTGATCCCGGCCGCTCCGGCCGCGGCAGTCGCTCTGCCGCTTCCGGAACCGAAGCCGCAGGCCTCTGCGCAAACGACGGCCTCGAATCCGTGCGAAGCTGGTCCGGACAACGCCGTGCCGCCATATATCCGCATCGGCAGCACCTGCCTCGTGCCGATCGGATTCATGGATCTCACCCCGTTCTGGCGTGACAAGAACGCGGGATCGAGCATGGGTTCGAACTTCGGCAGCGTGCCGTACAACAACACGGCCAACGGAAATCTTTCTGAAACGCGCTTCAGCATTCAGAACTCGCGCATCGGTTTCCGCTTCGACGGCGACTGGAAGGGCGTTCACTTCATCGGCTATAACGAGTTCGACTTCAACGGCACGAGCGGATCTTCCTCGCTCGCCGTCTCGAACGGCGCCGTCGTGCCCCGCCTCCGCCTTTACTGGGTGGATGCGCGCAAAGGCAAGATCGAATTCCTCGCCGGGCAGAGCTGGAGCATGCTGACTCCGAACCGCTCCGGAATCTCGGCGCTGCCTGGCAACCTCTTCTACTCACAAGTCGTAGACATCAACTACATGGCGGGTCTGACCTGGTCGCGTCAGCCCGGCGTGCGCATTCTGTACCACCCGACCGACAAGGTCACGTTCGGTGTCTCGGCGGAACAGCCCGATCAGTATATGGGCGGTTCGGCTGGCGGATCGAGCACGGTGTTGCCAGCGGCTCTTCTGCCCCTGCAGGGCACGCAGCTGGACGCCGGCCTGAATATCGGCGGGTGCACCAACAATACGGCCGCGGGGGCCACAGCGGTGAGCTATGGCTGCACCGGGCAGGGCTATCTGGCGCAGCCGACCGTGATGCCGGATATCATCGCCAAGCTGGCCTTCGACCCCACTTCCCGCTTCCACTTCGAAGTCGGCGGCGTGGTCAGCGAATTCAAGACCGCGCTGAACCAGTCGGCGACTGGTGCGTTAACGGTTCCCACCGGGGCGTACAACCTGCACCCCACCGCCACCGGGGCCGGCCTCCTGTTCGGCTTCAACGCTGAAGTGGTGAAGAATCTTCGCCTGATCAGCACGAACTTCTACGATCGCGGCGAAGGCCGTTATATCTTCGGCCAGGCGCCGGATCTCGTCGTGAACGCCAACGGTGCGCTCAGCGCCCTCAAATCCGCTTCGACGCTCGACGGCTTCGAAGCGCGTATTAAAAACACGCTGCTCTACGGCTACTACGGCGGAATCTACATCGGCCGTGACGTCGTCATCGATACCAACGGTTCGCTCGTCGGTTATGGCTACAGAGGTTCTTCCAACAGCCAGAACCGCGCGATCAACGAAATCTCGTTCGGCTTCAACCAGACCATCTGGAGCAGCCCCCGCTACGGCGCCATCAACTACATGATGCAGTACGAGTGGTTGCAGCGGGCTCCGTGGTACGTGGCCGCTGGCGCGCCGAAGGGCACGCACGACAACACGATCTATCTGGATATTCGGTACACCCTGCCGGGTTCAATGCCGAACTTCTAATCGATTTGTAACATAACTGCAACATTGGGGTGGGAGACTCACAAGTGGCCCACCCCCGACTTTTATAGAGGGGTAAAGAAATTTATGAAGAAGTTGTTCGCAGCAGGTCTGACGGTCCTCGGCACGGCGGTGCTTGCCATCCCGGCCGTGGCGGCGGATACCATCAACGGCGCCGGGGCTACCTTCCCCGCGCCCATCTACCAGAAGTGGTTTGAAGAATATAAGGCCAGCCATCCGAGCGTGCAGATCAACTATCAGCCGATCGGTTCGGGTGGCGGCATCGCGCAGCTGCAGAAGGGGACGGTCGATTTCGGCGCTTCGGATATGCCGATGACCGACGACCAGATCAAACAGACACCGGTGAAGCCGCTGCACTTCCCGACGGTGATGGGCGCGGTGGTGCTGAGCTACAACATCCCGGGCGTGACGGCGAAGCTGAAGTTTTCGCCGGAAGCAATCGCCGGAATGTATCTCGGAACGATCCAGAAGTGGAGCGACGCGAAAATCAAAGCGGATAATCCGGGCGTGAATCTGCCGGACAAGGAAATCGAGATTGTGCACCGCTCGGATGGCAGCGGCACGACGTTCGTGTTCGTGGACTATCTCAGCAAGGTGAGCCCGGAGTGGAAGTCGAAGGTTGGCGCCAACACGTCGGTTGCGTGGCCGGTCGGTCTCGGCGGCAAGGGCAACGATGGCGTGGAAGGACTCATCAAGCAGACGCCGAATTCGATCGGCTACGTGGAACTGATCTACGCGGTCAACAACAAGATGGCGTTTGCCGATGTGAAGAACGCGGCGGGCAAGTTCGTGACCCCGAGCTTTGAAAGCGTCACGGCGGCGGCCGCGAACTCGAAAGAGATGCCTCCCGATTTCCGGGTCTCGATCACCAATGCTCCGGGCGCGGGCTCCTATCCGATCTCGACGTTCACCTGGCTGCTGGTTCCGAGTGAAATCAAGGATGCGGCGAAGAAGAAGGACATCACCGACTTCCTCGCGTGGATGTTGACGACCGGTCAGAACGACGCCCAGGGACTGAGCTACGCTCCGCTGCCGAAGGCCGTGGTTTCCAGGGTCCAGGCGCAGATCAAGATGGTGAAGTAACAGCTCCTCACTCTGCTTCAATATGGCCACCTCATCCGCAACACTGACGCCAGCTTCCGCGACGATGTCGAAACGGCGCTTCGGCGGCGATGAGGTGGCGCATATCATCACGTTTCTGTTCGCCGCGCTCATCATCGCGGTGACCATCGGGCTGGTCTGGCAGTTGTGGCTGCACAGCGCGGCGGCGCGGCAGAAGTTTGGCTTCAGCTTTCTCGCTTCAAAGCTCTGGAATCCGGTCACGGACGAGTTCGGCGCGGTGCCGTTCATCTACGGCACGATCATTACCTCTTTCCTCGCGCTGCTGATTTCGGTTCCGCTCGGCGTGGGCGCGGCGATCTATCTATCCGAACTGGCGCCCACGAAAGTCTCGAACATACTGACATTTCTGATCGAACTGCTGGCCGCGGTGCCCAGCGTCATTTTCGGCCTGCTCGCCATCTTCACGCTGATCCCGCTGATGCGGGACTATATTGAGCCGTTCCTGAAAAACGTGCTCGGGTTCCTGCCGTTGTTCAGCGGCAGGGCTTATGGCATCGGGTATCTGACGGCGGCCGCGATTCTCGGCGTGATGACGTTTCCGTTCATCATTTCGGTGTCGCGCGAAGCGCTGATGGCGGTGCCCCGCGAGCAGCGTGAGGCCGCGCTGGCGCTGGGCGCTACCAGGTGGGAATCGACCTTCGATGCCGTGCTGCCATTCGCCCGGCTGGGCATCATCGGCTCCGTGTTTCTGGCTCTGGCGCGCGCGCTCGGTGAAACGATGGCCGTCACGATGGTGATCGGCAACGATCCTTCGGTTCACGCCTCGCTGTTCGCGCCGGGCTATACAATCGCCGCCGTCATCGCCAATGAATTCAGCGAAGCCACCGGCGACGTCTATCTTGCCTCTCTGGTCGAGCTGGGACTCGTGCTGTTCGCGCTGACGATTGTGATCAACGGGCTGGCGCAGATGATGATCGTGCTGACCACCAGAAAAGGGAGCCGGAAGGGATGAGCAAAGGAACCAGCTTCCGCAACCGGCGCCGCCACGCCGTCAACAACGTGATGCTGACCGTGTGCGGCCTGTGCGCGCTGCTCACCGTCTCGACGCTCTTCGTGGTGCTGGGTTTTCTCGTATACAACGGCATTTCGTCGGTCAATATCGATTTCTTCACCAGACTGCCGCTCGCGCCGGGGCAGGAAGGCGGCGGGATGGCCAACGCCATCGTGGGCAGCGCCATGATTGTCGTGGTAGCCACGGTGATCGGGCTGCCGGTGGGCTTCTTCGCGGGGATCTATCTGGCGGAGTTCGGCGGCAAGACATTCGCCTTCCTCGTGCGCTATACGGCGGACCTGCTGAACGGAATTCCTTCGATCGTGATCGGCATCTTCGCGTGGACCGTGATCGTGGTGCCGATGCATCATTTTTCGGCGCTGGCCGGTTCGGTGGCGCTCAGCCTGATGCTGATTCCCATCGTGGCGCGCAACACGGAACAGTTCCTTCTCGAGGTGCCCGTCGCCATGCGCGAAGGGTCGCTCGCGCTGGGAGCCACCAAGTGGCGGACGATCGCGAGCGTGATCGTACCGGCCGCGCGCAAGGGCATCATGACCGGCATGATCCTCGGGGTGGCGCGCATTTCCGGCGAAACCGCACCTCTGCTTTTCACCGCACTGAACAACCAGTTCTGGAGTACGGGCGTTTCAGAACCAACAGCCTCGCTGCCGGTGATGATCTTCACTCACGCGGTGGCCCCCTATGACGACTGGCACCGGCAGGCATGGGCCGCGGGACTTGTGCTGCTCACGCTGGTGCTGGTGGCGAACATCCTGGCGCGCACGGTTATCTCGAGAGGCGCGTCGCTCCCGCGTTAAGACGAATGGAACACGGTATGAGTTCACCCAGAATGGCCGCCACTCCGGCGCAGGTACAAATGAATCCGATACCCGGCGAAACCGCAGGCTCCCCAGCCGCAGCCCCGCCCAAGATGCGGGCGAAGAACGTCAACTTTTACTACGGCAACTTTCACGCGCTGCATGATGTCTCGATCGAATTCGCGACGAACAAAGTGACGGCCATGATCGGGCCTTCGGGGTGCGGGAAATCGACCTTTCTGCGCAATCTGAACCGCATCAACGAGACGCTGCGCGACACGCGGCTCGAGGGCGAGATCCTGCTCGACGGCGAGAACATTCTGGACAAGGACGTGACGGAAATCCGGCGGCGCATCGGCATGGTGTTCCAGCGGCCCAATCCGTTTCCCAAGTCGATCTTCGAGAACATCACCTACGGACCGAAGATCAACGGGATGCTGCGGCGGAACAACGCGGCGGAGATCGTGGAAAAGAGCCTGCGGCGCGCGGCGCTCTGGGACGAGGTGAAGGACAAGCTGCACGAATCGGCGTACGCGCTCTCGGGCGGGCAGCAGCAGCGGCTGTGCATCGCGCGGGCGCTGGCGGTGGATCCGGAAGTGCTGCTGCTCGACGAACCCTGCTCGGCGCTCGATCCGATCGCCACGGCGAAAATCGAGGATCTGCTGGTGCAGCTCAAGCACCAGTGCACGATCGTGATCGTAACGCACAACATGCAGCAGGCGGCCCGCGTGGCCGATACGACGGGCTTCTTCCTGCTGGGCCGCCTCATCGAACACGACAAGACTGACGTGATTTTCAAGAATCCTTCGAGGCAGGAAACGGAAGATTACATCACCGGACGTTTCGGGTAGACAGGCGGAGGCATCGATGACAGACGACACACGCAAGCCGCGCCCGTTCGAAGAAGATCTGAAGCTGCTCAACGACGCGCTGCAGGAAATGGGCGCGCTGGTGGCGCATTCGGTTCACAAGAGCGTATTTGCTCTCCTCGACAAGAGCGAGGATTTCGCCCATCAGGTGCTGCGCGACGAGTCCCGCGTCGATCAGATGGAAATTCAGATCGACGACATGGCCATGAGCCTGATCGTGCGCGAGCAGCCGGTGGCGCGCGACATGCGCTTCGTGGTGGCGGCGATCAAGATCAGCACGGATCTGGAGCGCATGGGCGACCTCGCGGTGAACATCGTGGAGCGGGCTCTTTCGCTGATGAAGCAGCCCCCGCTGAGCGTGCCGGTGAACCTGAGCGAGATCGCCAACCTCGTGGAGTCCATGGTTCTGGCCTGTCTGGACGCGTTTGTGCGGCGCGACGTCCGGATCGCGCGCAATGTTCTGCTTTCCGATGACGCGGTGGACAACGTCCGCAACGCGATTCAGCGGCAGCTGATCGAGCTGATGAAAACCGATCCGGCATCGGTTGACAGGGCGCTCGAGCACCTGCTGATCGCGCGGCATCTCGAACGCATCGGAGACCACGCGACGAATATCGCGGAAGACATTATCTTCCTGGTGCAGGGCGTGGATGTGCGGCACCGCGTGATGGCGCGGGACGAAGCGCCCGGCGTAACCGCATAGCAACGGCCGGTGGAGCGTCCCGGCCAGAACACAACCGGAACAGAGGACGCGCGGCGCTCGCCGCGCCTGGACCTGCGGCTTCAGCCACGGCCTGTGGCTCCGCGAGGACGGTAACCTTATGAGCGGAACCGCTCGCTAGTCGGAGAGCTTGCGGCGGTTCTTCACGAACCAGGCCTGCGAGTCGAAACCGCCGCCATTCGAGGGCGGCGAGGTGTAAGTGCCGTCGGGCTTGCCGATGCGCACTTTGCGGTTGTCGGCGAGGTAGCGATCGAGCACCACATCCTTCAGCCGGTGCCGGATTTCCGGATCGAGGACCGGGAAGAGGATTTCGACGCGGCGATCGAGATTGCGCGGCATCAGGTCGGCGCTGCCGGCGTACATTTCCTCATTGCCGCCGTTGGCGAAGTAATAAAGGCGGCTGTGTTCGAGGAAACGGCCGACGATGCTGCGCACCGTGATGTTTTCGCTGACGCCCGGGATACCGGGACGCAGACAGCAGAGGCCGCGCACGAGGAGTTCGATTTTGACGCCGGCCTGCGAGGCTTCATAGAGCAGGCGGATCATGGCCTTGTCTTCGAGCGCGTTCATCTTCAGGATCATGCGGCCGTTCGGACCGTGGGCGATTTCGCGCCGGATGAGATCGGCCATGCGGCTGCGCAGCGTGACCGGGGCGACGAGGAGTTTGCGGAACTCGGACTTGCGCGAGTAGCCGGTGAGGTAGTTGAAGAGGTCGGTGCCGTCGATGCCGAGATCGGTATCGCAGGTGAAGAAGCTGAAGTCGGTGTAGAGCCTGGCGGTAATGGCGTTGTAGTTGCCGGTGCCGAGGTGAAGATAGCGGCGGATGCCGTCATGCTCGCGGCGCACGATGAGAGCGATCTTGCAGTGGACCTTGAGACCGAGCAGGCCGTAGACGACGTGGACGCCCTCGCTTTCGAGCGCTCTGGCCCATTCGATGTTGCTCTCCTCGTCGAAGCGGGCCTTGAGTTCCACCAGCACGGCCACCTGCTTGCCGTTTTCGATGGCTTCGAGAAGAGCCTGCACGATGGGTGAATTGCGCCCGGTGCGGTAGAGCGTCATCTTGATGGCGAGAACATCGGGGTCGTGGGCGGCTTTCTTCAGCAGATCGACGACCGGCTGGAAGGATTCCCAGGGGTGGTGGAGGAAGCGGTCCTGTTCGCGGATCACGGCGAAGATATCTTCCTCGCCGCGCGGCGTGAAGTCCGGCGGCACCCAGGGCTCGAAGGGTTCGTCGCGCAGTTCGGGCCGGTCGAGCGAAGGCAACTGGCGGAGACGCGTGAGATCGAGCGGACCGGGAACGCGATAGACGTCTTCCGGCGTGGCTTCAAGATTCTCGATCAGGATGCCGAGAATGTGATCCGAGATGGCGTTGTCGGTCAGAAGACGAACGGGTTTGCTGAAGCGGCGGCCCCAGATGGCCTCCTCGACGCTTTCGAGAAGATCGTCGCTTTCGAGTTCCTTGATGGCGACTTCGGCGTCACGCGTGACGTGGAAGGGATGCGACTCGACGATTTCGATGCCGGGGAAGAGCGACTTCAGGTTGGCCGCGATCACCTGCTCGATCCAGACGAACTTCACGGCCGGCGTCTGCTTTTTGCGCGAAACCGGCGCCGGGACGGTGACGAGCTGCGGCAGCGTGTCGGGAACCTTGACGCGCGCGAAGTGGCGCTTGCCGTCGGTATCACGGAGAACGATGGCGAGATTCAGGCTCAGGTTCGAGATGTGCGGGAACGGGCGGCTCGGGTCGAAGGCGAGCGGCGTGAGGACGGGGAAGATGGTGCGCGAATAGTAGTCGTCGACAGCGGTGCGCTCGCGGTCATCGAGCGCGGCGTAGTCCGCGATGACGATGCCTTCTTCATTGAGCGCGGGCAGGAGCTGATTCTGGAAGCACTCGTAGACCTGCTGGGTGACCTGATCGGCACTGGCGCGCACGTTGACGATCTGTTCGGTGACGGTGCGGCCGTCGATCGAGAGATCGGGGCGGTTTTCGGCGATCTTCTGTTTGAGCGCCGCCACGCGCACCATGAAGAACTCGTCGAGGTTGGAGCTGACGATGGAGAGAAACTTCACGCGCTCGAGCAGACGATTGCGCGGATCGGTGGCTTCCTCGAGAACGCGGCGCTGGAATTCGAGCAGACTCAGCTCGCGGTTCATGTAGAGCGCCGGATCGTCAAGAGGCGCTGTTGCTGGCGGCGCGGGCATTTCCACAACCTGCGCGTGGACTGGCCCGGCCTGGGTTTCGCGGGCCACAGCGGGATTGAGTTTGCGTTTAGGCGGCAAGGGGCTCCGAACTCGGCGGCAGGTAGATCGTGAAAGTGGAGCCTTTGCCGAGACGGCTCTCCACCTTGATCTGACCATCCATCCGTTCCACGACGTGTTTGACGATTGAGAGACCGAGACCGGTGCCGCCCACTTCCCTGGAGCGGGCGCGGTCGACGCGATAGAAGCGCTCGAAGATGCGCGGCAGGTCTTCGGAAGGCATTCCGCTGCCGGTATCGGAAACAGTAATGAAGATGCGGCCTTCGGGGGTGGTGCCGCAGTCGATACGGGCTTCGCCGCCGGGGTGATTGAACTTCACCGCGTTATCGAGAAGGTTGACGAGGGCCTGTTCGAGCCGGAGCGTGTGGCCGGTGATGAGCGCGTCACGCACTTCGCCACGCACGAGATGGACGCCGCGGATGCGCGCTTCCGGTTCGACGGTGAGGACCGCCGTGTTGACGGCTTCTTCGACCGAGATGGGCCCGGGCTCGACATCGCGCCGGCCGGATTCGAGGTCGGAGAGAGTGAGGAGATCCGAGGCGATGTTGTTGAGGCGGATGGCGTGCGCCTGGATGATTTCGATGAAGCGGCGATTGTTTTCGTCGTCGGAGAGCGCGCCGCTGAGCAGCGTTTCCGCGTAGCCGCGGATGGCGGTGAGCGGCGTGCGCAGTTCGTGCGAGACGTTGGCGACGAAATCGCGGCGCACGCGTTCGAGCCGCTCCATGCCGGTGATGTCGTGCAGGATCACGAGCGCGCCGCGGTGCGGCGGGACTTCGAGCGGGCCGACATAAGCTTCAAAGACGAGCGAGTCTTCGACGGCGAACTGCACCCTCGTCTGCACGGGCTCGCCGGAAGAGAGGACGCCCGAGATCATGCCGAGAAACTTCGGGTCGCGCACCAGGCCGACCAGCGGCGTGTTTTCTTCGACGGGATGGCGGATGCCGAGGGCCTTCGAGAGCGACTGATTGCAGAAGAGCACGCGCATCTGGTGATCGACCGCGAGAACGCCTTCCGCCATACTTTTCAGGATGACGTCGCGGCGGGAGGATTCGAGCTTGAGGCGGTCGACCAGTTCACGGATGCGCGCGGCCATGCGGCGCAGCGACTGATTGAGTAAAGCTGTCTCCTCGCCTTCCTCGGGCAGCGGTTCATCGACGTTGTTGGTGTCGAGGACGTGTTCGGCGAAAACCTTGAGGCGCTGGATGCGCCACGAGATGGCACTCGAGAAGACCCAGGTCATGGCGATGGCGCCGAGGAGGCTCAGGAAGAGTTCGAGGATGTGGCGGTCGATGCGGCTGCCTTCCGTGCTCAGATCGACAGCGAACACGATGATGGCGATCACCGCGAAGCAGCTGAGGAAGAGACGGAAACGGATGGAAGTGCCCATTTTTCAGCAGCCTGAACCGGCCTTACAGGCCATCTTACATGTGGTTCGTGAATATGGGGTAACAAAAAGGAAACGGGGCTCGGAAGCCCCGTTTCCGGGAGCGAGGCCAGTCTTCTGCCTCGCGCCGCGTCGATCGGATTTGACCCTGTAATTGCTGTTTCTCAGTCCCCTTCCGGAGCGGGGATTACAGGGCATCGCTACAAACAAATGCTAGCATGCGCGCCACTTTCCGTCTTTGTGCTCGATGCGGGCGAAGTCGACGCGGGGATCGTGCGCGAAACTGACCCACCAGCCTTCGGCGGCGGCGCGGCCGAGGATCTCTTCTTTGGAAGCGATGGTCTCAAGAGGATAAAGATCGAAGGCGGTGACCCAGGTGGGCGTGGCCTGCTGGCTGTAAGGAGTGAGGTCGGCCAGCTGGCACCAGGTTTCACCGCGCGAGCGGACGATGACGACCATCATGTCGCGATTGTGGCCGGGAGCGACGCGGAGCTGAATGCCGGGCGCGATCTCGACATCGCCTTCGACGAGATGCATGCGGCCGGATTCGATGAGCGGTTCATAGTTGACGGCGCGGTAGCTGACGGCGTCGCGCGGATGCTGCTCGCGGGCGTGTTCGAGTTCGCCGCGCTGCGTGACGTAGCGGGCTTTGGGAAGCGCGGGCAGGACCTGGCCGCCTTCGTCGACGGTGTTGCCGCAGCAATGATCCCAGTGGAGATGCGTGTTGATGACGAGATCGATCGAATCGGCTGCGAAGCCGTGCCCGGCGAGAGCTTCGGCGATGGGGACAAGGCGGTCGAGACGCATGCGTTCGCGCGCGCGTTCATCGTGGCGCGTGCCGCCGCCGGTTTCGATGAGGATGGTCTGGTCGCCGGTTTCGACGACGAAGCAGTTGAAGCCGGCTTCGATGCGGTTCTGGTCGTCCGAAGGGATCTGCTTCGACCACAGCGTCTTCGGCACCACGCCGAACATGGCTCCGCCATCCCACCAGTAGGAACCGGCGCGGACGCTGGTGATGCGGAAATCGCCGAGGGTTAAGGAGCCCTCAGCCCTGGACAAGCTTCTTCCCGCGCTCGAAAAGATCGGCGGCGTCTTCGGCAATCTCCCTGCCGCGTTCGTAGAGTTCCTTGCCTTTGTCCATCAGTTCGCGGCCGCTGGCTTCCACGGCGTCGCGGCCGTGCTGCGCGGTCTTGCCGAGATAGCGGCGGGTGTCCCTGCCGGATTTCGGCGCGTAGAGAAGCGCGACGGCCGCGCCTACCGCCACTCCTGCGATAAACCAGCCCAGTTTGCTGTCTTCGTCCATGTGGTTTGCCCTCACCACCATTCTAGGGGACGCGGCCTCGACGCGACTGAAGTCGCGTCCACAAGAAGTGCTATCCATCAGCTACAGACTAATGCCATCCGTCGGCCATGCGTCCCAAAAGAAAACCGCGACCCGGCGCTCGAAGCCGGATCGCGGTGAGTGGTGCTTCTTTCAGGAGACTGATTAAGCCTTATCTTCGCCTTCTTCGGGCTCCTGGCCTTCCTGCTGGGCCTTGAGCCGTTCTTCCTTGCGCTTCGCGCGTTCGGCGGCGCGCTTCACCAGCTCGGAACCGACGAGTTCGAGCATGGCGAGCTCGGCGCCGTCTCCCTTGCGGGGTCCGAGGCGCGTGATGCGGGTGTAACCGCCATTGCGCTGGCCGAAGCGGGAACCGAGGGTGTCGAAAAGCTTCTGCACGGACTTCGGCGTATTGAGAAAAGCGGCCGCCTGGCGGCGCGTGTGCAGCGTGTCGCGCTTGGCGAGCGTGATCATCTTCTCGACGAGCGGCTGTACGGCCTTCGCCTTGGGAACGGTGGTGATGACGCGTTCCTCGAGGATGACGCTGGTGGTCAGGCCTTTGAGCAGGCTGTTACGCGAACCGACGTCCCGTTTGAGTTTTGCATTGCCAAAACGATGTCTCATCTGAATTACCTTTACGAGAATTGATCTTCTTCCGGCACCTCTTCGGCGGCGGAGCCGGGCATCGGCGGCGGAGCCACCAGGCGGCCGTGCGCGTCGGGTTTCATGCCGAGCGAGAGGCCCATGGCCTGGAGGATTTCCTTGATTTCGTTGAGCGACTTGCGGCCGAAATTCTTGGTGCGCAGCATTTCGGATTCGGTCTTCTGCACCAGTTCGCCGATGGTCTGGATGCCGGCGTTCTTGAGGCAGTTGTAGGAGCGGACCGAGAGTTCGAGTTCTTCGACGCTGCGGTTGAGCTGGTCGCTGACGCGATCCAGGCTGCTTTCCGTGGGCTCTTCGGCGGCTTCGGCGATTTCCTCGAAGTTGATGAAGATCGTCATGTGATCCTTCAGCAGCTTGGCGGCGTGGCCGATAGCGTCCTGCGGCGAAATGGCGCCGTTGGTCCAGACTTCGAGCGTGAGCTTGTCGTAATCGGTCATCTGGCCGAGGCGGGCGGCTTCGACGGTGAAGTTGACTTTGCGCACCGGGGAATGAACAGAGTCGATCGGGATGTAGCCGATGGCGAGATCCTCGTCGAAGTTCTTGTCGGCGCTGACGTAGCCGCGGCCGGTCTTGAGGCGCATTTCAATATCGAGCTTGCCGCCGTCTGAAACCGTGGCAATGTGCAGATTGCGGTCGAGCACTTCGACATCGGCATCGGT
>Ga0187771_10002619_pt1 | contig 12447 bp, 11 predicted proteins | sample 0116_SJ02_MP15_1_FD_133139 | JGI IMG/M metagenome (GOLD analysis project Ga0187771, IMG submission 133139) | Tropical peat soil microbial communities from peatlands in Department of Meta, Colombia - 0116_SJ02_MP15_10_MG | ecosystem: Environmental > Terrestrial > Soil > Wetlands > Peat | place... | reverse complement strand
CTAAATCGGCTCCAGTCGGGTTGGATGTCGTCTTTAGCTACATCCTCGGGCGGGAGTACTGAGTAACGCTCTTCGATAAGGGAGCCACGCCGTGGCCTATCCAGATCACGTTCGAACAGCGCCGTTACATCTTTGACGGACAATGAGACGGTGGCCGCGGGGCGCGATCGCCGTGAACGTGTAGAGCCTGGGGTGCGCTCAATCGCCGGTATGGCAGTCGATCGGAACGGCCAATCCGTCAAACTAGCCAATCCTGTGCTATGAAGTGAGTTGTGAGGTTTGGAGCCGCAGGGTAGAATAACTGCGCTCCCCGAAGTAACCATGGCCGCTAACCGAGACCGACTCGCGCTGATCGAAGAGATCTCCTCGATTGGCGGCGAAGCTTCCACCGAACTGCGCGAAACGCTGGACCGGATCGTGACGACAATTGCCTCCGGGATGGAGGTCGAGGTCTGCTCGATCTACCTGGTCGATCCGCAGCGCGAACGACTCGTATTGCGCGCAACGGTGGGTCTCGAGCGTGATTCCGTGGGGCGGGTGTCGATGCGCGTCAACGAGGGGCTCGTCGGCCTGGCGATCGAATCGACCGAGCCGGTGGTGGTCGAAGACGCGATGAGCCATCCGCGCTATAAGTATTTTCCCGAAACCGGCGAGGAGCGCTACCACACGTTTCTTGCGGTTGCGATTCAGGAAGGGCGGCTTAAGCCGATCGGCGTGCTGGTGGTGCAAACGTTGCGCCGGCGCAAATTCGGCAAGGCCGAGGTTCGGCTGCTGCGGACTGCGGCCGCCCAGGTCGGCCAGATCCTGTCGCGCTTCCAATTGCGTGAGACGCTCGCGACCAAGGAGAAGGAGCGCGATGAGTATCGGCGCCGGATGATCGAGGCCAACCGCCAACTCAAAGGCTATGAAAAAGTCGGCGGCACCACGCGTGTCGCGGCTCCGGTCAAAATGCGGCGGCCGCGGCTGGTGGGTCTGCCGGCCGCCCCTGGATTCGCGCACGGAGCCGCGCATGTGGTCGGTACCTTCCTCAGCACGATCGACCGCAACCTGCGGGCGCGCGACTCCAAGCCCGAATTGAAGCGGCTCGAGGAAGCGCTGGTCCGGTCACGCGTGGAACTGGCGGCACTGAAAGCGAGGATGTCGCCGTTGATGCCGGAAGCCGAACTGAAGATCTTCGATGGCCACCGGTTGATTCTGGAGGACGAAGAATTCATCACGCGTATCCGCGACGCGATTGGCGCCGGATATACAGCGGAAAGCGCGCTTTTTCGCGTGATCGATGAACTGAGCGCGCAGATGCTGGCGGTGGCGGACGGCTACCTGCGCGAGCGTGCGACCGACTTTCGCGACGTTGGCCATCGCGTGCTGCGCCATCTGCGCCAGGACGAACGCGGCGCCGCGTTCGCAAGGCCCACGATCTTAATCGCCGAAGAGCTCACACTGTCGCAGATGACACTAGTCTCGCATGAGAACCTCGCGGGCATCGCCTTGCAATCGGGCGGAGTGACCTCGCATGCGGCGATTCTGGCGCGCGCGTTCGAGATTCCGACCGTCGTCGGTGTCGAGCATCTGATGGAAGCGGTGACGGAAGGCGACAACCTGGTGCTGGACGGCAATTCCGGAATCGTTTACGTCAACCCCAGCGGCGAAGTCGAACGCGAATACCAACTGTTGATCCGGCGTTACGAGGCGTTCCGGCGCGAGTTGATGGTGGGGCAGAACGAGCCGACCGCGACCCGTGACGGCCATCGCGTGCACTTGCTCGCGAACATCGCGCTGGTAGCGGACGTTCAGCTCGCCTTGCGCTACGGGGCTGAAGGAATTGGATTGCTGCGATCGGAATTTTCCTTCCTGACCTACGAGGATTTTCCCGACGAGAACCAACAGTTGGCCTTGTACAATCGGATTCTCGAGCCGGTGGGCAAACGGCCGGTGACGATTCGCACGCTTGATATCGGCGCCGACAAGTATCCTCCCTATCTGCGGGTCCCGCGGGAGGACAACCCATTCCTGGGATGGCGCTCGATTCGGATTTCGCTCGAGCTGCCGGGCATCTTCAAGGTCCAGTTGCGGGCCATCCTGCGCGCTGCCGCCCATCATGACGTGCGCATCCTTTTTCCCATGATCTCGAGCCTCGAAGAGTTGCGCCGCGCGCGCGAAATCCTGGTCGAGGCGCAGGCCGAACTCTACAAGGAAGGGCTCGAACACAACCCCAACATCGAAGTCGGGATCATGGTGGAGGTGCCGTCAGCGGTATGGCTGGCGCCGCGCCTGGTGCGCGAGGTTGACTTCTTTTCGATCGGAACCAACGATCTGATCCAGTATCTGCTGGCCGCCGATCGCAACAATCCCAAGGTCGCGCATCTCTATGAGCCGCTGCATCCGGCCGTGCTATCGGCAATCGCCGACGTGGTGAATGTCGCGCGCGGGGCAGGTAAGCAGGTTTGCATCTGCGGCGAAATGGCGAGCGATCCGATTGCGACTCTGTTGCTGCTCGGCATGGGCCTAGATGAGTTGAGCCTGAGTCCGCTCTTTATCCCCGTGGTGCGCAAACTGGTGCGCGCCACCAACTATCAGACGACGAGGCATATTGCTCACGACGTGCTGCAAATGGGGAGCGTCCAGGAAATCAAGGGCTATCTGATTGAGCGCTACCGTGATCTTGGCCTGATCCAATTGGTCGAGATGTACCGTTAGAGATGTCCGGCAAATATGAATGGCAAGGCGAGATATGCCGAGCTTTGGTTTGGCTATACGGGGCCAAGCTGCGAACAGGTGATTGACTTCTCGGCGGCGGCCTAGTTAACTCTGACCGTTCGGTTAGAATGCGGTAGGGGAGTGCGCGATGGTTGTACTGCTGTCTTTAATCGGCTTCCTTTTGGTAGCCGCTACAATTCTATACCTCCTCCTCGGCCGGAATCGGTATGGAGGAGATCGTCCAGAGCCATTGCTACAGCTTGGGGCCAGCGAGGGTGCGCTCAGCGAAGGGGTTTTGAGACCGGAGCCGTGCCGGACAATCCGCGTCTACTTTATCAAACCGTCGCGTTACGACGAGGACGGATACGTTCAGATCTTCCGTTTCGGTGTACAGCCCAATAACACTCTGACGGTGCTGAAAGCGCTCAACGAGACCTTCAACCGGCGCAACTCGACCGAGCGCAACGTCTATCTGGAAACCGTGATCTGGGACGAAATCTGTGACGGCGTTATCAGCGCTGAAACGATCAAGGCGATAAAGGAGAAGGCCGCCGAGGACGGAGTGGAGTTATTGGTGGGGCTGTCCGGGGTTCAGTCAAACCAGTATCCACGCGGGCGCGACCTTGCGTTGCAGTTGGTGGCGCAAGGGATTACCACGCTGATGGGCGGGTTCCACGTAAGCGGCTATCCGGAGTCGCGCACCTTCCTCAACAGTTGCGGTATCACGACCGTGGTGGGTGAGGCGGAGAACCTCTGGGGTGCGATTATCGAGGACTTCCTGCGCGGAGAGTTGCAACTCAACTACTCGGTGACCGAGGGTATCCGGGCGAAGACCGGGCAGGACGATATCATAGTGCCGGTAATCACCGATGCGCAGTTACCGGTGGTTGACGATCGCTATCTTACGCGTTTCTTCAACACCGCGATGACCACGATCGACACCTCGCGCGGATGCCCGTTCACCTGCTCATACTGCAGTGTGAAGAACGTAATGGGCCGGACGATGCGTTCGCGTGAGCCGAACGCGGTGGTGCAATGGGTGCGCGACGCGGTGCGTAACCATGGGATAGAATCGCTCTTCCTGGTGGATGACGACTTCTTCCGCAGCCCGCGCTGGGAAGATATTCTGACCGGCCTGGTCGACGTGAAGAAGGAGTATCCACGGCTTAACTTCATGATGCAGGTCGATGTTGATGCTTCGAGTTACGCCAGTCTCGAGGAAGGCGAAAGCGAAACCGCCAAGCATCGGCGCAGCCGCCGGTTCGTCGATCTCGCGGCAAAGGCCGGTTGCTATCAGGCTTTTGTCGGAATCGAATCGCTGAATCCCGACAATCTCAACTTTGCGACCAAATACCAGAACACCGACGACCGCCAGCATCGCATGAGCCTCGAAGAGTCACAGCGGCGAGTGTTCAACAAGTATCGGCGCGTGGTCGACAATTGGCATAAGGCCGGGATTTCCGTGCATGCGGGTTACATGCTGGGATTTCCCTTCGACGCCGCCGATTGCGGGCGCATCGCGGCGAAGACCCTCAGGAAGATCGGTTTCGACATCGTCTCGTTCTTCATCATGACACCGTTGCCGGGAACCGAAGATCAGGTCCGCTACGCCAAAGAGGGGGCGATTATCGATTGGGACTTCAACAATCTGGATTCGCAGCACGTGACCTTGGCGCATCCGAAGCTCGACAAGCATTCGTGGCTTCAGGCCTATCGCGAAGCCTTCGTCGGTTTCTACTCGCTGCCCAAGCTGCTGCACACGGTATTCTCGGTCGCGGGAGGGCGCGGGCTTTCGGCCGAAGCCCGGCGTTCGACGGTGCGGCAGTTCGTTTACTACTTCTTCAGCTATCGTCAGGGGCGTCACCCCATGGTCGGAGGTGTCTGGCAAATCCTGCGACGTGACGTCCGCCGCGGCGCGATCACGGACGAAGAGGCGCGGCGCCAATACCTGGGCGGGCTCCGCTTTGACGCGATTCTGCGTGGTGACGGCGGAAAGTTCGCAGCCGCACCGGCATAAGCGCGAGCATCATCGCGACGATTCATACGGGCGTGGCCGCAAGACCACGCCCATTTTTTTGAAAGCGGCGCGCGGGCGGCGAGCGTCGCATTTGGTAGCGCCGACGGTCTGGTCTATAAGGGAGGTCGAGGTCTCGGCTTTGGGGCCGAGAGAGCGAACGATGCTGAGCGAAGCACAAATCGACGCGTTGGCCAGTCACCTGGTTCACGGCCTCATTACGCGCGGCTCAATCAAGCTCAAGGCCGATGAAAAGGAACTCGTGGCTTGCGTGGTCGAACTGATGTCGGCAAATTTCGAGGAAGAGACGCGTATGGAGGATGAAGCAGAGAAGCAGGCCGAGACGTTGGCGCGGCAAAATCCTGGAATGGACGCGACGCGACTACGAACGATGATCAAGCGGCGGCTGGCCGAGAAGAAGGGCTTTACGCTCTAAGAGATTATGAGGCTGAGCGAGGGCAGAGTCCTGTTTCTGGCGCGCGAGTCGCTGGCGCGGATGCGCGATGAGGGGTTGATCGACGTTCCCAATTTTCAGATCGCATTGCGCCACGCTCGTGAACTGATCGAGGAATGGGTCGAGAAGGGCGATGCAATCGACGCGGCGGTTCGCAGCAAAATCGCCTCGCTCAAGCGCGGGGTCGTCGAAGGCAGCCCCGAATGGAACATCCTGTACCGGCGCTATCGCGAGGAGGAACTGCGCAAGAAAGGTCCCGCGCGGTAGTCGAGGCCGGCTCGCATGCCGTGACCGCGGACTAGAGCGAGGGTAAGCCGAACTATATCGCTGCCCAAACTACTTGGGCGATAATGTCCCCTTCGGCTGCTTCCTGGTCCTGTTGTCTTCTTTTCTCGGGAAGACTATTCTGCGGTTGGCACTCTTGATGGAAGAGTGCTAATTGACAAATTCGGATTGATGGTTAATTTCGCGGACGAGTTTCCCGATCCCCGGGAACAACAAGAAAATTTTTACACGAGGAGGCTGCTGGTCACCCATGAAAATCAGGCCGTTGGGCGATCGCATTCTGGTCAAGCGCATCAAGGAAGAAGAGAAAACCAAGGGCGGGATTATCATTCCCGACACCGCCAAAGAAAAACCGCAAGAGGGCAAGGTCGTGGCGGTTGGCAAGGGCAAAATGACTGAGGAAGGCAAACTGCTGGTGCCCGACGTTAAGGCCGGCGACAAAATCCTGTTCGGCAAGTATGCCGGTAGCGAGGTGAAGCTCGACGGCGAAGAGCATCTGATCTTGCGCGAGGACGATATCCTGGGTGTGCTCGAGGGCTAGGCTGCGGCCCGGTCCCCATTTACCGCCCGGAACAAAATTAACCGAAGTATAGAAGTATAAGAGAGGCAAACAGCTATGCCGGCCAAGATGGTCCGTTTTTCTCAAGAAGCACGTGAGAAAATTCTCAAGGGGGTCAACATGCTGGCCGATGCGGTCACCGTGACGCTCGGCCCGAAGGGACGCAACGTCGTGCTCGAGAAGAGCTTCGGCGCCCCGACCGTAACCAAGGACGGCGTTACCGTCGCCAAGGAAATCGAGCTCGAAGACAAGTTCGAAAACATGGGCGCCCAGATGGTGAAGGAGGTCGCCTCCAAGACCTCCGACGTCGCCGGCGATGGCACCACCACGGCCACCGTGCTGGCGCGTTCGATCTTCACCGAAGGCATCAAGATGGTCGCTGCGGGGCATGACCCGATGTCGCTCAAGCGCGGGATCAACCGCGCCGTCGAGGCGATCACCAACGAGTTGAAGGGCCTGTCGAAACCGACCAAGGATCGGCGCGAGATCGCGCAGGTCGGCACGATTTCGGCCAACAACGATTCGACCATCGGCGACATCATCGCCGAGGCGATGGAGAAGGTCGGCAAGGAAGGCGTGATCACGGTCGAAGAGGCCAAGGGGCTCGAGACCACGCTCGAAGTGGTCGAGGGCATGCAGTTCGACCGTGGCTATCTCTCACCATACTTCGTGACCGATCCCGAGCGAATGGAGTCGAAGATCGACGACGCCTACGTCCTCATCCATGAGAAGAAGATCTCGTCGATGAAAGACTTGCTGCCGATTCTCGAGGCGATTGCCAAAACCGGCAAGCCCTTCCTGCTGGTGGCCGAAGACGTCGAGGGCGAGGCGCTGGCGACCCTGGTGGTGAACAAGATCCGCGGCACGCTGGCTTGCACCGCCGTCAAGGCGCCGGGCTTCGGCGATCGGCGCAAGGCGATGCTCGAGGATATCGCGATCCTAACCGGCGGCAAGGTGATCGCCGAGGAACTCGGGATTAAGCTCGAGAATATAACCCTCCAGGATCTCGGCCGTGCCAAGCGGATCGTGGTCGACAAGGACAACACGACGGTTATCGATGGGGCAGGCAAGAAGGCCGACATCGAAGGCCGCATCAAGCAGATCCGCGCGCAGATCGATGAAACGACCTCGGACTACGACCGTGAGAAGCTTCAGGAGCGGCTGGCGAAGCTGGTCGGCGGCGTGGCGGTAATTCGCGTCGGCGCGGCGACCGAAGTCGAGATGAAGGAAAAGAAGGCGCGGGTCGAAGATGCGCTCCATGCGACGCGCGCGGCGGTTGAAGAGGGGGTTGTGCCGGGTGGCGGTGTAGCGCTGATCCGGGCCTCCGCGGCGCTGGATAACCTGCGCGCGGGCGAAGACGAGAAGGTCGGCATCCAGATCGTCCATAAGGCGATCGAGGATCCCTGCCGCTGGATCGCGACCAACGCGGGCTGGGAAGGTTCGGTGGTGGTCGACAAGGTGAAGAACAACAAGGGGCCGTTCGGCTTCAACGCGGCGACCGAGGAGTTCGAAGACCTGATGAAGGCCGGCATCATCGACCCGACCAAGGTCGTGCGCAGCGCACTGCAGAACGCGTCGTCGGTAGCGAGCCTGCTGCTGACCACGGAATACATGGTGGCGGAGAAGCCCGAAGAGAAGCCGGCGGGCGGCGCGCCTGGGATGCCTCCGGGCGGCATGATGTAAATTGGTAAGAGCCGCGCCACATCGTTCGGGTAAGCGGCATGAGACTGTAAAGGCGGGCGCCATCAGGCGCCCGCCTTTTTTTGGCATTCGTGTGCGCGGGCCTTGCGGAGTCTCGGACTAAAGCGCGCGCCCCAGCGCTTTGGCGACCGGCCGCAGCGCGGCCATCAACTCCTCGAAGCTTTCGGGTTTTAGCTGCTGAGGGCCGTCCGAGAGCGCCATGGCGGGGTTCGGATGTACCTCGATCAGCAGACCGTCGGCGCCGGCCGCGACCGATGCCAGCGCCATCGGTTTGACCAGCGACCAGATGCCCGTGCCGTGGCTGGGGTCTACGATAACCGGCAGATGGGTCCATTGCTTGAGCAATGGTACGGCGTTCAAGTCGAGTGTGTTGCGCGTGGCAGTTTCGAAGGTGCGGATCCCGCGTTCGCATAGGACGACGTTGGGATTGCCCTCGGAGAGGATATACTCCGCGGCCATCAGGAACTCCTCGATACGCGTCGACATGCCACGCTTGAGCAGGATGGGCTTGCGGATTTTGCCCAGACGGCGCAGCAGCGAGAAATTCTGTGCGTTGCGCGCTCCAACCTGGAGCATATCGGCATGCTCGGCGACGAGGTCGACGTCCTGAGTGTCCATGATCTCGGTCACGACCGGCAGGCCGACCTTGCGCCCGGCGTTCTCGAGCAGATAAAGGCCCTCGTCCTCCATGCCCTGGAAGGAATATGGCGACGTACGTGGTTTGTAGGCACCACCGCGCAGCAGGTGTGCGCCTCCGTGTTTGACCGCTGCCGCGGCGGCGTCGATCTGTTGCGCACTCTCGATGGCACAAGGCCCGGCCATAATCGCCAGGCGGCTGCCGCCGATAAGGATTCCGCCAACGTCGATGACCGAACCCTCAGGGCGCACTTCACGGCTCGCGAGCTTGAACGACCGCAGTACGGGCATCACCCGCTCGACGCCGGGGACGGACTCGAGATGCTGGAGCGAGTGTGCCTCGCCTCGTTCCTCGCCGACGCACGCGACCACCGTGCGCTCGACTCCGCGAATAACGTGGGCGCGGTAGTCCAGGGCCTCGACCATCCTGACGACGGCTTCGATCTCGGCTTCGGCGGCGTGCGCCTTCATCACGACAATCACGCAGGTATCTCCCTAATCCCGCACCGTGGAATAACAAATTCACGTTAGCGCCGCGTGCGGGGCATTAACAAGGTTGCTTTTCGGGCCGGGAAAAAAGAAGTGGGATAACTGGGTCCGGAATTGTGAGATTGGGCGCCACCCTGCTAAGATTAGCCGGCTGGAATGGATGTTTAGTCCACTTCCCGCGGCATCTACCCCGGAACCGGAGATGACTGTGCCCCGTAAGCCGCATAGGCCGCTGCGCCTCATCCATACGTCGGATGTACATCTTGAAAGCGACACCTTCGGCACCGGAGCCAAGGGTGACGAGTTGCGCGACCGCGTGCGGCAGGCTTTCAGCGGAGTCGTCGAACTGGCCAATCAGCATCAAGCAGACCTGTTGCTGATTGTGGGCGACCTGTTCGATTCGAGCCGGATTGGTGAAGAGCCGCTCCGCTTTGCGATGGCCCAAATCGCCCGAGCGCGGATGCCGGTGGTTATGGTTCCGGGCAACCACGACGCTCATGATGAGCGGTCGATCTATGCCGCCATGCCCGCTGGAGTGCTGCCGCGAAACCTGCATTTGATCCTTGAGCCGGATGGGCGAACCATCGATTTCCCCGGCCTCGCAGCACGCGTGTGGGGTCGGGCTCTGGTCGAGCATTCACCCGACTACCGGCCATTATCCGGAATGCCCGCGCCTGTCTCCGACAAGTGGAACATCGCGCTGGCACATGGATTCTTCACCGAGGACAGCGAGACGAACCGCTCCTCGCCGATCACGCCGGCCGAGATCGAGGCGAGCGCCTACGACTACATCGCACTGGGCCATATCCATGTGTTCGGTGATGTCTCGCAGGGGGCGACGCGAGCGGCCTATTGCGGAACGCCCGCGCCCTTGTACGCCAGCGAACTGGCGGGATGGGTGGCTCACGTCACCTGCGTACCAGGCGAACCAATCAGGATCGAGCGGGTGATGGTGCGGGAGTGAATCATATCGCCCGCGGCCGGGACGGGGACAGGCTCAAGGATGGGCGTGGTTCGGGCTGACTCTCAACTCCGGAAATAGTTCGATCAAGCGGCTGCATACCCGCTCGAAGCTCGCGGCGTTAAACGGCTTTACCACGTAATCGAGAGCGCCCTCATCAAGGAACGATTTGCGCACCTCGGGGAAAGCCATCGAACTCACCACCAGGATAGAGACTCCGGGGTTTTCTCTGCGCATTATGCGGAAAAGCGCCAGAGCGCCGATCCCGCCCGTTTGGGGCACTGCGATATCAAGGGTAACGAGCGAGGGTGTTACCGTCCGGAACAAGTCCAGGGCCTGTAATGTGTTCTCGGCCTCGGCGACGACTTCGCATCCGATACATTCCAGATGGTGGCGCAAGACGTCGCGAACGAATACCGAATCGTCGACCATCAATACCCGCACCGACATACACGAACCTCCACTCTACCCCTCTTTGCAGCTTCTTAGACGCAGCTTACGGGGCTGTCCTGAGACTGACAGCAATTAACAGGCCACCGAATATAGCGAAGAAAAGATTACCCAAATTAGCAGTCTTGCCACACGCCATAGTTCCACGGACGTGAGAGCGCGCATCTGTCGCGTCGCAGAGCGAGACATCGGGCCAATCGATTTGCAGACTTGCTACAATGCGCAGGTTAATCCCGGCGGGTACCCATGACAGCGTGAGCCAGCTTGACTTTGGTCAGCGGCGGGTGACAGCTTATTCCATTGCCAGCGTCTTAAGAGGTTTTCTCCAGTGAAGCGGATGGCTGTCGTAATAGCGGTTCTTTTCGCCGGTTCGATTGCACTTGCTCCGAAGCTCCAGGCCCAGAATTACAAAGATCCGTATAGCGGGCAGCAATTCCGCGATCCCGACCCTGCCGAAACCGGACTACAACGCGATTCCATCAAAGAGCAGCTATCGCCTGATTCCTCCGAAAGTAGCGACGACGCATCCGCCAACGACACCGACTCGGCTCTCAAACAACAGCAGGACAATCCGGAGGACCAGGATAATCAGGATAACCAGGGGGATCAGCCCGACCAGGACAATCCGACCGAGATGAGTTCCGGTGACTCGACCGATCAGCCGGAAATGAACGACCCGGCCGAGAAGCCGGATCCAGCGGAACAGCCCGACCAGGCTGAGCAGTCCGATCAAGCGGATCAGACCGGCCAAGCCGGTCAATTCGGACAACCCGACCAGTCGGAACAATAGGAATACGGTACCGGGCGCTAATCAGCTCCTCACATCGCACCCCGCTTCGCTTCTTCGACCGCAAACCCTTGCAAGTCCAAAAAAGGGGAACCAGCCGACGCCTGGTACGTCGCTTCCCTTGAAAAGCCTTAGCGCGGTGGTGCTAAGGTTGGACCTGTCGCTGAAAGGGTCAAGCCGGTGAACGGCGGCACGATAAAAGTCCAACAGATCAGCACGCGTGATGCTTTCGAGCAGTTCGCGCGGCTCCCATTCGAAGTCTACGCCGGACGTGATGCCTGGTGGCCGCCAGATATCCAAAACGAGATGGATCTGCTGGCGGGAAGAGCGCTTATCACAGCCCATCTCGACCTGAATCCATTCTGCGCCTGGCGTGACGGCAAGCTGGTCGGGCGGGTAAGCGCGGTCGTCAACCATCGCTACAACGAACACTGGAAGGAAAAGCTCGGTCAATTGATCCATTTTGAGGCGCTGCCCGGCGAGCACGATGCCGTTGCAGCGCTGCTCGAAGAGGCGCTGGAGTGGCTGGCGCGACGCGGGATGGAAGCGGCACGCAGTGGCTTCGCCGCCTTCCTGGACTACCCTTACACGATCGACAACTACGGCGCGCTGTCGTCCTTCCTGCTGCGCGGGAATCCCGACTGCTATCACAGCTATTTCAAGAATTCGCGCTTTGCCACCGAGAAAGGACAGGTCGACTATACCGTGCCGCTTACGCCCGAGATTCTCGAACGTTATCGGCAGATGGTCGAAGCGGCCCGTCGCTCCGGCACCACGATCAAAAGCTGGCGCGAATACGGTTTCTTGGCCGCGATCGACGTCTGGACTGATGTGACCAACGCCGCCTTTGACCGTCATTGGGGCTGGAATCCGGTGACTCGGCAGGAGGTGCGCCCGATGCTCCTGCCGCTGGGTTCTACGCTTGTTGCCGACCTTGCAATGATCGCGATCGTAGATGGCCAGCCGGTGGGCGCAGTTTTCTCGGTGCCCGACTTGAGCGGGATGCTTGCGCAGGTCCGGCCCGGAGTCAGGCTTAATCCTGAACGTGGCGGCGGCACGCGCGGAGCGCTCATCAACGTGGGCGTGCTTGAGCAGGCGCGCTCACAAGGCGTCGCCCGTGCGATGGCAGCACGATCCTTTTTGACAATGGCGCAACATCGGATGCGTTATGCCGGTTACACCCTGGTGCTCGACGACAATTGGCCGTCGCGGCGGACCGCGGAAAGCCTCGGCGCGCGAGTAACCGGAAACTTCGTGACCTACCGGCGCGATCTCTAGCCGGGCCTCCCGTACCGAGCCGCATGATTTCCTGGCGCATTGCGATTCTCTTCGTTCATGTCACAGCGGTAATCGTGGCGCTCGGTGGCTCGCTCTTCTCAACCTTCGCGCTGACACCAATCCTCACCGAGGAACT
>Ga0187771_10002618_pt1 | contig 12452 bp, 10 predicted proteins | sample 0116_SJ02_MP15_1_FD_133139 | JGI IMG/M metagenome (GOLD analysis project Ga0187771, IMG submission 133139) | Tropical peat soil microbial communities from peatlands in Department of Meta, Colombia - 0116_SJ02_MP15_10_MG | ecosystem: Environmental > Terrestrial > Soil > Wetlands > Peat | place... | reverse complement strand
GGCCACAAGCTGGTGCAGAGCTCTGAGCCCTCCTAGGAAGGGGTACTTGCTGTTGCTTGCCCAGCCGGCGAGGAGGACGACTATGGGGGTGAAGCCGAGGATCGCGAACACCAGGACGGCCCCCACCGAAGGGTTGGCGATGTAGGTCGTCGGGGAGAGCGGGACGAGGGCGACGAGCGCTCCAGCCACGGCCATGAGGGCGAAGGGGACAGCGATGAAGGTGGCGCGGTCGACCCCGTCGGGGATTATCATCTCCTTGAAGGCGAGCTTGAAGAAATCGGCGATGTTCTGGAGGATCCCCTCCACCTTGCCTGCGTTCATCGGCCCGGTCCTCAGCTGAATCTTGGCCGTCAGCTTCCTCTCGACCCACCCCATGAATATGGTTCCGTAGACGGCGACGAAAGTGAACCCCGGAAAGGTGGTCAGGGCGAAGAGTGTCTTGTATGGTTCAGTCGAAAGCAGGTTCATCTGCCACTGGAGGAACTGGTCAGGCTTGACGGTCATCAGGGCGAATAGGTCCGGGTTGAAGTGGAACTCGGCGTCCAGGACGTAGTAGAGGGGGACGAGAAGGACCACCGAAAGCAGGGCGACCCAGAACACCACGATTATGATGCGTTTGACGAAGTCCTCGAATGTCGTGATGGGCTTCGACATGATTAGTTGTCTGCCTGCGCCCTGGATTAGGTTTTAAAAGTTTGAACCGGGTCTGAAGACTTGAGGCAGAAGAGGAACTCGCTAGATTATCTCTATGGAGCTCTCAGAGAACCCGTTCTCCCTCAGCATCTTGGCGGCGCTCTCCCTGTGGTCTCCCTGAAGGATCATGATTCCGTCCTTCACCGTCCCCCCCGTCGCCAGGGCGCGCTTCATCTTGGAGTTCAGTTCGTGGAGGTCCTTGGCGCTCATCTTGATGCCCTCTATGACGGTGGTGGGCTTTCCAAAGCGCCTCATCTCCATTCGTATTTTCACGCGTGCTTCTTCGCGGTCCAGTTCAGCCAGAATGTCCTCGAAACCTTCGTCTTGGTCCTTGCTCACTGTGACTGAGATTCATTTGATTGGGGGCTATTTAGGTTAAATCCCTCAGATTGGGAGCCGGCGAACGGGGGCCCGTAGCTCAGAACCAAGAGGTGGGCAGTTCGGTTAGAGCAACCGACCACAGCGACCGGCTCATACGAGTGATCCGAGACACCGGTCGGTCGGGCGTTCAAATCGCCCCGGGCCCACCGGAATCCCGTGTGTACATTGAGCCCACCGCAGTCCTCTCTCCGTAAATGGCGTCCGCTTAGCTCTGCAAAGCCGTGCCGAGCGGGGCGAAGAGGGGGGTCTGGAGGGATGGGCTTGAAGGCGTGCTTTTGCTGCTCATCGGCTGGGCAACTCTGAGCATGGGCATTGGCTTGGTATTCGTCGCAGGCGGGGTGCTCCTTCTATTCCTCAAGCTTCCGACAATCGATGGTGACTTGGCGGACAAACAGAAGGGCGAGCAAGCATGTCGAGCAGCCAGTAGCTCTGCACACTCAATTTCGGCGTGCTTACCGCAACGCGCTCTGAATGAGCCTGTGAGAGAAACGGCGGAGGAATTCTCATTGTTGAGAAAGGGGGCCGACTGTTATGTATCGCTTCAACAGATTAGTTGCACGGTGATATGGTACGTCATCTGGCGGATACAGCAGGTTTTGTGATAAGTGTGGAGCCCAACTTAATGCTGACTCCGCCTTCTGTCCCCGATGCGGTGCTCCGGCAAGCACCTCTGTTCCTTCTCGACCAATCACAAACAGCCAGATTGATTGGCGGGAGCAGAGGAGGCTTGAGAGGGCCGAAAGACGAGGAGGGCACAGAGGGTTTGGCGGGCTCATCGTCGCTACTATTCTCATCGTAGTGGGCCTGGGTATCTACTTCCCCAACCTGCCGTGGGAGGTGTTCTGGGGAGGCCTCCTAATCGTATTAGGAGTTTGGATTGCATTTGCATGGACCATGCGCGGTCGATCACGGCCCCCCGGGCAACCTCACTGAATCAGTGCGATCTTCCTAGGGCTTTGAGTCAATGCCCCGAGTCCGAGACGGCACCACCAGGCCCTGGTCTTGGCTTTCCGCGGGGATACAACTCCTAACGCGATTGGATGGGGATTATGCCTTCGTCTCTGTGAAGCTACCTGCGTGACCGAGCAGTTATGTAAGAAAAGGGGAATGGGTATGGACTCCCATATGTCATCATCCGATAGAGAGAGCAAGAGCGTCACGAGTGCCCGCGATAGCGTCCCTAGACCAAGGATTCAGACCCTTTCCGACATGATATTCGGACTGGCCCTTTCAATAGGCGCGGTAGCCCAGCTGAGCCGTAACCCCACGGGACTCGGCGATATTCTGAACTCCCTTGGCAGCTTTGGGTTTGCTTTCCTAATTCTCGCGCTGGTCTGGTTGAGGTATTCTAGGATCATGTCTGTTCTACCCGTAGAAAGCACTCGGATAGTTGCAGCCAACATGCTCCTCCTCTTCCTAGTGTCCGTCGAACCCTATCTCTACAACCTGATGACCATCTCGGCGTACACCCCAACACCCCCGCAACTCGCATCAGCTACCACCACCTCCCTTTACGCACTCGACGTCGGAGGGCTCATGATTGTCATTGCTTACTTCACGCACGAGGTTACGATAGAGGAGAGGCACCTTATCCCTCGGGAACTCATAAGGAGCTACAGGATTACGATGTACACAACAATAGCAGCAGCTGCAGTTTTCATCATTTCAGTCATTCCGATATTCTGGAGCGTAGTTATCATACAATCTCCGACTATCCCTCTCAGGTACATCATGTGGTGCTCAATCTTTGTGGTGAACACAGGGAGGAGGTTCGACGTCTGGATGACCGGTCAGAAGAGCAGACGGCCTTGACGACCGGCCCGGCCCGGTTGCAGCGGGCGCAATGCACACACCCCACCGGAATCCCTTCGTTTCTCCCCGAAGCTTAATCTGGACTAGGCTCACCGTTGTGGAGCGTTGAGCAACGGGCATTCGACGTCCGAAGGGCCGGAGTGGTTCTACCCCTACTGGTTCAGGGTCGTAGAGGTCATCTTTGGCTTTTCGTCCGTCGTCATATCCCTAGTCGTCATAGTAAGCCCTGACTACGGCGCGCAGAACCTGGTGCCACTCCTGTCCCTGGCGCTGATCTTCAGCGCTGTCAGGATGATCGCGGCCGGAGGCGCGAGGGAGCGCCTGAAGAGCTTGGAAGGGGTCGGGGTGGCAGGGGCCGGAGTAATCGCGCTCGTACTGGTCATCGCAGTAGTACTAGTGCCCGGCCTCAGCCTGCAGACCCTTGTGTTACTGCTCGCGATTAGCCTGACCATACAGGGACTAGGCAGGATGCTCTATTCAGCGGGGCGCGGACGGCCCAGGTGGCTTAGGAGCTCTTCCCTCGCGACCGGGGTCGCCATGGTGATCCTCGCGGCCATAGTCGAGTTCGTCCGGGGAGTTGCCCTGCTGACGCTGGTCGAGCTCCTCGCCCTGACAGTCCTTGCGAGCGGCTCGGAGACGGTCGTGTCCGGGCTGAGGCCGAATCGGAGGCAACTGACACTCCTCCAGCTGGTTGTCTTTGCGGCGTTCTATGGCATCATTTTCGTAAACTGGATAGACCTCTTCAACGGCGGGGCATACATCTACGTCGTACCCGGATACCATGTCTGGGTCATAATTGCCTACATGATTCCTTTCGGAGTCCTCCTCGTAATCCAGGGGCGGAAGGATTGGGAGTTGGCCCTGTCCCTGGGCTTTATCGCCTCCCTCGGCAATGACCTGTGCTACTTCGTTGTCGGGGACGCCTTCTTCGGCTTCCACGTGGACCTAGTTGATTGGTATGCCCACCAGTTCGGCTTCTACGGCAACACCACTCTGTTCGTGTTCAACGGGGGGTTCTTTTCGTTCGACGTACCGTCGTGGCTGATGGGGGTGTCAATCCTCGCCAGGATAGCCGTGGTACTCCTGTCCCTGCGCCATTGGTGGTATCACAAGTGGTAGAGGGGTCGAACGCAGGTTTCGACGGCGATGCCCGAGGCGACTTCGGGGAGCTGTGGTGACACGGCCTCAGGTAGGATTTTCTGGGCGTCTCTGGGCCTGTAGGTCTGGCATTCGGCTGAGATGCTCGTGGACCACCCTCCACCCCTTTGGTGTCCGCATCATAACCATGGTCACCCTTGTCCTCGCACGGACGGGCGAGCCCTCGAAGGAGTAGTCGTTCACGAACATACCAGAGTAGCTCAGATAAAAGCTGGCCACAGCGGTGTCCTCGAGGAGGTCAACTCGAAGGTCATCTATGGAGTAGTTATAGTCCGAAATGTTAGCGAAAGCCGCCTGCTCGTACACGAAGGCCTCGTCCGAGTTCTGCCGGGTGTATGGAGGGTTCTCGTCGAACTTGGTGAAATGGTCACGAGAAGCATGAAAGTCCGCGAGGGCAGCCAGGTCCTTGTTCTTTCCCGCCTCGAAGAACGCCCGAATCGTTGTCTCGACTTCACTCCTGTCTTTGTCGGTGGGGTGTTGCGCCATTTGCTGGTGGCGACTCTCGGTGGGGCTTAAACAACGTTTTTGAGCTCAACGTTTTGCCCATCGAATCGCGGCGACGTAGCTCAGAAGTTGAAAACAACTGGGCGGCGTGGTAGAGCAGTAGGCTGTTAGCTCGCCAGGCAGAGACCTATGGGAGGAAACCCCCGGGGACTGGTCGTCGGTTCGAGTCCGACCGTCGCCGCAGAAATAGCTCAGAGTGAGTTCCGTTTGACCGGGAGGGCTCGATTCTAAGGCTTTTTGACCCTTCAGAGTTGGACTCGACTCGGTCGCTTGCAGTCGATTCGTGTCAACCTTTGGGCGTGATTGACCCACAACGAATTTATCGCCTACTCATCCTATAGTTGAGTCTGGTTGTCCCAAGGGCACCGAAGGCTTGCCGCCATCATGTTCACCGACATGGTCGGTTACACGGCCCTAACCCAATCTGACGAGGCACAGTCCCTGGCCGTCCTAGAAAGGCACAACAGACTCCTTCGCCCAATCTTCCCCAAGTTCAACGGGCGGGAAGTCAAGACCATGGGCGATTCCTTCCTGGTGGAGTTCGACAGCGCCCTTGATGCCACCAACTGCGCCGTGGAAGTACAGCGTTTCCTTCACGACTATAACACCTCCTCTAAGGACGAGTGGAGGATCTCCGTCAGGATAGGGATACACCTCGGTGATGTAGTCCCCTCTGGGAGCGACATCCTTGGCGACGCCGTGAACGTTGCCTCCAGGATCCAGCCCCTGGCAGAACCCGAAGGGGTGTGCATCTCTGAGCAAGTCTACGACCAGGTGCGGAACAAGATACATCAAGCGCTGGTCAAACTTGAGCCCCATGACTTGAAAGGGGTCAAGTTTGCATTCGATGTCTACAGGTTGCTGATGCCATGGGAAGAAGAGGCGGAAACAGCGTCGCGTCGGCTAGACCCTCAGCGTATTGCCGTCCTCCCGCTATCGAGCATCAGTCCCGATCCCTCCGACGAATACTTCGCTGACGGGATGACTGAGGAGCTGATCAATGCGCTTTCGCATGTCCAAGGGCTGAAGGTGATTGCGAGAACCTCGGTCGCAAGGTACAGGAACACGCCGAAACCAATCTCGGAGATAGGAAGGGAGCTCGGCGTCGGATCGGTGATGGAAGGCAGCGTGAGGAAAGCTGGTGACAGGGTGCGGGTAACGGCCCAGCTCATCGATGTGGGATCAGAGGAGCATCTTTGGTCCGAGAACTACGATAGGAATCTCGAGGATATCTTCGCCATCCAGTCCGACGTCGCTGGTATGGTTGCTGAGGCGCTCAAGACCCGCCTGTTGGACAAGGAGAAGAAGAAGCTTGCGTCCGGATCTACAGGCAGCCAGGATGCATACGACAAGTACTTCCTTGCCAGGTTCGGAAAAACTAGGGACCCATTCGAGAGGCTGAAGCACTACGAAGAGGCAATCCGTCTCGACCCGGACTTCGGCCTGGCGTACGCGTCCCTGTCCCAGTACTACATCTTCATTGCTGGAGATTTCGTCCCCATGAAGGAAGCAATCACAAAAGCCCGGGGGTACGTAACCAGGGCCCTCGAACTTGATGACAGCCTCGCGACTGCATGGGTCGCTAGAGGTATGATCGAGTACCAGTTCGAATGGGACGCGGAGAAGGCCGAACGGAGCTACAAGAGGGCTATCGAGCTGAACCCGAATGAGGTGGGAGCTTATCAATGGCAAGGTGCCCTCTTCTGGACGACAGGAAGGTTCGAGGAGGCGCTTCAGTGCGGGCTGAAGCTAAGGTCCCTGAACCCTTACCCTCAGGTAGCGCCCATCCTGCTGGGCGGGGTTCTTGCAATGTTGGGAAGGCGCGACGAAGCGCTGCGCGAATGCAGGAGAATGGCCGAGCTGTATCCCGACGATCCGCAACTTCACAACTTTCGAGCCCTTATCTTCGGTCTGCTCGGAATGACAGGCGATGCCGCCAGAGAGATGGACCTGCTTCTAGCCGACATCAAATCTAAGCGGGAACAGGGAGCGAAAGGGTGGACCGCCGGCGTGGCGCCCGGTCTTATCACCATTGCTGCGATCGCCTATGCCGCCGAAGGGCAGGTGGGGAAGGTGAGGTCGATTATCGGCGATGCCGAGGAGGCGGCGAAGAGCGAGTACGTGGCAGACTCCACGCTTGGAACCCTCTACGTCGCGTCTGGAGACATCGTGAAGGGCATAGACCGCTTTCTAAGAGCCGTTGAGGAGCGTGACGCCGGGGTCTACATGTACCACCCGCTCTTCGCGTCTCTTAGCGCCAGAGTCCCCGGCCTTGGCAAGGCTCTCGAGTCTGATGCTCGATATCAATCTCTGCTCAAACAGCTTGGTTTCGGCTAGGCCAACTCAGACTGAATATCAGATTGGAACAGAGTTTGGGCCAGGGTCAGGCCTGGCATACCGGGCGGCGTCGACCGTCGCCGTTCGTGTTTAGCTCAGAATAGACTCCGATTGATGATATAGACTTGATTCTGCCTGTTCAAGACGGGTCGTCTCGGGCGAGTCTGCCCCTTTGGTTTTCATATGCTTCCTGGCTAGCCGCTAGCGTCCATTCATGCGACTAGTCGTAATGCCTTACCCCGGCCCATTGTGCTGCTACCGAAGTAAAGTTCGGATTGGTGCAGAGGTAGATGGGCAGGACTTGCTCGTAGCTTATGCAATACGAGCACCGGTTCGTCATTAGTGTTGTCACGTTCTTGTAAGCTTGCTGCATCGTCGAAATGGATACGCCTATTGTGATAAGAACCTGACCGGTGCACGAATCCGGACCCCAGACATAGTAGTTGTTGTGACCGCTTATCGCCTTTGGCAGCCCTAGGCTCCCTCCGAAGAAGTTCACCGCGCTAGCCTCCCCGTAGTTTGAGGTGAATATGCATGCCTGGCTCTTCAGGCTGGCCGGGAGGCTGTCGTAAGCAATCGAGAGGTTCGTGACCAGCCCGCTCCAGCCGTATCTGTCGGGAAGTGGGCTAGCCTGGTAATCGGAGGAGCCGTAGCTGTTGATGACTTTCTGCGGAGGGAGTATCGGCATGGCGATAGGAGCGAGCAAGATGGCGACGACCGCCAGGCCCGCGATATACGGTCTGGATCCGAACCATCTGAAGACTCGCTTCCGTGAGATGGAACTCTTCTCAATCATCAGGGCGCCGCCTGCGTAGAGCATTGGGTAGACGGGAGCGAGATAGTACGGCTTCATGTCAAGCACCGTCATGAAGACGTAGAGGAGGATGTAAGCGAGCCCCAGTACCCTCAGCTGGCTTCCGTCGCTCGACCTAAGGTAGAAGTAGAGGCCTATCATGAAGATGGGGACGTTAAGGAAGCTCATCAGTGCCAGCTGGGTGTAGAGGAAGCTCAGAGGGCCGCCCCCGCTTACGTCGCCCGTGAACTCCAGGTAAAAGTGGACCATGGGCCATCCGTTGACAGCGTTCCAGTAGATCATGGGCAGCAAGAAAGCGACGGACAGCAGACCTCCCAGCGCGATCCACTTGGACCTGATGTGTTGCCGCGCAGAGGGAATTGCGAGGAAAGAAACGAGAAGCGCCCCCACGAAGAAGAGGATTGTCAGCTTCGTCAGCAGTCCGACTCCTATCACCACCCCCACGAAGACCCAGAGTCTGGGCTCCCGACGTCTCATGATTCTGATTACTGTGTATGCGAGCAGGGACCACCATAGGGAGTCGAGGAAATCCGGCGTGAATATGGAGCCGAACGCAAGGAACGCGAAAGTCAACAGCGTCGAAACGGCGGCGAGCAGCTGGGCCTTCCTTCCGCCGCCGAGCTCCTTCGCCATCATCCCCGCCACGAAGACGAGCACGGCCTCGGCCGCTGCAGGCAAGACGTGGATGGATACCAACGAGTCGCCGGCGAGCACATTGAGAAGGGCGGCTACATACGCTATCACTGGGGGAAAGTCCACGTAACCCAGGGAGAGATGCTGGGTGCCGCTCACTATGTAGTACAGTTCGTCCCGAAAATATCCGTAGTTGCCCGCGAAAATCATGTGGGCGACGAAATCGGCGATGGCGAGGTAAGCCAGGAGCGCAGTAGTGCTTGTGAAAGCGCTCTTCCCTGGCGGGACAGGTTTGCTACCGCCTGATGCGGGTCCAGCCAATTGCAGCCATTGTCGGCCCTCGACTGTTAAGGGTTCCTAACCAGAGGGCTCTCTTCCTTCTTGCGGTATCGGAAATACATGCTGTTGCTCAAACATGGCCCCTTGTTTGGGGCAAGCTTCCAGCCCGGCATACCAAGCGGCGTCGACCGTCGCCGCTTTGACTCGGAATGAACATGAAGCCCCCGAACTGTTTATTTCGCGGTGGGCTCCCGTCAGGGTGAGCTTTGTCTGACGAGGAGCGAAGGCTGGTCGCGATTATGTTCACCGACATGGTTGGCTATACGGCTCTCACTCAGAGCAATGAGGCGCTCGCACTCAACCTTCTGGAGACCCAAAGCGGGATACTCCTCCCACTGATTCGCGCACACAAAGGGATTCCGGTCAAGACCATCGGAGACGCCCACCTGGCCGAGTTCGGAAGTGCCCTTGATGCAGTGAACTGCGCCGTTGAAATCCAGAGAGCAGTGAGAGAACGCAACGCATCCACTACCCCCCAAGAGGCCTTCAAGCTTAGAGTCGGCATCCACATTGGAGACGTAGTGCATCGAGACAACGACGTCTTCGGCGACGCGGTGAATATTGCTTCAAGGCTGGAGCCGATAGCAGACCCCGGCGGCGTCTGCGTCTCGCAGCAGGTCTATGACCAGGTCCACAACAAGACAGATTTCGCGTTCGAGAAGCTTCCCCTGCGTCAACTGAAGAACGTCAGCGCAACGATAGAGGTCTACCGGGTCAGGGAATCAACTAGGTTGGTACAGCCCGAGGAGGAGCCGCGAATGCCGAAGGAGCGGGTGGCCATACTTCCTCTAGCGAATTTTAGCCCCAGCTCCCAAGACGAGTATCTAGCCGACGGAATGACGGAGGAGCTGATAACTGCGATTTCGGGGATTCAGGGCCTGAAGGTTATTGCTAGGACGTCAGTAATGCGCTTTAAGGGGACCCAGACCAACATAGCGGAAATAGGTAGATCCCTCAACGCCGGGACAATACTAGAGGGAAGCTTTCGGAAGATAGGAGAACGAATCAGGGTCACAGTCCAGCTGATAGACGCGATGACCGAAGAGCACAGGTGGGCTTCGAACTATGACGGCGACATGCACGACATTTTCTCGATCCAGGCAGACATAGCGAGCAAGGTCGCTCAGGCTCTGAAGGGAAAGCTCGTCGCCGAGCTAACCACCCCCAGAAAAGAAGTCAACATCCAGGCCTACGAGTACTATTTGAGGGGAAGGCAGTTCTGGAACAGAAGAGATGTCGAAGGGATTCAGCAGGCCCTGAAGCTCTTCCGATCGGCGGTGGCAAGGGACCCGAGCCTCGCGAAGGCGTACACCGGCATCGCCGATTGTTACCTAATTGGCAAAAGTCTCAACCTATTCACAGACCAAGACGCGGACGCCCTCGCCGACGAGGCGATTCGAAAGGCGCTGGAGCTGGACGACCTCCCTGAAGCTCACGCGTCCCGAGGACTTCTCCTCAACAACAAATTCCGTTACTCGGAAGCCCAGATTGAATTCAGGCGGGCGGTATCTCTCAATCCGAACTACGCCTCGGCCCACCACTGGTACAGTATCTGCCTTGCCAATATCGGAAAGCTGGACCAGGCGATTGAGGAAGCCAGGCTTGCATCACAGGCAGACCCACTCTCTCCACCTTCGCGAAATATCCTCGGAGTAATGTATGAATCGGCGGGGGACTTCAACAAAGCGTTAGAAATCTATACGGAGGTCCAACATCTCGACCCCGGCTTCAGACCAGCCTGGTCTTTCAGGAGCGGACTGTACATGCACTGGGGTATGGAAGCCGAAGCCAAGGCCGACATCGAGCGATGGTTCCAGTCGGGGGATGAATTCGACAGGCAGGCGTTCTCCGCGTACTTCGACGCTTGGTTCGGTCACAAAGAGGAGGCTGCAAAGCATCTTGAAGAGGCTCTGAAACTTGCTCCGTCAGAGAGGAGCCTCCGCGCACTGCAGGCCACCTACGCCGCGTGCATTGGAGACACGGACTCCTTCTTCAAGCTCATCGGTCAGGTGCTTGATTCGGGTGAGATAGACGGCGAATCCATCAGGTACGCCTGGTGGCTTGACAGAATGAGAAGTGATTCTCGGTATACAGAGCTGGTACGGAGCCTACCAACCTAGACTAGGCCGGCAGGGCGCCTTCCTATAGCAGTCGTGAAAGAGCTGGAGTCAGAAATATGCGGAAGCACCTAAGACTACCATCAGGACGAGAAATACAATGGCCATGAGGAAAGTCCTCTTGGCGTTTCGCATCTCTCTTACTTTCCTGTCGACCTTCTTCGATAGGACGTACACCTCTTCCATCGCCTCAACGTACCACTTTGCATACAGGTCGGCAAGCTGGATATTGGCGAAGTAGTCGGTCCACTCCTTTTTGTCCATGGACGCAATCTTGTCCGCGTAGCCCGTGGGAGCGGGCTTTGTGGTGCCTTCCTGCGCTGTATGTCCCCACGGGTTAAGGTGGAACCTGGGCCCCATTGCCTCCAGCATCAATGCCGTCGACGCAGCAACACATATCATGAAACCCACGAAGAGTAAGGACACCAAATCCAACCCGCCAATTCTGACGAACAGTTTATCGCTGAGGAACGACGTGTAGACGATGGCTGCGCCTACTGCGAGGAAGGACATCGAACTGAATATCCTCCCGACCTTTTCGTCCAGGTTGTCTGTCGTGTGAATTACTCTTCCAAGCATCTCCTGGGCGACTGAAACCTTCCTGTAGAGGTCCTCCCTATCGCTGTCCTGCAAGTGACAGCGGCGCTCAGCTTCATGCCGATTTAAGCCCTATCAAATGGGCCCTCGCCCATAGAAGGAAATCACTGCCGCTTGCAGAGTTGCCGAGGGCTGTTTCAAGGCTTAAATTGTCCATTTTTTGCTCACCCAAACCCGTTAGGTTGACTGGCGATTCGAATCGGATTCCTGGCACCCAGTACGACAAGGTCGCAAAGCTGCTCGCCAGATATGTGGAGTTCCCCCAGTTCAAGGACGCGGACCTGGACAAAGGATACTTCTGCTACAGTTGCGTCTACTTTCTCGAGGAGAAGAACGAGTGTGCCCTGGTCCAGAGCAAGGGCGAGAGCGCCGACGGCGTGAACTCAGACCATATCGCGCCTCACGGGATGTGCGCTCTCTGGAAGAACCCGTCAATGGCAGGATGAAGTGAGGCAAGAATTGTCATCAAGAATCAAACATCTTATCGACATTGCCAAAGAGGCACGCATCCCCAAGAAAAGGGCAGGCTACATCGAAATCGACGAGTTCAAGGACTCGGACCTGAAGAAGGGGTACTTCTGTAACGCCTGCGTCTACTTCGTGAACGTTCAGGGAGGCAAGTGCGCAATCGTGAAGAGCCAAGGCGAGGACTGCAACGGCAAGTTCTCCAAGGTGATAGCCCCCCACGGATACTGCTCGCTTTGGGCACCGAACAGGACTATCGTGAAGTAGAAGAACTACAGTTGCCCCCTCGGTAGGCGCCTAAGACATTGCCCCTATTTCCAATAGCCGGAGTAAACGAAATCCCCCCGGGGAAGATGATTGGAGCTGACGTCTCCGGGGAGCGGATTCTTGTCGCTAACGTGGGAGGGGAGTTTTATGCCATGCGTGCCAAATGCAACCACATGGGGGGGCCTCTGGACAAAGGCACTCTCGAGAACAACGTGGTGACCTGTCCTCTCCATGGTTCGAAGTGGGATGTGAAGACCGGTGCCCTGGTTCGATACGCGAAGCCCCTCCCACCTGAACCAGTTTATCGCGTGCTGGTCGAGGGAGACCAAATCTCT
>Ga0187771_10002617_pt1 | contig 12457 bp, 14 predicted proteins | sample 0116_SJ02_MP15_1_FD_133139 | JGI IMG/M metagenome (GOLD analysis project Ga0187771, IMG submission 133139) | Tropical peat soil microbial communities from peatlands in Department of Meta, Colombia - 0116_SJ02_MP15_10_MG | ecosystem: Environmental > Terrestrial > Soil > Wetlands > Peat | place... | reverse complement strand
GGTCTGGTTTTTTTGTTTGCCCTGAACAACGCCCCGACAGTATTCGGGCGATTAAGGGTATCTGCAGCTGAAGCAGACTGATCCTTCCAGGGTCAACTTTGGAGTAAGGGATCGGAGGGAGAGGTGGCCTCGTGACCACATTCACTCTGGAACTGGCCCTGAGGGGCATATAGTTTTGAGGTCAGTTTTTTTTTTGCGTGTTTTTGCCATGAATCTATTTTTTACAAAAAAGCGGGTTTGCGAACACGGGAAGCTGGTACTGCCAGGTCGTGCAACTACGGACAAGATGGAATATAATGAAATTATGGAAACGGCACACCCCGAGGAGAGACAACCATGAGCAGTGTGAAGATTATCATAACCGAAGTTGTGTCCATCTTGATTCAGTTCGGACTGGCAATCGCGGGATGGGGCGGATGGGGCGCGTTCTTTGCCCATCCGGCGCTGCAGGCGCTGGCCGTAGTAACGGTGGTGCTTGTGATGCTGGCCGTCCCCTCCGGCTCTTCTGGCATAAGCTCGGGTGTGGAGGAGGATCGCAGCAACCGCTGGGTGCTGGTCGCTTTCAGCGTGATCGCGCTGTTGATGGCTTATTTTTCCTCATACACCGACCGCATCGGGTTTTGGACGATCGACGGTGATACGATACGCTGGGTAGGCGTGGTGGTGTTACTGGCGGGCGGCGTACTGCGCATTTGGCCGGTGTATGTGCTCAAGAAGCGGTTCAGCGGGCTGGTGGCCATCCAGTCTGAACATCGGCTTGAAACGCACGGCATTTACGGCTTGATCCGCCACCCTAGTTATTTGGGGCTACTAGCGAGTTCGCTGGGATGGGTGCTGGCATTCCGCTCCGGCGTGGGTGCGTTGCTCGTAGCTTTGCTGCTGGTGCCGCTGGTCGCGCGCATTCGCGCCGAGGAGCGACTGCTGCGTGCACATTTCGGCGCGGAGTACGATGACTATTGCGCGCACACGTGGCGGCTGTTGCCGTGGATTTATTGAGTGAGGCGAGCCGAATCAGATAATCCCAGCGGGATGAAACATTGATATTGCAACGAATGGTAGTCATAATAACTTCAGAGGAAGGACTTGTGACGCCATAGTTCAAAAAGTAATAATTACTTTTCTGCGACCTTGTCGATCCGACCTTCGCCTACCACTATGTAGTTCTCATTGTTTGAAACTATCAGCATATTCGAACTTGAATCATGCAGTGTAATTTTCACTTCAAGTAAAGCGAGATCGCTGGCCCCTAGAAGCGACTTTAGTGTGGTGCTGCGACTGCAATCTCCCCCGTGTTCTCGGTTTCACCTATCTGCCGCAAATAGGTGATGTCACGCAAGGGTGGTGCGCCGAACAAGCGACTGTACTCGCGGCTGAATTGGGAAGGGCTCTCATAGCCGACCTGAAACGCCGCGGTCGTCGCATCCTGATTCTCCGTAAGCAGCAGCCGTCGCGCTTCGTTTAAACGCAGCCATTTCTGATACTGCAGAGGGCTCATGGCCGTCACTGCCCGGAAATGATGGTGGAAGGTCGATGTACTCATATTGACCTGCGCTGCGAGGTCGTCGATGCGCAACGGCTGAGTGAAGTTCTCCTTCAACCAATCGATTGCCCGCGCTATCTGCTGACTTTGACTTCCCGTTGACGCCATCTGGCGCAACCGTGCACCTTGATCGCCCACAAGTAAACGGTAAAAAATTTCGCGCTCGATGACGGGCGCAAGGATCGGGATGTCCTTCGGTTCATCAAGCAGGTCGATTAACCGTTGAAAAGTGGAGAGCAGTGGCAACGTAACCTCGCCGGTCGCCATACCACGGCTCGATTGCTGCGGACGCGGCGACGGAAGACTGCTGTTCACCATCAGCTGCGACATCTCGCGCTGATCAAGTTTCAAGATGAGTCCTAGACAGGGCTTCTCCCGGCTCGCTTTGATGATCTGTACAAACGTGGGCAGATGCACGGAAGTGAGCAAAAAGTGCTGCTCGTCGTACACAAACGTATCGTCTCCGAGCATCACGCGTTTAGCCCCCTGCGCGATAACGCAAATGCGCGGTTCGTACATGATGCCCGCGGGCTCGCTCGGTTTGTCCCGCCGATACAATGTCAAACCAGGGATCGTTGTCACGACTCGGTCGCTCTTATCGGTCCATCGGGCAATGCTCTTTCGTAAAGCTTCGAGCGCATTTCCCATTCCATTATTCTCATTTTCCTGCTTCACTGACTGCTTTCTCATGGATGCCTCCTGACCCTATACTACCAGAGGCAACTTATCTGTCAACCCAATTATGGAAGATTTCGGAGAATTAGGCAAGAAATGAGCAGGATTGGTCTACCTGCTTTGTTTTTTCAGGGGTAGGATATGATCATCAAATAAAGGGTAGCAAACAGATGGAGCACAGCTTACGTCATAATTTAGTCTTAAATAGTGAAAGGAGAAACAAATGCAAAAGCGTAAATTAGGAAAAAGTGGCCTGGAGGTTTCGGCTCTCGGGCTCGGCTGCATGGGAATGAGCATAGCCTACGGTCTTCCTGCAGATAAGCAGGACATGATCGTTCTCATACGGAAAGCCGTGGAACGCGGCGTCACATTCTTTGACACTGCTGAGATTTACGGACCCTACACGAATGAAGAGATCGTGGGCGAAGCCCTCGCTCCCTTCCGTGGGAAAGTGGCGATTGCTACCAAGTTCGGGATCAAGATGAGTGCCGACTGGAAGCAGGTCCAGGACAGCCGGCCCGCAGGAATCAGGCAGAGCCTCGAGGGCTCGCTCAAGAGGCTCAAGGTCGATGCCATTGACCTGTACTATCAACATCGTGTTGACACAAACGTGCCGATCGAAGAAGTAGCGGGAACGGTGAAGGACCTGATCCGGGAAGGGAAGGTGAAGTACTTTGGCCTTTCTGAACCAGGAGTGAAAACGATCCGCCGCGCGCACGCAGTCCAGCCGGTTACTGCGATCCAGAGCGAATACTCGCTGTGGTGGCGACGGCCCGAGGAGGAACTGCTGCCGACGCTGGAGGAGCTCGGGATCGGTCTCGTTCCCTTCAGTCCTCTTGGCAAAGGCTTCCTCACCGGAAAGATCGATGAGAAGACGGAGTTTGTCAAAACCGACTTCCGCAACATCGTACCTCGCTTTACGCCGGAAGCCCGGAAAGCGAATCAGGCCTTGGTCGACCTGCTTATGAAGATAGCAGAACAGAAGAAAGGGACACCTGCCCAGATTGCGCTCGCGTGGCTCCTGGCTCAGAAGCCGTGGATCGTCCCGATTCCGGGCACTACAAAGCTTGCGCGCCTCGAAGAGAACATCGGAGCAATTAATGTCGAGCTTACGTCAGACGATCTGCGTGAGATCGATAGCGCTGCTTCAAATATCACGATCCAAGGGGATCGGTACCCCGAGGCACTTGAAAAAAGGACCGGTCTCTAACCGGTAAACCCAAGGAGGATAAGACCATGACAATGAATGTACGAGGTTACGCAGCACAGTTCGCCAAGGATGCCCTAGCGCCATTTCGCTTTGAACGCCGCGATCAGCGGCCTGACGACGTGGCTATCGAGATACTCTACTGCGGCGTATGCCATTCTGACCTGCATACCGTCCGCAATGACTGGGCGAGCTGGTTTCCCACGACGTACCCGGTCGTGCCTGGTCATGAGATCATCGGCCGCGTAACAAGCGTCGGCAAGGATGTTAAGCGTTTCAAACCGGGCGATCATGTCGGTGTCGGCTGCATGGTCGATTCGTGTCAGAAGTGCTCGGCCTGCGAACAGGGACAAGAGCAGTATTGCTCGGAATCCGCGACATTCACATATAACAATCTTGACCGCCGTGACAAGATGCCGACCTATGGCGGATATTCAGAGAAGATCGTTGTCTCGGATAAGTTCGTACTGAAGGTTCCCGAGGGAGTGGACCTGAAAGGGGCAGCGCCTCTCCTGTGCGCCGGCATTACGACCTGGTCCCCGCTTCGCCACTGGAAGGCGGGAAAGGGCAGCAAGGTGGCGGTTGTCGGCCTCGGCGGACTGGGTCACATGGCGCTGAAGCTTGCCAATGCGCTGGGCGCCGATGTCACGGTGTTCACCCGTTCGGCGGGCAAAGAGAAGGACGCGCGCCGTCTGGGCGCCCGCAATGTTGTGCTCTCCACCGACAAAGGCCAGATGGCATCCGTGCAGGGACGTTTCGATCTGATCATCGATACCGTCCCCTATGTCCATGACCTCAACCACTATCTGACGACGCTGACGATCAACGGCACGTTGGCGCTTCTCGGGTTTATGGGAGATCTGGAGCCTCTACTGAGCTCTGTTCCGTTGGTGATGGGGCGGAGATCGGTCGCAGGGTCTGTCATCGGAGGCATTGCCGAGACCCAGGAGATGCTCGACTTCTGCGGCAAGCATGGCATCACGTCCGATATTGAAGTGATCAAGATCCAGGATATCAATAAAGCGTATGAACGCATGCTTAAAAGCGATGTGAAATACCGTTTTGTGATCGACATGGCATCGCTGAAGCCGTGATAGAATTGATAGACAAGGAGATTTCGCATGACTAAGGTTTTGATCCTTGGTGCGCATGGCCAGATCGCCCGTTTGGCCACTGCCCTGTTTCTGAAGCACCCTGATGTCCACCTGACATTGTTTCTGCGGCAGCCGGGGAGATTGAAGGGGCTTGCGTCGGATCGGGTGCAGGTGATGGAGGGCGATGTTCTGGACAGGAAGGCGCTGGAAGCGGCCATGGTCGGTCAGGATGTTGTTTATGCCAACCTGGCCGGACCGCTGGAGCAGATGGCCCAAAGCATTGTCCAGGCCATGAACGCCACCGGGCTCAGGCGCCTGATCTTCATCAGTTCGATGGGAATCTATAACGAGGTTCCGGGGCAAAAATATAAATCAGTACTAGATCCCTTTCGTGATTCAGCCGCAGTCGTTGAAGCATCAAAGTTGGATTATACGATCATTAGACCTGAGTGGCTGAACGATAAAAACGAAATTGATTACGAGACAACGCAGAAAGGTGAACCCTTTAAGAACCCGGAGAAATATGTTTCACGAATGAGTGTTGCAGACTTGATCGTAAAGCTTGCAATCACGCCTGATTTTGAAGTGCGAAAAAGCTTAGGGGTAAACAAACCGTGAAAAGCCAAAAGAGACCCTGGTTTCAAAGTAAGGATAAAGTGATCATATAAACTATTTAAAAAAATCGTTTGCCGAGGAGGTTGTTATGAAAAGTGTCACGGTTTTAATAGGATCTGGGTCGATTGGTGTCGCAATCGCACGCAGAGTGAGCGCTGGAAAACCCATTCTGCTTGCCGATTTAAAAAAAGAGAATGCGGACGCCGCAGCCGCAGTTTTAAGTGACGCTGGATTTGAAGTCAGCATTGCGACCGTCGATGTATCCTCGCGCGAAGCGGTTAAGAGCCTTGCTCAGAAGTCTGCAACACTCGGAGATGTGACGGGAGTCATCCACGCTGCCGGAGTTTCACCCTCGCAAGCTTCGCCGAAGGCTATTTTGTCGGTTGATATGTATGGCACTGCTCTCGTGCTTGAGGAATTTGGAAATATCATAGCGCGCGGAGGTACCGGTGTGGTCATCGCCTCGCAATCCGGTCATCGCCTGGGCGCTCTTACGAATGAACAAAATAAACTTCTCGCCACCACCCCAGCCGATAAGCTTTTATCGCTTCCGATGCTTCAGCTTGATCAAGTGAAGGATTCCTTGCACGCGTATCAACTAGCAAAACGCGGGAACGCTTTGCGGGTGATGGCGGAAGCTGTCAGATGGGGTAAGCGCGGCGCGCGAATCAATGCGATTAGTCCGGGGATTATTATCACACCACTCGCGAAAGATGAGCTGACCGGTCCTCGCGGAGAAGGTTACCGTCGCATGATTGAGCTTTGCCCCGTGGGGAGAGCGGGGACGCCTGACGAGGTTGCCAATGTCGCAGCCCTTCTCATGGGTCCAGAAGGTGCGTTTATCACAGGGAGCGATTTTCTGATGGATGGCGGAGTTACGTCTTCGTATTTCTTTGGTGAGCTTGCTCCGTGAGGCGCAGTTAGAATGGAGAAAGAAATATGAATAAAAAATCGAAAGACAGCAAGACGCGGTTTCTGCGGCAGGCATAGCTGAATACATGATAAAGTTGACAGAGAAGGAGATAATAAAATGGAGATAAAACGAAGTGGTTCACAACCATCAAGCAGGGGACCGGCAGAATATTTCACCGGAACGGTGCGAGTTGATCCTTTGATCAACGCTCCTGATCCCGCACGTATCTTTGGCGCATTAGTTACGTTTGAACCAGGAGCCCGCACGGCATGGCATACCCACCCGCTGGGCCAGACTCTGATCGTGACAGCAGGCAGCGGTCTGGTGCAGCGCTGGGGCGGCCCGATCGAGGAGATCCGGCCGGGCGACGTGGTCTGGATCGCACCCGGCGAAAAGCATTGGCATGGCGCCGCGCCGACAACGGCCATGTCGCACATCGCCATTGTTGAACAGATCGACGGCAAGAGCGCCGAGTGGATGGAAAAGGTAGGCGACGAACAATACCGCAGGTGAGCTTATGCGTTTGAAATGCCTCTCATCAAATAAAGGGTGACAGTATGAACAAAAAACTCACCGTTATTCTGGCATGCATTTTTATCTCCGCGTTCAGTATTGCAGCCATTTTGGAGGCCAAGACCATGAAAAGCGAAGGCTTGAACGCAAAACAGAAAAAAATCGTCACCATTGCGGCCTTCACCGCCAATGGCCATCTGCAGAAACTGAAAACGGCCTTGGACGAAGGGCTCGATGCCGGTTTGACCGTCAGTGAGATCAAGGAAATCCTTATCCAAATGTACGCCTATGCGGGGTTTCCCCGCAGCTTGAACGGCATCAATACTTTTATGGACGTCCTGGAAGAACGGAAACAGAAAGGCATCAAGGATGAGCCTGGCAAAGAACCAAGTCCCATGCCTGCAAACAAAAGCAGCATCGAACTCGGGACGGAAAATCTGACCAGGCTGACAGGAGCGCCGACCACCGGGAAGTTTAGTACGTTCGCTCCAGCCATTGATATGTTTTTAAAAGGACACCTTTTTGGAGATGTCTTCGGACGCGACAACCTGGATTTCCAAAGCAGAGAAATAGCAACTATTTCTGCCCTAGCCGCTATTGAGGGAGTTAATCCCCAGCTTCAGTCCCATTTTAACATAGGGTTCAATACAGGTCTGACCGAGGCACAGATGAGGAGCCTGATATCGGTTCTCGAAGGCCAGGTTGGCAAGAAAGAAGCCGATAATGCCTCTGATGTCTTAGGTAAGGTTTTAAGTAGCAGAGCAAAATAGGGCTTACCGCAGCCGTATGACCATGAAACCCGACCGTGCGGTAAACATGAAACGTGATGGCAGCAATTTATAGTTCTTGCACCGGCCCTAGTTCTCCCAGAGGCGGCTTCAAGAACTTTTTTTTCGCATATATATATGACGGACCGACTGATTCACGACGACTCTGAACGAAAATATGAGGTCACTCCGGTGGAGCTGTTGTTCGACCTCGTGTTCGCGTTCGCGCTATCGCAGCTCTCGCATCATCTCCTGACCCACCTTTCCTGGCGTGGCGCGACCGAGACACTGGTGATGTTGGTGGCAATCTTCGCGGTATGGTTTACTACAAGCTGGTCGGCCACCCTGATCCGGGCTGATCAATCCCGGACCGGGTGGTTGGTCCTGGCGGTGATGCTGCTGGGCCTGTTCATGAACGCTTCAGTGACCAGAGCTTTCACGACGTCAGGCTGGGCATTTGTCGTTCCGCTTCTGCTGATCCAACTGGGGCGCACCGTCTGGACTCTCGTAATTTCAATTGATGCGGTGCTCCGAGAGCACTACTTCCGCACGCTTCTCTGGGTGATTGCCACGACACCCTTGTGGATCGCGGGCGCGGCAGTGAGCCCGGAAACCCGCGTGCTGTGGTGGGCGCTTGCAGCCGGGATCGATCAAATCGGCAGGTGGCTGGCGCATCCCATCCCCGGCCGGCGGCTGCGATCCGAGAACGTCGAGTTCGACGCGGACCATATGCTGGAACGCTGTCGCATGTTCCTGCTCATCGCTCTTGGCGAAACGGTGGTCACCACAGGCATGGCCATCGCCGAAGCCTCCATAACGGTCATGACCCTGGGAACTGGCACGTTCGCGCTGACGGGAACAGTCGCTCTGTGGGCGCTGAGCTTCGGGCGTTCCCATCGGCTCATTATTCAACATTTAGAAGAGACGAGCGATCCTATCCGCGCCAGCCGCCATGCGGTAAATGCTTTGACTGTAATGGTCGCGGGACTTATCGCCGTGGCGGTCGCGAATGAAGAGGTGATCGCGCACCCTCAGGGACACACCTCGTTTGCGCTGAGCCTGTTGCTGGGTGGAGGGCCGATTCTTTTTCTGGCTGCACAGGGGTGGTATTTGTTGCAAGTGCTACGCGTTCGATCGCGGATGCATGTGATCGGTGGGGTTGCGCTGCTATTTGTCGGCCTTGTCACGCCGGCTGTTCCAGCCTATATCGCATTGTTTCTTGTCGGCGCAAGTGTCTCAATCCTTGCAATACTTGACCGATAGAAGGGAGTCGTAGCATGATGAACAACGACATTGAAGGGAAAGTCGTCGTCATTACTGGTGTGAGCAGCGGGAATGGCGAGGCGACGGCTCGATATCTCTCAAGCCGGGGAGCGACTGTTGTGCTGGGCGCGCGGCGCGCCGATCGCTTACAGTCTTTGGCAGACGAACTCACCCGCAAAGGCGGAAAGGCCTCGCTATCCAGACGGACGTCACCGAGGTCAACCAGGTGAAACGACTGGTCGATGAAGCGGTAAAAACCTTCAGTCGGATCGATGTCATAATCGATAATGCCGGTTTGATGCCCCACTCTCCGCTCGAACGCCTCAAAATCGACGACTGGGACCGGACTATCGATGTGAAACAGCAGAAATCCGGGCACTTTATTAATGTCTCATCTGTGGCAGGTCACAAGGTACGCTCCGGTAGTGCCGTGTACGCCGCTACCAATACTGCGGTGCTCCATCCACCGGTACTTCATGTAGCCTGTGCTGAAGCCTTAAAACACGGTGGGAAATCTCCTGGACAGGAACAAGATTGTATTGAAATCGATTATTGGTACTCATGGTGAATAGCTTACCTTGCAGGCATACTACCAATTGCGAGATTGTCCACATGCGGAAAAATTATGAATGCACAAATCCGAGCGACAGTATACCGAATATTAGGTCTTTTAGGAAGAATAAGAGAGGGAATTTCTAAAGTAAGTCCCATAAATACAGCATGAACGTTATATTCTCGGCAAAACTATGCCGTATGCATAGTACAGGATGAAGGCCGCGCCATGCAGTATTTCCTCCGATGTCCTGAATCGGCGAAGCAATATCGCTAAAATGCAACCCTCTACTATTTTACGGTAACGCTAGACGCTATAGATAATTCCCCGCTCTTCAAGAAACTGTTGTACTTCCGCCGGCCTTGGAATTCCCGCTCGTCCCCCCATTTTCCTGCACTTCATTGCAGCGACGGCCGACGCAAACTGAACAGTAGCTTCGAGGCTCCATTTGCGGAGCAGCCCGTAGATGTATCCTCCGTGGAATACATCACCGGCCCCCGTTGTATCCACCGTCTCGACGGGAAAAGCGGGAATAATGATGATCTTTTCGTCGGCATAGGTAACGCTTCCCCGCGCTCCCAGCGTAATCGTCGTGATGCCGAAGCCGTGCTTTTTGATTTTCGGCTTGAATTGAGCGGCGTCGTCCTTCCAGGACAGTTCACGGGCGAATTCCTCCGACCCGACCACGTAATCGCTCAACCGGGCAAGCTCTAACGTTCCTTCCCGCACCCGTCCCGCGTCAAGGATGACGGGAATTTTGGCCTTCTTGGCCTGCCTAGCGGCAAAGAACGACACTTCCTTCATCAGTCCGTCGAGGAGCAAAAAATCCGCACCTTCCAAGAAATCCCGCGGGAGTTCTTCTGGACTGAGCGGTTCACCCGAAGGACGTTTCCAGAAAATCGTTCGCGTTGCCGCGGACTTTTCGATCACGATGAGTGCCGTCTGGGACGAGGCACGAGATCTTGTCACCAGCCCCGAGATGTAGACTCCTTCCTCACGCAGGGACTGCCGGATGGCCGTGCCTTCCCGGTCGTCTCCAATGATACCGTGAAACCGGCACGTTACGCCGAGACGCGATAGGGTTGCCAGGGCCGTTGCTACCGGCCCTCCTCCTTGCTCTTCCCAAAGCAGGACCTCTTTTTTCGTGTCCGCCTGTGGAAACGTATCGACCATTGCCAATGTGTCCCATGCGCATTGTCCGATGCCCACAACGGCCATAGTGAATCTCCGATTTCACCCTCAAGCCATCATCACCCGATTGGCAAAAAACCGTTCGGATGTAATGCAAGATATAAAAATTAGATTGCCAATTTCAACATGTAAATTGCACTATTGCAAAGAATGGAAACACGCTTGATAGTGGGCCAAGTGGCGAGCCATGAGCAAGCTCCACGTCTATTAAGCATAGGACAGGAAATGTGCGTGGTGGCGAGTTGATTGAAAAAATTCATTATCATATCTGCGGGAAGAAAATATTCATTTCTTTTCTCTGGAAAGCCTATAGATGACAAAGCCATCCGGACAGGTGACGTCCACGTGGTCAAGTTTCTCCCAATCCATCTTGTCTGACCAGCGCATTGCAAATGCCATTGGATGAATGCTGCGAATGCTCGACCACACATCCCGGTGGGTTCCGGTGTTCGTGCTGTCAAAATATAAGTTTCTCCTGTCCTGCATTTAGCCGAGCCTGGGCATATTCCGGAATCAGTACTTATTTTCACAGCTTCACACTTAATCGTAAAACTTGCCATTTGTTCACTCCAATACTCATTCTCTATAATTGGCACTATCTACGATGTGAAACGTGCATCAAGGCTTTTATTACTGCTTGTTCAAATAACAGGAAGAAAACTAAGAAATCATTTTAAATCCTTCGCACCGATGGCCTTCAGAAACTCGCTGCTCGTTATTACCGTCGCCTGCCATGGGAAAACCTTGTCCATGAGTACGCGGTTTACCGCAGGATCGCGATCGGCACAAGCATCCGACACAACGGCAAGCGAGTAGTCCATATCGGCAGCCCAGCGGACCGTTGAGAGGACCACGCCGCTCGTCGAAATTCCGAATAGCACCAGCTTATTGATATTCTTAGCCCGGAGTATCGTTTCCAAGTCAGTTGTAGAAAAAGCTCCGACTCGCCGCTTCGTGACCACGATATCGCCAGGCTGCGGCACAACCCGTGAATCTATTTCCGCTCCCGGCGTGCCTTCCACAAACCGGCCCGATTGTTTCAGACTGCTGAATAATTTGTTCTGCGGGTTGACCTCAGGGTAGCCGTCGCGAAATCGGACGACGACGTAAATGATTTGAATCTTGGCCTGACGTGCTTCCCTCAGGATCATACTTGCTTTTTCAATTAACGGACCCCGGATATCCTCAGGAAGCATGCCTACGATATCGTTCTCATAGTCCATGATGAGTACCGCTGTTTTGGCTGGATTAATGGTAAATGCCGGCTCGATAATAACGGCAGTACTTTCCTGGGGAGTCTCTTTTTTTGTATCTTGCTTGTCAAGAGCGAAAGCATTCGCTCCGGACAGAGCCAGAAGCATAACGAGTAGTGATATTCGTGCGATTGATCTCATGAGATTTACCCTCCCGTAGAATAGAATCAGAACTTGAATCATGATTTTTCCCTCGAAACCCTTTAACCGTGATTGCCATAGTATAATGAATTCCGAGATGGTCTGCAATGTCTTTGAGCGCGTAGCCGCTTTTCACATGAGTGGCAAGGTATGTTTGTTTTGCTTCGTCATGCGCCGTCAATGGCGTCGCCTTGGAATGTCATTATGAAATGATAAATGGCAAGATTCGGTTGAAGAATCCTACATGAAATGTGCACATCGTCTGATCTGGTCAGATGTGCAACCTACGGGATAATTCTCGCACTTTAAGGGAGGTTGCACAAATCACAGATTCACTCGGAAACATTGAATTTTGAAATCAACGAATCACTAGTCACCTTGAAGTGGCGCGTCGACTAGATCAAGTACGAGGGAATGAAATTCTACCTCAAACCATTTATTGAAAGTTGCCAGATCGCGTTTTTTCGGCCGGTCGCTTTTTCCCGTCCACCATCCAGCACGCTGTTCTTCAAAAATTAGGTCATAAAATTGTTGAAGTAGTTCTGCTTCTTCAGAATCATCAATAAGCGCTGGCAAAAGATAAGCGGTAGTATCATGATTGATACTATCCTTGGAAACGTCTGCAGGACCGGGAAGTGATTTTACCCATTTCAGGAATGGTTCTTTTACCGGATTATTGCAACGGATCGGTTTAGCATGGTATGTTATACTTCATTATCTATGACGTGACTC
>Ga0187771_10002616_pt1 | contig 12460 bp, 16 predicted proteins | sample 0116_SJ02_MP15_1_FD_133139 | JGI IMG/M metagenome (GOLD analysis project Ga0187771, IMG submission 133139) | Tropical peat soil microbial communities from peatlands in Department of Meta, Colombia - 0116_SJ02_MP15_10_MG | ecosystem: Environmental > Terrestrial > Soil > Wetlands > Peat | place... | reverse complement strand
GGAGTGGTCGGCACCGCGCTGTCCCTGCTTCTCATCGACGGGCTGAGGCTCGATGTGCCGCCGTGGCGAGCCGCTCTCGTCCTCCCCGTCGCCGTCGGGCTGGCGGTGCTTTCGGGTCTGGTGCCAGCCGCCCTCGCAGCTCGGACGGAGCCGGTCAGAGCGTTCCGCTCGGCGATACGGTCGCCGCGCCGGCGAACCAGGCCGGTGAGCTCGATCATGGGCATGGCTCTGACCGGGATCGCCCGCACGCCTGGGCGCTGTGCCCTGGCGGCTGGAGCGCTGGCCGCTGGCGTGGCGGGGCTCGCAGTCCTGCTTGCGGTGGACGTATCGTTCACCCACTCGATCGGCGACAGCGTGCTGGCCGGGCTGGTCTCCGCGTCGACGCGTGGCACTGATCTCGCGTCGGCGCTCCTGGCCGTGGGCTTGGGGGCGGCGTCGGTCGCTGACGTCACCTACCTGAACCTTCGCGAACGAGCCGCGGAGCTGGCTGCCCTCGTCGCCACCGGCTGGGGACGCGCTGATCTGAGCAGGTTGTTGCTCACCGAGGCCCTCGTGGTGGCGGTGTTTGGTTCGGCGCTGGGAGCTCTGGTGGGGCTGATCGGTGCGAGTTATGCGTTCGGCCTCTCGTCCCTGGTTGGGTTGGGCGTGGTCGGCGCCATGGCAACCGGCTCGGCGGCGGCCCTGCTCGGGACCGCCGCGGTGCTGGTGTTCACCGGAGCGACCTCCGTGACGTTTGCCCTGGCGGCCGACGAATGAACGCGGAGGCCCCGGCGGCAGGTGTGGCCATCAGCTTCGGAAGGGTCGAGAAGATCTACAGAACCGGCGCCGGACTACCGGTGCGAGCGCTCGCCGGCATCAGCCTCGATATTCCACCTGGCCAAGTCGTGGCCGTCACCGGGCGCTCCGGATCCGGCAAGTCGACGCTGCTTCACCTTGCCGGCGGCATGGACCTGGCCGACTCCGGCGAGCTCTGTGTCGATGGCCGCGACCTCGGCTCCTTGAGCAGCCGGGAGAGGACCATCTATCGGCGCGGCTTGGGATTCGTCTTCCAGCGGTTTCACCTGTTGCCAGCACTGACGGCCTGGGACAATGTGATGGCGCCGGTCGTACCGTTTCGCACGCCATATGACAAGCGGGCGCGGGCACGACAACTTCTTGTGGCCGTCGGCCTGGAGGGCCGGGAACACGATGTGCCGGCTAGGCTCTCTGGCGGGGAGCAGCAACGGGTTGCCATCGCTCGCGCCCTGATTGGCCGGCCGCGCCTGCTGCTGGCTGACGAGCCCACCGGCAACCTCGACACCGCGGTAGGCGCCGAGGTGCTGAATCTCCTGTTCGAGGTGCACGCCGAGCACGGCATGACGATGCTGATCGCGACGCACGATGCCGCCGTGGCGTCCCGGTGCGAGCGGCTCATCGAGTTGAGCGATGGCCGGGTCATCGCCGATGAGCGGCTGGCCTCCCGCTGAGGGCGGCCTGCTTCGGTCCCTAGCGGTTACCCGCTCGGAGCCCCGGAGCCTGCCGGCAGCAGCCGGCTGTCCGTGACCGTGACCCCCGGAGCGTCCTCGAACAACCACAGCACGGTCTGGCCCACGAAGATCTCGATCCTGCCGGGCTGCGCCTCGGTGCCGCGCACGGTGACCAGCGTCCCGCTCGACAGGCGTTCCTGCAGGTGGTCCGCGTCGACGTTCGGTTCGTGGCTGGCGACCACGATCTCACCCCCCAGCCCTGAGCCGTTGGCATCGGTCCAGCGCACCGCCCCCGGGAGGCCGAAGGGATGGCTGAAGAGGCAGCCGGCGGTCAGCGCCCGGCTGTCGAAGGCCAACCGCTCCCCCTGTCCGAGCACCGAGTAAGGCGGCGTGCCGGCGCCCTCTGCCGTCCAGATCACCACATCGTGTGGGTGGATCCTCAGCTTGGGCGGGTCGGCAACCAGACGCCGGCCCTCCAGCCGCACGGTCACGCCGTGCTGCTTGGCTGCCTGGCCGGCCGGCTCGGCGGCGACCTCGATGGTGAAGACGTCCGCGTCCGCAGCGTGCGCGAGGCCGGTTCCGGTCGGCAGCGTCGAGAGCCGGTACCGCACCAACCCGGGCGACACGAACCGGTGACCGAAGCAGTTGGTGTACTGCAGGAAGCGGCTGTCCAGTGCGGTCACGCGATCTCCCTCAGACGTCCACCCGGAGGACGAGCTCGTTCTTGTCGCTGACCTCGACGTCGGCGGTGACGGCGTTGAGCAGGACATTGACCTGGGGGTCGAAGGGTCCGCCGGCGGGGAGGACCTCGAAGACCTGGGGCTGCTGGTATATGGTGAGGGTGAGGCCGTCCAGGAAGAGTCCGAGGATGGGGCCGAGGAGACCGGTCACCGCGGCGATACCGATGAGCGCGGTGATCGCGGCCACCGCGAGAGCGAGGAAAGGACCGATGAAGGGGATGGCGAGCATCGCCGCGGATGCCGCCAGCCCCAGCGCGGCAACGATCGCCGCCGCTTCGGCATCGAGGCTGAGCGACGGGATCGCCAGGATGACCACGTCCACGAACCACTGACCGCCCGTGAGGTGGACGTTGATCCCGAAGTCGGCGCTGAAGGTCACCGTCCCGGAATGGCTGACCGGCACCGTGATGGTCGGCCAGGAGATGCAGATCTGTGGGGTGCAGATGTCGCCCCAGGGGGTGGGGATGCAGATCTGGGGAAGGCAGAAGTCGGGCAGGATGCTGTTCAGGTCGATGGAGAGGCTGAAGCTGACGCTGTAGTTGAGGTCGACGTTCGTGAAGTGGACGATGTTGGGAGCCGAGAGCGTCACCGTGCCACCGGTCAGGCTGGCACTGGCACTCCAGGCGGCGGTGAAGGGGCCAAGCGATCCGCTCCCCGACTGGGGGGGCAGGCTCAGCGCGGACTCGGCGTCGTGGAGGATGGTGTTGGCGGCGGTCTCGTCGATGGCGGCCAGAAGATCCGACATCTCAGCTCACCGTTCCCCAGACCTCGATCTGGTCGTTGTCGATCTCCGGCCCCGCCTCGATGGTCAGGGTCAGGAAGCCTGCGGAGAGGGCGTGGAAGGGCAGCGTGAAGGTCGAGAGCGCCGCCTGGAGCATCATCCGAAGCACGCAGTCGAGAACGTTGCGCAGGGACTCCGGCTCGACACCGAGAACCTCCAGCTCGTCGAGCTGAAACCGCAAGTTGCCGTTGCCGCCCCCGAAGTTGTCGACCAGGAGCCCGCCGACCGCCCACACGTCGAGGGTGGTGCTGATCGGGGTTATGGTGCCGCCCTTGTCGCCGGTCTGGTCCAGGGTGCCGCAGCCCACGGTGAGGCGCACCTGAGCGTGCACGCTGAACTGGCCCACCGCCATGGTGAGAGGAGCCGGCAGCGGACCGTTGGGAGGGTAGAGATCGATCTGAGGGAGTCCGAAGTCGACCCGCCAGGCGATCCCGCCGGGGATGAAGGGGAAGGGAATCGCCCCCATCTCCGTCTGGGTGATGCCGGTCGCGGCGACGAACGGCGGCGATCCGTAGTGCAGGTATCGCGGCCGGGCGGTGAAAAAAGCGGTGACGAAGTCATTGACCCCGTCCTCGTCCACGGCCACGAAAGCGTGGTGCGTCTGGGTGAAGCTCATCGCCGCTCAGACCGCGATCGGAGCCGGATATCGCTCGGCGTTTCGCCTTCGGCTGGGCCCCTGCCCGCCGGCCGCCCGGCCATCAGGGCGCTCCCGACCACGGCAACCTCGTCTGTCCCACGCCACAAGCCTCCCGAGTGGCGATCAGATCACGGCATCCGTCCCGTCCAAATCCGTGACCGGTGCCAACACTGACCCCACCGGACGCCTCCTGTCAAGTGGCGCCGCCTCGTCGGTCGCCGAAACCGGTGGCCCACGCCGCCGGCACTGGGGAGGTCGCCCTGCCGAGCAGGTGGCCGCCTCCGGTATCAGCTCTGGTCAGGATCGGGCAGCGCACTGCCCGGAAGGGCCCGGGTCTGGTACAGGTGATAGGTGAGGACCCCGGCCATCACCGCGGGATCGGTCGACATGATCCGGTCGGCTTCCTCGACTGAGCAGTTGAAGATCCCGACCCCGGCCATCTCGTCAGGTGCTGGCAGCGGACAGACCACCGGCAAGAGCCCGCTCAGGCGGAGGCGGGTGTTGCGCTTGCCGTGCTGGTAGATGATCTGGGGGACCCCCTGGCTGAAGTCGGTTCCCGGTGGCTCGTAGTTGGGGCCTTTCTTCAGGATGCAGACCGTGTACGGCCTGGTCCTCGCGCGCGACGCCATGAAATCCTCGTCGCTCAGCTCCACCAGATGGTCGTCGTCGGTGAACTTCCGGGGTCGGACCACCCTCAGTCCTCGCGGGCCGACCAGCCCCGCCCGGGCCAGTACGGCCACTCCTCGAACCACGAGCAGCGTCCCTCGACGTCGAAACGCAGCACCCAGAGGTCGGTGTACTCCTGCCCCACCGGGTCGCCGTAGCGCACCACCGCCCGAACAATCGCCACGTTGCCGTCGACGGCGACGACCTCGCTGCTCATGGCGAAGATCTCGTCCGGGCCGTTGCGATCCGACTCCCACATCGCCCGGATGGCGGACAGGCCGACCACCGGGTCGGCGTAGGGGGAGTGAAGGTAGGTCGCCCCCTGGCTGAACAACCCGGCCAGGGTCTCGGTGCCCGGAGCGCGCCAGGCGGCCTCGTAGCCGGCCACCCATCGCCGCACCGCCGCCCGGTCGACCATGCCGGACATTGTGGCCCAGCGGTCCACCACTCGGTAACCGGGGACCGGGCTCCCGGCTCTTCAACGCCAGACTGGAAAGCCGTACAGTCCGGGCCATCGACTTCCACCACGGTGACGCCCTGGACGAGGCCGCGTTGTAGGGGATCATTTCTGGAGGCCGCGCGGCTGAACTCGTTGAAGGTTCGCGAGCGATAGCTCCTGACGGGGCATCCCGATGCCACTGGGAGAGTTGCTCCTCAACGCGTCGTAGCGCAGGTGAGGTCGGTGCGGGCGGGCGGGTGACGCTTGGACCTACCATTCGACCGCATGTCCGAGGCGGGACCGCTCTCCGAGCGGGAGTTCCACGAGATCTATGCGCGCGTGCCTCGGCTCACCGTCGAGATCGTGCTGGCTGACCAGCGGGGCGTGCTGCTCACCCGGCGGGCCATCGATCCCTGCCGGGGTCTCTGGCACATCCCCGGCGGGACCGTCCACTTCGGGGAGCGCCTCCTCTCGTCGGTCCGGCGGGTGGCCGAGAAGGAGCTCGGCATCCGGGTGATCGATGCCCAGGTCGCCGGCTTGGTCGAGTATCCGAGTCACTTCGAGGCTGGTTTCGATCATCCGGTGGGCATCGCCTTCCGGGTGACGGAGCACGACGGTGAGCTCCGGGTCGGCCCCGAGGCGAGCGAGCACGGCTGGTTCCGGGAGCTTCCCACCCCCATGCACGACGAGCAGGTCCGCTTTCTCGAGGGGCTCGGGCTGGCGGTCGCCACCCGCTCCGGCCCGGCGCCCCGGTGAGCGTCTCGTGGCACGCGGGAGACGGACGGTGAACACCAACCCGCCCGGCGGCGGGCTCAGCTCACCGCTTTCTTGAGGAGTGCGACGATCCGCGCCTCGTCGGCGGCGGTCAGCTTCCTGACCGCGAAGCCGACCGGCCACATCTCGCCCTCGTCGAGGTTCGCCTTGTCGCTGAAGCCGAGCGTCGCGTACCTCGTCTTGAACTTCTGAGCCGGCTGAAAGTGGCAGATGAGCTTGCCGTCCTTGGCGTACGCGGGCATCCCGTACCAGGTCTTGGGCGATAGGGTTGGCGCGTTCGCCTTGATGAGGGCATGAAGCTGCTCGGCCAGGGCCCGATCCGCCCCGGTCATCTCGGCGATCTTGGCGAGCACCTCCGGTTCTCCCTCCGCCTCGCCCGAGCTCGGCCCGCCGCGCGGGGCCCTCAGCTCTCGGGCGCGCTCGCTCATCGCGGCTCTCTCCTCGTCCGTGAATCGCGCCTGGGACGGGCTCCTGGTGGCGCTCTGGGCAGACCGCTTGGCACCCCCGCCTGCAGGTTTGCGCTCAGGCATTGCGATACACCTCCCGGTGGCGACCAAGTCGCAGCCGCTCACCCACGACGATGATATCCGCGCAACCGGGTCGAAGCCGCGGTGCGCTCACTCCTCGAGCATCTTGAAGGCCAGGCGCCGGCTGTGGCCCTACCGCATGCTCCCGGGGTCAGGTCCTCGCGCCGGGTCGAGCGACCTCGCGCAGCCAGGGGAGCGTCTCACTCATCGGCGCCAGCAGGGTGTGGAGATGCTGGGCGCCGAGATCGGGACGGGCGAGCAGGGCAAGACCGGCGCCGAGCAGCGCGTCCTCGGCGCGATGCCCCGCCTCGCCGTGCTCTTGGCGCCAGGAGATCAGCGCATCATGGTGCTCGGTCAGGTCAAGGAGCTCCTTGCGCAGCGAATCCCACTCGGGGGTGCGCTGCTTGGACTCGAGGGCGTGGAGAGCAGCGCGCTCCGCCTCGACCCAGGCGGCGTGCAGGGCCGTCGCGTGGCCCTCGCGGCGCTGGCCGAGGTCGTCCGACCAGCCGACGGCCGCCCCCTCCAACCAGGCTCGGGCGATGCGCTCGATCGAGCTCGCCGAGAGCGTCCGCGTGTCCTCCAGCAGGCGATCGATGTCCGTCTGGTGAGGTCGCGGACCGTAGCCGTCGCGGTCAACGGTCATGCTCTGAATCCTCCGGGTGCTGACTGTCGGACTGCTTGGTCGGGTCTTGGCATGCGGTTCGCGCCCTACGGGTGCGACGGCGCCGCGGGCGCGCCCTCCAGCTCGAAGAGCAGGTCGTCCGGATAGCAGTAGTACCAGTCCTCTCCCGGCTCGTAGGAGCGGACCACGGGGTGTCCGGTGGCGCGATGGTGCGCGGTGGTGTGCCGGCCTGGCGAGGAGTCGCAGCAGCCGACGTGTCCGCAGAGCTGGCAGACCCGGAGATGGACCCAGTCGTGCCTACCCGCCGCGAGGCACTCCACGCAGCCGGGGCCTGAGGCCGTGACCTCCCGGATCTGATCGAGGTGGCTGCAGGTTGTCTGCATACGCGCAGCGCCTCCCTGTGTTGGTTCCAGGATCGTACGGTGCGGGGTGGTCACCACCGCCTCCGCTCAGCTCACCGGCGGCGGCGCGCCGTGCGCGCTCGCCGCCAGCCGGGGATCCCAGTGGCAGACGGTGCAGGCGTGGGCGACCACCGACCGCCCGAAGGCGAGCGCGGTCGCATGGGGATCCGGGCTCGCGATGACGTCGTCCCACTCGAGCACGTACTCGTCAAGCTGGCTGTCCCAGCGCGCGGCGGGAGGCGACACGATGCCGTCCCGGAAACTCGGGGGTGCCGGCGATGCGTAGGCGAAGAACGCCGCGCGCGGATGGCGGGCGTCGCCGGGCCACCAGCCGACCATGATCTCCTCGGCGTCGCCGGAGTTGCGCGCGATGAACTCCTGGGATCGGGGCTCGGCGGGGAGGCCGGAGAACAGGGCGACCGCAAGGTCGAAGCTGCCCCACCAGGCATTCACCGGGGTCGACCGGCCCCGGTAGGGGGCGCGCAGCGCGGCGAGGACCATCGCCGCGCGGGTGGCGGCCGTGAAGTAGTCGGCAACCTGGGCGGGGTCATAGGTCTGGTGATCGCGGTCCCGGTCGAGCCGGGCGCTCCAGGGCACCTCCTGGGGCCTGAGGCTGATGGGCACGGGGCCGACCAGCCTCCCGACGGCGCCGAGGACGTCGCGGGTGACATCGGCAACCGGCCGGTTCGGGGTCAGCGGGATCCGGTTGGCCCTGCCGTCGCTGTGCTCGATCACCGCCTCGTGGGTGCGCAGATCGAGGGCGGCGGTGAACGCTCCGGACCGGAGGTGGCGAGCTTGCCCAGCACCTGGGTGTGCGCATGCAGGGTGTCGCAGGTGGGGCGCCAGTCCTGGTAGGGAAGGGCGGGCCAGCCGGCAGGCTGTGCCGCGATGGGGGGGCGGCGTGCCTCAGGGGTGATCACCGTGGCCTCCCGTCATGGACGCGATGCTCCTTGGCCGCTGCTGAGAGCCTATCGCGACGGACCGTCGTGGCCGTGGCCGGGTGATCGGCCCTGACTGATCCTCTCGTTCGGGCCGGGACCGCCCCGGGCTCAGCTGCTCGCCGGCCCCGAGGCTGTCTCGGCGATGGCTCGTTGCAGCCTCGCCATGGCGGCCAGGGCCGCGGCGTGGTCGCTGTCCGGGTTGGTGCCGGTGCCGGTCGCCAGGCCCCCCGGGGGCGCCGGGGACCCGCTGACCGACGGGCTGGCGGTCGGGCTGGGAGCCGCGCCGGATCCGGTGTCGAGGTGGACTCCGGCGAGCCTGACCCCGAGAAGCAGCACGAGGCTGACCCCGGCCACGGCCTGGAGCACCCGGCGAGCGTCCCCCGACGGCCCCGGGCGGTGCCCCGAAGCCGCGGCGGCCGCTTCCAGCACCTGGCGGCGGCGCTCCGGTGCCATGGCCGGCAACCGGGCGGTGGCAAGCCGCTGAGCCAGCGGATCGCCGTCCAGCCTCTCCTCGATGTCGGGAGCGGCGGCCATCACCCCTCCCCATCGGGGACCAGGTCCCCGCGCAGCCGGTCGAGCGACCTCTTGAGAGCCTTGGCCACCGCCATCCGGGACGATCCGGTGCACCGGGTGATCTCGGTTGGAGTCAGCCCGCCGCCATAGCGAAGAGCGATCAGCAGGCGGTAGCGGGGAGGGAGCCGGCGCACCGCGGCGATCAGCTCCTCGTCGCGGATCCGCTCGAGAGCCAGGCTCTCGGCGGAAGCCACGCTGGGGGGCCGGTCGGTCGCACGGCTCAGCCGCTCCACCACCAGCTGGGAGCGCCGCAGGCTCCTGCCGTGGTCCCGGGCCGAGTTGACCACGACCCTCCAGAGCCATGCCTCGGCGGTCTCCCGCCGGAGGCGCCGGTGGGCGGCCTGCTCAACCGCACGCAGCATCGCCTGCTGGGTCAGGTCATCGGGATCGGCGCCGGCCGGGCAGACCATGACGGCGAAGCGATGGACGCGGTCGAGGTAGAGGGCAGCGATCTCGTCGACCGTCACCCACCACAGCCCCGCCGACGCGGTCTCGGCCAGGCCGCCCAGCGCCAGCGTGCCCACACCTGCCTCCGTCGCCGAATCCATCGTCATCTCTACGCAGCAGCACCTCCAGTGTGCCGTAAAACAGAGTATCGGCGCCGGGTGCCGGCGCCCGGCGCGATCACTCAGCTCGAGCGGGATGTCCCAGACGGAAGACTGTTCCCCGATCCATCAGCCGCTCTGGGCGCGATACGTGCCAGCGACTCCCCGGAGCCGAGCATGGGTGCCCGCCATGGCCTCGCCGGGTGGGAGATAGACCTTGGGGAACTTGGCCACCGAGGTGTAGTTGGTGTCGCAGACGTTGGCGAGAGGCGAGAGCACGCCCTGGGAGACCAGTTGGTAGGCGTCCATCTTCTCCATCCCGTAGTCCTCGCCCAGCCAGCTGACCATGTCGACCTGGGAGATCCGGAAGGCATCCTCCAGGGGCCGGGCGGCGCCGATCGACATGATGTGGTTGTCGGACTCGAGGCGGGGCCAGGCGCACGGTCGCCCCTTGATGACGTCGATGGCGAGGACCGTGTTCATGGCGCACTCCACGGAGACACCGCAGGTCTCGCCCTCGCCCTGCCGGGCATGCCCGTCGCCGAGGGAGAAGAGGGCTCCCTCGACGTTGACGCCCAGGTAGCAGGTGACCCCGGCCCTCATCTCAGGCGTGTCCAGGTTGCCGCCGAAGGCGTCGGGAGTGAGCGCTGACCGGGCCTCCAGGTTGGCGGGGGCGACGCCGACGGTCCCGTGCATGGGCTCCATCGGCAGGGCCACCGTGAAGCCCCCGTTGCGGGCCCGGAAGATGCACTTCCTGGCCTTGCGATCGAGCTCCCATAGCCAGGTGATCTCGGGCAGCGGATCGTGCAGCATCGCGGTCGCATGGGTGGCCGTCAGGGCACCGAAGAGGGGGACCGTGGTGGAGATCGCCCAGTCACGTGCCGGCTCGATCTCGATGAAGTGGATCGCCAGGGTGTCGCCGGGGGCGGCGCCCTCGATGTAGAAAGGCCCGGTCTGGGGGTTGACGAAGGGGAACTCGCAGACCTGCGAGACCAGGTCACGCTCGCTGCGGACTCGACCGGCGAAGCAGTCCTCGGTGAAGACCTTGAGCACGGCTCCAGGTCTGACCCGGGCCATCGGCGGCACCCCGCCGAAGGTCCACACGTACTGGTCCGGCTTGGGCTCGAACGAGAGCACTTCCAGCGCGCCCACGACGCTCATGGCACCACCTCAAATCAGCGGACGGTTGATCGAGAGCGGGGGAGGCTGAGCCTCCCCCCGCGGCCTTTGCATTCTCTGTGTCCCGGACACTGGGCGATGGCTGTGGACGACTCCTGTGTGCGCGGCTCCAGGTCCAGGTGCACGACCCCGACGTCGACGACGCGCCGGGGATGCCTCGGATACAGGCAGGCCATGACGATGACACCGATCAGCATCCAGCCCGGCCGCGGCTCGGCTCCGGGCCGCTGCAATCAGCGGACCAAAACGTCTGAGAAGCGACTGGCTCGGGCCTCACCCCGGCGGGGGCAGGTAGCGAGCCGCACTCACCCGTCCGGCCTCCGCCGCCATCACCCACGTCGAGCCCTTCTGCATCCGTGGCGACGGGCCGATGTCGACGCCGGCTCCAGCCAGTTCCACCAGGATCCCGCTCACGATGTCGCCGTGGGTGCTGGCGGCCACGTCACCGGCGGCCAGCAGCGCCCGGAGCGCCGCCGTCGGATCCGCCCCCTCCTCGAGCCAGGCGGCTGACTCCGGCGCCAGGCCGCGCCGAGCGGCGAGCGGGGCCACGGTCTCCACGCAGCGGGCGTACCCGCTGGTGAGGATCCGGCTCAGCGGGTAGGCGTCGAAGCTGGCGGCCAGCAGGTCGGCCTGGGCCAGCCCGGCTCCGGTCAGCGGCCGTGCCCGGTCGTCCCCCCTCCAGAGCTTGCGCTCCCCGGCCTCGGCATGGCGAACCAGCAGGATCCGGTGAGCGCGCTCGGCTCCACCGCCCCGCGACCGCGGCCTCGAGGGTGCGCTCGCGCCACCCTGGGAGCTCAACGCACCCAGCTCCAGACCCGCTTGCGGTCGACCGCCTTCCACTGCCGGCGCCAGGCCGTCCTGCCCGCGTCGGCGCGTTCCCGCTCCACGCCGTAGAGGACACCGGCTGCGAAAGCTGTCTCGCCGTCCGCGGCGCGTCTCAGCCACTCGGCGGCGACCACCGCGTCGTGCTGCTCACCGAGGGCGTCCTGCAGCTCACCGAGCAGGGTCCCAGTCTCGTCCGGCCCCTCCCCCAGGGGGGGCCCCAGGGCCAGGACGGCGTAGCGGCACCGCTTGGTCAGGATGCGGGCGCGGTGCAGCTCGTCATCGGCCGGCCGGCCACTCAGCCCCCTGACCCGGCGGCGCAGCTTACGCCAGCCGGCGGTCACCAGCGGCATCAGGGCGGCGACCGCGGGCTCCTCGGCACACTCGGGGAGCACCGCCGGAGCGAGGGCGGCGTCGATCAGCCGGTCCAGCTGGCGGCGGTGCTCCCCGGAGTCGAGCCGGCGCACCAGAGCTTCCCGGGCTTCCTCGCGCTCACCGGCCAATCCGTCGAGCAACCGTGCCGCCCCAGGCCCCCCGAGGCCGTGGTCGGCAGCGCTGGTCCGCAGCCGCATCAGCAGCACGTCGGTGTCCCGGACACGACCGAGCGCGTCGGCGAGCGGCTGCAGCTCGGCGCGCAGGCCGTCTGCCCACTCCGGGTCCAGCACCGGCGTGAAGGTCTGGAGGTCGGAGCGGATCCGGCGGCAGGCCACCCGCGCCTGGTGGATCCCTTCCGGGTCGCTGCCCTCGAGCAGCACCGCCTGGTTGCGGACCAGGCGCCCGACACAGTCGCGCAGGGCCGCCGACACGACGCTCACAACCGGGCTGGCGGGATCCAGGGCGACCGGCCGCCACCGCGGTTCGGCATCCGGTCCGAGCAGCTCGGCGAGCAGCCCGGGCGCCGGACCCGGGACGAGGCCGGCGCGGCGCAGCGCCGCCAGCGGGCGCTTGAGGTCGTCAGCTTCCCCACGGTTGCGGAGGCTGAGGCGCCGTGCCCGGGCCACCGCCCGGCCGCTCTCGATCCGGCTGACCACCTGGTGGACCACCCTGACCTCACCGGCGCAGCGATGCGTCTCCAGATGCCGTACCCGGGCGACCGGCTGCAGCGGGGCGCCTCGCAGGTATCCGCTGAGCAGCTGAACCGCCCGCGGCGGGGGCGCCTCCGGGCCTCCCGGGAGGTCCAGGTCAAGGCGGCGCACGCCGCTGTCCTCGGCCTGGGAGAGGAGGGTCAGGCGCCAGCCGCGGCCGCGCCGATGACGGAGCCCGGAATCCCAGGCGGCCAGGCGGAGATCGGGAGTGTCCCAATGGACGCTGTCGAAGCGCTCGGCGCCGGAGCCGCGGGCACCTCTG
>Ga0187771_10002615_pt1 | contig 12461 bp, 11 predicted proteins | sample 0116_SJ02_MP15_1_FD_133139 | JGI IMG/M metagenome (GOLD analysis project Ga0187771, IMG submission 133139) | Tropical peat soil microbial communities from peatlands in Department of Meta, Colombia - 0116_SJ02_MP15_10_MG | ecosystem: Environmental > Terrestrial > Soil > Wetlands > Peat | place... | reverse complement strand
GTCAAGCGTTTCATCTTCGTCTCCCTTCGTGGTGCGCCTTCTTCGCGCTCGATCAGCGAATGCGAGCTAATCGTTTCGCTAACATTGACGATCCTGGCGCTACTGGCAAGCACGCTTTTCCATAAATCTGAGAATTGCAGGCTAGACAGGGCGCGACATTTCGCGCAGTGTTGGCGAAACGTTTAGCTGGATGTTCAGTGGCAACCATTAAAGATGTCGCGCAGGCCGCTGGCGTATCGACCGCGACGGTCTCCGCCGTAGTCAATGAAACCGCCTACGTCAGCCCGCAACTGCGCAAGCGCGTTTTGGCGGCGATCGACGAACTGAACTACGCCCCGATGCGCGCCGCGCAAAATCTGAAAAGCGGGCGCAGCCAGCTCATCGCGCTCGTCGTCGCCGACCTCGCCAATCCGTTCTTCGCCCGGATCGTCTGCGCCGCGGAGGCGGCGGTCGCCGCCTGGGGCTATTCGCTGGTCGTCTTCAACAGCGACGAGAAGCCGGATAACGAGAGGCGAATCTTCTCGCGCATTCGTACGCTGTCCTGCGACGGCGTCGTACTCGTTCCCGTCGGCGCCGCGGTCCGCCGCGATCAGCGCGATTTCGAGGGTAATGCTATGCCGATGGTGCTGTTCGGCCGCGTCGTCGACGACGATCGGTCCGACACGGTGACGATCGACAATGTTTCCGCCGCTAAGCAGGTGACCAACTACCTGCTCGATCTCGGGCATCAGCGCATCGGGACGATTACCGGGCCGCTGCATCTCACGACCGGTCGTGGTCGCCTTGACGGGCTCATGCAGGCCATGCGGGCGCGAGGCTTGGCGCCTCAACCCGGGCATGTCCGATCCGGCGAATTCCGCGAGGAGGTCGCGTATTCGATCGCACGCGAGGTTTTGGAGCGCCCGGACCGGCCGAGCGCGCTTTATGTCGCGAACGGCGTTATGGCCCTCGGCGTCATGCGCGCCGTCGCCGATCTCGGCCTCAAATGTCCGGAAGACGTTTCGATCGCGTCCACCGACACGATTCCAGGCATCGCGGGACTGAAGCCCCGCCTCACTCGCACCGAGCACCCAGTGACGGATATGACGAACGAGGCGCTACGGCTTCTGGTCGATCGCATCAGTCGGGGCAATGATCTGCCTCCGCGCAACGTTGTGTTCGAACCTGCGCTCGTCCTCGGGGAAAGCTGCGGGCCCTGCAATCGCTGAGCGCGACAACGCGTCCAACGGTGGCCTCGCCCTTCCTCGCGCTTGCGCCATTGATGGATCTGCGGAACCAAGCGTCCGATGGAGGCGATCGACGCGAAACGCGACTCGAGAGAAATCAATTCCTCCGCAACGAAGCCAATACCTTGGTCGACACGGCCAAGGGGCGTCGTTGGACGCGTTCTTTCACGTCAATCGGCCGAGAAAAGATCGCGCCGTCAGCCGTCAATCGCGGTCACGCGGCGCGGTTTTCAGCGGCCTAAGCTTTCTTCGGCGCGAGATCGACGCCGCTGGCGCGGCCCACGTGCGTAGCGAGCATCGGTACGTAATCCTGCGCACCGCCAGCGGCATCAGCAAGAGCGAATGCGTTCTTCGCCGCGTTCCCCATCGGGTTTGGCACGCCCGCCGCATCAGCCATTGCCTCGAGGTAGCGTAGGTCCTTGAACGCGTTGGCGATGGTGAATTTATGTGCATCGCGGTCGCCCTCCAGCGTCCAGCGCATGAACGTCTGATAGAAACCGCAATCCATACGGCCTCCGCGAATGACGCTATCGAAGCGTGCGGGCGAAATGCCAACTTTTTGCGAAAGGGCCAAGGCTTCGGAATAGAGCGCCGCGTAGCCCAACGAGAGGAAATTGTTGAGGAGCTTCATGCGATGGCCATCGCCGACATCGCCGATATGGACGATGCGACCCGCCCAAGTTTCAAGGACCGGCTTCAACCGCGCGAAAACGGCCTCGCTCGCCCCGACCATCGTGTCGAGCGTCCCCTCCCAGGCTTCCTTCGGCGTGCGGCCGAGCGGCGCGTCGACATAGTTGACGCCTTTGTGGGCGAGTTCGGCGGCGAGCGCGAGGGTCGAATTGGGGTCCGACGTCGAACAATCGACGATCACCAACCCCGGCTTCAGGCCGCTCATCAAGCCGTCGGCGCCGCGCACGATCGCCTCGACCTCTTTTGACCCGGTGACGCACAGAAAAATAATCGTCGAGCGCGCGGCGACCTCCGCGGCGGTCTTCGCTTCGACCGCGCCCCGGCGCGTCAAATCGTCGATCGCTTCGCGCTTGCTGTGCCCCATGACGGTGAGCGGATACCCCTTGTCGACGATGTTCTTGGCCATGCCGTGGCCCATGAAGCCAAGGCCGATAAATCCGATGCTTTCGCTTGGAGTCCCAGCGGTTGTCATGAATGCTTCCTCGTCGCTTCGCGCTGTCCTAGCCCGCGCGTTCTCGACAAAAGGGATGAACCCGATTTCTTCACGCGCCGCCTCTTTTGCGAGCTAATGACAGCGCTGTCAATGCGCTCAAGCGTTGGTTTCGTTGATTGCACGAATAGAGACACGCCTAGCCCCGCCTGCGCCGGTCAATAGAGATTATATCGCCGCCGAAGCGCATCCACTTGCTCCGGCGTGAGTGGCCGGATCGGCATCGACCGAAGCATGAGAAACAGCCGCGCGGTCTCCTCGAGTTCCTCGGTGGCGAATTGCGCGTTGGCTAGCGAGGACCCGGCGACCACTGGGCCGTGATTGGCCAGCAGCACGGCATGATGGCGGCCCGCCAGTTTCTCGACAGCCTTGGCGAGGGCTTCGTCGCCGGGGGGAAAATAGGGGACGAGCGGCAGGCGGCCGACCCGCATGACAAAATACGCCGTGAGCGGCGGCAGAACATTCGCGGGATCAACGTCGGCCAGAATGCTGACCGCGACGGAATGAGTGGAATGCAGATGCAAGACGGCCCCGGCCTCGCGGCGTTGCCCATACATGCAGAAGTGCAGAAACGCCTCTTTCGTGCCGGGGTCGCCGTCCAGGAATCGACCCGTTGCGTCGAAACGGGACAGCTTCGCGGGATCGAGCGCGCCCAGCGAGGCGTTGGTCGGCGTCATGAGATAGCCGCCGTCGGGCAGCCGAACGCTGATATTGCCAGTCGATCCAAAGGTCAGGCCGCGCTGAAAGATCGAGGCTCCGACTCGGCAAATCTCGTCACGCGCCTTTGTTTCTTCGTTCATGCATGTCCCCTGTCCGCAACGCGATCAGCTAAACTTGAATCAAGCCTGAAGGAAGAGATCTGGAGCGCCGAAATTTCGTGACTTCAACGCCAACGCCACGTCGAGCGCGCCGATGCTGCGCGTCCACGGAACGCCCGGGTCAATCTCCTGGCCGATTTGCAGGGCGCTCACGCCTCGCGCCGATACGACCGCGCCGGAGGTCTCTCCGCGACGAGACGAGAAACCGGGTAAAGCCGTTCGCAAGCAGGAAGCGGCCGACACTAGCCCGCAACGCCTCGACGAGCGGGCCGGGCTGCGCCGCGCGGAGCCTATTCTGCACGGCGCGGGCGACCGCGGGATCGGCGCTGGAATAGACCAGCGCGGGACGGGCGCCATCGGCCGCGGTCACCCAGTCGGCGACCGTGCGCGCCGTCGTCGTTCCCGCTGCGATCTCGAGCGCGTCGAGTTGCAGCGCGGAAACGCCGGCTCGATCGCGGTCTGGATTTGGGGTCGGGTCGCCGTCGAGCAGGAGCCGGCGAGGATCGCCGATTTGCTCGCCGGCGCCGCAAAGGTCGTCGCCGAAGTCGATGTCGCGCGGCAGGGCGCCGATCGCTTGCACGGTCCTCGTGCCCTGATGGGAAATCACCGGCGCGAGGTCGGCGGCTCCGGTCAAATCATCGGCGACGGCGCCCAAAAGCATTCTTCGGTTCCCCTGAGGCGAGAAAGGCAGAGTCGCGATGACAGGCGCTCACGCCTAGGCCGTCGCCCCGACGACGATCTCGTAGCCCGTATCGATAACAATGGGTTCCGCCGGGCGATCCGGGCTTTCGATGATTTTCTCGACGCCGATCCGGCCGATCAGATAGCGATTCGAGCGGATCGTCGACAGCGGCGTCGGCAGGGATTGGCCGATGTCGAGGCCGTTGAAGCCGAACACCGCCAGCCCATCCTTCAGTCTTATGTTGGCGCTGATACAGTGGAAGACGCCGCCGACCGCCATGTCGTCGTTGGAGAAGACCGCGACGTCGATATCAGGATGCCTGGCAAGGAGATCGGCAAGCATGGCGCGGCCTGCGAGCGTGGAGCTTGGCGCATCGACGACGGCTTCGGCGACGATCGACAATCCGCTCTCGGCGAGGGCCTCGACGAGACCGTCATAGCGCAGTCGGGCGCGGCGATCCTGGCTCCAATCGTGCCCGACATAGCCGAAGCGTCGATAGCCGCGTCCAATCAGATATTTCCCCGAATCATAACCCGCGCGGCGGTGCGACAAGCCGACGGCGATGTCGATCGGGGGCGAGTCGATGTCCATCAGTTCGGCGATGCGAATGCCGCTCTGCTCCAGCATACGACGGGTGGCCTCGGTATGGTCGAAGCCGACGATGACCATGGCCGCGGGCTTCCAGGCAAGCAGCGAGCGCACCAGATTCTCTTCGGATTTCAAGTTGTAGTCGGTGACACCGACGACCGGCTGGTAACCCGACTCCTCTAGCGCTGCATGCACGCCCCGCAGGACCTCGGGAAACACGATGTTGGACAGCGACGGGATGATGACGCCCATCAGGTTCGAACCCGACGTGGCCAGCGAACCCGCGATGCGGTTGGGCACATAACCAACCGCGCGCACCGCCTCCATCACCTTTGCCCGGGTGCTGTCGGCGATAGGACCTTTGTTGCGTATGATCCGGGAAACGGTGATCTCGCTCACATCGGCCAACGAAGCCACTTCCGCGAGCGTCACGGCCGGCCGACGGTCCGGCATCCGACGCTTTTCCGCCATCATCACTCCCTCGATCGTTGCAAGTGCCTGAACGTTACGTTCCGACACGACCCGTCCTTCCCATAATCTCTGGCCGACTTAAAGAGCCATTCTTTTGCTCGCGAGCGGAGAAACCCGCATTGACTTGTGACCAACATTCACCGCATACAAGGTTATGACAGCGCTGTCATTTTTGCAAGGCGCCGTGAGTTAGACTGGTAGTCATCGATCCCGCCCGGTCGCGTGAGCAGGGTCCCAGGGGCGCGAGGCTCTGCAAGAGCCCGAGGCGGAGACAATCGAGGGAGTGAAATTGATCATGGCCGGGGATGAAACAATGAAGGTTGGAGCGATTGGCCTGGGTTCGATGGGATTGGGCATGGCGACGTCTCTCGTCAAGCGCGGCTTTCCCGTCGCTGGCTATGACCTCAACCCCGATGCGATCGACCAGCTCGTTCAGGCCGGCGGCGTCTCGGCCGGCGGCGCAGCCGAGGCGGCGCGGAACGCCGATGCGCTAATGGTCGTCGTCGTCAACGCGGCGCAGACCGACGCCGTTCTTTTCGGCGCAGAGGGCGCCGCCGCCCAAATGAAACGGGGCGGCGTGATTCTCGCCTGCGCGACGATGGCGCCCCAGGATGCGCGGCGTCTTGCCGACAAGGCCGCCGCGCTAGGCCTTCTCTACCTCGACGCGCCGATCAGCGGCGGCGCCGTCAAAGCGGCCGCGGGACAGTTGACCGTAATGGCTTCGGGCGCGCCCGAAGCCTTTGAACGGGCCCAGCCGATCCTCGACGCTATCGCCGGAACCGTCCATCGGCTCGGGGACGCCGCCGGAATCGGCGCGTCCTTCAAAATGGTCAATCAGCTCCTGGCGGGCGTTCACATCGCCGCGGCGTGCGAGGCGATGACGTTCGCGGCGCGGCTCGGACTTGATCTGCCAACGGTTTATAAGGTCATCACCGGTTCGGCCGGCAATTCCTGGATGTTCGAGAATCGCGTGCCGCACATTCTCGGCGGCGACTATAGCCCGCGCAGCGCGGTCGAAATCTTCACCAAGGACCTCGGAATTGTCAGCGATATGGGACGGCAAGAAAAGTTCCCTTTGCAGATTGCCGCGACTGCGCTTCAGATGTTCATTGCAACCGCGGCGGCGGGCATGGGACGCGACGACGACGCGTCGGTCGCCCGCATGATCGCCAAACTGACCGGCGTCGTCTTGCCGGCGGCCTCGACGGAGAGCTGAGCGCCATGCCGAAATTCGCCGCTAACCTCACGATGATGTTCAACGAATGGGACTTCCTCGATCGCTTCGCCGCAGCGGCGGATGCGGGGTTCGCCGCCGTCGAGTACCTCTTCCCTTACGCGTATGAGCCGGACGAAATCGCCGCTCGACTTCAGCGCCACGGCCTCACGCAGGCGCTGTTCAATTTGCCGCCCGGCGACTGGGCAAAGGGCGAACGCGGGATCGCGGCCCTGCCGGAGCGCGTGGAGGAATTCCGCGCTTCGGTCGGGACGGCGTTGCGCTACGCGGCGGCCACCGGGGCGACGCGCTTGCACGTGATGAGCGGCATCGCCGATCGCCGAGACCCCGCGATGTTGAAAACCTACGCCGATGCGTTGCAATACGCTTGCGATGCGTCCGGGCCGAAGGGCGTCGATATCCTGATCGAGCCGATCAACGGCCGCGATATGCCCGGCTATTTCCTCAACGATTTTAACTTCGCCGTGGAAGAGATCGGAGCTTTAGAGCGCCCAAACCTCAAGCTCCAATACGATATCTATCACCGCCAGATTCTTCATGGCGACGTCCTGACCAGCCTAAGGACGCTGCTCCCAATCGTCGGGCATATTCAGACCGCTTCCGTGCCTGGACGCAACGAACCGGGCACAGGGGAATTGGACGACGCCCGAATCTTCCGGGAAATCGACGCGTTGGGCTATGCCGGCTTCGTTGGATGCGAATATCGTCCCGCAAACGGGACATTGTCCGGATTGCTCTGGATGAAGGCGCTCGAAGCCTGAAAAAGAGAACGCCAGCCGCGTACGGCTGGCGTTTCCTGTGATGCTGAAAGGCGCAGCGTAATATCGTTTACGCTTTCGACACGTACTGGCGCCAGTTGTGGGCTTCCTTGAAGCCCAAGACCTCGCGCGCCTTCCGGTTCGACAGCGGAGCCTCGAACTCGCCCATCTCGCGCGTGACCTTCACATCGGGGCAGGCGCGAGCGAGGAATTCGCGCGTCGGCGTATTCAGCGTGATCGTGTCGTTGACCGCATTGAACACCTGATAGCCGAGCCCGTCCTTTTGTATGCAAAGATGCACGATCTCGCCGAGATCGCGCGCATCGATATAGCTCCAGGCATTGCGCTTTCGCGACATCGGATCGGCGAGGAAGGCGGGAAACATCGTGTATTCGTGCGGCTCAATCACGTTGCCGATGCGCAAGGCGTATATGTCGGCGCGGTAGCGCAACGCGAATGCGCGCGCCGTCTTCTCGTTGCACACCTTGGAGAGGCCGTACGAATCCATTGGATCGGAGTCATAGTCCTCCTCAAGCGGGAAGCTGTGATAATCCTTGTCGCCTTCGGCGAAGCAGACTCCATAAGTTGTCTCGCTCGACGCGACGATCACTTTGCGCACGCCCAGCTTCATCGCCGCCTCGATGACATTGTAGGTGCTGATGACGTTGGCGGCGAAGGTTGCGTTGTCCGGTTCGATCAGGACGCGCGGAATGGCGGCGAAATGCACGACGGCGTCGGGCGCGCTCGGCGGCGCGCCGGCGTCGAAGCCCTCAAAGCCGAAATGCGTCGTGAGCGCGTTGAAGGCCTGGCCGCTGTCAGTGAGATCGGCGACGAGCGTGTTCACGCCTGGTAGATCAAGCGGCTTCAAATCGACGTTGAGGATCGAATAGCCCTTTCCGAGCAGGTGCGGGACGGCGTGGCGTCCGGCTTTGCCCGTGCCGCCGGTGAAAACGATTCGTTTGGTCATGGCTTTCTCCATTTGATCAAAAACAACGCCCGCTCTTCATGTCGAAGCAGCGGGCTTTCTCGCGGCGCAAGCGAGCCACGTCGAGGTTCTGCAAACCCTCATCCCGTCGCCGCGGCCATGACGCGTTCCTGCGAAGCGTCGGCGCTCGTGAGTTCGCCAGCGACGCGGCCTTGTTTGACCACGATGATGCGGTCGCTTACCGCCAAGATTTCGGGTAGGTCCGAAGAAATGACGATGATCGCGACGCCTTCCTTGGCCAAGCGCGCGAGCAGTGCGTGAACTTCCGCCTTTGCGCCGATATCGATGCCGCGAGTCGGCTCGTCGACAATCAAGATGCGCGGTTTACGCGCCACCCATTTGGCGATGACCACCTTTTGTTGATTTCCGCCGCTGAGATTGAGCGCGCGCTGCTCGATCGAGGGCGTCTTAATGCCGAGCGCGTGCACGAACTGTAGGCAGCGACCGCTTTCCGACCGTTCGTTTACGAAGTCGAACGCACAATAGTCGGATAGATGCGTCAGGCTAAAATTTTCGCGCACGCTCATGCCGAGCACGAGTCCCTGCGCCTTGCGGTCTTCCGTCACGAAGCCGATGCCGAGCGCGATCGCGTCGCCGGGGTCACGAATCTCGACGCGCTCGCCCTCGATGCGAATCTCGCCGTGGCAAGGTCGGGTGCCGAAGATCATTTCCATGATCTCCGTGCGGCCCGCGCCGACCAGGCCGAAAAAGCCCAAGATCTCGCCCTTGTGCAGGTCAAAATCGATATCCGCAACCCGAGCTTGATGCGCGGAGACATGTTTGAGCGTCAGGCCCCGCACGGACATGGCGATCTGATCGGTCGCGCTGGACTCGTGCACGCCGTAGAGCTGGCTGAGCTCGCGATCGACCATTTTGCGCACCAAGATCGCACGGGTCACTTCTCCAATGGGAAGCGAGTCGACGGTCATGCCGTCGCGCAGGATCGTTACGCGATCCGCGATCTCAAAAATTTCTTCCAACCGATGCGAGATATAGACGATTCCTATGTTCCGCAGCCTCAATTGCTTGACGAGCGCGATCAGCGTCTCGGTTTCGTGATGGCTCAACGAGGCTGTCGGCTCATCCATGATGATGATCCGGGAGTCGTAAGAAATCGCCTTGGCGATTTCGATCATCTGTTTCTGGCCGACGCTGAGTTCGCCGACCACGGTTGTCGGCTCGATTTTCAACTGCAGAACATCGAGAATCCGGCGCGCCTCTTCATGCATGCGGCGCTTGTCGATCAGGCCGCTTCGGCCGATCGGCTCGCGCGCGAGAAAGATATTCTCTGCGACGGTGAGGTTCTCCACCATCGAGAGTTCTTGGTAGATGATGCTGATGCCAAGCGAACGAGCGTGAACGGGATTGTGGATTACGACCGGCTCGCCGTCGATGCGAATGACGCCGCCGGCGTCCGCCGGGAAGACGCCGGTCATTATCTTCATCAGCGTGCTCTTGCCAGCGCCGTTCTCCCCCGCGATGGCGTGCACCTCGCCCTGACGCACCGAAAGGTCGACCCTGTTGAGCGCCTTCACGCCGGGAAAGGTCTTCGAAATGCCGTGCATTTCCAGAAAGGGCTTCATGGCGGGGTCCTGAGAGAAACGATGTCGGGCGGACAGGGAACGCGCGCCCCGTCCGCCCGCCTGTTTGTGGGTCAGGCCTTACTTCGTGTAGCTGCCGAGGTTCGACGCGTCGACGACGGTCACGCCGGTGTCGATATCCTTGGGATTGGTCTCGGTCCCGTTGATCTGCGCGACCAGGTGTTCGACGGCGAGCTTGCCCATCGTAACGGGGCGCTGCACCATGATGCCCTGGATGAAGCCTTCCTTGACGCCCTTCACCGTGTCCGGCAGGTCGTCGAAGGCAAACACCTTGACGGCGCCCTTCTTGTCCGCGAACTCCTTCGTGGCGAGGACCTTCGCGACGGACGGACCGCCGACTTGGCTGACGCCGAAGATGCCCTTGAGATCGGGGTGAGCGCGGAACAGCGCCTCGTCAACCGATACCGCCTTGGCGAGGTCGTCCTCGGTGCCTTCGGTGGCGACGATCTTGATGTCGGGATACTTCTCGAGCGCTTTCTTGATGCCCGCGATGCGCTCGTTGAGGTTCGAGGCGCCGAGCTGGCCCGTAACGATCGCCACCTCGCCTTTGCCGCCCAGAGCCTTGCCCATGGACTCGCCCATTGTGCCGCCGGCGGCTTCGTTGATGGTGCCGATATACATGCTGCGGCCGCTCTTGGCGCTGTCGCTGTCGAATGTCAGCACCTTGATGCCGGCGGCGACGGCCTGTTTGATCACGCCCTCGACGGACTTGGGTTCATTGACGGAAATGGCGATGCCGTCGACCTTCTTGGCGATCAGGTCCTCGATGATCTTTACCTGAGTTGAGCCTTGGGTGTTCTGCGGCACGACCCACTGGTATTGCACGCCGAGCTTCTCGGCTTCCTGCTTGGCCCCCGTGTTGCAATCGTCGAAGAACGGAACGGCGACTTTCGGGATCACGGCGATAACGATGTCCTTGGCGTCCTTGGCCATGGCGGCGCCCGCGACGAGAAGGGGCGCGGCGAGCAGTAAGACGCGAAGCGACGTATGAAGAGATTTCATGGGATGACTTTCCTTGATTGGGTACGTTTCCAGGATCTTGTTTGCTGCACTCGTGGTCTGAATGTTGTCCGCTTTCCAAATCCGATTTGCTCAGCGATCAGCCTCCCTTGCGACGGCTACGCAGGACATCGAGACTGACGGCGATCAGGATGACCGCGCCCGTGATGGCCTGTTGCGCGTAAGTGTTGATGTTCATGAGCACCACGCCGTTGGCGATGATGCCCACCAGCGCGGCGCCGATGACCGCCCCGGCGACGCTGCCGACGCCGCCCGACAGGCTGGCGCCGCCAATCGCAGCCGCCGCGATGACGTCCAGCTCCGCTCCAAAACCGGAGGCCGGTTCGGCGGAGAGGTACCTCGAAAAACTGATGACCCCAGCGAGCGCCGCGATGGCGCCAGACAGTATGTAGACGATCAACTTCACGCGGTTGGTCTTGACGCCGCTCAGCCGAGCCGCCTGCTCGTTGCCACCGGTGGCGTAGACGTGGCGACCGAAGCGGGTCTTCTGCATCAAGATCGAGAAGCCGATCATCATCGCGAACATGATAACCACGGGAACCGGCACTGGACCGACATAGCCTTGGCCGAGGACCGCGAAAATATCCGGCGTGTCCGGCGTGGCGGGCACGCCACGGGTGACGATGTACATCAGCCCACGACCGATGCTGAGCGAGCCGAGCGTCGCGATGAAGGGAGGCAGCCCGATCCCCGTTATCAGCAAGCCGTTGAAGGCCCCGAAAGCGACGCCCACGAGAAGCCCCGCGCCGATGCACACCGCAGTCGGCAGACCGCTGCCGAAGCAAATCGCCGTGACCAGGGACGACAGACCCAACACCGAACCGACCGAGAGATCGATGCCGCCGGTGATGATGACCATCACCATCCCGATGCTCATGATCGCCGTCATCGAGAAGGAGCGGAAAACGCCCATGAGGTTGTTCGTCGTGAGGAAGTAGGGCGTAGCCAGGCTGATCAAGGCGCCGACGACGATGAGCGCCAAGAACACGTTCAGTTCTCGAATCTTGCCCAGGGCGGCCACCGAGGCGGCCACGGACGAACCGGTCGTCGCCATTGTCGGCTTTGCACGACTCTCGACCACTGACATGAGCCTCCCCATCCTGTTTTCGTGTCTGTCTTCGGCCCGGCGCCCGAAACGCCTCCGCGATCGCTTAGGCCTCAAGATGCGATCGCCATGAATGTGAGCGCGGCGACGCACTTTTCTCCGAAGACATCGATGCCAGCGCTGTCATTGCAATCCTGATACAAATGACAGCGCTGTCATAAAAAATGATATTCATAGGACCGCGAAAGTGTCAAGCGCACGCCCGCCGGAAAAATATGCTGCGATGCAGCGTGCGGCCTGCCGCGACGAAGGCTTCGTCAACCCATCGTTGGACCAGAACTGGCGATCAAAAACGGTCGATAAGCGTGGCCTCGCGACGCAGATCGGCGCGATAATGAAGTGATTTTGCGAAACTTGAGGGGGCCGTCGTGGCGCCCATTCGTAACCAGGATCGGCTCGGCAAACAGGCGTTCGACCTGACGGGTCATAAACCGGGAGCCTCTTCGACCTTTGGCTGACATGCTTGACGTCGACATGTCGACCTGTCATGCCAGCGCCGGCCTCAATGGGGGGCCAACTGTCCGCCGAGCGGGACGTGAAGGGGTCGCATGGTGTCGAGAGTCGCTATTATCGGCTGCGGCGTGGTGGGATCCTCGTGGGCGCTCGTATTTGCGCGCGCCGGGTTCGAGGTATCGATCTACGATGCGTCGCCAGGCGTCGAACAGGGGGCGCTCGACTTTGTGCGGGCGTCCCTGTCAAGTCTGAGCGACCAGGGACTGGCTGGCGAGGAGCCCGTAAGCGTCGTAATGTCCCGTTTGACCGCTGCCACGAGCCTCGCGGGCGCGCTGGCGGG
>Ga0187771_10002614_pt1 | contig 12462 bp, 12 predicted proteins | sample 0116_SJ02_MP15_1_FD_133139 | JGI IMG/M metagenome (GOLD analysis project Ga0187771, IMG submission 133139) | Tropical peat soil microbial communities from peatlands in Department of Meta, Colombia - 0116_SJ02_MP15_10_MG | ecosystem: Environmental > Terrestrial > Soil > Wetlands > Peat | place... | reverse complement strand
GTGCCGATCGATCGCTGCCCGATCCTCGATCCGTCGCTCGAGGGCGCGTTCGATGCCGCCCGCGCGCTGGCGGAGGCGCTGGCCACGACGGGCAAGCCGCTCGACATCCAGATCACCGCGACCGGCAACGGCTTCGACGTCGACGTCCGCGGCTCCGGGCCGCTCGGCGCCGCGGCGCTCGCCGACCTGTCGCGGCTCGCCGTCCGCCATCGCATCGCCCGGCTGACCCGGCACGGCGAGCTGGTGGTGATGCACCGCCCGCCGGTGGTCCGCATCGGCGCCGCGGCCGTGACATTGCCGCCCGGCTCGTTCCTGCAGGCGACCGAAGCCGGCGAAGAGGCGCTCGCCGCGCTGGTGATGCGCCATTGCGACCGCGCCAAGCGCATCGCGGACCTGTTCTGCGGGATCGGTCCATTCACGCTCCGGCTCGCGCAGCGCGCGCGCGTCCTCGCCGCCGACAGCGACGCCGCCGCCATCTCGGCATTGCAGAAAGCGGCCGCGGCGACCGCCGGACTGAAGCCGGTTGAAGCGGTGGCGCGCGACCTGTTCCGCCGGCCGATGCTGCCGTCCGAGCTGCGCGACATCGACGCCGTGGTGTTCGACCCGCCCCGGCAAGGCGCGCAGGCGCAGGCGACTGAGCTCGCGGGCAGCCGCGTTGCCGTCGTCGTCGCCGTGTCCTGCAATCCCGCGACATTCGCGCGCGACGCCGCGATCCTGATCGCGGGCGGCTACCGGTGCGAAGAGGTGACTCCGGTCGACCAGTTCAGGCACAGTGCCCACGTCGAACTGGTGGCGTGTTTCCGCCGCACGTGAGCCCGCACCGGCGCAGCGGCGTGCGCGCTTCCGCTAGCGCCCCCAGCGATCTTGCCAGAGCTGTTCGCCGATCGTGCAGGGCACCCGCGGCGCCTGCGAGGTGGCGGGAATGACCGCGCCATCGCGGGTTCCTCCCGCCACTTCGAGAATGAGCTTGGTGCGGATCGCTTCCTTGAACTTCTCGCGGGTCTTGATCGAGACCACGAACGCGCCGGTGCCGCCGATCACGCAGTCCTCGTAGTAGAAGTCGAGATCCTCGATATCCATCGTGGCGGGCGTCGGGGCCTTGAGCATGATCGGAAGACCGTTGATCGTGATCCCCTTGGCCACCGCCGCATCACGCGCGACCGTGACCGGCCCGCCGTTGTTGTTGGGGCCGTCGCCGGAAATATCGATCACCCGGCGCAGGCCGCGATAGCCGCTGGAGTCGAACAGCGGGACCGCGAAATCGATGGCGCCGGAAATCGACGTGCGCGAGGCGCGGCGGATCGGGGTCTGCAGAATCTCGGCCGCCACCGCGTCGGCGGCTTCGGGGCCATCGATCAGCCGCCAGGGCACCACCACCTTCTGGTCGGTTACCGAGGCCCACTCGAAATAGGTGATCGCGATCCGCCCGTTGGGGCCGCCGCTCAGGGCCTTGAGGAACTCGGGCGAGGTGATCGCGCCGGCGTACCCCTCGCGCTGCAGCGCAAGCTCATCCATGTCCATGGAGTAGGAGACGTCGACCGCCAGAATCAGTTCGACATCGACGGCCTTCGAATCGGTTTGCACTGCAGCAACGCGAGGGGCGGGAGCAGCCGCCCGCAGGCTTTCACCCGATATGACGGCGATCATGCCAACCGCGACGCCGACGGCGATCCAAGTGGTACCGCGCACAGAACCTGTCCTCGCTTCCGCGGGAAAGCTCTCACAGCCTGGAGAATTCCCGTAACCACATCGCCGTGTTCGGCCTGTGTTTGTCCGCTTCGCGAGCCCCCAGTGCTGAGCAGTATCGACCGCATCTCGGCCGGAACAAGGCTGCATTTACGAAACATTCACGAAAATTCCGCATCTTTTGCTGGTATACCAGAATACCAAAGCCCGCAGCTTCCATCGCAATGCAGTCGGCGCCAGCCGCACATGCCGCGCAATCCAGGGGCAGCCACATGTTTTCGAGGATTCCGATCAGAACCAAGATTGTCGTCGTCATCGCGTTCCTGTTTTCGGCCATGACGTTCATGGGCATCTTCTCGTTCATCGAGGCCCGCGCGATCGACCAATCGACCCAGGAAATCCAGGCGACTTGGCTGCCCGGCGTGCGGTGGCTCGCCGAGATGCGCATCCAGGCGTCGCGCTACCGCGCCATCCTGCGCGACGATCTCTTGCTGACCGACGCGAAGGCGCGCGCCGGCGTCGAGAAGGCCCTGGGCGAGCGCGTCGCGCAATTCGACCAGGCCGCGACCCAATATCGGCCGCTGATCGGTTCGAGCGAAGGACGCGCGCTGTTCGACGAGGTCACGCGGCTGTGGCAGGACTACCGCAAGGCGGCCGACCAGGTGATCGCCCTGTCAGGCAAGGGCGAACTCGCCCAGGCGATCGCAGTCAACACGGAACAGGCCACCCCTCCCGCACGCGCGATGGACAGCGCGCTGGCAAAACTGGTGGCGCTGACCGACAAGGGCGCCGAAGCTGCCGGAACCGCCGCAAGCGACGTCTATGCGGCGACCACCCGCGTCCTGCTCGCTGCGCTCGTCGCGGCCGTTTCGCTAAGCCTGATCGCCGCGATCTATCTGGTCCGCGACATCGCCCGCGGCATCGATTCGGTGATCAAGCCGATGCAGTCGCTCGCGGACGGCGACCTCGCGGTCGTGATCCCGCACCAGGAGGAGCCCACCGAAATCGGCCGGATCGCCGACAAGGTCGAGGTCTTCAAGCGGGCCCTTATCGCCAAGCAGGCTTCCGACACGGCCGCGGCGGATCACGCGGCGCAGGCGCTCGGCCGCGCGCAGAGACTTGAACAGATCAGCGGCACCTTCGAATCCCTGATCGGCGGAATGGTGGACGCGCTCTCTTCGGCTTCCGTCGAGCTCGAAGCTTCCGCAGAAACGCTGCGGCAGACCTCAACCGTCACGCAGCAGTTGTCGAACTCGGCGGCATCCGCCTCCGAGGAAGTCTCGGAGAACGTGCAGTCCGCAGCCGGCGCCACCGAGGAGATCTCGTCGTCGGTCCGCGAGATCACCCGCCAGGTCGAGGAAGCGAGCCGGGTGACAGCTGAGGCGGTGCGTCAGGCGCAGGAGACCGATGCGAGCATCGGCAAATTGTCGCTGGCGGCCAACCGGATCGGCGATGTCGTCAAGCTGATCACCGCCGTGGCCGAACAGACCAATCTGCTGGCGCTGAACGCCACGATCGAGGCGGCGCGCGCCGGCGACGCCGGCAAGGGCTTCGCGGTGGTCGCCGCCGAGGTCAAGGCGCTCGCCGCGCAAACGGCGAAGGCGACCGACGAGATCGTCGCGCAGATCAACGGCATCCAGTCGGTCACCCAGCAGTCGGTCGGCAACATCAAGGCGATCAGCCACACCATCACCCGCATCTCGGACATCTCCTCCGCGATCGCGGGAGCGGTCGAGCAGCAGGGCGAGGCGACGAGTGAGATCGCACGCAACGTGCAGAAATCGGCGCAGCTCAGCGTGCAGGTGGCCAAGGAGGTCGGCGAGGTAAGCCGCGGCACCGGCGAGGCGGGCGCGGCGTCGGACGAGGTGCTCACCGCGGCGAAGTCGTTGTCGGTCGAAAGCACGCGACTGAAGACCGAAGTCGACAAGTTCCTCGGGGACATTCGCGCGGCCTGACATCGCCGCCGCGGAGCGCTCACCGGCCGCGGCAGATCGTCAGCAGCCGATCTGGCCGCGATGCCTGATGAGGTGGTCGGCCAGCACGCAGGCGACCATGGCTTCGCCCACGGGTACGGCGCGAATGCCGACGCAGGGGTCGTGCCGCCCCTTGGTCAGGATCTCTGTCTCGGCGCCATGGCGATCGATGGTGCGCCGCGGCGTCAGGATCGACGAGGTCGGCTTGACGGCAAATCGCGCCACCACCGCCTGCCCGGTGGAAATTCCGCCGAGAATGCCGCCGGCATGGTTGGACAGAAACACCGGCCCGTGGTTGCTCGTCCGGATCTCGTCGGCGTTCTCCTCGCCTGACAGCTCGGCAGCGCCAAAGCCGGCGCCGATCTCGACGCCCTTGACCGCGTTAATGCTCATCAGGGCCGCGGCGAGATCGCTGTCCAGCTTGCCGTAGATCGGTGCGCCGAGGCCGGCGGGAACACCCTCGGCGACGATCTCGATCACCGCGCCGATCGACGAGCCGTTCTTGCGGATGCCGTCGAGGTAGTCGGCGAAGAACGTCGCCTTGTCGCGGTCGGGACAGAAGAACGGATTGTTGTCGACCTCACTCCAGTCCCACTTGTCGCGGTCGATCTTGTGCGGCCCCATCTGCACCAGCGCGCCGCGCACGGTGACGCCTGGGACGACCCTGCGGGCCACTGCGCCGGCAGCGACACGGCACGCAGTCTCGCGCGCCGACGAGCGCCCGCCGCCGCGATAGTCGCGCAGGCCGTACTTCGCCTCATAGGTGAAGTCGGCATGGCCGGGGCGAAACTTGTCCTTGATGTCGGAGTAGTCCTTGGACCGTTGGTCGGTGTTCTCGATCAAAAGCGCGATCGGAGTCCCGGTGGTGAGCTGGACGCCGGAGTCGTCGCTCGTCATCACGCCCGAAAGGATCCTGACCTGGTCGGCCTCCTGGCGCTGCGTGGTGAAGCGCGACTGCCCGGGACGACGGCGGTCGAGATCGCGCTGAATGTCCGCGGCGGCCAGCGGAATGCGCGGCGGACAGCCGTCGATCACGCAGCCGATCGCCGGCCCATGGCTCTCGCCAAAGGTCGTGACCCTGAACATGTGGCCGAAGGTGTTGAAAGACATCGAAAAGCCTGCGCCGGGCGCCCTCGCGCAATGGACCGCTGGCCCTGTTGGTAACGCGCGCGACGGCGGGGGTCAAATCGACCGACTCATCGGCACGCCCGGTCAAGCAGGCGGCAACCGTCAGACGTGCTTCGTCCAGCTCCCGTCGGCGAAGACGTAGACCACGCCCTGCTCGATGGCGAGATCGGCGACGTCGTCGGGGCTCTTGATGCCAAGCGCCACGAGCAGCGCCCGCGCCGTGCCGCCGTGGGCTACCGCCACAGTGTCGCCCGCGAGCGATCGGTACCAGTCATGCATGCGCGTCGTGACCGCCGCGTAGCTTTCGCCGCCCGGCGGCGGTACGCACCAGATGTCGCGCTCGCGCGCGCTGAAGATGTCGGGATCCGAGGCTCGCATCGCTGACAGAGTCGAGCCTTCCCACCGCCCGTAATGGATTTCGCGAAGCCTGTCGTCCACGGCATAGCCGTGGGGCGGCAGGTCGAGCACGCCCCGCAGCAACTCCATGGTCTGCCGCGCGCGACCGAGCGGACTTGCGACGAACGGCAGCGCGCCATTCGCCGCCCGATCGCCGAGGATCCGCTGCAGGATGGCGCCCGCGGCGACAGCTTGCCGGCGCCCGAGATCATTCAAGGGAATGTCCTGGCTGCCCTGAAAGCGGCCGAGCGCGTTCCACTCGGTCTCACCGTGGCGAATGTAGTAGATCACCGGCTGGGGCATTGCGTCGGCGTCAGTCGGCAGTCCCGAAGCTGATGTCAGGGGCGTCGGGGCGCTTCATGCCGACCACGTGGTAGCCGGAATCGACGTGGTGCACCTCACCGGTGACGCCGCGCGACAGATCCGACAGGAAATAGAGCGCGCTGCCGCCGACATCCTCGATGGTCACGTTGCGGCGCATCGGCGCGTTGCGCTCGGTCCACTTCAGCAAGAGACGGGAATCGGCGATACCGGCAAACGCCAGCGTCTTGATCGGCCCCGCCGAAATCGCGTTGACCCGAATGTTCTTCTCGCCGAGGTCGGCCGCGAGATAGCGCACCGACGCCTCGAGCGCCGCCTTGGCGACACCCATGACATTGTAGTTCGGCATCCATTTCTCGGCGCCGTAGTAGGTCAGGGTGACGATCGAGCCGCCGTCGGTCATCAGCTTTTCCGCCCGCTGCGCGATCGCGGTCAGCGAATAGCAGCTGATCAGCATCGTTTTCGAGAAATTGTCGGGGGTGGTGTCGACGTAGCGGCCTTCGAGCTCGTTCTTGTCGGAAAACGCGATGGCGTGGACGACGAAGTCGATCTTGCCCCACCGCCGGTGCAACTCGTCGAACACCGCATCGACGGTGGCAAGATCGGTGACGTCGCAGTGACCGAGCATCACGGCGCCGAGCTCCGCCGCCAGCGGTTCCACCCGCTTCTTCAGCGCTTCGCCCTGCCACGTCAGCGCCAGTTCCGCGCCTGCGTCGCGGCAGGCCTTGGCGATACCAAACGCGATCGAGCGATTGTTCGCCACCCCCAGGATCACGCCCCGCTTGCCTTCCATCAAACCCGCGCTGCCGGTCATGTCGCACCAATCCTTGCCCGTACACGGACCCTCCATGGCACAGCAGATCTGCGGCTTCAAGCGCTGGAAATGCCCGATTTCGCGGGCGGAATAGACGCTGGCTGGGGGTGTTCAGGCTGGTATAACCGCATCGGCAGGATCGTCATGAACGCCTTTCGCCAGAGCATCGAGGCCATGATTCCCGCGCTGCGGCGCTACGCCCGCGCGCTGACCCGCGACGCGGACATCGCCGACGATCTGGTTCAGGACACGCTGGTGCGGGCGCTGCGGGCCGAGCGCCTGTTCGTCGGCGGCGATCTGCGGAGCTGGCTCTACACCATCCTCACCAACCTCAACCGCAACCGGCGGCGGTCGCTGGCCCGCAGGCCGACGATCATGACCCTGGTCGACACCGCGACAGAAGCGAGCGGCACCGAGGCAGAGGGCCGCGACATCGCCAATGCGCTGGCCGCGCTGGTCGAGGACCAGCGCGCCGCGTTGCTGCTGGTGGTGCTGGAAGGGCTGAGCTACCGCGAGGTCGCCGACATTCAGGGCGTTCCGATCGGCACGGTGATGTCCCGCCTCGCGCGGGCCCGCGCGCACGTCAAAGCCTATCTCGAGGAAGGACGCCCGGCGCTGCGCCGGGTGAAGTAGCCGATGATACTGGAAGGAAACGACTGGGAGCACGACCATGAGTGAGCGCGACATCCCCGTCACGGAAGACGAATTGCACGCCTATGTCGATGACCAACTGCCGGCCGAGCGCCGGCTGGCGGTCGAAGCCTGGCTCGCCGCGCATCCGGACGATGCGGAACGGGCGCGGGGCTGGCGTGCGCTCAATGAACAGATCCGTGATCGCTACGGCCGCGTGGTCGACGAGCCGGTGCCGCAGCGGCTCGATCTCGATCGGCTGATGGCGCGCCGCCCGCGGCTCCTGATCTTCGCCGCCGTTGCCGCCGTGTTGCTGGCCTTCGTGGTCGGCGGCGGCGCCGGCTGGATGGCGCACGACGCCTTCGCCACGGAGATGACCGCGAGCGAAGCGCTGCGCGACGACGCGGTGATCGCCCACAAGCTCTACACCAAGGAGCAGCGCCACCCGATCGAGGTCAGCGGCAGCGAGGAGCATCTGCTGCCGTGGCTGTCGCGCCGCGTCGGCACCACGCTGCGCGCGCCCGACCTCACCCAGCTGAATTTCCACCTGATGGGCGGACGGCTGTTGCCCGGGCCGAGCGCGCCGGCGGCGCTGTTCATGTACGAAAACGATTCGGGTGACCGCGTGACCCTGTACTGCACGCCGCTGAAGGTGCCGACCACGGGGATGGTCTACAAGGAGGACGAGGGCGCCGGATCCGTGGTTTGGGCCCACGACGACTTCGGCTGGGTGATCAGCGGCCCTGCCAAGAAGGACCTGCTGAAATCGGTCGCGGCGGCGGCCTACGCCCAGCTCGAGACATGGTGATCTCGAGACATGGTGACCGCGAAACCATGCCGACGGCGTGGCGACAAAGAGGACAGATGACGACTTAACGTCAGCCGATTTAACGTCAGCCGAATCCGGTGCGCGGATTGTAGGGATGGTGGCTGCGCCACTTCTCCATCAGGGCCTCGAGATCGGCGTCCGCCCCGTCCGGCAGCGCGATCCGCACCGTCACGAACAAATCGCCGGCGCCCCTGCCCTTGGGCAGCCCCTTGCCCTTCAACCGGAACACGCGTCCGCTCGACGTGTTCTTCGGGATCGAAAGCTCCACCGCACCGTCGAGCGTCGGCACCCGCACCTTGCCGCCGAGCACGGCCTCGTAGAGCGTGATCGGCAGATCGAGCCGCAGATCCGCGCCGTCGACCTTGAACAGATGATGGGGTGCCACAGTGAGCGTGATCAGCACGTCGCCAGGCGGATGGCCGGGCGCGGTTTCGCCCTGCCCCCTCAACCGGATCTGCTGCCCGCTGGTGACCCCCTTCGGGATGCGGATGTCGAGCTCTTTTCCGGTCGGCAGCCGGATCCGCTTCTCGCCGCCGCGTACGCTCTCTTCGAGCGACACGGTCAGGGCGACATTGAGATCGAGATCGGGCGCCCCGAACGGGCTTTCATACTCGAACGTCCGCGCGCCGCCGCGGCCGCCGCGCATCCCGGCACCGCCGAACATGCTGCTGAGGATGTCCTCGAACGCTCCGGCACCCGGCCCGCCGCCGCGGAACGAGTATTCGAAGCCGCCGCCGGGAGAGGCGCCGGCGCCGCCCCCGCCCGGGAACCCCTGAAAGCGCGGCTTGCCCTCGGCGTCGATCTCGCCGCGGTCGAACTGCTTGCGCTTGTCCTCGTCGCCAAGGATCTCGTTGGCGGCATTCAGCTCGGCGAACCGCGCGGCGGCCTTGGGATCGTTCTTGTTTGCGTCAGGGTGGTGCTTTTTCGCGAGCTTGCGAAACGCGCTCTTGATCTCGGCAGCGCTCGCGCTCCGCTGCACCCCCAGGACCTCATAGGGGTCGCGCATTCGACCTCGTCTCCATCACGATCGTGCTTGTCATAGCCCAGAATCGGGCGGAAATGCCCCGTCCGTTGCTATCTGGGATGAGCGTGGCATTTTTGCAACTGGCCATCCGGACAGGGCGACGCCTGTCGCCCAAGCGTGTTCAGCTCCGCCGCCAGGGCCGCAGGCTGCGAATCTCCCAGCGCCCGTGCCCCGACTTGCAGGCCTCGCCCTCCATCCACGACTCGGTTTCCCCTTTCACGAAACTGGCGAGGAAATCCCGGCAAGTCTGGCCGTCCGAAGTGTAGGCGGTGGCGAGCGGGGTGACCGAGCCGCGGGCGCCCGTCGCCGGGTTCTCCCAGGGTTGGCTGGCATTGCGGTCGCCGCGGGTCAGGACGTCCGAGGCTGCGTTGCGGGTGAAGGCGAGATCGCTTTCGCTCGGCCCCTCGTCGGTCTTCATCACGGGGGTGATCGACCCGGTGACGTCGTCGCCGACCGACGCCGTGGTCGCGGCCCCGCCCATTCGGTAGGAGCAGCCGGCGCCGGCACCGGCGAGCGCCAGCACGCCCATGACCGTGAGCGCCCTGCCGGCACCGGATAGGCTAGCGCCTTGCCATCCCCTATATAGGGGTAGCGATGTGCTGCGAATTCCGGGCCGACGCAAAACAGGGTGCTCCGAGCATGACAGATACGCCGACCATGGAACACCAAACCTGGTTAACGTCGGATTTCACCGCGGCCGAGGAGCCGTTTGGACTCTTTTCCGCATGGCTCAAGGACGCCACCGCCTCCGAGCCCAACGATCCCAACGCGATGGCGCTGGCGACCGTCGACAAGGACGGCCTGCCCGACGTGCGGATGGTGCTGCTGAAGGGCTTCGATCCGGCGGGCTTCGTGTTCTACACCCACATCGCAAGCCAGAAGGGCCAGCAGCTCGCCGGCTGCGCCAAGGCCGCCCTGGTGTTTCACTGGAAGTCGCTGCGCCGGCAAGTCCGCGTCCGCGGCACGGTGACCGCGGTGACGGCGGGCGAGGCGGACGAGTATTTCGCCACGCGGCCGCGGCCGGCGCAGATCGGCGCCTGGGCCAGCAAGCAGTCGCAGCCGCTGGAGAGCCGGTTCGCCTTCGAGCAGGCCATCGCCGCGGAGACCGCCAAACACCTGATCGGCGCGGTGCCGCGGCCGCCGGGCTGGAGCGGCTATCGCATCAGCCCGCTCACCATGGAATTCTGGCACGATCGGCCATTCCGGCTGCACGACCGCATCCAGTTCCACCGCGACACGCCGGATGCCGCCTGGACCAAGGCCCGGCTTTATCCGTAACGGCGCGACAGCGAGATCCGTAACCCATGCCCCACTCCTCGAACACGCCGCGCCGCACGCTGCTCCTCACCGGTGCCAGCCGCGGCATCGGCCACGCCACCGTCATCCGCTTCTCCAGCGCCGGCTGGCGTGTGATCACCTGCTCACGACACCCCTTCCCCGAGCAGTGTCCCTGGGACGCGGGACCCGAGGATCACATCCAGGTGGATCTTGCCGACCACGACAACACCCTGGAGGCGATCCGGGAGATCCGCTCGCGCCTCGCCACCGGCGAGCTCCACGCGCTCGTCAACAATGCCGCGATCTCGCCGAAGGCCGACGGCGGCCGCCGGCTCGGCACGCTCGATACCGACACCGAGACCTGGGAGAAGGTGTTCCGCGTCAACTTCATGGCGCCGATCATGCTGGCGCGCGGGCTGATCGACGAGTTGAAGGCCGCCAAGGGCTCGGTGGTCAACGTCACCTCGATCGCCGGCTCCCGCGTGCACCCGTTCGCGGGCGCGGCCTACGCGACCTCGAAAGCGGCGCTCGCGGCCTTGACGCGGGAGATGGCGTCGGACTTCGGCCGGCTCGGCGTGCGGGTCAATGCCATCGCGCCCGGCGAGATCGACACATCGATCCTGTCGCCGGGGACGGAGAAGATCGTCGAGAGCCAGATCCCGATGCGCCGGCTCGGCACGCCCGACGAGGTGGCGAAGATCATCTACGTGCTGTGCACGGAGACCTCGTCCTACGTCAACGGCGCCGAGATCCACATCAACGGCGGCCAGCACGTCTGAGCGCGGCTGGCTACAGCCACTTCTTCCACTTGAAGAACACGTAGGGCAGCACCGCCGCGAGCACCATGGCGATCACCGCAACCGGATAGCCGTGCTCCCATTCGAGCTCGGGCATGACCTTGAAGTTCATGCCGTAGATCGAGGCGATCAGCGTCGGCGGCATCAGGACCACCGCCATCACCGAGAACAGCTTGATGATGTTGTTCTGCTCGAGATTGACGACGCCGAGCATGGCGTCGAGCACGAACTGGATCTTGTTCGACAGATACGAGGCGTGGTCGGTGAGCGACTGCACGTCGCGCTGCAGCGTCTTGAACACCGTCTTCTGGTCCTTGCTCCAGCGCGAGGTGTCGGTCTCCACGGCGACGAACGAGATCAGCCGCCCGATCGAGACCAGGCTTTCGCGCACCTTGGAGACGAGGTCGCCCTTGCGGCCGATGATCAGGAGGATCTGCGAGTAGCTGCGGGCGTGGCCGCGCTCGGCGGAGGGCTCGAAGATCTGGCTCGAGACCGCGTCGACGTCGGCGGCCGCCCGCTCGAGGATGTCGGCGTTGCGGTCGATCACGGCGTCGAGCAGCTCGAACAGGATCTGCTCGCCGCTGATATTGGCGCCACAGCTGCGCGCCAGCTTGCCGGCGACCAGCGCCAGCGGCTTGGGCTCGTCGTAGCGCACCGTCACCAGGCGGTGGTCGACGGTGAGGATGAAGGACACCGGCGTCGTGCGCGGCGTCTGCGAGTCCGCCGCGCACATCAGCGTCGCGGTCATGTAGCGCGCCGCGTTCTCGGTGTAGAGGCGGCTGGAGATCTCGATCTCCAGCATGTCCTCGCGGGTCGGGATCTGGATCCCGACCAGGTGCTCGACCGCCTTGTCCTCGTGGAAGGTCGGCGACCTGAGGTCGATCCACACGGCTTCGGACGGCAGCGCGTCGAGCGGGGCGTCTTCGAGCCGCCGCAACGCCCCCGCTTCAGGCACGAACGCTGTCAACATTCCAAGAACGTCCCCGCTACACGTTACACGACACACGCAACGCCAAAGCGCAGATTGCTAAGATTCTGGCAAGCCATACGTGTCAAGCTGCGGCTGTCGGGCTTCAGCCCTCGCGGGCGGCGGCCGCCACATTTTTGGCCTGCGGCGGTCATAGCCTTCCCGACGGGTGGAACCCTACTCGGCGATTGTGAAGCGGTTGGAAACACCGCGGCAGAAATGCAACAGACGGCTCGCTGCAGAGCAGGAAGACACTCAGGACGCTGGAATTTTGACAGATATTTGGCAATAATCGCCACTTGGAGTCGGCTTCAAAGGCCAGCTCTTTTTTGTTGTCGTGAACCAACTGCCGGGAAGCTGTGATGTCGTCGCTTCGGTCGAAACTGGGGTCGAAACTGGGAATCCTCGCCGCCAGCCTGATGCTCGCGGGCTGCATGGAGACGGGGGCGACCTACGCGCCGACCAACGAGGCCGCGTTCAAGCCCCATGACAAGGACCTGCTCTCGAAGGTCAGCTACGAGAAGGTCCAGGTCGCGGATCAGTATCGCCGCGCCATCGTCGACTATCACCGCAAGGAAGCGCCGGGCACCATCCTGGTCGATTCCGACAACCACTATCT
>Ga0187771_10002613_pt1 | contig 12462 bp, 11 predicted proteins | sample 0116_SJ02_MP15_1_FD_133139 | JGI IMG/M metagenome (GOLD analysis project Ga0187771, IMG submission 133139) | Tropical peat soil microbial communities from peatlands in Department of Meta, Colombia - 0116_SJ02_MP15_10_MG | ecosystem: Environmental > Terrestrial > Soil > Wetlands > Peat | place... | reverse complement strand
GGGAGCCTCCGTTTGAGAATGAGTATCTTCTCCCTTATGTCAACGTCGAAGGGATTGGCGCTGCTCGACTCCACGTCCCGGCAGAGCTCTATTACGCGCAGGTAGTCGTCGATTCTCGTCTGCTCCAGTCTACTTCAGCTCCTTCACTTCGGAGGGTCCGTGCACCGCCTGGACGGTGATGACGTGGGCGGTCTTGTCGAACACTGTGAGGATAGACGGGGTGATGACGATGTACTGCGACGCCTCCCTTTGCTTCATCTGGGAGAGGATCATCTTGAACATCGCCTCCCTGTTCCTGGGATCCATGTGGATGTCGAATTCGTCCATGGCTCTTAGAGGAGAGACGATTCTGGCCTGCAGCGACAGGATGAATGCCATAAGGGCTACCGACCTCTCGCCACCGCTCTGTGTGAACGGATCAAGGGTGGTGGGAGCGCCCCCACGGAAGCCCACGTAGAGGTCGAGGCCGGCGTCCTCGATGACGTCCGCCTCCTCGAACTTGATGAAGCCTGTTGCGTCAGCGGCAGAAAGGACCGACTGATATGCGGGGTCGACCGACTCGATGAGGTCCTCCATCGCTTTTCTCCAGACGCCCTTCCTCGATCCGAGCTCTGCAAGCATGGACTTCTTGTTCTCCTGCAGCTGGGCGAGCTTCACCTTCAGCTCTTCGATGTTGCCGGAGTAGTCGTTGTAGATTTTCTCGGCGTCGTCTGGGACGTCCTGCATCTTCTGGATGTGGGCAGACACGAGCTTCAGCTCCTCAGACACCTCATAGGGCTGCCTCAGGGTGTCCATCCTCGGGCCCGCTTTTTCCAGTTCGGGGGCCATCTTTTCGAGCTCAGCCCTGTATTCCTTCGCGCTCCTCTCCAGCTCCCGAAGATCAGACTCGGTCACCCTGATCCTGTAGGTCAGGACCTCAGCCTTCACCTTGAACGAGACGTAGCTATCCATCGTCTTCTTGATGAGCTCCTCCGTTCGGGTGATCTCCGGCTGCAGCGACGAGACCTCCCTGTCCAGCTCTGCCTTCCTGCGCTGAGCGTCCTCCTCGGCTGCAGCTCCCTTCGCTTGGATGTAAGCCGCCAGCTCCTTTAGGCGTTTGACGTTCTTATCGCCTCCCACCTGGAGGAGCTCGTCTATCGAGGTCGCGAGCCCCGCGACGTCCTCCTTGATCGAGCGGTAGGCGTTCCTGGCCGACTCGTCCTTCGCCTTCTCGGCCTCCGCCCTGACGAGGGCGTAGTACAGCTTCCGAAGCTCCACCTGCTTGTCCAGCAGCGCTTGGTGGGACTCTTCTGCGTCTCCGGAGACCTCTGCCTGCTGGGACATTAGGTCCTCGAGCGCCCGTGTCTTCGCCATGATCTTCTCTTCGGCCCCCTGCAGAGCCTTCGTATGTTTCGCCTCGGTGCTCCAGAGCTGCTCCTTCACAAGAAGGTCTCTGTGCTCAATGAGCCTCCTCTTCTCCTGGTAACGGTCGTATACCTGTTTCCAGTACTCGAGAGCCTGGTTGGCATTGTCCATGAGCTGAAGAAGGGAACTCTCTTCACCGATGAGGCCGCTGAGCTCCTGTTCCGCCAGCAGAATCTTCTGTCTGTACTCGGCGAATCCGACAGCCTCCTCCACCATCTTCAGCCGTTCCTGGGGGGTGACGGCTCCAAGCTCTTCGATCATTCCCTGGTGCATTATGATGAGAAGGTTGTCGGGGTTGATTCCGAACTCCCGGAGGAGCCTCACCACTTCGCTCTTGTCTATCTCTTTGTAGTCCGCCTCGAACCAGTAAGATCCGTCTCGCCTCAAGTACCTGCTCAGCATGAATGTATCCGACTTCGAATAGGGGATGGGGCGCCTTCCCCCCTTTGAGGAGTTGTCGAAAACCAAGGAGACGCGGGCGATGTCTTTTCCCCTGCGGATCAGGTCGGAGAGCTTCCGGGAGCGCTCTGTGTACGCCTGTCCGAATGCGACTGATATCGCCAGGAGGACGGACGACTTGCCCGCCCCGTTGGGGCCGACTATTAGGTTGAGGCCCTCCCGTAAGGGAATCCTCGCGTATTCGTAGCTCATGAAGTTCTCTAGGATGATTTCCTTTACGGTGGTTAGATGGACGGGCCTCTCCTCTGAGACCTCTCTTGTGCTCCTCGACAAGCTTCGAGACCGCGCGGATGCGGGGCGCTTTTAGACCTTGCTGACTTTCTGGGCCGAAAACACTTTCGCAGGCCCCTCTCCTCCGAGGGCTTAAATCCGCGAAGGGTGCCCTTCCCTAGGTTTGTCCGTCGAAGGCTCGCTCGACTCCCTTGCCCCTGCCGTGAGGGGGTTCTTGATTGAAACGGGAATCACAGAGCCGACCCCACCCCAGGTCAAGGCCTGGCCCCTCGTCTCGAGGGGGGAAGACGTACTCGTGGTGGCACCCACAGGATCGGGCAAAACGGAGGCGGCACTTCTCCCGCTGCTCAGCAGGCTTGTCGAGGATGGGCACGGCGATGGGATATCCCTCCTGTACATCACACCCATGCGCGCCCTGAACAGGGACATGCTCAAGCGGCTGCAGGTCTGGTGTGCCAGACTTGGCTTGAAAGTCGACATAAGGCACGGCGACACCCCCCAGGCCCAGAGGGCGAAGCAATCTGTCCACCCCCCAGACGTGCTCGTAACAACTCCGGAGACCCTTCAGGCGGTCCTCCCCGGAAGGAGGATGAGGGAGAACTTGTCACACCTGAAGGCCGTCGTGGTAGACGAGCTCCACAACCTGGTGGAAAGCAAGCGAGGCGTCCAGCTCTGCGTCGGGCTGGAGAGGCTCAGGAAGGTGGCCCCCGGGTTCCAGCTCGTCGCTCTCTCCGCAACCGTTGGGACTCCCGACGTGGCCGCTCGGTTCCTCTTCGGGGACCGGCAGCGCACGATTGTAAGAGTGGAGGCCCCCAAAGAGTTCACCTACGCGATCGAATACCCGGTCCCCGACCCGTCCAGCCAGTCTGCTGCGAAGGAGACCTATTCGGCCCCGGACTTGGCCGCACGCCTTTCGAGAATCAACTCCCTCATCGAGAGCCACACGTCGACTCTGATCTTCGTCAACAGCAGGACAGTGGCAGAGATGCTAGGAGAAAAGCTGGCGAGGCTTAGGAAGGACGTGGGGGTCCACCACGGATCGCTCCCCAGGGAGGAGAGGGAAAGGGTGGAGCATGCTTTCAAGACAGGGGCGCTTAAGGCTCTTGTCTGCACATCCACCCTGGAGCTAGGAATCGACGTCGGTTCGGTTGACCTGGTCGTCCAGTACATGTCGCCGCGGCAGGTCACGAGCCTGGTGCAGAGAGTCGGGAGGAGCGGGCACACCCTCGGGAAGGTGTCGAAGGGGGTGCTGGTAACCGTCTCGGCCGACGACATACTCGAATCATCTGCGAGCGTCGAGTCGGCGGCCAAGGGGAGGATAGAACCCACGAGGCCGTTCGCGAACTCTCTTGACGTGCTGGCCCACCAGATCGCAGGCTTTCTGATGGACTTCGAGGCGATGGACGCAGACAGACTCTTCACAGAAGTCACGAAGGCGGCGCCCTACCGGGAGCTGTCAGAAGAGGCGTTCATGCGAACGGTCAAGTACATGGCCGAACTGAGGAAGATCAGGTTCGATGGGAAGACGCTGTCTCGGACCGGGCTTACCCGGGAGTACTACTATGAGAACCTGTCAATGATACCGGACGAGACTAGGTACCTCGTAGTCGACGTCTCGACAAACCAGACGGTCGGCATACTCGGGGAAGAGTTCGTTCTCCTCAGTATCAAGGTCGGGGTACACTTCGTCTGCAAGGGCAAGGTCTGGCAGGTAGAGCAGATCGCGGAGGACAGGAAGATCTACGTGACTCCCGTGGAGGACCCGTTGGCTGCTGTGCCCGGCTGGGACGGGGAGATGCTCCCGATACCCTACGAGTTGGCCATCGAAACGGGACGTCTCAGGAGGGAAATCTCGGAAGCGCTGGACGTGGGAGACGAAGCCGTGGCGGAAGTTTCCAAAAGAATACCAGGGGACGCGGCAGCCCGGGCACTCGTTCTAGATGAGATTACCGAGCACAAGAAGATGGGTGCGCCCGTCCCCTCTGACAGACTAGTTCTCTTCGAGGGGTTCGGAAAGTATCTCATCGTCCATCTCTGCTTTGGAGAGTCCGTGAACAGAACCTTCGCCTACACATTCGAGGAAATCCTCTCGCGGAAGGGGCTGGTCAGGGTCTGGTGGCTCGACGGCTACAGGATACTCGTCGAGCTCACCACCGACACCGAGGACCTGGACCTCGAGGCGATAGCCCGGGAGTTGATGGGCCTTAGCCCGGAGGAGCTGGAGAGGACATACGCTGTAGCGGCTCAGAGGAACTTTCCCTTCCCCGCGAGGGTGAAGCATGTGGCGGAGAGGTTCGGGGCCCTGAAGCGGGGGAAGCTCATCGCGCACCCAAACCTCTGCTCCCTGCCGACGAGGTTCGAGAAGACCCCCATTTTCGAGGAGGCCCTCCAAGAGACAGGAAGGGACCTCATCGACATGGAGCGCAGCAAGCAGGTGCTCCTCGCTGTAGCCAATGGCCAAGTCTCGGTGGAGACGTTCCTCGCCGGGGAAAGACCGACGCCCATCGCCTATGGCCTCCTCTACAGATACCTCGAAGTCCCGGAAGCGGTGGCTCCCGACTCCCTTGGCAGGTCGTCCTACCAGAGGATGAAGGCAAGCATCTTTGGGACGGACGTGAGCCTTCTTTGCGTGAAGTGCGGCACGGACCAGGGAGGGACCACCGTGGGAGAAGTGCCGGAGGAGCCGAAGTGCGTCAAGTGCGGTTCCGGCCTCCTTGTGCCCTGCTACTGGGGGACGGCCAAGCTTTCGGAACTCGTTAGGAAGAGGGATTCGAAGGCGCTGCTCAATGATGAAGAGCGTGCCGAGCTCTCAAAGGCCAGGAGGGGAGCGGACCTAGTGCTATCCTATGGCAAGAAGGCGGTGGTGGCTCAGACAGTCTACGGCATCGGACCCCAGACGGCTTCTAGGATTCTCGCCGAGATGCATGACGACGAAGAGGCGTTCTACAGGGACCTGCTCGAGGCGAAGATTCGCTTTGTTACCACTAGACAGTTCTGGGGCAACTGAAAACCAATAAGCAGGACACAGCGGGGGCGCCATAGATTGGTTCTAGCGGGGAAGGTATTCCTAGTCAGGGAAAACTACGAGTTAGACACACTAACGGAGAAGCTGAAGGCATTCAAGATCGAGACCGAGACGACGGTTGAGGACAAGGAATTCAAGCTCTTTACGGAGATTACCGACCTGAGCATGGGGAAGGGGACCCTGGAAGGGAAGTTCTCCTTCGACACGGTGTTCGTGATACCGCACAGAGGGGAATCGGTCCCGGTGCCGAGGACCTTCGAAGCCCCCTTCTCGTTCAACGTGTACAAGGACAGGATGTTCCTGACGGTCTACGACAAGAAGAACAGGGCAAACAACATTGCCAACGAGATGAGCAAGGCGGTTTTTATGAGTCTTGGGGAAGTGGTGGAGGCGAGAATTGACCCCGAAACCCTCAGGAAGTTCCATGAAGCTAACTTCGAGGACTCGAAAGTGATATTCTTCTCGGACGTGGACCTCCCCAACATAACCAAGCTCTCTCTGTACGGCGCCGAGCTGGGGAACACGACCCTCTACAGCGACTATTTGACCCACGGGAAGCTATGGTACATCGTCTTCAAGAGCAAGGCTTACGGCTACGTGTTCGGGCTCACGCGGAACTGCATCCTCACGGCATTCAGCAGGATGGAGCTCTCGGAATTCAAGAACTTCGTTAATACGCAGGTATTTCCACTGATTGCCTAGATTGCTGAAGATAGTCCCGGGCGAAGCGGCCATCGTTTTCTCCAGCGCCGGCGACAGCACCCTCCTGATCTCTGACCTTCATCTCGGGCTCGAGAAGGAGATGGCGAAGAAGGGGTTCCGTCTCCCGGCCTACTCCGTGAAGATGGTGGGGAGGGTGAAAGACATAGCCGAGAAGTATGGCGCGAACAGGCTCGCCGTGCTGGGAGACGTCAAGCACACGGTCGGGAAGGTGGAGGACATCGACTGGGGGGTGATTCCCTGGTTCTTCGACACAATGCTCGACATCTTCCAGGCAGTGGAAGTCGTCCCCGGGAACCACGACGGTAACGTCAAGACCGTCCTGCCGCAGAGGGTGACTCTTCACACTTCGCAGGGGATGGTGATGGGGGAGGGCTCGGAGAGAATTGGTGTCGCCCACGGCCACGCCTGGCCTTCAGAGGAGGCGATTGCTACCCGGAACCTCGTCATCGGGCATTCGCACTTCACCTATGAGATGCGGGACTCCCTGGGCTCCAGGACTCGTGAGGCTGTCTGGGTGCGAGCGGAGTATGACGTGGCTGAGTTGATGGAGGGTGCGGGATATGACTCAAGGCCGAAGGGGAAGGGAAGGCTCACTGTGATGCCCCCCTTCAACCGCCTCGTCGGGGGACAACCGATCAACAGGAGCAGGTCGTTTCAGTTCGGACCGGTGTTGTCCTCGAGGTCGGTGAGCCTGGAGGACGCAGACATCTTCCTCACGGACGGTACCAGGGTCACCTAGGCTGGGGCGCTACTTTTCAATCGCGCTGGTCAGGAGGCGCTCAAGAGAGGCTTCTCCCACCGCCCCTATGACCGCGTCCATGGGCTGACCGTTCTTGAATATCATGAAGGTGGGAATGGAGAACACCTGGTAGCGAGATGAGATGTTCATCTCCTCGTCTACGTTCACCTTTCCGAAAAGAACCCTGTCGGAGTATTTTTTCGCGAGGTTCTCCACCACAGGCTCCATTACCCTGCAGGGGCCGCACCAGGTCGCCCAGAAGTCCACGAACATGAACTTCTCCGACGAGGTAAGCCTGTCGAAGTTCGCCTCCGTCAGCTTTACGGTTGTATCTTGATGCCTTGTCTCCATTTCGAATTCTATCATGAGTGCCTGCGATGCGTATTTAAAATTGGAGGGCGTCGCAATAATTTGACTTGGCCGGAGATTTGTTTGCCAGACTCGTGAAGAATCTCGTCCCCCAAGAGCCGCCCCAGAGGGGGTTGCGGTTCGCGTCGGTCGCCGTGATCGTCAGAGACAGGCGGTCTCCGAGTGTGCTACTGATCAGGCGAGCAGAGCGCGGGGGGGATCCCTGGTCTGGCCAAGTGGCCTTTCCGGGGGGGAAGATGCAAGAGGGGGACAAGTCGGCGAGGGACACAGCGACACGAGAAACAATGGAAGAGGTTGGAATAGACCTTGGCACACGCGCGGAGTTCATGGGCTACGGCGGAGTGGCTACGACCCACACCGGGACAATGGACGTGGTCCCCTCTGCCTTCGAACTGAAAGAGAGCGTCGAGGTGAAGCCGAATGGCGAGGTCTCATCGTTCCGGTGGGTGGAACTCGAGCAGCTCATCGCGCCATCATCGAGGTCGACCTTCTACCTGAACCGTGACGGCAAGGCCGCGGGCACTCCAGCCTACGCAGTAAGTGACTACGTGGTGTGGGGCCTGACGTATCGAATCCTGAACTCGTTCCTAGGGGGAGGCACCTGAGAGGCAAGCTTGCGTAGGAACAGACTACTCTTCAACAAAGCGCCGGATTGCCTTAAGGGTCTGGGGATTCTCGCGGAGGTACTCAGCAAGCCGCTCGAACCGACGCAGCGTGCTAGGGTGCACGTGATGCTCTATTCCCTCGGTGTCCACGTAGGCCGTCTGATCGTCGACACCCAACATCGAGATGAGTTCAGAAATCACCTGGTGCCTCTTGACCACCGATTTGGCCACCTTCTCTCCCGAGGGTGTCAGTCTCATTCCCCTGTACTTCTCGTGCTCAAGGTAACCCTTCTTCGCGAGATTTACCAGCATGCTGGAGACCGTGGGGGGCTTCACCCCCAGCTTCTCTGAGATGTCGGCGGCGCTCACGTAACCCTTCTCCGAATTGAGATTGTAAATTGCCTCCAGGTAGTCCTCGACACGCGAGATGTCCCGTTTCGGCTGAAGGGTCCGCTGCACAGAGGCCATCCGACCAAACCGACCCTTCATAAGATAAAAAGGCTTTGCCGGGTGAGCGGTCACGCGAAGTTAGAATTCGGGAGGAATCTTAGGATTCCAGAAATGTGTTAGGAGGGTCTAACATTTAAAAGGCACCCGCCCGACACCAGAAGAGGAGGGAGCGTTCGTGGAAGGTGGTAGCAAGAAGGTTGTCCCCTGGCGAGAAATCGCTTCGCGCCTGAGGCAGGTCATTCCGCCAATCCCCAGCTATGGGAACCTGAAGTATCTCCTTCCTCTCGGGCCGGCTCTGCTCATCGCCATTGACCTGTTTGACCCCGCAAGCATCATTTCGCTGACCGTCGCTGGGTCCCTCTTCCACTACGAACTGCTCTGGACCGCCTTCTACAGCGTGCTGATGCTAATCGTGGTGCAGGACATGGCCGCGAGGCTGGGAATAGTGACGAAGAAGACCTACCCCGAGAACCTGTACGACAAGTATGGAAGGCGTGCCGCGCTAGGGATGATGCTACCATCCACGTTCTTGGACGTCACAACCTTGGTTGCTGAAATCATAGCATTGGGGCTGGCGGCCTCGATAATCACGGGGCTGAACTACCTGTGGCTAGGACCTATCCTGGCAATCGCTACGAGGGGGTTGGTGTGGACCGGGAGGTACAAGTGGATCAGGAATGGAGTTCTCGCTTTCATAGGCGTAATGACAGTAGCGTACGTCGTTCTCACCTACTTCGCGCACCCCTCGCTGTCTGCCATCGCTCTGAATGCTTTCATCCCGATTGTCAAGAGCTCTAACGAGTTCTACTACGCCGCCGGCATAGTTGGTGCTCAGGTGGCGACGACCTACATCGCGCTGCACTCGGGCCTTGTGAACGAGAATGGGTGGTCAGAGAGAAAGGAAATCAGCAGAGGCCGGAGAGACACCATTACAAGCCTGGTCATTGGCGGCGCGATAAGCGCCCTGCCAATCCTGGTCGCAGCTGCACTCCTCTTTAACGTCCCCGTAGGCAGCTTCTCTGACATCGCCAGGGGACTCTCCAGTGCCCTCGCTCCTTGGGCAGGTACCATTTTCTGCGTGGCCGTCATAGCGTCTGCCTTTGCAGCGGTGACGGCGGTCGACGCGGGCAGCGCCTACGCTTTCGTGGGCTTTGCTGGATGGAGGGACAGGTTGAACAGCAACAGGTTCAAGCTGATCTACACCGTATTCATTGCCGTGTCTGTCTTCGTGATAGAGCTTAACGTGAACCCCGTCCAGTACATCATTCTCTCGCAGGTTTTCATCGCCTTCCTGCTTCCAAGCGTGGTGTTCCCACTCGTGTGGCTGACAAGCAATCCAAGGATCATGGGGGAGGAGTACGTGAACAGGCGATGGCAGTCAATTGCGGGCTACGTCATTGGCATCGTCGGAACGGCCATGGTGCTGGCAGCACTTCTCTAGGCGGCGACGTTGTCTGTCATTTTCGACCTAAGCCGCCCCATCTCGCCCAGCTCGAAGGGGAACACCACCCATTCTGAGACCTCCTCGAGGAAAAAGTCGGGCTGAGTCTTGCTCCAGGGTTTCTTGAAAAGGACCGCCGTCTCCAGCGTCTTGGGCTTCTGTTCGGCCAGGTAGCCCTTCATCAATGTCAGGGTGTCTCCCTGGTCCACCAGGTCGTCTACCAGGAGGATGTCCTTTCCTTGAATCCCCTCGGTGAGGGTCGAAAGGATCTTCGGGGGCACGCGCTTGCCTATGTCGCTGTACGACTTGACGTTGACGAAGTCTACCTTCACGTCAAGGTGGTCGGAGATTACCATGGCGACGGGGATGCCTCCCCTGGCGATGCCAACCACAAGGTCGTATCTCTTCTCCTTGGCCCTGACCTTTTCGGCCAGAGCTAGGGCCAAGTTCCCGTACTCGGGCCAGCTGATGTACCTGAAGTTGGGCATCGGGCTGGCCAGCCGGCCGAGCGTAGATAACTCTTCGACGCTGACTTGGCAGGCAGGTGTGAAGTGGGCCGGGGCGGATTCGGACCGCCGACCTTGGCGCGGAAGACCGTTTCGCCGTGTAAGGGCTTGACGGGACTCTCCTGACGTCCTAAACCAGGCTAGAAGGTTGAATCCAAGTCGGATCAACTTCCCCGCCTATCGCGGCCTAGACGACCGGCCCATATGAGGTTCTGTCCCACTTGTTATAAGTCAGTTGAATCAGCTTCACAATCCTACCCTGAGACATGGGGTCTTGAATCCAATCAAGCGCTAAGAATCTGTGCCCAAACGGCACTACTCTGTGAGGCATGGGTGCGGATGGAATGAAGACTACTCTGCTAGGAGGTACCAATCTTGGCGGCAAGTCGCTGGATACTTCGATGGAGATGGAGCGGTGTACGTAGCACTTTGCAAGTTCGTGCTGAAGATACGGCTTGCGTTCTATGATGTATGGAAGCCCCAAATTGAGACCACCACACAATTCTTCGAATCCAGGGGCATTCCAACAAGGCGCTTATCTGTACAAGAAAAGGGAGAAACGGAACTTTGGAACCTCACATTTAGCGAGCCCACTGTAATGAAGCTAGTCATTCGAAAGCTTCTCCCATTCTCATGCAAGAAACGGGGAGATCTGTTGGTTGCGCTCAACTACTTGGAAGACAGAATCACCGCGAGGGAGGCGGTGGAGAAGCTCAATGGGTTAGTGCTTGAAAAACGGCGCAGTGGCTACATCAGAAGGTTTGACGTAGACCTTACACGGTCGGTGGGGTCTCGTCCTGGCAAACGACCGGCCCGAACGGCGCGCGATGCCCATGCGTAATAAGTGTTGGAATATTGTCTTCAAACGAATCAGATTTAACGTGCCACGGACAGCGAAGGCCCCGAAGAGCGTTTGGCGAAGGCAGACAAGATAGTAGCTATCAGGGCCCGGCAGATTCTGGATTCGAGGGGAAACCCCACAGTCGAAGCCGAGGTCATGACTGACTCCGCGGTCGGGAGAGCGAGCGTCCCATCGGGCGCGTCGAAAGGAAAGCTGGAGGCGCTCGAACTGAGGGATGGTGACGAGAGACGTTTCCATGGCAAGGGAGTCACTAGGGCTGTTTCCAACGTGAACATGGTGATTGCTCCCAAGCTTCGTGGCTTCGATTGCCTCGACCAGGGAAAGGTCGACAGAACAATGATCAGGCTGGATGGTACACGCAACAAGAGCAGGCTTGGGGCAAACGCAATACTTGCTGTGTCAATGGCTGTCGCATGGGCGGCGGCCAATACGAGGCTTGTGAGCCTCTTCCGCAGCCTCAAGGCATCGCCGAGCTATACGCTCCCCGTTCCGATGATGAACGTCATCAACGGAGGGGAGCACGCGGGCAACGACCTCGCTATTCAGGAGTTCTTGATCGAGCCCGTGGCGGCCGGCAGCTGCACTGAGGCAATCAGGGTGGGTGCGGAGGTGTACCAGTCGCTGAAACAGGTGCTCGCCAAGAGGTACGGAAGGGGGGCCACCAACGTCGGTGATGAAGGGGGGTTCGCGCCACCGCTGCGCAAGACGCGAGACGCCCTGGACGCAATCCGAAAGTCAATCGGAGACGCAGGATACTCCGAGAAGGAAGTCAGGATGGGAATTGACGCTGCTTCCTCCACGTTCTACGATGGGAGGAGAGGCCAGTACGCCTTGGACGGGAAGAAGTTAGACCGGTCCAGGCTCGAAGACTTCTACTCGTCCCTGAAGGACGAGTACGACCTGCTCACCATTGAGGATCCCTTTGAGGAAGGGTCGTTCGACTCTTATGCGTCTATAACTCGGCGGATCGGCAAGAACACCCTCATAATCGGGGACGACCTTTACGTCACCAATGTCTCGCTCATTCGGAAAGGCATTAGGAAGAAGGCGACGAATGCCGTGCTCATCAAGCTGAACCAGATAGGCACAGTAACAGAGACCCAGAGCGCAATTGAGGAGTGCCTGAAAGCGAAGTGGGAGGCCGTGGTGTCGCACCGATCTGGGGAGACGGGTGACCCCTTCATCGCCCATCTCGCGACGGCCTATGGGGTTTCATTCATCAAGACAGGCGCTCCTGCAAGGGGGGAGAGAGTGGCGAAATACAACGAGCTCCTCGGGATTGACGAAGAGCTGGGCTCTAAGGCCAGGTTCGCAGGAAAGCGGTATCGGTAGGGGACCGATTCACATGATAAGTACCAACCACATGGACGTGATAGGATTGAAGCTTTCGGCATGGCATCCCACGTTCTCTCCGTATCCAGAAGCTACGGTGTAGTCAGGGCCTGCAGAAAAGAATGGGAACAGAAGCGCGGGGGGTGGGACTTCCGCCCTGGGACTTCCCCCTCGAAAATGGGGGATTTTCCCCTGGGATTCGAACCCACGAGTCCCGTGAGAGACACAGGCTTAGCAAGCTTGCGCCCATGCGGCTGCGCCTTACCAGGCTCCCCGTCGGTTGAGACTCTAGGCTACCCCCGCGCAAACGGCGAGC
>Ga0187771_10002612_pt1 | contig 12465 bp, 10 predicted proteins | sample 0116_SJ02_MP15_1_FD_133139 | JGI IMG/M metagenome (GOLD analysis project Ga0187771, IMG submission 133139) | Tropical peat soil microbial communities from peatlands in Department of Meta, Colombia - 0116_SJ02_MP15_10_MG | ecosystem: Environmental > Terrestrial > Soil > Wetlands > Peat | place... | reverse complement strand
TGCTCACCGCCCCGCAGCCACGGGCTGGGTGCAGGGAGTCAGCCAGCCGTATTTGTCCTCAGCCTGCCCCTGGACGATGGACAGGAAACGCTCCTGGAGTTTGCGGGTGACCGGGCCCGGCTGGCCTTTTCCGACCACAATCCGGTCCACGGAACGAATGGGCGTGATTTCTGCGGCGGTGCCGGTGAAGAACACTTCATCGGCAATGTAAAGCATTTCACGCGATACTTCCTGCTCGCTGACCGCATAGCGCAATTCCTGGGCGAGGGTGATAACGGAATCCCTCGTGATGCCGGGCAGCACCGAAGCAGAGAGAGGCGGGGTAATGATTTTGCCATCTCGGATGAGGAACAGGTTCTCGCCGCTGCCTTCGCTGACGTGGCCGGCGGCATCCAGGCAGATGCCTTCCACATAGCCGTTGGTGAGCGCCTCCATTTTGATCAACTGCGCGTTCATGTAATTGGCCGCCGCTTTGGCCATGGCGGGCAGCGTATTGGGCGCGATGCGCTGCCACGAGGAGATACACACGTCCACGCCTTGACGCAGCGCCTCATCGCCCAGGTACTTTCCCCATTCCCAGGCCAGGAGATAAATCTCGATGGGATTCTTGAGCGGGTTCACGCCCACTTCGCCGTAGCCCCGGAACACCACGGGCCGGATATAGCAATGCCGCACGTTGTTCACGCGGATCAGTTCCACCATGGCCTGCGCCAGTTGCTCGCGCGTGTAGGTCAGGTCCATGCGGTAGATCTTGCAGGAATTCACCAGCCGGTCGGTGTGCTCTTTCAGGCGGAAGATGGACGGGCCCTGGGGCGTCTCGTAGCAGCGGATGCCTTCAAACAGGCAGGAAGCGTAACTCACCACGTGCGCGGCGACGTGCACCGTCGCTTCCTCCCAGGGGATGAATTTCCCGTTGTGCCAGACTTTTGCGTAGTTATTTACCGCCATGTTTGCTCCTCCGCTCCTTGGTCAGGGTTGCATGTCCCGAGCTGCGCGCCCGATGCCCTCGCGCCTACAGCGCCGCTGGTGGATCGCGGTGGGACAACGCCCCAGCACCTCGAAATTATAACACGAGGTGTTTTTGCGCCCTTTCGGAATTCCCTCGACAGTGCAGAATTGGCTCTTTTTTTCGGCTGAGAAATGGCCGATGCATGTTGAGGCGTCTCCAGCCTTTCCACCTCACCCGAAATTGGATGTCTTTGCGCGGTCCGGCGCGGCGTCGGCGCGCTGAGTGTATACAGAATGACACAGGCGAATGCGGACTGGACCGGCGCGTTGTTTCGAAAAAGAAATTTTTATCGTGGCAACCAAAATTTTGTGTTTGCATCTATCCCAGTGTGTAGTGGATGATTATCCACTACGGGGGCGCGGGCAGGAACCTCGCTATGGCATTTATTCGCAAGCGCGGACAATCCTATTATTTGGTTCATAACATCCGCAAAGGCGCGCGGGTGGAGCAGATCCATCTGGCCTGCCTGGGGCGCCGCCCCCACATCAGCGATGACGTCGTTGAGGGAGTTAATTCCAAGCATCCTTTCGTGCGAGTTGACTGGAAACGCTTGAGGGCCAAAGCATCGCAAGAGCTGGTGCAGCCCTTCGAGAACAACTCGCAGTATCTCCGGGATTTGCTCTCTGCGGTTCGGGGCCTTCATTTCGATCTCGCAGACTTACCTTTGCCGCTCCTGGAGTTGATGAACGACCGGGAGCTGTCGGCGCAATTCGTTTCCGGACTCAAACTGCTTCGAGCAACCCTGGATGTGAAGCTTCACGAGCTGCGCAGGACGAGGGGGCAGCCGTATCAAGCTTAGAGATATGAAAGGATGCATATGATCGGACGTCAAACCATCCTCGACCCCACCCTGAACAGTCCCGAAGTGCGTGACTTTGAAAAAGCCTTGCTCTGCCGGGTGATCGGGCAGGACCGCGCGGTGCGGCGGCTGGCGCGCGTCTACCAGGTCTATCAGGCCGGGCTCTCCATGCCGGGGCGGCCGGTGGTGAACCTGCTTTTCCTGGGGCCCACCGGCTCAGGCAAGACCCGTCTGGTGGAAGTCGCGGCCGAAGTCCTCTTCGGCGACGCGCGCGCCGTGGTCAAGGTGGACTGCGCCGAATTCCAGCACAGCCACGAAATCGCCAAGCTGATAGGCTCGCCGCCCGGCTATCTCGGGCACCGGGAGACGCAGCCGCTCATCACCCAAGAGGTCCTGGACCAGCATCACAGCGACAAGCTCAAACTCAGCCTGGTGCTGTTCGACGAGATCGAGAAGGCTTCCGACGCCTTGTGGCAGCTCCTGCTGGGCATCCTCGACAAGGCCACGCTAACCCTCGGCGACAACCGGCGCGTGGACTTCTCGCGCTGCCTGATTTTCCTCACCTCCAACCTCGGCTCCCAGCAGGTCATGAGCCTCATGGCCGGCGGCCTGGGGTTTTCGGCGCGGGCGGCGGAAGACGACGAGGGGCTCGACCATAAGATTTACCGCGCCGCGCTGGACTCGGCACGGCGCAAATTTTCGCCCGAATTCATGAACCGCATCGACAAGGTCATCGTGTTCCGCGCCTTGACTCGCGAGCACCTGGAGCAGATCCTCGATATCGAGCTGGAGCGCGTCCAGGAGCGCATCCTGGCCGCGACGGGCGGCAACCAGTTCGTCTTCCGGTGCACGCCGGCGGCGCGTGATTTCCTCTTGGAGGAGGGGACCGATATGAAGTTCGGCGCGCGCCACCTGAAGCGCGCCATCGAGCGCCACCTGGTGTTTCCGCTCTCGAACCTGCTCGCCACGAAACAAATCCAGCTCGGCGACCTCGTCACCATCGATTTTGACACGGCGGTGGCCAGATTGATCTTCGTGAGAGAGGATCAGGGCGCGCTGGTGGGCGGCGAGGAGGAGAGGCCGGTAGAAGGGGCGCTGGTGCCCGTGCCGGTGCGAAAGGCGGCAGCCTCACGGGCTCTGGCCCGCCGCGCTTCGAGAGAGCGGTAGACCGTTTTCGATTTTCGATTTCCTCCCGTCTCTAATCCTTAGAAGTCAACGAAGGGGGAGGCACGCGTTTTGGTGTAGACTAACCCCCATTACCGCGTGCTCAGGCACGGGAGGGAATGGCGCCATGGCCAAAAAGAAGTCGCGACCCACAAAGCGAAGGACGAAGGTGACAGCAGTTAAGAAAGTGAAGGCCAAGGTCAGCACGGATTTTGTGAAATCTGACAAGGCGCTGCGCGAGCACCTGCTGTACCTGCTGGGCGGTGGAGGCGCGCACCTAAACTTTGAGAAGACGTTTGCAGGACTGCCACCCGAATTTCGAGGTGTGAAGCCCGCGGGAACGCCGCACACGCCCTGGCAGCTCCTCGAACATTTGCGCATCGCGCAGTGGGACATCCTCGATTTCTGCCGCAACCCCGAGTACAAGGAACTGGAATTTCCTGCCGGCTACTGGCCGAAGACGGAGGCGCCGCCTGACGACGCGGCCTGGGAGAAGAGCCTGGCGGCTTTTCGCGCCGACCTCAAGGCCATGCAGGATTTGGTCGCCAATCCTTCCACGGACCTGTTCGCGCGCATCCCGCACGGCCAGGGGCAGACCATCCTCCGCGAGGCGTTGCTCGTCGCGGACCACAACGCCTACCACTTCGGGCAATTGGTGCTCGTGCGCCGCCTGCTGGGCGCGTGGGCTGAGTAAGGATTAGCGATTTTCGATTGGCGATTGTCGATTGGAGCGGGGTAGCGCGGAGTTGTGCGCATCTCAGCACTACTCCGCGGTTCTTCACGTTCGAACAACACCGGCAGGTTTTCAACTCGAAAGAACAAAAAGCCGCGGAGGAACGCCAAAAAGGCGCACCTCCGCGCTACCCGCTTCACACGGCAGGCCGGGGCGCAGTCATCACGCTTTCAATTATCACCTTGGCGGGCTCGAGCCCCGGGGAAGAGGCTTCCAGGCGAATTTCGCCAGGCTCCTTCGTAGACTGGACAACGGCCATACAAAGCCCGTTAAACGCCCGGCGGCGGGTGGCCTTATCGGGCTCATGGCTGCTGGGGTCGCCGTTGCCCACGCCGATGACTTTGGCCGGCCCAGAGCACTGGAACGAGATTTCGTTGTCAGCGATGGGGACCAGGCGGCCCTGCTTGTCGAGCACCTGCACGTCGACGAGCGATACATCCTCCCCATCCGCCGAAATTTTCTGACGGTCGGGCCGCAGCGCGATTTTGTGCGGCCCGCCCGTGGTCTCACGTTTGGAAACCAACACCTGCTCGCCGCCCTTATAGCCTCGGGCCTCGAGCGTCCCCGGCGCGTATTTGACTTTCCAGGCCAAGTGCGAATCCCGGGCCACTGTCTGCGCCCCCAGGCTCGCGCCATTCAAGAGTAGCTCCACCTTGTCGAGGTTGCTGTGGCACCAGACCTCGATTTCTTCTCCCTCTCTGCCGGGCCAATTCCAGTGCGGGAATAGGTGCAGCACCTGCCTATCCGACCACCAAGCCTGGTAGTAGTAGAAGTTGTCTTTGGGGAAGCCGCAGGTATCCACAATCCCAAAATGCGAGTTGATGCAGGGCCACTGATACGGGGTGGGCTCTCCACGATAGTCGAACCCGGTCCAGCAAAACCCGCCGGTGAGGAAAGCCCGCTCCGCGTAAATTTTCCACCAGACCTCTGCCGTTTCCGCCCACTCGGGGTGATTGACGTCATACGCGCTGACGTACCCTTGCTCCTTGTCGTTAACGTAGATCCCGCGCGTGGAGACAGTGCTTCCGGTCTCCGTGCCGATGCTGGGCTGCTTGGGAAACATCCGGTGAAATTCATCGATTTCTGCGCCGTGCTTGTAATTGAATCCCTGCACGTCCACGACCGCGGAAATGCCGCGGCCCCATTCGCCGTTCATGGCCGCCGTGACCGGGCGGCTGGGGTCGAGGCGCCGCACCAGGCGCTTCATGCTCGTGACGATGCGCGCTCCGCGCTCGGTGCCCTGTTCGGGCTCTTCGTTTCCGAGCGACCAGATGATCACGCTCGGGCGGTTGCGATAACGCCGAACCATGCTCTCCAAATTGCCGAGCGCCTCGCGGCTCGAAGACATCGTGCGGGTCTCGGCCATGACGAGCATCCCCAACCGATCACAAGCATCCACCAATTCCGGCGTGGGCGGGTTGTGGGAGGTTCGATAACCGTTCGCTCCCATCTCCTTGAGCTTTTCCACGCGGTAAGACTGAATGCGGTCGGGCAGGGCTGAGCCCACACCCGCGTGGTCCTGGTGGTTGCAGGTGCCTTTGATCTTCACCGGCTTGCCGTTGAGGAAGAACCCCTGGTCCGGATCGAACCGGATGGTGCGGACGCCAAACGGCGTCACGTAGGTGTCCACCGCGACGCCGCCCGCTTCGACGGTGGTCTGCATGTGGTAAAGGTGCGGCCGTTCCAGAGTCCAAAGAGCGGGATTGCTTACCACAGCCTGCTGATTAAATTCGCGCCGGGCGCGGGGCGGAATGGTCTGAGGGTTTGAGGTGGCGCTTCCTGCGACCGTTCCGGCCGCATCCACGAGGGTGCTAACGACGCGGCACGCGACTTCACCGTCGCTATCGTTGACGACCTCCGTGGCGACGCTGACGGTGGCAGCGTCCGGCCGAGGCTCGGTGGTGATGTAGGTGCCCCAGGGAGCGACGTGGACCGCGTGGGTCTTGACCAGCCACACGTGGCGGTAGATGCCTGCCCCTTCGTAAAACCAGCCCTCGCCCTGAGTCGCGTCCACGCGCACAACCAGCACGTTTCTGGCGCCATAATTGAGGAAGTCGGTCACGTCATAGCGAAACGGCGCATATCCGCTCATGTATCGTCCCAGGAAATGGCCGTTCAGGACCACCATCGAATCGCGGAAGACGCCGTCGAACTCGATGGAGATGCGCTTGCCCAGGTCGTCCCGCGGGATTTCGAAAACGCGCCGGTACCAGCCGATGCTGGTGGCCGGGTATTTTCGCCCCAGGGGTTTGTAGCCGTGGTTGACCACCTCGGGGTCGTTCACGAATTCCAACTCCACCGCCCAGTCGTGCGGGAGATCGACGGCGCGCCACTTGCTGTCGTCGAATTTCTCCTGCGAGGGTTCGAACAGGTTCCCGGAGTTGGAAAAGGCGCCGTCGCCGTCAAAGCCGAAGTCGCGGGCGGGATCGCAAGCGTGCCCGAGGTGAAACTTCCAGCCAAAATCCATCAGGAGCCGTTCGCGCTGCGTCAGGGGGTTCGCTGGCGGCTGTTGCACCGCTGCGCCATGAGGCGCGGTCCCATTGAAGGCTGAAAGTCGCCGGACAGAGATCGGCGCCAGAGTTCCCGCTGGCACCGCCACCCCACTCTTCAACACTTCACGCCGAGTCCATTTCCGCATGAGTTCTCCTCGCAACTACACCTTCAAGAAGATTCTTCGCTTGTACAGCCAATAGCACATGGACCACATCACGAACAGCACCGTGCACCCCTGCACCACCGGGGCGAGCGTACCGATGAAGGTATAGCGAAACGTAAAGACTCCCACGGCCCGATCCAGCCAATGGCGGAGAAGCATGCTCAGCGAGTAAATGAAGATGGAATTCATGCCCACCACGACGAGGGGAAATGTCCATCGCCGGTATCCTCGCACTTCGACGAGAACGTAGAACCCGATCAGCATAAAGACCACCCAACCCAGGCTGTAGAGGATGAAGGATGCCGTGCAGAGCTGCTTGATGAAAGGGATCCAAGGACGCAAGGCAAAAGCCAGCACAAACGACAGCGCCATCCCCACGCCCAGTTTGGTGAGGTTTTCCTTGTGGGATTTGTTGCCCATCAACAATCGGCCGGCCCAGACGCCCGCCAGCGTCCAAACCGTGCTGGGGATGAAGTTCAGCGTGGAATACGCCGGATCGTAATCGTAGTGAAAGATCGCCCGGTCCACGCGAAGCCCCATGTGATTGCGGGGCGAAAAGGGGCCGTCCGGACCGGGGAAGAGAAAGAACAACGCCGTCCAGCCGGCCAGCAATGCAATCGCCGTGGCCGCCTGGTATCGCCAGCGCCACTGCATGATGAAATAGGAAAGAACGTAGGTGAAAGCGATCTGGGAAAGAACGTTGATCAATTGAGGCTTGATGTGCCCGGCGGAGACCCAGATAAGGATTTGACTCAGGATGACCAGGCGGAGGGCCCGCACCAGGACGTGCCGCAGATTGTCGTGAGCGGTCGCGCCCAGTTCGGCCCGCCGCGCCAGCGCGAACGGCATCGCCACGCCCACCATAAACATGAAAGCAGGCTGGATCATGTCCCAGAACACGCCACCGTCCCATGGCACGTGCATGAACCAATGGGCAACCCGGCCCCAGGTGGGATCTTGCTGGATTTCCGGGAAGCCGAATCCCTCGGCGGCGAGCACCAGCATGATAAAGCCGCGGTAGGCGTCCAGCGCCAGGTAACGCCTCGTCGAGGGTGGCGGGCCGGCGGGCGGGGTTGACGCGGCAGCCTGCTTTTCATTTGCCATCACGGGTGTCGCCATTGAGTGCTGTCTCCGGCGCACTGGGCAGCGGAGACTTTACGCGAGAAATTAAGGTTAGGCAAATGAAGTGGCCAGAGGGGATTGCCAGTCGCCCGCCAAGGGCAAACACACACGATGGTCGTTTTCCATTCGTCGAGGGCCTTACACCGTCCTGGCCGGGGCGGAAGGGATATTGGGGAGCGGTTTACCCTGGCCCGGCCCGTGCAGCATGGGGCTTGGTTTCTTGGCGCGAAAGAGGTGAAGGTAATCGAGCACGAGCCGGCGTTTGAGGAGCTGGACCGCTTTCGCCGGATCCACGCCTTTGGGGCAGGCGCGCGAGCATTCGCCGGCGTAGTGGCAATGGAATGCCCCGTGAGTGCTGCCGGTCAGCTTATTGCGCTCGCGCCGCCCGTCGTCGCGGGAGTCCAGGTTGTAGCGGGCGGCCGCGGTGAGGGGCATGGGCCCCAGGGACCGCGCGGCGGTGGCCATGGTGGGGCAGGCGGCCATGCAGCAACCGCACTTGATGCAGTAGGCGAATTGGAGATACGCCTCCAGCTCTTCCGGAGATTGGTAGAACTCCCCGCGCGGGTCGTCGATTTCGGCCTGGTTCGCGCGCACGATATAAGGCTGCAGCGAACGGTGCTTTTCGAACATGCTCATGAGGTCGGGGACGAGGTCGCGGATGATATCGAAATTGGGCAGCGGCGCCACGCTCAAGTCCGTCGTGGCGACGTGCAGGATCTGGGTGTTGCAGGCTAGGGTGGGGTGCCCATTAATCAGCATGCCGCAGGATCCGCAGATTCCCATGCGGCACGAATAGCGCCAGGCCAGCGTGGCGTCCAGGTTGTCCTTGATGTAGTGCAGGCCGTCCAGCACCGTCATGCCTTCGCGCGCGGGGACCGGATAGGACTGAATGTAAGGCGAGCCATCGGTCTCCGGATTGTAGCGCCGAATGTGGAAGTTGATTGGCCGTACCGTGCGGCTGGTTTCCAGCATAACTGCCTCCCTTGAGAATTGCCGATTGGCGATTGTCGATTCTCGATTGGCCGAACAATCGGTCCGCCCCAGGCGAATCAATCGAAAATCGCCTATCAAGACGGCTTGGCTCCTGCTACCGCGATGGCGTGCACGGCAACGGCCGCCCAGGTGCCCAGCCCGAACAGCCCGAACCCCACCACCAGGAGCGTCAGGCTGATAAGCTTCTCGGTGGCAGGCTTCAGCGTCAGCTCGAACAGGATCGTCCGCAGGCCGTAAAGGCCGTGATAGAGCGCCACGCCGAGGAGAAGAATGTACGTGACGGTGAAGAACAGCCTGCCATCCCGAAATAAGCTGTTTTCTCTGGAGATCGCTTCCCCGCCGTGAGGAGCGAACAGCGGCAGAATCCCGCCCAGGTGCATGGTGCACATATGCAGGCCGAGCAGGAAAAGGATCACCACTCCCGCCGTCATGTGCCAAGTCCAGTATTTGGTTTCTCGCATCTGTCCCCCGCGAAATTTCCGATTTTCGATTGCCGATTGTCGATCGGTCGTCCCATCGTCGATCGGTAATCGTCAATGCGTAAGCCCTAGGAATTCATAGCCGCCGGCGGCGAGAAAGACCGCCGCTAGAATCATCATCACGATGAGCAGGGGCCGCTGAACGTTCAGCGAAGTCCTGTAGGGATACACGGGCTCGAAAGGCTTGCCCACCGCCAAGCCGAGTTCCACCAGCACCAGCCGGACGCCGTTGAGCGCGTGGTAGGCGAAAGCCGTGAACACCAGGAACTCGCCCAGCTTGAAGACGGGCCGGTGGAAGAACCCTCCCTCGACCCACAGGTAGACGCCCCGGGCCCGCAGGCTGGTCACCACCACATGCATGAGGAAGTAAGAGAGAATCCCCAGGCCGGTGAGCCGGTGCAGGATGTAGGCGTACCGCTCCACGCCCCAGCGCCCGCCTCCCAGCCATCCCCATAGCCCCAGCCGGTTGTCGTGTCGTTCAATCTCGGCCATTGAAGCCTCCCTCGTGAATTGCCGATTGTCGATTGACGATTTTCGATTGCTCAATCAATCGGTACTCGGCCATCACAAATCCTCAGTCGTCGTGCGCGGGTTGTGTCCGCCGCCGGGCAGAGCAAGATCCCTCGCGGAGTTTATCCCGAGCGCCACAGCGAGATGCTTCGCGGAGTTTACCCTGAGCGCTCAGGGCGAGATCCTTCACTTCGCTCAGGATGACAGGCGAAGGGCTCAGCATGACAAGCCAAGGGTTCAGCATGTCAACAAATTGCTTGTCGAGCATCCAGCCAACCCTACTTCCCACTTCCTACTTCCGTCTTTTGCTTACTCACACCGCAAGGCGGCATTCGGTTCGACCTTCGTGGCGCGATACGCCGGGAAGTAGCAGGCGGCCAGCGCCACGAGGCAAAGCAGGAATCCAACGCTTGCATAGGTCAGCGGATCGGTTGTGCTGACGCCATAAAGCTGGCTGCGCAGGAGCCGCGTCAGAGCCCAAGACACCACCAGGCCGACGCCGAGACCGCAGACCGTCAGCCGCAGGCCCTGGCCCAGCACCAGCCTGAACACCTGGCCGCGCTCCGCCCCCAGCGCCATGCGGATGGCGATTTCGCGGGTGCGCTGGCGCGTCGCATAGGCCACCACTCCGTAAATGCCCACGGTGGCCAACGCCAGCGACAGCAGCCCGAAGGAACCGGCAAAGGTTGCGGCAACCCTCTCAAAGACGCTGCCGAGCTGCATGCTGCTCTCCATGGTTGTCACATCAAATACCGGCGAACCGGCGTCGATCTCGCGGATGGCTTCCTCGACCCGGAACGCGAACGCCCGCGCATCGCCTGACACGCGCGCATGGGCGATCACCGGACTCCGGTCATCCTGGAAAAGAGGCAAATAAAAGATCGGTTCTGGAGCATAGATAATTCGCCGGTACTTGGCATTTCGCGACACACCAATGACCGTAAACGATCGGTCGTCCGTGCGAATTCGCTTGCCAACCGCGTCCTGGCCCGGCCAAAACCGGTCCACAAACGCCTGATTCACAATCGCCACAAGCCGGCCGCCGGGGACATCGGCATCGGTGAAATCACGTCCGGAAATGAGCCCCGTTTTCATCATGCTGAAGTACTTGGGCCCGACCACGCCGTAAGTGACTTCCATCGACTCGTGAGGTTGTGGCACGTAGCCCTCCGGTTCGATGTAATGGGTGTGAACCGTGAAGTTGAGCGGCGAGAAGTCCGCGAGCGTCGCCGACTCGACCCCGGGCATGTCATCGAGCTTGGCAAGCAAATCTCGATTAAATTTCAGGTGGTCGGATGGCAAGGGCTCATAGGACGCCAGCACCACCCGGTGGGGATCGAAGCCCGCATCGGAGCGTCGCGCCATGTCGAGGCTGCGAATGAAAAGGCCGGCGCAGATCAGGAGCAAAAGGGATAGAGAAATCTGCGCCACCACTAGCCCGCTGGCCAGCCGTGACCTGTGGAATCCACCCGAGATACTGCCTGCCTCCTCCTTGATCACCGCTACGGGGCTGAGCGACGACGCGCGCCAAGCGGGCAACGTGCCGAACAATAGGGCAGTCAGGAGTGAAAAGGCTAGCGTAATGAGAAGCACGCGAACTTCTGCGTGGCCTTTCAGCGTGAGCGGGATGGTCGTGGGCGGAACGAAATGCGCGATCGTCCCCGCACTCCAAGTCGTAATCAGCATGGCGATTCCGCCCCCGGCCAGAGCCAGCAAGAGGCTCTCTGCCAGGAGCTGCCGTACCAATTGACTCCGGCTTGCGCCCAGCGCCTGCCGAATGGCGATTTCACGCCGCCGCCCCACGGAACGCACCAACAGCAAATTCGCTACGTTCGCGCAGGCGAGCAGCATCAGTACCATTGCGAGCCCCAGCAGCAGAGGCAGCGTCTTGTAGAGATAGACGTTTACCCCGAAGGGCGACCGCCAGAGGGGATCCAATGTGATCTGGTTGGGGCTTCCCTGGTGCGCCTGGGGATAGGCCTGCGCGATCCGCTGCATGAGGGGATTCAGGTCTTCCTCGGCCTGGCGCGTGTTTACCCCCGGTTTGAGGCGCCCATAAACGTTAAGCCAGAAAGTGCCGCGATCTTCGGGCCGGTTCGAGCCCCATACCGAATGGTCCAAAATCAAAGGAAACCACAGGTCTGTCCGCAGCCCGGTAAAGCATCCGCAAAAGCCGGGCGGAGTGACCCCGATGATTGTGTAGGAGCGCAGGTTGATTTCGATGGTCTTGCCGACAACGGAGCGGTCCCCCCCGAAATGGCTTTGCCACAAACCATAGCTGATGACCACGATATTTCCGGATTTCTGTTCCTCCTCCGGCAAGAAACCGCGGCCAAGCATCGGCCGCACACCCAGGACGTCGAAGTAATTCGCGGAAGTTAGCGTGCCGTAGGTGCGCTCCGGCTTGCCGATTCCCGTGAGGTACATGAAATCCATATGAAAGCCCAGGAGACCGGAGAAGCTGCGGTTATTGTCGCGCACGTCGCGGTAGTCCAAGTAGGAGAACGGGGGAGTGGGGTGCTCGCTGCGTTCGCCGCGCATCACGGTGACCAGGTCGCTGGTGTGCGAGACGCCGGGGATGGGATTGAGAATCGTGGAGTTGATCCAGCTGAAGATGGTGCTGTTGGCCGCAATTCCCAGCGCGAGCGTCAGCACCGCCGCGGCCGTAAACCCAGGCGCCTTCGCCAGCATCCGAAGCCCGTAGCGCCAGTCTTTAGCGATCGTTGTCATCGTGGGCCGTTTCCTGGGCCGGGAAATTGTCGATTTTCGATTGCCGGAGCCTGGCAGCGCAGATCCCGCGCCTGCGGGATCTGCGGGTTTTCGGTTGCGCGGCGACGAAGAGCCGCAGAGTTGAAGAACAACTCTGCGCTACCAGACCAATCGAAAATCGCCAATCGAAAATCGAAAATTAGTACTTCCTTTCCACCGGCTTCCAAGCGGTGATGGTCACGGGCTTGTAATCGAGCCGCGGCTTATCACCCGTCCAATACACCATCGAAT
>Ga0187771_10002611_pt1 | contig 12468 bp, 8 predicted proteins | sample 0116_SJ02_MP15_1_FD_133139 | JGI IMG/M metagenome (GOLD analysis project Ga0187771, IMG submission 133139) | Tropical peat soil microbial communities from peatlands in Department of Meta, Colombia - 0116_SJ02_MP15_10_MG | ecosystem: Environmental > Terrestrial > Soil > Wetlands > Peat | place... | reverse complement strand
TTTAACACGGTGTAATGAAAGAGGCCGCTTCCATGACCTTCTCTCGACGCTTTCGACACATCTCTCTGAGCCGGCTGCGCTGGCGGGCCGGTGCCTTACTTTGCCCACCCTGATTCCTCTTCTCTTTGCCTCTTTTACATTGTGGCTCCAGAAATGGAGCCACTTTTTCTTTGCAGGTAAGGCACGAGCCGGGGTGAGCAATGTGCAGGGGCACGACCGCAGTCACGGCGCAAAATACGGGACCGCCGGTTTCAGGTCGTGCAGCGCCGGGATCCCCAGCAAGCCCGGTCTGGGCTTGCTGGGGTGGTGCGCTTCCGCTCTGCCGGCCCTATCGAACAAGCCCGGATGTCTCTGCGCCGCAGCGTTTCCTTCACCGTTGTAGGTCAGCCAACTCTATTGCTTAGTCGCCACAATCTTGCCGGTCGTTCCGTGGAGCTTATCCTCCCACTCGATGTTCATGGTCTTTCCGTCGCCGGAGACGGTCGATTTCGTCACGCTAATGACTTTGCCATCACGCTTGTCAGTTTCTTCAATCGTGTTCTTCCCCATGCCTTTCACCGACACGCTGGTGGTTCCCGGATCGCCTTTGAAGGGCGCCTCGGTCCCATCCAGCTTTGCCGTGTAGCTTTGTCCGGTTGGGGTCGACATGCTCAAGCTGTCTCCTTCGACCTTGTAAGTGACCAGCAAGGCGTTATCCGACAGGTTTTCCATCTTGGTGTTTCGCCAGGAACCGGAAATGGCATGGGATCCGGCTGGTTGCGTGCCGACCCTCATCTCTTCTCCCTTTCCGGTCACAGGGGCGGCATTGGTGTTACTGCTATCGCTGAATTCGTACCTGAGGGTTTTGCCATCTGGCGAAACCACCGACTTCGAAGTCGCAACCGTCTTGCCGCCCTTCTTGTCGGTCTCCTGAATCGTATGGTCATCGACCACCTTAATGGCTACCGTATCCATGTAGGGATGGCCTTTGACCGCCTGGTCTGTTCCGTCTGCTTTGATGTCATACGGCGGAGCACACGTCTTACAGTGGTACATGCCGTCTTTCAGTAGAAACTCATCGGGTTTGGTGGGCGGCTGATAACTGCCAAGATCGCCCTTCCACGTTCCGTTGAACGCACTCTGTGCAATCGCTGGCAGCGAAGCCGCCAGCAATACAAGCAGGCATAGTTTCTTCACGGTTATCCTCCTCAAAGATTGTTGTGTCCCCGACCCTGTCTTGGGAAAGCGATGGCAACTGTACGCCTTCATGCTGGGAATTGCAAGCTGAGGTGCCGAGAGGAACGTAGACTCAGCAGAGCGCGAGTCTTAATTCAGAAAGTACGTTCGGTACAGCGTATCCCGCTGTACCGGCTTAAACCCTGCGTCGCGGATGATCCGCCGCAGCTCTTCTTCCGTGGTGCAATTGGTCACGCCGGCGGCGCGCACGACGTTTTCCTCTAGCATGACGGAGCCGACGTCGTTGCCGCCAAACTGCAGGCCGAGCTGGCAAACTTTCAATCCCTGGGTCACCCAGCTCGCTTGGACGTTCTGGAAATTAGAGAGATACAAACGCGAAATCGCCAAGGTCTTCAAATACTCGACTGCTGTGGCTTCGTCCCAATGGCGTCCGCCCAAAGCAGTGTTGGCCGGCTGAAAGGTCCAAGGGATGAACGCCGTGAACCCGCCAGTCTCCTCCTGCAGATCGTAGAGCCGCTGAAAATGATTTGCCCGATGCTCATAGCTCTCGCCCACGCCGAACATCATCGTCGCCGTGGTACGCATACCGAGCTGGTGGGCAGTGCGATGCACGCTGATCCAGTCTTCCGTAAGGCACTTGAGGCGGGCGACCTTATAGCGGACCTCATCGTCGAGAATCTCCGCCCCGCCGCCAGGAATTGAATCGAGGCCGGCATCGCGCAGCCGCACGATCGTATCGCGCAGGTTTAGACCGCTGTATTCAGCGATGGCCAAAATCTCCGACGCCGAATAGCAGTGCAGGTGAACTCTCGGGAAGCGCTGCTTGATTCCGCGCAGCATCTGCTCATGCCAGTCAATCTTCAGATCCGGATGCAGCCCGCCTTGCATGAGCACGCCCGTGCCGCCCAGTTCGACCGTTTCGCGGATCTTCTCGTAAATCGTATCGAAATCGAGTATGTAGCCTTCTTTGGCCGCCGGCCCTTTCAGCGGCCGGTAAAAAGCGCAAAACGTACAATATTCCGTGCAGAAATTGGTGTAATTGATGTTGCGGTCGATGATGTAGGTGACGACGCCCTCGGGATGCAGCTTCCGTCGGAGCGCATTGGCTTCCATGCCAATGCCGATCAGATCATCAGAGCGAAAAAGATCGACGGCCTGTTGTTTGGTCAACGACATGAGGGGTCACAAACGGCTGTGATGATTCTAACCAAGCCTAATCGCAATTTCCAATTGTAGCCGCATATCTCGCCATTGATTCCGGCCTTTTGTGGGGAGTTCATCTGGCCGGCCCTGAGTCCTGGAAGGACTGCTCTGCGACCCTATGCACGACAAAAGCTGTTGCGGCGAATTCCAAGCGTCGGTTCGTTACATCTTCTGAATCGCTTGCTCAATTCGCGCCAGAGTCGTCTCCCGGCCCAGCACTTCCAGCGTTTCGAAAAGCGGCGGAGCGTTCTTGCGACCGCACACGGCGACCCGGATGGGTTGAAACATCTGTCCGGCTTTGAGGTGCAGCTCCTGGGCGGCGGTGCGGAGGGCGTGATCCAACGCATCGTGCTTGAACTCGGTTTGCGCAAGCACTTCTTTCGCCCGCTGCAGTGCCTTCAAGGCCATAGCCGCGTCGCCTTTTTGCGGGATGAGTTCGGCGGGATCGTATGGCGGCAAATGCTCGACAAAGAAGAAGTCCGCGGCGGTCAACACGTCGCGAAGCAGCTTGATGCGCTCCTGGATAAGTGGCGTGATCTGCAACATCTTCTCCGGCTCGACAGCCTCGTACCTTTTGCGGACCCAAGGCAATAGGCGTTGACTCAAGTTCTCAACTGGCAAAGCCCGAATGTGCTCGGCGTTGAGCCAGACGGCCTTCGGGTCGAAGGTTTCTTCTGGGTAGATTTGCGGAAGCCATGCCCCAGGCGGACTCACAACTCCGGGGGTTGACGGTTCCCCCTGAAAATTCACTACGGCATTGGCGCGATTGATTCCTTCCAGCGAAAATGCCTCGATGAGCTCTTCCCGGCTCATCATTTCGCGGTCATTCTTCGGCGACCAGCCCAGCAGACACAAAAAGTTGATGAAAGCTTCCGGCAGAAAACCCGCGTCGCGATAGGTGGTCACGCTGACCACGGGACCGTGGCGGCGCTTGGAAAGCTTGGTTCCGTCGGGCGCCACCAGCAGCGGCAGATGCGCGAATTGTGGCGGCCTGGCGCCGGCGGCCTCGAAGATCAGCACGTGCTTGAAGGTGTTGGAGAGGTGGTCCTGACCGCGAATGATGTGGCTGATACTAAGGTCGATGTCATCGGCGCACGACGCCAAGTGATAGGTCGGCATGCCATCGCTGCGCAGCAGGGCGAAGTCTTCGATATCAGCCGCAGCCTTCATCTGCTCGCCATAGACAGCATCGTCGAAGCGAACCGGCTCGACGCTTTCACGCGGCACACGAAAACGAAGGGCAAACGGCTCTGCGGCAGCTGCGCGGCGATCGCTTTCGTCGCGTGATAGCTCGCGCATTCCAGGATTAAACAGCCACGTACCCTGCGCGCCTGATTTTTCGCTGTCGCCGGTGTGAGCGGGCGTGAAGTCGCGGTAGGCGAGTCCTTTCTCGAAGATCGACCAAGCGATCTTGCGATGCAGCTCCAGTCGCTCCGATTGCTTGTATTCCTCGTCCCAGCCGAGGCCGAGCCATCGCAGCCCGTCAAAAATCGAACTGACGGAAGCGTCTGTGTTGCGCTCGATGTCGGTGTCGTCCAGGCGAAGGATCATAGTGCCGCCGTTGTGACGGGCGTATAGCCAGTTGAAGATGAAAGTGCGGGCGCTGCCAACGTGCAGGAAGCCGGTTGGTGAAGGCGCGAAACGCACTCGCAGACGGCCCGCCGACGCCGCGCCAGCTGCTGAATTTTCCGTGGGATAAGTCATGAGAAAACCACTTTGATGTTACGGGCCGCCGAAAACACGCGTCAAGCGTTCATACTCAAAACCGCTGTGGGGCATGAGTGATATTGATTGCAGGACAATGTCGGCTCCCCGACCCGAGTAAAGTTGGTTGTGCCGAAGCCAACCAACTGGCGATTTGTCGCCAACCGACATGTAGTTGTGCGACCATGTACCGATATGTCCGAGTACCCTTTGCCTAAGAGAGCCGTTGCCGAGTTTGCTGGCACTGCATTTCTGGTCGCTGCGGTTGTCGGTTCCGGGATCATGGCCGAAAGGCTTGCTGCGGGTAATGTCGCGCTTGCCCTCCTCGCCAACACGATCGCCACAGGAGCCGCCTTGGTAGCTCTCATCTTGGCGTTCGGCAGGGTTTCAGGAGCGCACCTGAACCCGGCTGTAACGGTTGCCGACGCACTCGAAAGAGGCATCGCATGGCGTGAGGTCCCTGCCTACATCGCCGCCCAATGCGCTGGGGGACTTGCGGGAACGGCAATCGCCAATCTGATGTTTGGACAGGCGGTTTTCTCGTTTTCGCGACACGCACGAAGCGGTCCCGCACAGTTGTTCAGCGAGTTCATCGCTACCTTTGGGCTGTTGATTGTGGTCTGGGGCTGTTCGAGATTGCGGGCAAGTTCAACACCATTTGCGGTTGGTGCATACATTACGGCTGCATATTGGTTCACTTCCTCGACTTCGTTTGCGAATCCCGCTGTGACGGTGGCCCGCGCTCTTTCGGATACGTTTGCCGGAATCCGTCCTACCGACGTGCCCCTCTTCATCGTCGCCCAGGTGGGCGGTGCTCTGGCGGCGACTCTGTTGTTTCGCTGGCTTGTACCTTCATTGCCTGACAAAGCGGCGGACATTCTTATGCCGCATCACTCGCCTCGGTCCGCAAAAACTTACCTATTCGCGTGTGTTCACAATGCAGGGCGCTCGCAGATGGCTGCTGCACTGTTTAATCTCTATGGCAATCCCGCCCAGTGTCGCGCCATCTCTGCGGGCACGCAACCCGGTTCGCATGTTCATCCCGAAGTTGTCGAGGTTATGCGCGAGATCGGCATAGACCTTGGTTCTACAAAACCGCAAAAGCTGACGGAGGAACTGGCCCGCAGCGCCTCTGTCTTGGTAACCATGGGCTGTGGCGAAACCTGTCCCTTTGTGCCGGGTTTGAGGACGCTGGATTGGGCGCTATCCGATCCCAAGGGGCAATCTCGGGACGCAGTTCGGGCCATCCGAGATGAAATCCACGAAAGAGTGAAGGCTCTGCTTCGTAGCGAATGTGCCGAGTGCGCAGTAAGCCTCGATTGTACAGCTACGCAATGACTACCTCGCATATCATTCGTCAGGCACTTCTTCGGAGAGCTTTGGCTCGCAACAAGGGAGGCCGTTTGCGCGTTGCGAAACTGCACACCCGATCTGCATGATCTCTTGCAGCTTATGGCGAGCGCGATGAAGCCGGATCTTGATTGTGCCCACACTTTCGCCTAGGAGTTCCGCGATCTCCGGAGCTGTGAGTGAGTGAGCTTCGTGTAACAGAATGACGGCTCGGTAGCTGTCCGACAGAAAGTCTAGGCAACGTTGCACGCAGGCAGCGGTTTCTTGCCGTTCGGTAATCTCCAGCGCCGAAGGGGACGCAGATGGCACCGAATGAACTGACTGGCCGCCCTCTTCACCGTCGAGTGAAACCTGGGCTACACGCTGGCGCAGATGATCGAGGCATACCCGCGTGGCGATGCGGTACAGCCAGCCCCTAACCGCATTCGGATCACGCAGCGAGTCACGATGGGAATATGCACGCAGAAAGGTGTCCTGTGTGAGGTCATCGGCTTCGGATGGATTGTGAACGAGACTCAAGACATAGCGGTAAATTCGGTCGTGATGAGTTCTGAAGAGCGCGCTCGCTTCCTCCGCGTCTGCCATCGCAGCGCCTCCGTCCAATTGTAGCTCTGGGGGAACCACGCTTTCGATATGCGTGGTTCCCTCTCGAGTCCCCCTCTGATGCCGAGAGTCTGCGATCGAAACGTTATTTTGACGCCCGCGTTCTTGCTTGGGCCAGCGCCTCCTTTGCGGCTGCAAGGGGCTTCTCCATGCGACTGTTGACCTCTGGCCCAAACTGCTCCTTGAAGCAATCGAGCTTCTGCATGGCGGCAACAGTCCGCAGCGTGCGTTCGATATCGTCGAACGAACTGCCCTGTTGCAACGCCCAGTTCACTGCTTCAGCCGAGCACTTCTCGCAGCCCAGCACGGTAAGCACGCCAATTGGGATCAGATTCTCAATGCTCCCGACGACCATGGTTTCGTTCGTGCCGGGAATTTGCTTCACCGCAGCCACTCGCTCGTCGTGTGTAGCCGCACCGCACTTTGCACATCCGTTGTTAGACGCGTCCCCGGATGCTGTTGCTTTCACGCTTCCCGAGGCTCCTGTGGTCTGCGCAAAAGCAACTGAGAGCGACAAGAACGTAAGAGAAAGTACAAGTATCAGAAGTGTTTTCATTTGGTTGCCTCCTCCGACCCAAACTGCGGGTCGGCGTTCGTATCCAAGACGAAAAACTCGGGCAAAAGGATACACATCCAGCAGGGCTTTCCTATTGCAGTCCCCGCTACCGCTGGAACAGGTCCAGGGAACAGGGTGGTCGTTTGTGGTAATCAGTGTTCACACAAGTTTGCGCTGCCTGCTCGCCCGCTGTCCGGGCCCCCATGATGCCCTCCCGTGCCGCTGCGACGGCCCGGCCCCCGATCCCTCGCGAGGCAATTTCGTCGGCGCACACCGTCTAGTCAGGTGGAGGCTGAAACTGCCCACCTGGAAGGTTACCTTGGTTACTAAAGTACCACGTAGCTTCGGTTTTGGCGGGTTCTCAAACTGTATTGTGTTCTATGAGAACAATATGAAACCATATAAGCAGTCCCCAGGCACATCAATACCCTAGGCAGAGAACCCGAGTTTGGCGATGATCAATCTTGCACTCAGCGCGGTGCTGGTACCCGGCGTGGTAGCCCTGCTCCTCTTCCTGCTATTCGGCTACTTGTATGAGCAGAGCCGGTTCCCGTACTTCCGGGCCTGGCAACTGGCTTGGGCCGCCTACACGTTGCATTATGCCTTGGATGCCTGGAACGCCTACCACAAACCCTCTGCGCTGGTGTCGTTTCTCAACTCGCTGCTTTTGATAGCCATGGCAGTGTGCATTCTGGTTTCCACCCGGCTGATGCGGCAGAAGTTCCGGCTCCAGTGGTACGACGGTGCCCTGGCCGCGGCGGGTGTGATTTTGTCCTTGTGGAATCTGCGACTGGAGATGATCCAGAGTCTGTTGGGTCCAGGAACGGCACGCTTGCACTTGCCTTTGGATGTGGGCATCGGAGCGGTTCTGTTCTATTGCTCTTTTTATTTCTACCGGCACGGTCAACGGAAAAACTCCCTGGCTTTTTCCTTGCTCGGAGCTTCATTGGCGCTGTGGGCTGCGCTGACCATGTTTGGCGAGCTCCGCAACCCGTTTGTAGAAATGATGGGAACGGCGGGCCAGTTTCTCGGTCCCATCCCGCAGATGTTGCTGGGAATTGCCATGGTGATGGTGCTGTTCGAGCACGAACGCAACGCTGTGCAGGAAAATGCCCTGGCCTTTTCGACTTTGGGCGTCGATCCCACACGCCTGCTTTCGGCCGCAGACCTTGTGCCCAGCCTGCAGAGCATTCTCGACCGCCTGGTCGCGCCCCTGCCGACGGGGCGAGCCGTGATCTACGTCTCCGAGCGCTGGCGCGCGACTCTGCCTTCCGTGCAACGAGGTTTCTCACCGGAGCTGACCAGCAAGCTGGAAAAGTCCGGCGCCGGAGAATACATTGCCGAGCTGGCCTACCGGCGCGGAGGATTTGTCAGTTTCCGCAGTGTGCGCGAGATGTCGGAACCGCTGCCGGTTTTTCCCGGACCTCGCTTCGAGCAGTTTCGGCAAGTACTGGCCGAGGAAAACATCCATCACCTGACCGCCGTCAGCCTGCAGACAAGGGAGAATAACTTCGGGGTCATTCTTTTTCCTCATGTGTCCGGCCGCATGTTTGGATCGTCGAATTTGCGGCTGCTGATCGGCTTGGCGCTGCAAATCGGCTTGACTCTGGAAAGCTACGTCGTCATGCACGCGGCGCAACGCCGCACCAAGGAATACGAGTTGTTGACCCAGATTGGCCAAGCCCTGAGTTCCCGGCTTGACCAGGACGAGATTCTGCGCACGGTGCACAAAGAACTGGCGCAGATTTTCAATGTCAATGACTTCTACGTGGCTTTTCAGGAGGGCGAGCAGATCTGTTTTGCCCTCGAAGTAGACCACGGCCGGTTTCTGCCCAAGCGTTCACGGCTGGTCGAAAATGGGTTCACGGAATATGTGATCCGCACTGGTCAGCCCTTGCTGATCCGCTCGGCTATAGAGAAGGCACGAGAGCGGCTGGGCGTGACCTTTCTGCCGCCCAGTCCTGCCAAGTGCTTTTGCGCGGCGCCGATCCTGCTGGGTGGCCGGCCAGCTGGCGTCATGGCGGCGCTCAACCCGGAACGGGAGTACGGATTCGAGCAGCGCGACTTGGAAGTCTTGCAGACTGTTGCCGAACAGGTTTCCGTGGCGGTGGAGAACGCCCGCCTGTTTTCCGAGGAGCAGCGCCGGTCGCGACACCTCGCATTCCTAAACAATGTTTCCAAGACGGCCATTTCCAGCGAAGACTCCGAGCAGATGTTGTCGGAGATCGTCGGCCATATCCAGAAAAACTTTCGCTTTGACCACATTGGCATCGGTATCTTCGACTATGCACGCAAAGAAATCGAAATCAAGGCCGAAGCCGGCGCTGCCGCAAACACGTTAGGCAAGCGCATCCCGCTGGGCGCAGGGATTTTGGGGCGCGTCGCGAGAACGGGCGAGAGTGCCTTGCTGCAGAGCAGCGGGCAGACGCAACTGCAAGGTGTGCTGCCCGATTCCCTCGCTGTGCTGTGCATCCCCATCACCTATGGCGAAACCCTGTTGGGCGTACTCAACATTGAAAGCCGCGAAGAAAACGCGCTGGCCCCGGAAGACGTCTTGATCATGAACACGCTAGCCGATTTGCTGGCCACGGCGCTGCACAACTCTTTCGTGTTCCAGAAGCTGCAACAGCAGTCGATCACAGACGGCTTGACGGGCGTAAAAACCCGGCGCTTCTTGTGGGAGGCCCTGAGTGCCGAATGGAAGCGCGCTTCGCGCTCAGGACGGCCATTCTCCGTGGTGTTGATGGACCTGGATAAATTCAAGGATGTGAACGACACCCTCGGCCACCTGGAAGGCGACCTGGTTCTGGCGCGTGTCGGTCGGCTGCTGGAGCAAAAGTGCCGCCAGTCGAACGTAGTAGCGCGTTACGGCGGAGATGAGTTCATTATTCTGATGCCGGAAACTAGCGTGGAGCAGGCGCGGACCCTGGCCGAGCGCTTGCGGCAGTGGCTCTCCACCGATCCCATGCTCCAGGACCACATGATCACCGGCAGCTTCGGCGTGGCCACCTTCCCCGTCCACGGATTCACTGCCGAGGAAATCATTCGCGTGGCCGATGCCGGCATGTACATCTCTAAACACGCCGGTGGTGACCGGGTATCCACCGCCGACGAGTTCGGCACCGATGAAAATGGCGCTCTCCAGCGGCAGTCCATCTCTGGCTACATCGACAGTTTCTTGCAGCGCGAGCCTGCGCCAGAGCGTCTCGGCGAGTTACTGACCAGCCTTAAGCACCTGTGCTCCACCGGGGATGGTGAGGGTCAATGCAATCCGCTGCTGCTGCGGAACTCCATTGCGGCGCTGAGCCACGCCGCGGAATCGCGGGAAGCTAATGCCGCTGGCCACAGCGAAGCCGTAGCCAGGTACTGTGAAATTCTGGCCAACGCAATGGGACTGCCTCACAACGAGGTGGAGGAACTGGCCTATGCTGCCCAGGTCCACGACGTGGGGAAGGTTGTCGTTCCTGGCCGCGTGTTGAACAAGCAGAGCCCGCTCAGTGAGGGGGAGTTGGCTTTGTTGAGGCTACACGCCCACGCCGGCGCCGAGATTGTGGGCACTTTGCCAGACAGCGACCGCATGCAAAAAGCCGTCGAGTGCCACCATGAATCATTCGATGGCGGCGGATACCCCGCGGGACTGCGCGGAGAAGCCATCCCGCTTTGGGCGCGCATCCTCGCCGTGGCAGATGCTTATGCGAACCTGATCGCTCCCCATGCTTTGGCCCCCGCAAGAACTATGGATGAAGCGCTGGCTGAGTTGGAACGGCTCAGCGGCACTCGCTACGATGGCATGCTCGTGCGCACGCTCCGCCGCGAACTGCACTCGGAGAAAGTCCCGGGCCGAGACAGCGCCGCCTCGCAAACCCGGAGCGCCGAGGGCAGCTAGAGCGCACCAGGCTCCACCTTCACTCCTGGCAACGAACCTCCTCAAAACGCGCTGCCGCCCCCACCGCCGAAGCCGCCGCCAGAAAATCCCCCTCCGCCGCCGCCACCAAATCCAGAGCCGCCAGAACTGGCGCGCGGCGCTGAAACAAACACCTGGTGCATATCATTGGCCATGCTATGCATGGAGCTGGAAAAGAGTATGGGATTGAATCCGCCGACGTAACCGCCCGGCGCCGCATACCAGCTTGGCGGATCCTTCACGATTCCGGCGAACGCCTGTGCCCAGTGATGCTCGACGCCCAGCGCCATTGCATACGGCAGAAATTTCTCAAACGTGTCTGGCGGCATGCGCTTTAACCGGTCGGCATCAACTCGGTTCATGAATTCCTGAAAGCCAAGGATCGCCACTCGCGTGCGTCCGCCTTTCACCGTCTTGGCCGTCATTTGCCGGGCAAACAACCACCAGACAACGGCCGACATAATGCCGGAGATTACGAGCAGAACTACAGAACTGAACACATCCTTGTGCCATAGGAATTGCAACATCAAAAACGGCGCGACAATAATCAGGATCCCGACAAAGCTGTAGCCATTGGCCGATTCCGGATCGACCAGGTACATGCCCTTATTCTTGAGTTGCGCCATGATGTCCTGCCGGATCACCGGAATCGCTGTATAGAACCGGTTCTTGAGACTGGAAAGCCGCGTCTCTTGCCCACCTCCGAAAACATTTTCCAACATGACTCGTTCGTGGGGAGCGAGATTTTTGTCCGTCCACTCCGCATGCGGCTTCAGCGAATGAAAAATGTAGTCTTTGTGGGTAAAGACCAGAATCTTGTCCTGGGTCTCTTCAATCTTGACATAGCCACGGACCGCCAGATCCACCAGGGTTGATGTGATATCACGCGGATGAATTTTGTCCTCCACCAACGTGCCCGCTTCCGCCGGACTGATTCCTGCGGGCGGATCGTACATGGGAGCGACCGAAACCCCCGGATCGGGATCACGTCCCCAGCGATACCAGATCGCGAACATCACCGCGAGCGTCCAGAGCGGCAGAAACACAATCGGATTGCTGCCCAAAAACCACAATAGCCGGGTAAAACTGCTGGGCTCACTAAGAATGCTCTTGGGAATGTAAAGGTCAATGGTCAGCCCGCCACGCATGGGCAGGGAATTCGTGGTCTCGAAGGATGCCTCTGCTCCATTTACTTCCGCGGTCGCATCTCGGCCCGCTGAGCCGTAAACCCCGGTGAAAGCCTGTGCCCGCAGCGACCCCGAAGCTGCCGCAGGAAAACTCACCAGCGCCGACGCGTGGTCGATGGGTACGGGCCAGTCGTTGCCGGTGATGTTCCAGTAGAACTCGTCGTGGTCTTCAAAGAAACGTATTCCGTTTTGCACGACGTAGTTGATTTCCACCGTTCGGGTGGCATCGACGGCGCCGGGAATGTAGATTTTCAGATCGCGAAAACCGTGGGAGGTGGAAGATTCATACTTCAGGTTGTTGCCGTTGCCATCGGTGACCGACGTGACATTCAGAAACAGGGTGAAGTTCATTCCGCCCGGCCCCGGATATTCCACGGGAATGAAACGATGAATCCCATGCCATTCGCCCTCAAACGCCAGAGTGATGCGCTCGCGCACAGACGCGGAGCCATCCTGAGCAACCGTGATAGTATCCTCGAAGTCTGCGACGCGCCAGCTCCGCGCTGCGGCGGGGACGACGAATATGGACAGGCAGATGAGGCCCTGTAGAACCCTATAGAGACGCAGCTTGCTGCGTCTCTGCAACGTGGCAGGCAAAGATCGTAGGGAAAGACCGGCTGGCTCACGCATGATTCTCACCAGGAATCCTTTCTTCCGGCCACGCAATCACGTCGCGTCGGTCGGCACGTTTCCGTTATGTCCGGTCCCAGATGGTGCGCTCCTCTGAGATGAAGTAGGCAACTTTGTTGCCGTCTATGAAATTCGCTTCGTCCTCAGTCGAGGCT
>Ga0187771_10002610_pt1 | contig 12468 bp, 13 predicted proteins | sample 0116_SJ02_MP15_1_FD_133139 | JGI IMG/M metagenome (GOLD analysis project Ga0187771, IMG submission 133139) | Tropical peat soil microbial communities from peatlands in Department of Meta, Colombia - 0116_SJ02_MP15_10_MG | ecosystem: Environmental > Terrestrial > Soil > Wetlands > Peat | place... | reverse complement strand
TGTTCTTACTCATAGCTACAGCAGCTCAGTAATTGGGATACTGAAAAGAGCCCATCAACAAGGAAGACAATTTAGTGTATTTGTAACTGAGACTCGTCCTGAACTCGAGGGCCACGATGTGGCACGTGAACTGGCCGGTGAAGGAATCCAAACTACACTAATCATAGACTCGGCGGTTTCCCATTTCGTTAAGGATACTGACAAGGTTCTGGTTGGCGCCGAGGCAGTAGCGGCGAATGGGGCAATCGTTAACAAGATTGGAACGTCGACCATTGCGGCCGTAGCGCATGAAGCGCGAATCCGGGTTTTTGTCGCCGCGAGCACTTACAAGTTCAGTCAGGAAACAATGTTCGGCGAGTTGATCACGATTGAGGAACGTGACCCGTCGTTTGTTCTGGAGGATACTGAAATGAGAAAATTGCAGGGGTTGATGGTGCGTAATCCAGCGTTCGATGTTACCTCCCCGGAGAACATAGATCTAATCATCACAGAGCGCGGCGTCATTCCTCCGCAAGCTGCGATTATGATAGTTCGTGAAACTAAAGGATCGGCGCTCTCTTCTTCTTGAGTGATCCAAACAAGTTTTATTTGTTGAGCCGTACCGGTGACAGGTAGGTCATTGTACATGATGATTTTCGGAGGCTCTTCGTCGCAGGAACTTGCTTCAAGAGTAGCGAACGAACTAGGGGTCAAGACTGGGAGACTGGAGATCCGACGGTTCCCTGACGGAGAGAAGTATCTGCGGGTCCTTGATGACATTAAGGATCATGAGCTAATTGTAATTCAATCAATTCATCACACACCTGATGAACTTGTATTCGAATACCTTCTGCTCGCTGACACTCTGAAGGACCTTGGAGCAAAACGGCTCGTCAGCTTCTTCCCATATTTCGCTTACGCTCGGCAGGATGAACGATTCAAACCAGGTGAAGCGTTAAGCTTCAAGACGGTCGGTAAACTCATAGAGAATGTGGGAACCGACGAAATCTATACCATAGACATGCATGGCCATAGGGTCATCAAACTATCGGAAATCTTCAAGATACCCGCCCAAAATCTCACTGCTGTGCCACTTCTCGCGGATTACGTAAAGAACACATGCCCCATGCAGAGGCCATTGGTTATAGGCCCAGACGCTGAAGCTGAACAGTGGGCACGAGTCGCCGCAGAGAGATTAGGAACGGATTTCGATGTCTTCGAAAAGAAGAGGTATGGAGATCGACAGGTGGAAATCCGGCCTAGAAAAGCAAGCGCGAGAGACCGAGACATACTTGTAGTGGACGACATAATTAGTACGGGAGGGACGATCGTTGAGGCCCTCAAGGTGCTCTTTGCACAAGGAGCTCGGACAGTTAACGTGGCGTGTACTCACCCAATCCTTGCAGGCGACGCTTTGCATAAAATCAAACAGGCTGGTGCAAAGAACGTAATTGGAACAGACACGGTTCCAAGCCCCATCAGCCACGTTAGCGTTGCGCCTTTGATCGCCGAGCAAGTGAGGAAGGCTAGACTAAGTGACGCTTCCTGAAGACGCAAGCAGAATCGCCGAAGACATTCGACGAATGCGCATCCGAGGCGCAGGCCTAATCGCTCGTTCAGCAGTAGAAGCCCTACGAATAGTAGCTGAACGTTCCAAGGCGAGCGACATTGAAGACTTCATGAAAGAACTGACCGATGCAGCTCACATTCTCCTTCAGACTCGCCCAACCGCAGTCTCGCTCCCCAACGGGATAAGATACGTTATGCATAGAGTAAACGCCCAGTTACCAGCAAAAGCGTCCGTAGAACAGATCCGCTCTTTAACGCTGGAAATTTCAGATGAATTCATTGCGGAAGCCAAGAACGCTGTCCATCGTATAGGTGAGATCGGGGCTAGGAGAATCCGCGACGGCGACGTTCTACTAACTCACTGCAACAGTGGCGCAGCCACATCTGTAATGAAGACCGCTTGGAATCAGGGAACAAGATTCAAAGTATACGCGACTGAAACGCGCCCTAGGTTCCAAGGTCATTTAACGGCAAAGGAACTCGTGAACGCGGGAATCCCCGTCACAATGATCTTAGACGACGCTGTAAGGTACTTCATGCAGGACGTTGACAAGGTATTGGTTGGCGCGGATGCAATTACTGCAAATGGAGCCTTGGTGAACAAGATCGGCACTTCCCTAGTCGCATTGGCGGCTCATGAGGCGCAAGTGCGCTTTTTCGTGGCCGCAGAAACTTACAAGTTCAGCCCCGAGACCATGATCGGGGAGCTTGTCAAGATTGAAGAACGAGACTCTAACGAGATGGTTTCTCAAGGCACTTTAAAGAATATAGGGCCCATAAACATCCGTAACCCATCCTTCGATGTTACCCCACCCGAGTACATCGATCTCATAATTACAGAAAGAGGAATCATACCACCGTTAGGCGCGATTCTCATCCTGGAAGAGGTATTTGGCGTTGTCACCCCTGAGGAATTAAGAGAATACCAGACGTACACGCTCGACGAAGAGACCTAGGCGTCCAGCCGGTATTATGCTAAGTTTATGACAGAAAACCTGACTCCTGTGAGGAAGAGCAACGATGCCCGAATGGTATCATGAATTCGTTGACCTGAACCACAAACCGGCTGACGATGAGTTGCTTTGCCTATTTCGCTTAGAGCCCACGTCCGGGTTCACGATGGAAGATGCCGCCGGCAGAGTAGCCTCTGAATCGTCCGTCGGTACTTGGACCGAATTAACTACGATGAAGACTCGAATTCGCAGCTTGATGGCTAAAGCATACGAAATTCGAGGGAACCATGTCAAGATCGCATATCCAGCACCACTCTTCGAAGCCGGAAACATGGCTCAAGTCTTGAGCTCGATAGCCGGAAACATTTTCGGCATGAAGGCCATTCAAAACGTAAGGTTAGAAGATATCAGATGGCCTAGTAAACTGATCAAGTCATTTCAAGGACCGTTACTGGGAAGCACTGGTATCAGACGAGTTTTGCGCATTAAACAGAGGCCGCTAACCGCTACAGTGCCAAAACCCAAAGTTGGACTCACAGCCAAGGAACATGCCAAAGCCGGATATGAAGCCTGGATTGGCGGAATAGACTTACTGAAAGACGACGAGAATTTGACTTCACAGCCCTTCAACAAGTTCAAGCAGAGAGTCCATGAGTGCTTCCGTCAAAGGGATAAGGCGGAGAGAATAACAGGAGAACGCAAGAGCTATCTCATCAACGTAACCGCCGAAACCAATGAGATGCTTAGGCGAGCGAAGGCGGTTGCAGAGGCTGGCGGCGAATATGTTATGGTTGATATACTCACATGCGGTTGGGCGGCTCTGCAGACGCTTCGCGACGAATGTGATAATCTAGATTTAGCTATTCACGCACACCGAGCATTCCACGCTGCTTTTACAAGGAACCAAACTCACGGGATGTCCATGTTAGTTGTGTCAGATGTTGCAAGACTGATTGGCGTTGACCAACTGCACATTGGCACAGTGATCGGTAAGCTGGAATCTCCAGCTGAAGAAGTGCTAGCGCTACGCGACAATCTCAAGAATCAAATAGTTGAACCAAGCTCCCAGAGCCTAGGACAGGATTGGGACAAGATCAAGCCAGTCTTCCCAACCTGCTCGGGTGGACTTCACCCCGGTCTCATCCCAGAACTCATCAGAATCGTCGGTGCGGACATCATAATTCAGGCTGGCGGAGGTGTCTGGGGACATCCCGATGGCGGCAGAGCTGGCGCCGCAGCGTTAAGACAAGCCATCGAAGTAGGCGTTAGTAACGGGAATCTGGAAACATACGCACACGATCACAAGGAATTGAAACGAGCCATCGAGACATGGGGAGTTGCAACCTTCAAGTAACAGCCCGTATATTTCTCGCAACGCGCGAAACACGTCGAGGTCAACTGGTTGACTGCTAATGCCAGGAATGTTTGCGTTACCTTCGATCTCTGGGAGACTCTGATCTTCGACGACCCAGAACAGGACATGATACGCAGCCGGATGAGATACGAAGGCCTCCATCACGCATTTGCAGATCTCGGAATACATTTCCAATTGGATGATTTGAAGACGGCCTATGAAGAGAGTGGAACAAGACTCGGAGCGATTTGGCAGCGGAACGAAGACGTGTCGACCATCGAACAGATTCGGCTGATAATCGAGCTGGCCTCCAAGAAACCAGCCGTTATCCCTCCTTTCCCAGACTCAGAAATGCTGGAGAAGGCCTACGTTGACCCACTGTTTGCGATTCCGCCCAAATTGAACAAAGATGCATCTGCCGTTCTTGAAGGCCTGCGTAGTCGTACTCCCAAGATCGGTCTTGTAAGTAATACAGGTCGCGCACCCGGCGAAGCACTGCGCCGACTACTCGAAGGCCACGGCCTACTACAATTCTTTGATGCCACAGTCTTCTCCGATGAGGTCAAATACCGTAAACCCAACAGAAAAATCTTCCAAGAAGCCGCAAACCGACTCGGCACAAATCTCACAAACGTGATTCACGTAGGCGACAACCCTAAAGACGACATCTGGGGAGCCAAACAAGCAGACATGCGCGCAGTACTCTTCGAACACGAGATGCCTGATATCTCCAAATGGGAACCCAACTCATTGCATGTGATAACTAGGGCTAACAGGCATATCCCGGCCGGGGACGTTAAACCTGACAGGCGCATTAAGTCGTTAACTGAAATACTGGATTTCGTTGACTCATTATAGTAGACCGATAAGATAAGCGTGAAAGTACGCGTGGTCTGCGAACTGTCATTCTACTCTAATGAGTACAGACGCCTCACATTTGTACTCAACAATCGCTGCAGATCCGCCTCGTTCAACCCTGAAGCTCTGGCCTTCTCAAGTTCCCATGAAGGATGACCACAGGGTGCATCGTCACCGTACATCACTCTATCCTTCCCCACGCGTTCCATGGCCTCCTTGATTTTAGTGTGCATAGGCATCCCGCTGGTTTCCAGGTAGACGTTCTTGTTGCGTTCGGCTACGTCGATGGTTCCGTTAATGTAGACAATATGGCCATGCCCCATGTGTACAAGCACCATCTTCACCTTTGGAAATTCCTTTGCCAAGGGTTCAAAGCTCCAGGGAAGGCTGAACGGAGGGTGACCACAATGGAGCTGAATTGGAACTCCAGCTCTCTCAGCTAGCTCAGCCACAGGGCGGACGATTGGAGAATCTGGAGTGTAGCCATCGAATAGTGGATGAAGCTTTATGCCAATGAAGTTCTTCCTTTTTAGGTATGCTCTGATATCTCTCTCACATCGTCGTTCCTTGGGGTTGACCCAGACGTTGGCGAAGAGATCCTTCGAACCTTTGACGGCTCTGGCAATCATCTCGTTGTCTCTATCCATAATGATAGCCCTGCTGTAATGGTACTCTCGCATGAGCTTCCTAAGTTCTCCCGCTGTGAGGCTGACGCGGAAGTCTGGTGACATTCGGTGCAGGTGAGCATGCGCGTCAGTTATTTCGTAGCTGTTCCACCAAGCCGCCTCCATAGACTAACTTACCTTCATATGAATCGTCGAATTCCACGCCTTGAACTTCTAAAGGCAAGAACTCTGGGATATGCCTTCATTACCCCGATCGTTATGAGTGGTGTTACGACATAAGTGACGAAGGCCGGACCAGGGGTCAAGAATCTGAAAAGCCACAAGACAGCTGCACCGGGCCCGAACAAGAGCAAGTAAACCGGTGCGTATGCCAGAAGATTCACAACTGCCCCCACTATTACTGCTAAGATGATCTTAACGACGGCCGTTCGGTTGGTCGACTTAATCCCAATGGCGACCAACCCGCAGGCGATCCCGCTGGCTAGCTTGCAGACAATGTCGAATGGCGCCCAGATAGGTTCTAGAACCAAATCAGCCATCGCTCCGCCAATCCCGCCTGCAAGACCACCGATCAATCCCCCGAATAGGATTGAGGCAGTCCACATCACGGTGTTTCCCAAATGAGTTATCCCTCCGAAGGGAAGAGGAATTGCATAGAGTGTGACAATCGCCATCAGAGCACTGAACACAGTGATAAGGGCGATATCTCGTGTATCCAATAGACGCGGTCTACGTTTTTCATTTTCCAAATTCTCCCGCCCCATTGTTTTCTGCTCTTTGAAGCGAATATATGAGTTAATGCCCATATATGAGATAGAACCTAACTAAACACGTCTTGGCCTACGTAACTGAGCTGATTTGCACTCTCTGCGACGAGAGATATCCGGTTGAAGTAGAATACCGACCATGCCCGCGATGTGGCGGTCAACTGCTATTGAATTTGGATTTGGGCTCGATTTCAAGGAAGGTGAGTAAGCAGACTTTCGCTAGGAGAGGCTGGAGTATCTGGAGGTATCGGGAACTGTTGCCCGACATAGACGAAAATAAAGTTGTTTCTTTGGGAGAAGGAGGAACGGCACTGCTGAAATGCGAAAGACTAGCGCGAGAATTGGGGTTAAAGAAATTGCTCATTAAAGATGAAACTACAAACCCCACAGGATCCTTCCTTGATCGCGGAATGACAGTTGATATTTCGAGAGCCAACGAACTTGGAACTAGTTCAGTAAACTGTCATGCTGACTCTTGGAACTTCGCCGCCTCAGCGAGTGCGTACGCGGCACGTGCTGGATTCAAATGTACAATCTATTCACCAAGAGAGAGAATAGAAGCGGTAAACATTGGAAAGCTCTATCAGATAATCGCATACGGTGGAAATCTGGTAGTAGAAGACCAGCCAGAAGGCAATCTCCGAAGCGTGACGACAGAGAATAGTACTCACATGCTATCACCAAGCAATCCATACTTTGCCGAGGGGGAGAAAACAGCCGTTTTCGAGATCTGTGAGCAGCTTGGATGGCGGATACCTGATCGGATTATAGTGCCAATGGGTCGCGGAGAGCATCTATCAATGATTTGGAGAGGGATCACCGAACTCAGGCAACTAAGCCTCATAAACAAACAGCATGTGTCTATGACGGGCGTGCAAGTAGAAAGTCATGCGGAGATAGTTGACCGACTGCATGGTAAGAAAGTGGTAGAAACATCCCGCGATGCCCACAAGACCATTGCGATTGAACTCGCAACAAAGAAACCCAGCTACGGACACTTAGCCGTTGACGCAATCAGAGGATCACGAGGCGAAGGGGTCAAAGTGAATGACACGGAGGTCTTTGACGCGATGTCTCTCTTAGCTAGAACTGAAGGAATCTTCGCTGAACCAGCGGCCGCTTCCACAATCGCGGGCCTCAAACGGCTGGTCAACCAAGGTACAGTGAGTAGAGATGAAGACATCGTCTGTGTGATTACCGGCGCCGGCCTCAAAGATCCATACACCGCCCGCCGGTTCATAACCAAAGTGAAACAGGTCGATAGAATCCTCAGCCAAATCGAATCTCGAAGATTCACAACCAGGCTTGGAAGAACCAAGCTTGCGATTCTCAAAGTAATCTGGAGTAAGGACACTTATGGATACGAGATCTGGAGAAGCCTTCAACGGCTTGGCTTCAACATTGATATTTCGAGTGTTTACCAGCACCTGTATGATCTAGAGAAGGTTGGGTTAATTACGGAATCACGAACCGAAAGCGTACTTGGAAAACCCAAACGAAGTTACTATTGCGCAACAGAAAAAGGACAATCACTCATCAACAGACGCGAACGGACTTGACCTTTTTGGTAGTGTGAGCCGGGCATGAACAAAGGATCATTTCAGATACTTGAGCAAGGTTTCACGATCAGGGCTTCCGCGGGTTTCCAATTTCGTCGCCTTTAGTCCTCCTGCACAATTGCCCCACGTCAATGCCTCATCATCTGATCTGCCCTCAGAAACTGCTGCAATAAAGGCGCCGAGGAAGGCATCACCACAACCTACTGTATTCACAACTCTCAATCCGTGTGATCTCAGATCAAAACAATCGGTGTGAAGTCTGCTTCGTCCATGGTGAAGTGTGGCTCCTTTCGCGCCCAGTTTCGTGATCACCTTAAGGTCCTCGTTCATTTTGATCATCTTCTTGGCCGCTTTCGCTGGATCTCTCAGGCCGGTCAAGTTCTCGCACTCTGATTCATTAGCGACCACGTAGTCGATGACATGTAACAGCTCTCTTGCCCCTTTAACGGTCTGCTCCGATTTGACTCCTGGATCCCAAGCAACAGTCTTCTTGAGAAGCTTGGCGCTCCGTGCTACTTTGAGGGCCGTCTCGAAGGGAGGATCCATTATTGTGATAACCGCTGTATCTGAGATCAGCTGTCGCCTTGTTGGCTCACCCAGATCGTCAGGTGAGAGAGTGGCGTTTGCCCCGAAGTGAGTGTGAATAGTATTGTTGCCTTTCTCATCGATCAAAATGTACGCTTGCCCCGATTCGGTCTCTGGGTTGAACTTCAATCCTGAAGTGACCACGCCCCCCTCTCGAAAGAATCTTACCTGTTCTTCGGCGATCGAGTCATTTCCCAATCCTCCTAGGATTGCCACTTGATTAGGGCCAAGCAATCTAGCGGCTGCGACAGCAACATTACCTGCTTTACCACCCGGTACACGTGTTATTCGATCGACGACCACTTCTTCCCCTGTCTTCGGGAACCGTCGGATGAAGAGGTTGATGTCCCAGTTGATCGCACCAATCACAGTCGTCTTGAGCAACGCAATTCAGTCATGGACTGTCTATACTTGCAATTTAGCGTTAGGGACATGTTTGGTTATTGTGCTCGTTGACCAACGTGGGGTCTACGGTCGTCGTCAGATTGTTACTGTTAATCGTTACTTTGCCAGCGTCACCATACTCGGCATTATATCAGGCGGGCTTAGTTGCGTGTCAGTTTACAAACTAAGGCCGAAACGAACATAACGGTTCGTACCAGAACTCAGAACCTACGCAATCGAAGCGGGCGCTCAAGCTGTTCGCTTAGTCTTGCGTGAATATGGACAGAGCGGTTTGACTGGGCATATTGGGCATAGTGGTTTGCGTGCCTTGCAGAATCGGCGCCCGTGAGCCATGAACAGTAAAGGGACGGAGTTGTAGTCTTTTTCTTCGAAGACCTGCATCAGAACCGCTCTGATCTCTTCGTACTTCGATTTCCTAGATGCGAAGCCAAGGCGTTTCGATACGCGGTCCACATGAGTGTCCACGGAGATCGTTGGACGCCCCCAAACAGCGAGGAGAACATCAGCTGTTTTAGGGCCAACTTTGGGTAACTCCTGAAGTCTGGATCTTGATGCGTCAACTGGTTCCGCCAATATTGCGTCAAGACTGTGAGAAGACTGCTCGGTGAGCATCTGCCCCAATCGTTTGAACGCTTTGGCTTTCTGATGATGCAGGCCTGCTACACGAATCGACTTCGCAATTGTACTGACCTCTGCCTTGCTAAGGTTAGCCGGGTTCACACCAATTCTCTCGTCCAAGATTCGATATGCTTGGATAGCTGCTACGTCGGTGCAGCTTTGAGATAGGATGGTGGCGATTAACACTCGAAATGGGTCATTAGACTCCTTGGCTACGAGTACTGAGACGAAATCGTCCGGGCGAATGACCAGGCTGCTCCGTAGGAGCTGGAGGATCAGTTGAGCTCGTTTCCTCTCGGACTGGAGGGTGGCGTTTGGTAATTCTTGTCGGCCTTTACGCGAGGGCATTTGCGATCAGGATTGTTCTCGTTCCATAAAGAAGTAATAGTATTCCCGTAAGCGTAAGTATCCATGACACGCCGCGTTCCCAGTTCGTTCCCTGGTGAAATTCTATAAGTATCACTCTGATGCCGTTGAGTGCATGATAGTCGACGAAGATGAGCAATAGTTCCAGAGAGATCGCTAGCAACATGTTTCTGTAGATTGCTATGACTGAATATGGTCCTCCGTTGAAAGTGAGGTTCTGTAAGTATGTACCGGTGAAGAAGACTGTGAATATGTGGACGCCACCTGCGATGACTATGCCAATTCCGGTTACGTAATGAAGGAGCATTTTGGTGGACTCTCTCATGATTTATACCCCAAAGAACACGTTCACCGCATAAACCGCAGTTGTAGCAGCGAATAATACGCTGAACCAGAATAATGCGCGTTGAGCCTTAGTGAAGGACTTGGGCTCATATGGATAATCTGGTCGTGTTGGTCTTCCCTGCAGAAATCCGAACTCTGTTAACGTCAACCTAATTCCATTCACCGTGTGGTAAGCAAGCATGAATCCTATGACGATCAGACCTACGTCGAAGAGTGGATTGTCTAGAAAGCGGAATGTTGCTGTCCAGACATCACGAGCGGTACTCGCGGATGGAACGGTCCACACATCCAAACCACCGACCACATTCCCAGTCTCCACAATGTGCGCTAGGAAATAACCGGCAACCGCTATTCCCGATATGCGTTGAAGCGCGTACGCCCACCGTTCTAGGCTGTATCGGTACGGATAGAACCAACCGAAGAACGCTCTCTTAAGCTCGGTTGTGAAAGGCTCGGTCATTTCACCACTCTCGTTAGGCGATCGAGCCCTGCTTGTTGCCGCGAAAGAAAAATCATTCCCTAACAGGCACAGAGATCTGTTGGGGGGGAAGGTGGGCGATTGGTCGCCATATCGAACTACTCTTGCACGGAAGGAAATTCACTCGGCATGCTCCGAAGCACACATTTATCATCTGGAGCAGCACCGCCTCACCACCGCTAAATCGGAACGCTACCTAACCCCTTGTGTCTAGTGTGCTTTCCTTGATGACCCTTGAATCGTTCTTCCTCCCACACGTTCCCACGTTCATGGTAGGAGTACGCTTCCCAGTAGCCGTCACGGAACTCGGAGATGAACTCAATTTCCGTTAACCACTTGGCGCTCTTCCATCCGTAGAGATGTGGAAGGAAAGGTCTCGATGGGAACCCCTGCTCGATTGAGATAGGTTTCCCATTCATCTTGAAAGCGATCAAGGAATCCTCAACCATAGCATCCTCCAGGGGCACCGGTGCGGTATAGCCGTCTTCACAGTGAAACATAACCCACTTTGCCTCAGGCTTGATTCCAGTGAGCTCTGCGAGTTCACGAAAAGCAACTCCCTCCCAAACAACATCCTTGATGGACCATGTAGTTACGCAATGGAAGTCTCTTTGGAGTTTGATTTGAGGTAGTTTCTGCAGTTCGTCAAAGCTCATGCTTAGTTCTCGGTTCACTAGTCCCTTGGTTGAGAGGCGCCAATTGGAGAGGTTGATTCTTGGGACGCCGAGAGCTGTGTATAGTGCCCATCGCTTCGCGAAGGTCTGTCCAGGAGGTGTCTGGGTTTGCGCAACCATCGCCTCGTAGGGGATTTTACGCAGTCAAATCACCGTGTCTGAGCGTACGCTAAAAACAATTCGGGGTGAAACCAACGTCGCGGCCGGACTCCTGTTTTGGGAAACCTATGCAATCTCAAGAAACTAGATCAATCACGATTCAGAATTATCACGCTACCAGTAAGCGTGTATATGCCTACGGCTCCTGCGAGGACGATCGCTATCCTCGATAATTCAGATACGTTCCGACCAGAAGCAATTCATGGTTTCTGTGAAGACATTACCGCATCCTGTTGGCTAGTGTCTTCTGATGGTTTAACTTTGGTCGAACGCAAATGTATAGTGACCAGTGCGACAGTCACTAGGGCAAGGATAACGGCAATAGCTCCCAGCAGCATGGTTGTGTTATTGGCTGAGGAGAGTCGCCCATTTAGATCTGCAATCATCGAATCCTTCTGGCTGATCGCTCCCTGCGCGGTCTGCAGATCTTGCTGAAGCTTCTGGTTTTGAGCTTGCGTTAGATTGAGCGTTTGCTGAAGCTGTTGATATTGTCCTAGCAGGTCTCTGTATTCCGGAGTTGTAGCTCTGACATAGGAGAGCGGCGCGACGGAGTCGTCGGAGGTCGTTGTATAGGCATACGACGGGTAGAGAGTAAAGAAGAACGGATAATGCAAGTAATTCGCAGAGCCGTAAGCGCTATACCAGGAGGGGTAATAGAAACCGGAATAGTCGTAACTAGCCAATTGCGTGCTCTCAGTGACCAGCGCTATCAACGAGGTTCTAGAGGCATTGGGAGGAACTGTGGTCTGAACATCCTTACTGACTTGGTTCCCACTCGCCATCCAAAGATTCTGTGCGACCGTTACGCTTGACAGCTGTCTGAGGTTACTCTGATCAGCAAGAAAGATCTGCACGGTGAGGCTTGTCAATTGGAACGAATCTTTAGCCTGCGCCTTGACGCTTACCGTTACGGATTGGCTAGGTAAGACCTCGGATGGATAAGCGAGTTGCACCATGAGATGGCTCAAGTTCACGCTGCTTGAAACTTGCGTGGATTGAGCAAAGACAGATTGACTCGCGAACGTTCCCACAAAGAGTGCTACGAGTAGGATTCCGCATTCAGTTTTGCTTCTCATAGGGCGTCATGAATACGCGCCATTCGAACCGATATAAAAGTGTCCTCTAATCAGCATGCAGTTCGTCGACTTCAAAATGCAGCCTCTCTCGATAGGA
>Ga0187771_10002609_pt1 | contig 12468 bp, 14 predicted proteins | sample 0116_SJ02_MP15_1_FD_133139 | JGI IMG/M metagenome (GOLD analysis project Ga0187771, IMG submission 133139) | Tropical peat soil microbial communities from peatlands in Department of Meta, Colombia - 0116_SJ02_MP15_10_MG | ecosystem: Environmental > Terrestrial > Soil > Wetlands > Peat | place... | reverse complement strand
TAGGCGATGCCCATCCAGAGATAAGCGTCAGCGGATTTGGGATCGAGATTGACGGCCTGTTTGAAATCGCGGATGGCGTTTTCCGGACCGCCGCCGAAGCTGGGCGGCAGATAGTAATAACCGACGCCGTGAGCGACGAAGGCGCGGGCGGAGTTGGGGTCCATCGAAATGGCTTTATCGAGGGCGTCTTTGGCGCGTTTGCCGTAGGAGAGCGCGCCCATGATCGGGTTGGCCGGGATCACCTGGCCGCAGAGAGTGCCGAGGACGCGGTAGTAATCGGGGTTGGTGGATTTGAGGGCGAGGGCTTTGTCGATCTGCTTCACGCCTTCTTCGGCGGCGTGCTGGGAGCCGAGCTTGTCGCCGAGTTCCATGGTGACTTCGGCGATGTAGATCCGGGCGATGGCGGCGCGGTACCAGGCGTCGGCGTCGTTCGGGTTCTTTTCAGCGGCTGCGGCGAGGGATGCGGCAGCCTGAGCGAGGCCGGCTTTGTCCTGTTTATCACGCATCAGCTCGAGGTTGTCGGCGGCCGCGAGGGCGAACGCGGGGAGAAGCAGTAGAGAAATCAACTTGTTCGTCACAGCTCGGCTACCTTTCTCTGGACCAGCAGGAAGTAGAGTCCCAGTCCCATAAGGGCCAGCCCATTGACAGATAGGACGGTGGGAGCGGTGAAAATCGGTACAAGATAGCCGGTAGTGGCGCTGCCGAACGGCATGCCGCCGCGGAAGGCGACGTTGTAGACGCTCATGACGCGGCCGCGGAAATCGTTGGGAGTGATGAGCTGGACGAGCGAGCTGATCATGGAGAAGGCGCACATGAGAACGGCTCCCGAGAAGAACAGGATGACGCAACTCAGCGGGATGGAGACGGAACGGGAAAAGCCGGCAATGCCGGCGCCGAGGAGCACCAGCATGGCGAGCGCGATACGGCCCTTGTTCCTGACGTTGCCAAGCGAGGCAACGGCCAGCGCGCCGGTGATGGAGCCGAGTCCGGAAGCCACGAGAAACAGCGTGTAGGTGAGTTCGTTCTGGTGGAAGATGTTCCTCGCGAAGAAGGGGAGGAAGGTGATCATCGGGATGGCGAAGGCCGTCATGCAGAAGGCAATGAGGATGAGCATTTCCATGGCGCCCTGCCGGCGGACGAAGGCGATGCCCTGCTTCATGCCGGTGAGAATGGATTCGCCCGTGCGGGCCGGATTGAAGTTGATCTTCAGGCGCAGGATGGAAACGATCACGGCGACGAAGGAGAGCGCGTTGAGGCCGAAGCACCAGGAAGCGCCGGCGAATTTGAAGGCGAGGCCGCCGATCACGGGGCCGATGATGCGGGCGAGGTTGAACTGGATGGAGTTGAGCGCGATGGCGTTCGGGACGTCTTCCTTTTCAACGAGGCTCGGGACGAGCGCGGAATAGGCGGGGCCGCCGAAGGCCTGCGCGGTGCCGACAACGAAGGAAGACAGCAGGATTTCCCAGACCTGGATGTGATGGATGGCGATGAGAGTGGCAAGGGTGAGGGCGCTTCCCATCTGGATGAACTGCGACATGAGGAGAAGCCTGCGGCGGTCCGTGCGGTCGGCGATGACGCCGCCGATGAGGGAGAAGAGGAAGATCGGGATGTTGCCGAGGAAATCGTCGAGGCCCAGCATGCGGGCGGAGTTGGTGAGCTGGAGAACGAGCCAGTTCTGCGCGATCTCCTGCATCCAGGTGCCGATGGAGGACGTGCAGGCGCCCATCCAGAGGAGCCTGAAATCCGGATACTGAAAGGCTTTGAAGGTGCGGCGGAGCACTCGGTTTCGCGCGTCGTTCTGTTATGAGATGCCGTCAGGGTAACGGGGTTTCGCGTTTAATGAGGTGCAGCAGGTTGCCGTCGCCGTCGGTGAAAAAGGCGAGGCGGTTGCCCATGTTGTTGACGGGTTCGGCGACGAAATGGACGCCTTTGGATTTCAGGAGTTCGTAAGCGGCATCGAAATCGTCGATGGCGATGGCGAGATGGCGGATGCCGGGGACTTTGTTGCTGGCCATGGTCTGCGGCGGGACCGTGCCTTCGCCCGGGATGATTTCGAGCATGCTGCCGTTGGGAGCTTTGACGAAATAGTTGCCGGCGTAGGTGAAGTTGATGTGGAAGCCGAGGTTGTCGACGTACCAGTGGGCGAGTTTCTCGGGGTTCGGGGAAGAAATCGCGGTGTGTTCAAGGCCCTGGAACATATAAGGTTTGATTGTAGCGCGGGTTTCCGGTGTCAGCCGACCCTGAGGAACGTCTGTAGCGGCGAAGTCTGTGCCTTTGAAGAGCAGGGGTTCGCCGGAGGACTGGGCGAGGGCGTAGGCGATGCAGTCGCCGAAGTTGAGCGCGGCGGGGTGACGGCGCTTACCGAAACGGTCGAAGGCGCGGCGAGCCCAGCGCAACTGCTCCTCGTCAAAAGGAACAATTTCGATGGCGGCGCGGTGCAGAAAGAGGTCGAGACTGGTTTCAGCGTTCTTCCCCGCGCGGGTCGTGAGCACGATGGAAGCTTCGAGTACCGACACGGATGAGATCAGGCGGCGGGGCGCGGCTTCGATCAGCTCGATGAAGTCGGCCCGTTCCGGTTCGTCGTCAAGAATGGCGATGATCGCTGAGGTGTCGATGGTCATCTCAGGTGGGAAGTCCATTCTCGTCGTAGCCGAGGATCTCGTCATCGCTCAGGTCGGAGATTCGGGGGAGGCTGGCGCAGCGGAGGGCGATTTGATTGAGTTCCTCGATTCGGGCGCGGCGCGTGCGCTCCCGGTTGAGGCGTTCGTATTTTTCCGCGAGGGCTTCACGGATAGCGTCGGTTAAACTCTCGCCGGTCATTTTGGCGAGCTTACGGGCGAGGCGTTCTGTCTCCTCGTTTTTGATGCTGATCGCCATTCGATCTACCTTTCAATAATTATATCTTGAAAGGTAGACATTGCTTTCATCCGGCGTTTGGCTCGGAGGCGCTGGAACAGGGTGAGATTTTCAACCTCCTTCGCTACTACGCTAGAGTGAATACAGTGAATCCTGGGCTGCAAACGTTTCTGACTGTCGCGCTTCCGATTATGGTGACGATGATTGCCACGATCTGGATCGCGCAGTGGAGCCAGAATAAACGACTTGACGAGCTAAGCGCCAGCCTGAACAAGCGTATCGATGAGCTTCGCTCCGAGATGATGGCGCGATTCGCCGAGGTGTTTGCCCGGCTGGATCGCATCGAAGCGAAGCTGGATAATCACGAAGCCAGAATCGTGCGGCTCGAAGAGCGGACTTCGATTATTCGCGGTTAGGCCGCGATCGGCCACAGGGGCAAGCGCCGGCCTCAGGCTTGAAGGGTCTCGGTGGGTCGGCTACTGGCAGGTGATGGGAGTGCGAGGATGGGGTGCAACAGGAGACGGTTTCGGATTACGCTCATCCATCCTAATCCAGCTTTTCCGGCGTCAGCTCGATATTCTTTTCGCCGGCCGCTTTCTTCTCCCAGTACTTCTTCACCCAGGCTTCCCAGCTTTTGCCGGCGGCGGGGTCGCGGCCGGTGAAGTTCAGGCCGGCGATGTCGGAGTAGCGGATCGAGATCTTTTCGTTTTTGCCCTGCGGGATCAGGCGCACCGAGGATTCGGCCAACGTCGGTCCGTTGCGGCGGTCGAAGATGTAGCCTTCAATGGAACTGCCGTCTTTGAGGCGAATCGTCACGTCGCCGCGATAATCGAAAGCTTTTTCGAGACCCTCGCGGAGTTCCTCTTCACTCTGCGGGTCCCAGACCCGGCCCTGCAGGTGTTCGTGCTCAAAACCGGGGACTACTTCGAGTTCGTCGGGATTAACACCACTCACGCGCCGACCTCTTCGCGCGTGCCGGCGGTCTGCAGCTGCACCAGGCCGGCCTTTGCGTGGACTGGCTTGATTTCCTCATCGAGCATGCGCAGCGCTTCGGGGTCCTTGTATGTCGAGAACTGCGCGATGGCGGTCTGGACGAAGCCTTTGAGCGTATTGAAATTGGCGTGGACGGCCGAAGCTTCGTAGCCCGAGTGAACCATGCAGTTGGCGCATTTCGGATTGCCGGATTCGGTGCCGTAATTCTCCCATTCGGTCGATGCCATCAGCTCTTCGAAGGTGTCGGCGTAGCCATCCTGCAGGAGGTAGCAGGGTTTCTGCCAGCCGAAGAGGTTGTAAGTCGGCATGCCCCACGGGGTGCAGGTGAAGTGCTGCCTGCCCATGAGGAATTCGAGGAAGAGCGGCGACATGTTGAAGCGCCACTTCGGATTGCGGTTCGACAGAATGGCGCGGAAGAGGCGGCGCGTGCGGCTGCGGCCGAGGAAGTGCTGCTGGTCGGGCGCTTTGTCGTAGGAATAGCCGGGGGAGAGCATCATGCCTTCGACGCCGAGTTCCATCATTTCGTCGAAGAATTTGCGGACGCTCTTCGGATTGGCGCCGTCGAAAAGAGTGGTATTGGTCGTGACGCGGAAACCGCGCTGCACAGCTTCACGGATGCCCTCGATGGCAAGATCGTAGCCGCCTTCCTTGCAGACGGAGAAATCGTGGTGCTCGCGTTCGCCATCGACGTGCACGGAAAAGCTGAGATACTTGCTCGGCTTGAAGAGGTGCAGCTTTTCCCTGAGCAGGAGCGCGTTGGTGCAGAGGTAGATGTACTTTTTGCGCGCGACGAGGCCTGCGACGATTTTGTCGATTTCCGGGTGCATGAGCGGCTCGCCGCCCGGGATCGAGACCATCGGGGTGCCGCATTCATCGACGGCTTTCAAAGCCTGCTCGGGGCTCATGTTCATTTTGAGAACGTGAGCCGGGTACTGGATTTTGCCGCAGCCGGCGCAGGCGAGGTTGCAGCGGAAGAGCGGCTCGAGCATGAGGACGAGCGGATAGCGTTTGCGCCCGGCAATTCTTTGCCTGAGCACATAGCTGGCTACGGTCCACATCTGCGAGACGGGCACACCCATCCGGTCACACCTCCTTCAGCGTTGAAACATCATTGTCTCATTGCTGGTGCGGTTTCGGTGGAGCGGGCTGACGGGCTTTGCGGACGTCGGCGGTAAGCTGGCGGACGATCTTGTCGGCGACATCGGCCATGGCGCCGCGAAACTTGCCGCCGGCGCTTTCCTGGGTGGTGGACCAGATGACGTCGCCGTCGCTGTTCACGATGCGGATGGAAGCGGAGGCTTCGTGGCGGCGGTCCTGGATGTGGCTGCTTTCGGTATCGCTGATGCCGACTCCGGCGGAACGATGAACGGAGGCCGTGCCCGCCATCTGGTTGCCCGACGACGAGCCGCTCGCGGTGCTGCCATGAACCCCGATCGAATCGGAAGTGTTGTGCTCTTCGGTGTAGATGCGGTCATCGGCCGAGCCGCGGACGATGGCGTCGGCGCGTTCCTGATTTTCGGTGATGGTGAAGAGCCCGGAGTTCTGGATGGCGGCGATGATCATGTCGCGCATCTGATCGGAACCGGAACCGCCGCCGAGCTGCTCGACGTAGATGCGCTTCACGGTCGCGAGCGGCGGGAGGGCTGCGTTTTCAAGAGCGAGCAGGCATGACGCGGCAAGAAAAACGACGATCGTTTTCATGAGCCCTTCCCTGCCCTTCTGGCGTCTTCGTCCTGATATTCGACCCGGCGTCCGGTTTTGGCTTCGAGCGAAACGAGAAGCGCCCGGATGTCCCCGCTCGGCACTTCGAGCACGATGGCCTGCTGCTGGCCGGCCTCGTCGGTGTAGCCGATGGTCAGGAAGTGGCTCTTCTTTTTCGCCAGCAGAAACATGGGCGAAATGAGAATGGCCTCCACGTAGCGGCGGCTGACGTGGAGGCCGTATTCGAGAGTGTTGACGTCCTTATAAGGGACGACGAATGAATTGTTCCGGATTGTCAGGGTCAGGGCGTCGTCGTGTACCGTTTCGATGCGGCCCTGAGACTTGTTCAGGACTCCGGCAACGGTCCCGCCTACGTAAAGGACCCGAGTGCCGGGGTCTCCCGCCTGAAGCAGAGGAAGGAGAGCGAGCCAGGCCAGAAGGCTGAGCTTCACTCTCCATCGAGTACCACTTCTGCACTTTTCCCGCTATATACCCCAGCGGGAGAGGGGATAAGTGAGATTCCCAGCAGGTTGCTGAAAAAACGGGACAGACAGAACTGGGCAGCCTTTTTCGCTGTGGAGCATTGCTGCAAATGGGTAAGGTTGCCTTTCGAAAAAGGTGCCAGTTTGGTCTGTCCCAGCGTTTTTCAGCGGCCTGCTAGAGCTTGAACGTGAACGTGACGGGAGCCACCGCTTTCACCGCTTTGCCTTCATTGGTGAACGGGGTGAACTTCCACTGCTTCATGGCGGCGACCGCGGCATTCAGGAGGACCGGATTGCCGGTCAGCGGTTTCACCGATTCGACCGTTCCCTCTTCGGTGATGCGGGCTTCGACTTCCACATCTCCCTGCATGCCGAGCTGGCGGGCCATGGGCGGGTAGGTGGGGGAGACTTTCGAAGTGGCGTTCTTCAGGGCGTCAGTCTTCGAAACGTTCAGCACCGCCTCCTGTCCCATAACCAGACCTGACGCTACCACCATCAGGGCCGTCATCATCATCGTCTTCACTGCTGCTTTGTAATTGACCTTCATTGTTTTGTTCTCTCCGGATTGGTTTTTACGCGTATTGTTTTTCCGCTTCTCTTTGTTTGTTGGATTTGTTTCCCGTGCGGCCGTCGGGCATCGAATCGTGACGGGCGTTCGATTCCGACATGCCGAGCATCACGCGCATGCGGCGCACCGCGCCCTGCAGATGATCGGCTTCCGAACCCATTTCGGCGCCGGCGCTGGCGCCTTCTTCGGCACCCGCGGCGGTCTGCTGCGTGACCTGCTGGATCTGCAGGATGGCCTTCGAAATCTGCTCGATGGCGCGGGCCTGCTCTTCGCTGCCGGCATTGACTTCGTTTGAAAGCCGCTGCACCTGCATGGAGCTTTCGGTCACCTGGCGCATGGCTTCGGCCACTTCGTCGAGCCGGGTCTTGCCGGTGCGCGAGTGCTGGATCGAGTCTTCGATCAGGCCGGCGGTGTCTTTGGCCGCGGCCGAGCAGCGCTGCGCGAGATTGCGGACTTCGTCGGCGACGACGGCGAATCCCATGCCCGCTTCGCCGGCGCGGGCCGCTTCGACGGCCGCGTTGAGCGAAAGGACGTTGGTCTGGAAGGCGATTTCATCGATGGCGCGGATGATCTTCGAGATCTTCTCGCTCGAAGAATAGATGTCGCGCATGGAGACGAGCATGAGTTCGAGCTTCTGGTTGGCTTCGGTGAGCCGGCGGTTGGCGTCGTTGGTGTGCTCGGCGGCTTCACGCGAGCTGCGGGCGTTCTTCTGCACCATCATGTTGACCTGCTCGGCGGACGAGGCGGTCTGCTCGAGCGAGGCCGACTGTTCGGATGCGCCCTGCGCGAGCGACTGGCTGATCGCGCCCATCTGGGCGGCGGCGCGGGCCACCTGGCGGGCGCCATCGGAAACCTGCGAGCCCATCTTGCCGAGCGCGCTGTTCATCTCGCGCACGACAAAGCTGATGAGGATCGAGGAGCAGATGGTGAGGCCGACGAAGACGAAAGCCAGAATGCGGGCGGCGGAAGCCCCGGACATGGCGCCTTCGGTCTCCGCGTTCATCTTTTCGCGCTGGTTCGAGAGGAAGTCGCGCGCGCTGCGCTGCAGATCTTCGTAGGCCGGCAGAACTTTTTCGCTCACGAGCTTCAGCGCATCGGCCATCTGCTGCTTCTGGATGAGCTGGCTGGCTTCTTCGCTCACCGGGCGCACGGCCACGGCTTTCGCCTGCAGCTCATGGACGAGCTGCTGGTCGGCGGAGGAATCGAGCAGGGAGCCGAGTTCGGTGAAGAGACCGTCGATGCGGCCCTCGATTTCAGTGACGGCGCGTTTGTTCTGTTCCACGCCGGCGGCGTCGCTCAGAATGGAGCGGAGGAGCATGGCCTGCTGGCGTCCTGCCAGGTCGGCCACGCTCTCCACCAGCTGGCTGGTGCGATCGGCGCGTTTGGAGGTGCGATGCACCACGCGGTCGAGCGCACTGTTGAGGGAACTCATGGCGCGCATGGAGGTGAAGGCAAGCGCCAGAGTCATTAAAAGGAGGGCTACGAATCCCCCAAGAAACTTTGTTCGGAGCGTCATGCTTTGTCTATCCGTTTCCTTCGACACGTATTTCAGCCGTCCTGGCCGTACTACCGTTGTCTACAGCCCTTATCGGACGCTTATCAGGCAGCTCTAAGGTTTTTTTGGGGGAATACGGAAATCCCGAGGGGGGAATATCGAGCGGAAGGAATATAGAATCGAAGCGTGAGCTTACACGGGGTTCTCGAGGAGATTCGCAAGATCCGCGCGGGGCTGAATGCGGAGGAGATCCGCAGGAGGGCTACACGAAGCCTGCGGATTGGACTCGCAGCCGGTTCCGAAGAAGGGTACCGGGCGATGGAAAGTTTCCTGTGCCCGAAAGCGCCGGAATCCGACAGCGAAGAACGGGCGGCGCAGATGATTCAGCGCGTGGCCCTGAACGGAAGCGGCGACTATCCGGCACAGGAATGCGATCTGGTGCTCTGCGAGGCGCGGGTGTCACTGGGGCCGATGCCGGCAAACGGCTACCGGTTCGATTCTCACGACCCCTGGAAGACCGTGGAATCCATCCTGCACGAACGCTCCGATCTGGAGCTGGCTCTGGGGCGGAACTTCCTTGTATTCAGGGCGCTGGCGGCGGAACGGATCATCCATCGGATTTCTGCGGAAAACGCCTTGTTCGCGCTCGTGTCGGCACTGCCGAACGTGGTGCCGAATCTGCTCGAGCTGCCGTGGGCGGTGGGCGAGTTCGCCACCGATACCGCTTTCATCACGATGAACCAGATCCGCATGGCGCTGTATCTGGCGGCCATCTTCGAGCGGCCCGTCGGTTATATGGAACAAAAGGTACAGATCGCCGCGATCGCCGGCGGGGCGTTCGGATGGCGGGCGCTGGCGCGGGAACTGGCGGGGAAGATCCCGCTGGGCGGCGGCCTGATTCCGAAGGCGGCGATTGCGTTCGCGGGCACGTGGGTGGTCGGAATCGGGCTGGAACGGGCGTACCGGATGGGCATCGGACTTTCCCGACGGGAGCGGCGGGAGGCTTATGCCGCCGGGTTTGAGAGGGGGAAAACGGTTGTTCCCCTCCTCGTGCCGGAAGCGGTGCGAATGCGTTCGAAACCGGCCGAGTAGTGCAACCGGCGGTTCATCGCTACCGTCTGAGAAGGTTAGAATTGGAGGCATATGGGACTCTCCACGCGAGTTTTATTCCTTGTGTGCGGAGCAGCGGTATTGCTCAGCGCCGACACGCTGACGCTGCGCGACGGTGAGACGATCCGCGGCACGTTTCTGGGCGGGACCGCGCGCGAAGTGCGCATGGACCTGAACGGCGAGATCCGGACATTCGACCTCACGCAGGTACAGTCGATCACGTTCTCTTCGGATCAGACCTATTCGGCGCCGGCGCCCGCGCCTGCTCCCTCACAGAGACCTTCTTCTTATCCGGGTTCGTCTTACCCAAACTCGTCTTACCCCAGCGCTTCCTCAGGACCGGTGCTGCACCGGGCGCCGGGCTCGGATTCCGGCTCCTACGCGCCGCCGCCTCCTCAGCCTCCTGTGACCGCGGGGATCACGATTCCGGCCGACACGCGGCTGACGGTGCGGATGATCGATGCGGTCGATTCCGAGAAAGCCGTCACGGGCCAGACTTTCCGGGCCAGCCTGGATGAGCCGGTGGTGGTGAACGGGCAGGAAGTGATTCCGCGCGGCGCGGACGTGCTGACCAGACTCGTGCAGGATCAGCAGTCGGGCAAGATCGAAGGCCGCACGGTGCTGACGCTGGCGATCCAGAACATTACCGTGAACGGGCGGCCGGTGGACGTGATCACGACCGACGTCCAGCAGGAGAGCAGCTCGCGCGGCAAGCGCAGCGCGGGCGTGGTGGGCGGCGGCGCGGCACTGGGCGCGATTATCGGCGCGCTGGCCGGCGGCGGCAAGGGCGCGGCGATCGGAGCCGGTTCGGGAGCCGCGCTGGGCGCGGGCACGGAAGTGCTCACCGGGGGACAGAAGGTGAGGATTCCGTCCGAAACGCGGCTGACCTTCCGGCTGCAGAACCCCGTGCTGTTGTGAGGCTGGCGGTACTCGTGGCGATGCTGGCCGCCGGGCCGTTGCTCGCGGCCGGCCGGAGCGATGTGACCGAAGGCAATCCGCAGAGTCCGGTCAGAGTCATCATTTACGGCGATCTGCAGTGTTCCGACTGCGCGAAGCTGCGGACGCTGCTCGATGAGAAGATCCTGCCGAGGTACGGAAGCCGCGTGGCGTTCGTTCATCGCGATTTCCCGCTGGGGAAGCATGAGTGGGCTCGCCAGGCGGCGATGGCGGGGCGCTGGGTCTATGAACAGGATCACGACGCCGGCATCGCCTTCCGGCGCGAGATCATGGCGGAGCAGAACAGCGTCACGGCGCAGAACCTGAAGGCGTGGCTTTCCGAGTTCGCCGCGCGCAACAGACTGGATCCGCGCGGCATTGTTGGCGCGGTCAGCGACCCGCGGCTCGCGGCGCTCGTGGATCAGGATCTGGCGACGGGCGCGGCGCGTTCGGTGACGCGCCTCCCGGCGGTCTTCGTGGGCGGCCAGACGCTGGTCGAGACCATCCTCGAAGACGACCTGGTCCGGGCGCTGGACGACGCCCTCAAATAACCTGGTGTTCCGGACCTGATATTCTGGGCTTCGGTTCCCGCTTTGCCGGGTTCCGACTCATCTTCCGGATGTAAATCGGCAGATGTAAATCAGCAGATGTAAATCAGCGAGGTAGATCCGCGTTGGCATTCGTAGAGGGTTGTAAGCACGAGCTTGAGATTTCGATTCCCGTCGAGGCAGTCGAGGCCGAGACCGGCAAGGTCGCAAAGAAGTTCCAGCAGCAGGCGCGCATGCCGGGCTTCCGGCCGGGCAAGGTGCCGGAGTCGCTGGTGCGGCGCAACTGGGCGGGCGATATCCGGCAGAAGGTTCTCGAGACGCTGGTTCCCGAGTATTTCAACGCGAAGGCGAAGGAAGAGAATCTGCGGGTGGTCGGGCAGCCGAGCATTTCCGATGTTCACTTCCACGACGGCGAGCCGCTGCGCTTCAAAGCCACGTTCGAGGTGTATCCGGAGTTCAGCCTGGCCGAATACACGGGCGTGGAGGTGGAGTACGCGGCGCCGGAAGTGACCGACGAGGATGTGACGAAGCGCATCGAGGAGCTGCGCGAAAACAAGGCCACGTTCGTCAATGAAGAGCCGCGCGCCATTCAGGACGGCGATTACGCGGTGATCGCGCTCGAAAGCATGGCGGGAGCGGAGCCGCCCATCAAGTCCGACGAAGTGGTGGTGCAGATTGCCGGCGCCGAGACGCTGCCGGGATTCACCGAAAATCTGCGGGGCGCTTCGCCGGGCGATGAGAAGGAATTCGACGTCGACTATCCGGAAGACTACAGCAGCGAGAAGCTGGCCGGGAAGACGGTGCGGTTCAGCGTCAGAGTGAAAGGGCTGCGGCGCAGGGAACTGCCGGAGATCAACGACGATTTCGCGCAGGATCTGGGCGATTTCCGCACGCTCGACGAACTGCGGGAAGCGGTGCGCAAGAGCCTCTACGGGCAGCGCGAAGCCGAGGCGCAGCGGACGGCGAAGGACAAGCTGGTGGACAAGCTGGTCGACGCGAACGATTTTCCGGTGCCGGAAGTGTTTGTCGAACGGCAGATCGAGAACCGCGTGAACAACCGTCTGCGGGCGCTGGCGGAGCAGGGCGTGGATCCGAAATCGCTCAACCTCGACTGGGAGAAGATCCGGACCGCGCAGCGGGATTCCGCTCTGCGCGAAGTGAAGGCGTCTCTGATTCTGACGAAGGTCGCCGAGCGGGAAGCCATCGGGGTGACGAAGGAAGAAGTGGACCACGAAGTGGAACATCTGGCGCGGCAGAACCGCGAACCCATCGCCACGGCGCGGAGGAAGTACGCCGAAGATGGGACGGCGGACCGGATTGCTTCGCATATCCAGACCGAGAAGACGCTCAACTTCCTTTTCGAAAAAGCGACCAAAACCGTACCCCAGCCCGCAGCCGAATAGCGGACTGATCGGATAGAGTAGAGGGTTGCCCGAGACGCTCTATCCGAGCAGACCCGAAGAACTGCGGGATGCGCTGGCCGCTGCGGCCGCGGCCGGCCAGGCGATTGAGCTGTTCGGGGCCAACACCAAACATCTGATGGCGGGCACGCCGGCCGCTGCCGATGTGCGCATCACGACGGTGGCGATGCGGCGCATCCTCAGCTATGAGCCGCGCGATCTGACGATCAGCGTGGAAGCGGGCATGCCGTTCGCCGAGCTGAATGCGGAACTGGCGAAGCACGGGCAGATGATTCCTCTCGAAGGGCCGTGGGCGGAGGATGGCACCGTCGGAGGGGTGGTGGCGGCGAATATCAGCGGGGCGCGGCGCAGACATTAC
>Ga0187771_10002608_pt1 | contig 12469 bp, 11 predicted proteins | sample 0116_SJ02_MP15_1_FD_133139 | JGI IMG/M metagenome (GOLD analysis project Ga0187771, IMG submission 133139) | Tropical peat soil microbial communities from peatlands in Department of Meta, Colombia - 0116_SJ02_MP15_10_MG | ecosystem: Environmental > Terrestrial > Soil > Wetlands > Peat | place... | reverse complement strand
CAGTGCGCGAGGGAGAAATGCTGGTGCGTGCCCGCTATCTTTCGGTGGACCCGTACATGCGAGGCCGCATGAGCTCGGCGCGCAGCTATGCGCCATCCGTGGAAATCGGACAGGTGATGACGGGAGGTGCAGTCGCTGAGGTCCTCGAATCGCGCCACGCCGGATTCCGGCCCGGAGAGATCGTAAATTTTCAGATGGGCTGGCAGGAGTACGCGGTTTCCGACGGAGCCGGGGTGCGCAAAGTCGATCCCGCGCTCGCGCCGATATCTACGGCCGTCGGTATTCTCGGGATGCCCGGGCTCACCGCGTACTTCGGCGTGACGGAAGTTTGCGCTGTGAAGGCGGGCGACACGTTCGTGGTGTCGGGCGCGGCCGGAGCTGTGGGATCGGCAGCCGGGCAGATCGCGAAGATCCGTGGAGCGCGCGTCGTCGGCATTGCGGGCGGCCCGGCAAAAGTCGCCTACCTACTCGGAGAACTCGGCTTCGACGACGCCATCGACTATAAGGCCGTGTCCGATATCGCGGCCGCGATTCGCGATGCTTGCCCCAACCGCGTCGACGCGTACTTCGACAACGTCGGGGGTCCCACAACCGATGCAGTGGTGGCTCACCTGAACACGTTCGCGCGGATCGGCATCTGCGGCCAGATTTCCCTATATAACCAACCGGCCGCGCTGGGGCCGCGCGTGTACCGGCATCTGCTGGTGGCGCGCGCCCGCATGCAGGGATTTCTTGTGTGGGATTTCGCCGCGCAGCAGGATCGCGCGCTTTCCGATCTCGCGGGCTGGATCGCGTCCGGCCGTTTGAAATATCGGGAGGACGTTATCGAAGGTTTTGAAGCAATGCCGAAGGCGCTGATCGGATTGTTCCGCGGCGAAAACATCGGCAAGCGGGTTGTGCGAGTAGCATAGCCGCGCTGAGCGCGAACACGCCGCGAACGCCGAGCGCGGCCGCGAGATTTCCGCTGAGCACGATCGCTGCCGCTTGGGCTGCCGACATCGTGGCCGTCGAAACGGAGCTGACGCGTCCGCGCAATCCCTCGGGCGTCCGTTCCCGCAGCAGGGTGCTGGCGGCAACCAGGGCGATGGCCGCGCCGCAACCGATTCCGCCCGCGCCCGCGATCGCCACGGGCACGCCGGGAAACGCAGCTAGCAGCAGGATGCCAGCGCCGATCACGCCCATGCCGGCGGCAATCAAAGTCGCTCGGGAGAAGCCGGCCGCCACTTTCCGGATGATGAGCGTGCCTGCCAGCGTTCCCGTGGCCGCGAGCGATCCGATCGCGCCGTACACCCGCGTTCCGGCGTGCAGCGTATCCCGCACGTAGACGGCCGCGAGCGTCGAATAACATCCGGCCGCAAACGTGCCGCAAGCCATCGCGAGCGTTGCAAACGACAACTCCGCCTCCGCGAACAAAAACCGGAAGCCCTCGCGAACGTCGCACACCAGATCGGTTGCCCCGCGCGCGGTTCCGGTCTGCGGCGCATTGCAAGGAATCTCGGCGAGCATGGCGGCAGAGAACACGAAGCTCGCGGCGTCGGCGGCGTAGCATGCGTTTTCGCCGAAGCGCGCGACCAAGACGCCCGCGGCTGCGGGGCTCGCGATGCGCGCCACTTGCACCGTCTGCTGCATCCACGCCCCGGCGGCCAGCATCTCTTCCCGATGCACCAGCGATGGCAACATCACCGCCTGCGCCGGAACGAAAAACGCCGAGACGCAACTGATCGCGAAGCAAATGGCGCACATTCCGAGAAGCGGACCGTGCGTCCGCGCGGCCGGCACCATGGCGAGCAGCAGGACCAGCGCCGCGCGCAAACCATCGCTGGCGATCATCGTCCGGCGCGGATTCCAGCGATCCGCCAACGCCCCCGCAAACGGCCCGAGCACGACGGCAGGAATCAGCGAGACCAGCAGCACCGCGCTCACCTCGCGGGCGGATCCATGCATGCGAAATACAATCGCCGATTGCACGGCGAACATGGCAAGATAATCGCCGAAGACGCTGATCGCTTGCGCGATCCACAGGCGGCGGAAGTGGGGATGAGCGAGGACGTGGCGTTCTGTGGCTCCCGATGCTTCTCCCACGCACGCAGGATAAGCGCGTGAAAGCGCGGGTCCGGGCGCTCCGAACCTCCAAGTGGGTGGCGCGGCTCAGTTACTCCGGCGGCGACTGGCTGTGATGGCGCGTCTCGCGGCAGATGCCACGCTTGCTCGCGCGGATGAACTTTACCAGGTGCAGCGTGTGTTCCGTGGGGATTTCGGCTTCGATTTTTTGCAGCGCGTCGGCGAGTTTCAGACCCGAACGATACAGGATCTTGTAGGCCAACTTGAGGACTTTCACGTCTGCGGCCGTGAATCCCGCGCGCCGCAAACCCACCAGATTGAGGCCCACCGGGGTCACGTACAAGCCGGCATACATGAAGTACGGCGGAACATCCTTGTTCACCCTGGTGCCGCCGCCGACCATCGCGAGCCGTCCGATCTTGGAGAATTGATGCGCGGCCACGCTACCGGAGACGAATGCCTGATCCTCGACCTCCACGTAGCCGGCCATCAACGAACAACTGGCGATCACCGTGCGATTTCCGATCACGCAGTTGTGCGCGATGTGTCCCGAGGTCATGATGTAGTTTTCATCGCCAATCACGGTCTCCGATTCCGCTTTGGTGCCGCGTGAAATGGTGTAATGCTCGCGGATGATGTTGCCGTTGCCGATCCGCAAGTAACTGCGACCGCCCTTGAAATTCTTGTCCAGAGGATCGCTGCCGAGCACCGTGCCTGCCGAGATTTCGTTGCGTTCGCCGAGCGTCGTCCAGCGCTTCACCCACACATAGGGCTCGATGCGGGTGGCCGCGCCGATGACCACATCCTGCTCGACGATCGCGAAATCGCCAATGCTGACGCCGGGGCCGATCACCGCTTCAGGATGAATGCGGGCTGTGGGCGCAACTTGGGCCGAGGGATCGATGGGCATGGGTTCGCGGCTAGGAGATCGTGAGTAGCAGGCAGAACAGCGCCAGCCACAGCGCCGTCAGGAAATGCCAGTAGTAGGCGACGGCATCGACGAGTTCGCGGCGGCGGTTGCGCCCAAGCACGAGGTAAAACAGCGCCACCATGCCTCCGATCAAGTGCGCGGCATGCAAGCCCGTGAACAGGTAGAAAAACGAGCCGTGCGGATTCTCCATCAGGTACGCGCCCTGATCGATCAACCGCCGCCATGCTGTCAGTTGGCTGGCGACGAACGCAGCTCCGATCGCGGCCGTAAACAACAGCAGGCGCGATGCCAGCCGCCATTCGCCCAACCGGTATACGCGCCGGGCGGCTTCAAACGTCACCGTGCTGGCCAGAATCAGCGAGGTGCTCAGCCACAGAACCTTGGGGATTTCGACGGGAATCCAGTAGGGCGGCGTTTGCGACCGCCAGATAAACGCGGCGACCAGCGCCGCAAAGAAAGCGAAAATCGATCCGCACAGCGAGAGCAGAAAAATGCTGTACGTCCCAGGGGGCGACTTGGACGGATCTTCAAGCGAGGACGGCAGCACGACCACCTGGTCGGTGCTCTCGGCCCGCCGGCTAATGATTCGGCGCATCGGCAATCACTATTCTACGCCCGCAACCCGCTGCGCGCCGTGATCACGCCCGTCTGGCGAATGCTTGGGCGCGCTGGCGGCGCTGGCGCGCGTAATGGACGGAGATCCAACGCATCCAGGAAGCCGGCATCACGCGAATCAGCCACACAATGCAGCGATAATGCCAGCCGGGAACGACGAACAAAGCTCCGCGATCGAAGCCGCGTAAGGATTCGGAAACCACGAACGCCGCGGGCATCCACAACCATTGGGGAATGGTGCGGCGGTCCATGCCGAGCTTGTCGTGGAATTCGGAGTAGGTATAACCAGGGCACAAGGCTTGCATGATGACCGGGGGGCCGCCGGATTCGGCCGCCAATTCCATCGACAAGCCCGTGGTAAAACTATTGATCCAGGCCTTGGTGGCGCAGTAGCTGACATTGAACGGCGCCTGCTCGAAGCCTGCCACCGAGGAGACGTTGATGATTCCGTGCCGGGCCGCGCCGCTTCGGGCATTGCCACGCCGCGATTTGAAATTTCGCAGGGCCGCGTGCGTGAGGTCGAGCGTGGCGAGAATATGCAGCCGGTGCATTTGATCCTGCGAAGCGAGATCGGCGTCTTCCAACAGTCCTTGCGTGCCAAAGCCCGCGTTATTTACGAGCACGGCGAGATTGCCCGCCGCCGCGACGCGCGTCGCCACGTCCGCCCGGTCACGATCCAGCGCGAGATCGGCGGCCAGAATTTCGGCCGCAATCGCGTAAGATTTCGTCAGCTCGGCGCCGAGTGTTTCCAACCGGTCGCGTCGCCGGGCGATCAGCAACAGGTCGTGGCCGCGCGCGGCCAATTGGCGCGCGAACTCGGCTCCAATGCCGCTCGAAGCGCCGGTGATTACAGCCAGGGGCCGTTCATTCATGGGGATTGTGCTCTTCCACAGCGGCAGCGTCCAGACGGTTTCCGCGCGCGGCCCACTCCGCGCCTCCCAGCACGATCATCGAAGCGATAAACGAGAGGAAAATGAGACTGGCCGAATATTGGAAGACACCGTACTCGCGCGACAGCTTTTGTTGAAACGCGGGCCAGGCCAGCGCATTGATGTATTTCATCAGCTCCAGCAGGAGTCCGACGCCGACCGCCGCGGGAATCACCCTCTCGAGCGGAGGCCGTCCGTTCGGCAGGTAGCGATAGACCAGAAACAGGATCAGAACCGAAAGAGGGATCGCGGCCAGTTTGAAGATCAGCACCGAAAAGAAAGCAAATCCGTGGCCGATGACCGCACTGAGCCATTTCGGCATCCCCTCCCCTGCTTGAAACGACTGCTGATTCAGAGCCGTTAACATGAGCGAAGTCAGGGCCAGTCCTCCGCAGACGAAAATCAAGCCCAGGCTGACGAGCTGGTTCCGCAAAAAGCTGCGATTCTTGCGAATCCCCCAGATGCGGTTCAGCGCGACCTCGAGCGGCTCGAACACGCCGTTGGCGGTGAACAATAGCAGAAGAATCGAAATCGCCGGCATGGGTCCACGCCGCGGCAGGTTCCGCAGCAGAAACTGTTGCAGCGCATCCGGAAAATAATCGCGCAAAGCCAAATTCATGGCGCTGATGACGGCCTGCTCGCGGAAGACCAGCCGCGCCATCGAGAGGCTGACGATCAAAAACGGGAAGAACGAAAGCAAAACGTTGGCGGCCACCGAGAAAGCGTAGACGTGAACTTCCGTCTGCATCCAATAGCGCAGTGTAAGACGCAAGCCGCCGGTGAAGCGCGCCATTTTTCCAGGGTAATCGATTGAAACGGGGCCTTACAGAAATCGCGCGCCAGCGACGATAAACGCTAAGATAGTGAATTAGTCCCTCCTTATGAACGTTTCGATCATTGGAACCGGTTACGTCGGTCTGACGACAGGCGCATGCCTTGCCTTTCTCGGGCACAAAGTGACCTGTGTGGACGCGGATGAGCGCAAGATTCAAGCGCTCGAGGCCGGGCGGGTTCCGTTCTTCGAACCGCACATGGAGGATCTGGTCGCTGACGCGCGCTGCAATTTGTGCTTCACCACCCGTTACGCCGATGCGATCCCGAAAGCCGACGTGGTGTTCATTGCGGTGGGCACGCCGCCGGGTCCGAACGGTTCGCCGGATCTGCGTTATTTGGAAGCCGCGGCCCGCGGAATTGGACAAAATCTGGCGGATCATTTCACGGTGGTCGTGAACAAGTCCACCGTGCCGATCGGCAGCGGCAATTGGGTGGGAGCGCTGGTGCGCGAGGCTTACGAACAGGCCAAGGGGCGCAAGGCAAACGGCGCGTTCGCGGTCGCATCGAACCCCGAATTCCTGCGCGAGGGATCGGCGATTTTGGATAGCTTGTATCCCGACCGCGTGGTGATCGGCGCCGATGAGCCGCGGACCTCGGAAGTTCTGTATACGTTGTATCGCCCTATTCTGGAGCAGACGTTTCAGGCTCCGGCCTATCAGCCGCGGCCGGATCAGTTGGCGGCAGTGCCGCTCATCTCGACGGATCTGGCCTCGGCGGAGCTGATCAAGTATGCAGCGAACGCGTTTCTCGCGCTGAAGATCAGCTACATAAACGAGATCGGGCAGGTAGCGGAGAAAGTGGGAGCCGACATCCGCCAGATCGCGCGAGGCATCGGGCTGGACGCGCGCATCGGTCCGCGTTTCCTGCAGGCGGGGATCGGCTGGGGCGGATCGTGCTTTGGTAAAGACACGGCCGCGCTGGTGGCGACAGCCGCCGAATACGGCGTCGCGGCGCATATCGTCAAGGCGGCGCGCGAGGTCAACCGGCTGCAGCGCGAACGCGCCGTGGATAAACTGCTGGCGGAGTTGAAAATCCTGAAAGGCCGCACCATCGGTTTGCTCGGCCTGGCGTTCAAGCCCCATACGGACGATTTGCGCGAGGCGCCGGCGCTCGACATCGCGCGCAAGTTGATAGAACGCGGAGCGCGCGTGAAGGTGCACGATCCGGTGGCGATGGAGCGGTTTCGCAGGGAGAACGCGGAGCTTGAAGTCGCCTGTTGCGCCTCAGCCGAGGACGTGGCGGAAGACGCCGATGCGATTATGCTGGTGACCGAATGGCCGGACTACGCCGATCTTCCGTGGGAGAAGCTGGGCGCGAGCATGCGTTCGCGCATCCTGCTCGACGGCCGCCAGCTTTTGGATCGCGAACGGCTCACCCGCGCCGGATTCAAATACATCGGCTTGCCGGATTGATTGCGCCGCGTTTTCGAAAGCCTGCGAAAATAGAAGTGCGTGGAACTGCCTCACCTGCGGCACATTCTGGAAGAAGATCCGCCGAAAGGACGCTTGGACCGTGCGGCGCTGGAGTTGGCGACGATCGACACGCCGGGCCTCGCGCCCGAGCCCACCCTTGACCGCTTGAACGAGCTCGCCGCCAATCTCGGCGACCGTCTGCGCAACTTCAATGACGGGCGGGAATTCGTCGAGAAGGCGCAAGCCTACTTGTTCGGCGAGGTCGGTTTCCACGGCAACGAAGAAGATTTCTACGATCCGCGCAACAGTTGCCTCAATCAGGTGCTGGAGCGCCGCACCGGCCTTCCGATCACGCTTTCGGTGATGTACATGGAGATCGCGCGGCGGCTGGCGATGCCTGTGTTCGGCATCGGATTGCCCCGCCATTTCGTCATTCAGTTCGACGATGGAAACTATTCCACTTACATCGATCCGTTCCATGGCGGACGGACGGTGACGCCGGAGGAGTGTTTCCTGCTGGCGGGCGCGCCGGTAGCCGATCCGATCCTGTTGCGGCGCGTCTCGAAGAAGTCGATCGTCATGCGAATGCTCCAGAATCTGCGCGGCGTGTACCTGCGCCGCAAGGATTGGGCTCGAGCGGTGCGGACGCTCGATCTGCTGCTGGTCGGCGCGCCGGAGATCGGCGCCTGGTATAAGCAGCGAGGCCTGCTGCGCATGGAGCTAAGGAGGCTCCATGAGGCGCGCACGGATCTCGAAAAGTATTTAGCGTTGGAACCAAACGTGCAGGATGGCGGGGAGATCCGAAATCAGCTCCGCTCTATTCATGCCTGGCTGGCGCGCCGGAATTAGGACGCGCTTCTAGCCCGCTGCGGCGAGCTCGCGATCCAGCCACGCGAGGTACGGCTCAGAACCCTCCACAACCGGCAACGCGATCAATTCGGGAACTTCGTAGGTGTGCAGCTTCTCGATGGCGGCGCGCAGAGCCGGGAAATGATCGCGGCGTGACTTGATCACGAGCAGCCACTCAGACCCGTCTTCGACCTGGTCTTTCCAGCGATAGATGCTCCGTACGCCGGGAAGGATATTCACGCAGGCCGCGTGGTGCTGTTCCACAAGCGACCGCGCCAAATCGGAAGCCTGCTTTTCCGAATCGCACGTGGTGAGTACGACAATTTTGTCCGTCATTTCTTGTGCGGATCCTGGGGCAGCTTTTCCAATTTCTTCTTGGCGGCTTCGGCGTCTTTGGCCGGAGGATCGAGGGCCAGATACTTGGTGTAGGCATCGCGGGCGCCGGCGAAATCGTGCAGCTTCTCATCGGTCTCGGCCAGCCGCAGCAAGGCATCCTGGGAGGTCGGATCCCATTTCGATGCTTCCAGATAGCGCTTCGCCGCCGCCCGGTAGTTGCCCTTCTTGAAGTAGAAGTTGCCGGCTGTGACGTTGCGCTGCGCCTCCAGCGGATTGAAGGAATATTCTTTGGGCTTGAGATCCGGATCTTCTTCGGGAGGCTCCTGTTCCTGCGTCGCGGCCGGCGGTGCGGGCTTCGCCTGCACCAGCGCCGGCGCCAGCGGAACAGCGCACGAAAGAAACAACCTCATCCAAAAGACGCGTGCCACAATTAAAGTATAAGGCTGAAAAGCGGATTCAGCCGCTCGGGACTCCGTCTCGTCCCGCCGTATGACTGACCTTCGCGAACGCGCCTCCGAACTGCCCACCGCACCGGGCGTGTACCTGTACAAGGACACGCATGGGACGGTCATCTACGTGGGCAAAGCCGTCAATTTGCGCAATCGCGTGCGCAGCTATTTTTCGGCCGACAAGATGGCCGACATGAAGACCGGCACGCTGCTGGGCGAGGCGCGGCAAATCGACTTCATTCAGGTCGACAACGATCGCGAGGCGCTGGCGCTCGAAAATACGCTGATCAAGCGCTACCAGCCGCGTTTCAACGTCCTGCTGCGGGACGACAAGACGTATCCGTACATCAAATTGACGGGCGAAAAATTCCCGCGTGTGTACGTGACGCGCCGGCTGAAAAAGGACGGCTCGACGTATTTCGGTCCGTACTTTCCGGCCAGCCTCGCGCACCGGCTGGTGCACCTGATTCATCGCTATTTCAAAGTGCCCTCCTGCCGCATCGACATGACGCGGACGCATACGCATCCGTGCCTGGAGTATCACATCCACCGGTGTTTGGGGCCGTGCGTGGAGGGTTTGACGACCGAAAAAGAATTCGGCGCGGCGGTTCAATCCGTCCGCTTGTTCCTGGAAGGCCGCCATAAGGAACTGGCTCGGGAGCTGGAAGCTCGCGTGGAGGAAGCGAGCGCGGCAATGCGTTACGAGGAAGCCGCAGCGCTGCACGAATTGCAGCTTACGGTGGAAGAGCTCGGCGAAAAGCAAAAAATGGCGGTGGTGGAAGGCGCGGACACCGACATTTTCGGCTATCACGCCGAGCCTCCTTTGGTCGCCGTCAACCTGTTCCACTTCCGCAATGCGCGCGTCGTCGACCGGCGCGAATTCTTCTGGGAAGACCGTCAGGAGTTCGATCCCGCCGAGTTCTTCTCTTCGCTGCTCAAGCAAATGTATCTGGATGAGCCGAACATCCCGGCGCAGATTCACGTTCCCGTGGATTTCGAGGATCGCGAGACGCTCGAAGCACTGCTCAGCGCGCGGCGCGGCAGGAAGGTGGAGATTCACACGCCACAGCGCGGGTCGAAGAAAGCCATGCTCGATCTGGTTGCATCCAACGCGCAACTCAGCTTCGAACAGCGTTTCCGTGTCCTGAAACCCTCGGCGAAGGCGATCGAAGCAGCGCTTGAGGATGCGCTAGGGCTCGAACAGCCGCCGAGGCGCATCGAGTGTTTCGACATTTCGCACATCCAGGGCACCGACACAGTCGCGAGCATGGTCGTTTGGGAAAACGGCCGGATGAAAAAGGCCGACTACCGGAAATTCATCATCAAGACGGTGGAAGGCAACGACGATTTCGCCTGCATGCGCGAGGTCATCACGCGGCGCTATCAGCGATTGAAGGAAGAGGGCCAGGACCGGCCCGGTCTGGTGCTCGTGGACGGCGGCTTAGGGCAGCTTCACGCCGCGGCCGGCGCTCTGGAGAGCCTGGGCATCACGGATCAACCGCTGGCATCCATCGCCAAGCGCGAGGAGTGGATTTACGTGTACGGCCAGGAGGACGAACCGATTGTGCTCGACCGGTTCTCTCCGGTGCTGCACCTGATTCAGATGGTGCGCGACGAAGCGCATCGCTTCGCGGTGACGTTCCACCGGACGCGGCGCAACGCGAACCGGCTGCGCAGTGAATTGGATCGCATACCGGGAGTCGGCGAGAAAACGGTGACGAAGCTATTGCGGCATTTTGGAAGCGTCGAACTGGTGCGGGACGCTTCCGAGGCGGATCTGGCAAAGGTTGCGGGCGCGTCGATTGCGCGAAAGATTAAGGCAGGAATCGCGGAGAGCCCTGTCCTGCCCGAGTAAGGGTGTCTTTTTGCATGCCGCCTCCCGTGGTCCGCGGCAGGGCTGATTAGAATAGTTCGCCGATTTCCTTCGCCGTGTTGCGCGCTTCCAGATGAATCAGCCCGGCGTTGCCGCCCTGAGGGCTCACCACCGCGAGAACCGCTTTCGAACCGGCCGAGTAAACGAACAACGCGCCCTCTTCCGCTTGTACGCTGACTTCACCCAGCGTTCCCGCGTTCATGCTCTCGCTGATGCGGCGTCCCAGGCTGGACGCAGCCGCAGCCATCGCGGCGACGCGATTCGGATCCGCGCCGTTAGTGAGGGCATGAGCGATCGGAAGCCCTTCGTTGGACGCCAGCAGCACGCCCTTCAATTCGGGAATTGCATTTCGCAGCCCTTCGAGCGCCACTTTCAAAGCTTCGCCTTTTGCCATGTTGTTTCCTTTCCAGCCCGCAACGGGCCGCCTCCCAAAACCCGCGCAGATCGCGCGGCCACTTTTGACGATGCCGTTTTCCGCAGCAGTACTGAAGCTATCGGCGGGTAGGGAATAAACTTTATGCCACCTTACCGCGCGCAAAGCGCTGAACGGCTTGAAAATGATTGCACTTAAATCGAGCTTGGGCGCCGCACTCCCGACTTCCGCGCGCCGCAAACCGTAAAGCCAAACGACCACAGATCTAGTGGCCCGTCCGCGCTTAGTCGATAGCAGATTGCCCGCTCGTTCACACTCGCGGTTCTGCATTCGGAACAGAACGGCCACGTGTCAGCGTGCGGACCCGCGCTAGCGATCTCTCAGGGACAGCCTACTAGGTAGGAATGCTTAATGCGTCCTCAGGGGAAATCCCGAAAAACCCCCTATAAGCGCTGTAGCGGGAAGAAAGCCGAAAGATCAGCCTTTTGCGGGGGAAAGAAAGGGACGATCAAGTAGCTGATGAGGTGCTTGTACTGCGGTAAGGAGTTGCCTCTGCTCAAGCGCCTGGCGAAAGGAGAGTTCTGCTCCGACGATCATCGCCAGCGCTACCAGCAGGAATACAGTGAACTCGCGCTCAACCGCCTGATGCAAGCCAAGCCCTCCGAGCAGCCGCATTCGCAGAAGGGTGGCGCGGAGCGCGCGAATTTGCCGCTTGCGCCCAAGACTGGAATTGCCTCCATGTTGGCGAAAGCGTCGAGACCGCTTTCGGAGACCACGTCAGCCGCTCCCGCCGTAGAGCAAGCAGTAGCCGCAACCAGAGTCGCCCCGCCTCCGCCCCCGCCACCACCGAAACTCACGCCGACGCCCAAGCTCAGCCCGGCGCCGATCGCTTCCGAGGAGATCAAATCGCCGGATGCACCCAAGTTAGCGTTGACGCCGCGGCAAGCGCGGCCGCCAGCCCCTTTGCCGCCTTATGATCCGAGCGCGGAAATCAAAGCGGCGGAGCCAACCGTTGCGATTGCAGAAGCGCCTCCGGCGGTCGAACCCGCGCCTCCGGCAGCATTGCAACCCGAGCCGGACATCGCAGCATTAGCGCGATCGGTGGCGGAACCGGCTGCTCCGGCGGGAGAGGAGCAGGCCACTCCCGAGCTCGTCTCCGCGAAGGAACCTGAAGTCCGTGCGCCGGCTCCGATGGCGGGCATCGTGGTCAACTATCCTCCGGCGGCGGAGCAGAATGTGACTGTGCGCGCGGTCTCGATGGAGGCATCGTTCGCCACAGCGCGTCCGCATGCGCCGGAAAGCCGCGTCGCGCCACGCGCGGTGGAGCTCGCGAATGCGGAACGCTTGTCATCGGCCGCGATCGTGAATGTGCCGAAAACGGTCTGGCGCGCCCCGTCGGTTCGTCTGGAGCCTAGGGAGTTCGCACGGCCCAAACCGGTGTTCGAATTCAAGTCCGCGATCGATGGACCTCGCATCGCGGACGCGACGCAATCCGCGGCAATATCGGTCACGCCGGCCGCATCGCAAGACGAAACGAGGCTGTGGGTACGCGGGGGGGAAGAATTCGAGGCTCTGCCGCTGCAGCTTGCGGGCGCCTTCGCTCTCGAACCCGCCGGCGTTGAAGCGCTGTGGAACGTTTCGAAAGCTGTGCCTGCGGCAGCGTTGCCGATAAGCCGGTTCGCTCCGGAAGATTCGCCCGAACCGCGCAATCTCGGTATGGATCCGGCAAGCCCCTCTGAGACGCCGGCCCTGCACGGTCAGGCCGGATTCACGGAGCAGATTCCTGTGCAGCAGGATCCGAAACCTG
>Ga0187771_10002607_pt1 | contig 12470 bp, 9 predicted proteins | sample 0116_SJ02_MP15_1_FD_133139 | JGI IMG/M metagenome (GOLD analysis project Ga0187771, IMG submission 133139) | Tropical peat soil microbial communities from peatlands in Department of Meta, Colombia - 0116_SJ02_MP15_10_MG | ecosystem: Environmental > Terrestrial > Soil > Wetlands > Peat | place... | reverse complement strand
GACGCGCCTGTGAGTTCCCTATGTCGTGAAGGATCCATGTGCTTAATATCGTAATACACGACGTCTCCGTGCGCCAAAACCCTTTCCAGACATTCCCATGTAGCATGTCCAGATGTTTCAATAGCAGTATGTAAGAACCTTTCCTTACATCTTTTAAAGAATGTTGTCACAAATTCAGATTGCATCAGTGGTTCGCCGCCCCCTACTGTAATACCTCCCCCCGAATTCTCATAGAAAGGAATGTCTTTTTCGACTTCACCTAGTAGCTCCCCCACCGTCATTCTTCTGCCAATTACCTTACGAGCATCATAGTGGCAAGCCGCGGCGCATTTCCCGCAATTTCTGCAAATCCTCCTATCTGTTTCAGGCTTACCGTCTTTGCATATAGAAATTGCCTTGGACGGACACACCTTCGCGCAGGGGCCATTGCATTTAGAAATCCCTACACACCTAGGCTCAATAAATCCTAGCTCGGGATGACTTCTTTGCCCCTCCACATTGGAACAAAAGAGGCATCTCAGCGGGCAGCCTTTCATAAACACAAGGGTCCTGATTCCAGGCCCGTCATGAATTGAATATCTTTGTATGTTAAAAACTAACCCAGTTACCGCATCTTTAGGCATTGGTAATTGATCCATTGATGGCCATGGGGAGAGGCGTGATTAGCCATTGGCGACATTTCATATTTTGTGTTCCGTCCGTGCAATGAGATCTTCTTGGAGGTCCTTGTCCAATGAAACGAAGAAAGCACTATATCCCGCAACTCTCACGAGTAGATCCCTATATTCTTCGGGGTTCCTTTGAGCCGCCCTTAATGTACCCGCGTTTGTCAGATTAAATTGTATATGGTATCCCCCTAGCCGAAAGTATGTCTTCACTAGGTCTGCCCATTTTCTCATCCCCGACAAATTCTCTACTGAGCTTGGATCAATCCTAACATTATACAATGTCCCTTTATCATGCTTAACATGATCGATTTTTGATACTGACATAAATGCGGCGGTTGGGCCCTTGACATCACTTCCTTGAGTCGGCGAACAGCCTTCCGCAAGTGGCATTCCGGCCTCTCTTCCATCCGGGGTTGCACCAACTACTCCACCAAAGGGAACATGAGCTGAAACTGGGAGAAGGGCCGAAGCGAAATGGGTTGCAAAGAGAGAGATATTTTGATGCATGTCATCAGCTTGAAACCTGGCAATTTCTTTAATTATGTTATCTACATAATTATCATCATTGCCATATTTGGGCGCCCCCAAACACATTTGCCGAATCTCCGGGCCGCTTGGAACAGTTGCCAAATCTGTAAAGTTAGTTAATAAGGCATGTTTTAATTGTGCCATATTTAATCTTTTCTCCTCGAATACCAATTTCTTGATAGCGGCGATGGAGTTTCCAACATTCGCAATCCCCACCCAGCTAGGCGCTCCGCCCGGGCTCGAAATTGCACCTCCTTCAAGATGGCCTCGACCCCTCTCCACACAATCCAGAATTAATGATGAGGCGTAGGGTAATGTCCAGTTCAGTTTACGCACGTAATGAATTGAATTTAATTCAATAGCTAAAAGCCTATTGCACTCATGCATTGCTTTGCATATAGCCCGCATCATTTCATCATATGAATTCCAGGCGGTCATAGACATTCCTGGGTTGACTTCAATCCCCGTCCCCGGGTCCTTTCCGCCGTATAATGCCATTTCCAGAATTTTGGCTCCGTTCATGAAGCCTGCGAAAGTCGCGGGCGTCGTACCTTTGCCCATAACCCCTAGCTCAACACATCCAACAACATCCCAATCATATGCATCTTCCTTAGTCAAATTGGGCGCGTAACTTACTAAAGTAAGGATGGCCGTCTCATCATTATAAAAAGCTGGCATTCCTCCTCTATGGACCTTGTTGACCTGTAAACATTTCATCATGAATTCCGGGGGGGTGTTCTTATGTATCCTGACCGAAACCGACGGCTTGGCCAGACGCAAATTCCCTGTTACATCCAGCATTATATAGGACAAATCATTTGTGGCATCCTGCGCATCTCTTTTCTGTCCACCGATAGTGATCTGACTCCACGTCTGATAGCCGCGGAAGTACTTCGTGCCAGACTCCGGCATTACCTTGCTGATCGAAGCGAGTTTCAGGTACCAGCATTCTAGTAGTTCTGTTACCTGTTCTTTTGTGATCAGGTTGTTCGCCATGTCCTTTTCATAATATGCATTCAAATATTGATCAATTCTACCCATGTTAATAGAATGGCCATTACTTTCCATCTGAATACTAAACATAATAAACGCCACTGCCTGAAGCGCTTCCCAGAAATTCCGGGCTGGATTCGCGGGAACCCATGCGCAAACGTCCGCTATTCTTCTTAGCTCCCTGATTCTCGTTTCGTCTTTTTCCATAGCGGCTTTTTCGCGTGCTAGCTCTGCATATCTCTCTGCAAATTTGATCACAGCTCTGTCGGAAGTCACAACGGCCTCTAAGAAATGTAATTGGCCGTATTCAGCAGGTTTCGCGAGATCTAAGCGATTAATGTGCCGCTGGGCGTCGTCGATTATCCCCTTTAAGCCATTCTTTAAGACTCGATCGTAGCCAGGGGTAAAGTGCCCATCCGCGGCGGTTTTCTTATCGCCGCAAGAGATGATTCCGACTGCTTCCGCTCTTTTACAATCATCGGGAATATATGAATTAATTACCCCATCAAACGTCTTACCCTTCCAATAGCCAATGACCTTCTTTATGGTTTCCTTTTCTTCAGCGGATACCAAATATGGGTCCGACTCTCTGGTTGGGAGTGTCTCTAGTTCTTCACTTATCCAGTTAGCGCCATATTCTAAAAAGATCGGCACGCCCAATACCTTGGATTCCATATTCCCCACGATTAATTCGCCATCCTGGATGTATATTGGTACTTGGGTTAAATATTGATCGAAAGCTAAGGCCTGTCTTAACGCTGGCGGCATACCTTCTGTTTCCATAAAAGATTCTGTATACACTTTCGCCCGCGTAGAACAAATGGTCGGCCGACCACGCATAAGTGCTTCCCGTAATTTCCTAGTCCTTTGGGTGCTCGGTTCATGCTTTAGTGACATTTGTTAGGCCCTCCCTTCTTTATTGCCCATTCGCTTTCCTTCTTAAAATGCTTAATAAACTGCTCTTCCCCCACTTATATCATAGCATTGCCCGGTGACGAAAGAGGCTTCATCAGAAACCAAAAATTTAACCACCGCGGCCACCTCTTCTGGCTTGCCCATGCGACCCAATGGAATTTTGGATATAAGAAAGGACCTTTGATCCGCCGTAAACTCTTTGGCCATGTCCGTTTCGATCAGGGCGGGCGAGACGCAATTCACATAAACATTGTGTGGTGCCATTTCCTTAGCGAGTGCCTTCGTCAATCCAATGATACCCGCTTTCGCTGCGGAATACGGCGCCTGATTGGCGTTCCCTTCCTTGCCAACGATTGAAGCGATGTTGACTATCTTCCCGCTTCTTTGCGCCATCATCGGGGAGAGAACCGCCTTGCAACAAAGGAATGTTCCCTTTAAATGTACGGCAATTATTTGGTCCCAGATTTCTTCCGGATATTCGCACCCCCGCAAGTACGGTCCCAATATCCCAGCGTTGTTTACTAAGATGTCGACTCTATTGAATTGCGTCATCACTTTCTTAACCATACTCTCCACATCTCGCCATTTACTCACATCTGTTTGAATGGCAAGGGCCTCTCTTTTTGTCTGGCGAATCATGGTTGCCTTCTCTTTAGCGTTTTTTTCCTCTATATCGGCAATGACTAGGCTCGCTCCATCCTTGGCGAGCCGTTGGGCGATGGCCCAACCGATACCCCTCCCCGCACCCGTGACAATGGCAACTTTTCCCGATAGGTCCATCTTCTATACCCCCCCTGTCGATAGTGTTGGAAACGGATACAACATTTCAGATCTAGAACTGTCCTTTTCTGGATCCTCTGGACACGATTCTTGAAAAAATCAATTCAAGATCGCAATGTTTCTGATTCCCGGCCCGTAACGAATTCCTTCGATACAAAAAAAACCTTCGCTTACAGCCTATGTTCCGTTCGCGCGATGATATCCTCCTGAAGGGCTTTGTCTAGGCAAACAAAGAAGGCGCTATATCCTGCCACTCTTACGAGAAGGTCTCGATATTCTTCAGGGCTCCTCTGCGCGGCTCTGAGAGTGTCCGCCGTCGTCACATTGAACTGTATGTGAAATCCTCCCAAACGAAAATACGTTCTCACCGTGTCCGCCCATTTTCTCATCCCCGACAAATTCTCTACTGAGTTTGGATCTATCTTAACGTTATACAATGTGCCACCCTCATGCTTAACGTGATCAATTTTTGTCACTGACTTAAATGCTGCGGTTACCCCTTTTCCGTCACTCCCTTGAGTTGGTGAACACCCTTCCGCCAGCGGTTTCCCTGCCTTTCTTCCATCTGGCGTTGCGTCAACTACCTCGCCAAAGGGGATGTGCGCGGAAACGGGCAACAAAGCTGAACCATTATGCGTTCCAAAGATGGATATATTCTGATGGATGTCATCGGCTTGCCAGTTGGTAATGTCCTTTATAATCTTGTCCACATAGTCGTCATCATTCCCATACTTTGGTGCCGCCAGAGACATCTGCCGAATGTCCGGACCCGTTGGATTCGTCGTGACGTCCTCAAAATTTGTCTCCAATGCATGCTTCAATTGAGCCATAGTGATTACTTTTTCTTCAAATACCAGTTTCTTGATCGCGGCAAGCGAATTCCCTAGGTTCGCTATGCCTACGGCACCCGTATCCCCCCCTTGATTAGAGATTGCCCCTCCTTCAATATGGCCTAAGCCCCTCTTCACGCAATCTCTTATCAAGGATGAGAGGTACGGTAAAGTCCACCTCAATCTGCGGACATAAAGCATTACATTCAGCTCCTCAGTAAAGAGTTTATTGTACAGATGCATTTGCTCATGTAGGCCATCTATCATCTCTTCATATGAATTCCAGGTGGTCATGCCTCCTTGGGGGGGCCCAAGCGCAATCTTTGTCCGTGGGTCTCTTCCTCCGAAAAGCGCCATCTGCAAAATTTTTGGTTCGTTAACGAAAGCAAAAAAGGACGCGGTTGTTGGACCTTTGCCCATAACGCCCAGCTCTACACAACCAACGACATCCCAATCATACACATCCTCTTTGGTCAAGTTATGCCCATAACCTAACAAGGTACGGATCGCCGTTTCATCGTTATAAAGTGCTGGCATTCCTCCCTTATGGACCTTGTTAATTTCCAGACATTTCATCAGAAATTCGTTTGGGGAATTCCTGTGAATCCTAGCCGATACAGTAGGCTTCGAAAGCCTTACGTTGCCGGTCACATCAAGCATCATATACGACAAATCGTTTGTGGCATCTTCTCCATTCCTCTTCTGCCCCCCTAAGGTTATTTGGGAAAAGGTGGGGTATCCACGGAAGAACTTCGCGTTTGCCTCTTGGATGACCTTGCTTATTTCAGCGAGTTTAAGGTAACAACATTCCAACAGCTCTAAGGCCCGCTCCTTTGTAAGCGTCCGATTTTCAATGTCCTTTTTATAGTATGGGTACAGATATTGGTCAATTCTTCCTACGTTCATAGAATGTCCATTGCTTTCCATTTGAACCGTCATCATAATGAGTGCCATCACTTGGAGGGCTTCCCAGAAAGTTCGGGCCGGATTGGCAGGGACCCAATCAAAAACTTCGGATATTTTTTGAAGCTCCTCTCTTCGAACGGCATCTGTTTCCTTGGCTGCTTTGAGTCTTGCCAGGTCTGCATACCTTTTGGCAAACTTGATGACCGCTTTATCCGCCATGACGACGGCCTGCAGAAAATGCAACTTTTCATAGTCCTGGGGTTTGGAGAGATCCAGGCTATTTAAATGTATCTCTGCATCTCGTAATATCCCCTTAAGCCCTTTGCTGAGCACTAAGTCATAGCCAGGGGTTAGATGCCCATCTGCGCCAGTTTTCAAATGATCGGAAACGATAGCAACAATAGAATTTGCCTTCTTGCACTCATCGGAAAGATAATATTGAATAACATCCTCATATGCTTTGCCCGACCAGTAATTAAGAGGTTCTTCTAATTTTTTCTTGTCCTCATCGCTTAGAAAATAAGGATCTGATTCCCTTGTAGAAATCGTGTCGAGCTCCCGCTTTAACCAACTGGCTCCGTATTCAACAAAAATCGAGGCCGCCAGAGGACGAGAAGCCGTATTCCCTATTATAAGTTCACCTTCTTGTATATTTATGGTCATCATAGTTAAAAATTTATCGAAAGCCATGGCTTGTCTAATTGCTGGGGGCATTCCCTCAGTTTGCTTATAAGATTCGGTATATAGTACAGCTCGCTCGGAGCAAATACTTGGTTTCCCATTAACAACTCTTTCCCTTAATATATTGGTTCTCTGCGTACTTGGTTTATATTCTTTTGTGATCATTTTGCAACCTCCTCTTTAGGCCGTTGATTTTGCATCAGAAGCGATTTCCCAACGAAGGTTCTAATCCTTTCAATGAACTTCCAAATTTCCCGGGCCAAACTTGGATAGAATTAAATAAGCGGATAATCTAATATGTCCCTTCCTCCTATCTTACCGCTATTATACAAAAGATTCCTCCTGATTTTCATATTATTTTTCTAATGATCTCCCGAAATGGAAGGACTAGGTTGTCGTTTTTAGCCCCAGGGTTTTTGATATACAGACTGGTGCTTGCTTGTCTCTTCACACGGCCAAATAGGCATGCATTGTTTCTTCATTTCCTCTAAGGTCAGCTACACTCCCCTCGTAACAGATTTTACCCTTCTCCAAAATGTAGGCCCTCTCGCTTAAGTTCATGGCAAATTTCACATTCATCTCGGCAAGCAGGATAGTGAGCCCCCTCTTTTTTAATTCGGTGACTCGTTCCCCCAGGTGTTGAACAATCAAAGGAGCTAACCCTTCTGACGGCTCGTCTAACAGAAGAAGCTCTGGATCCCCCATCAGCGTCCGAGCGATAGTCAACATCTGCTGCTCCCCACCGCTGAGATGCGCCCCTTTGGATACAGCCAGTTCCTTGAGTTTGGGGAAGAGGTCATAAACCTTGTCGATGGTCCAGCATTCTCCAGGGTTAAGACTCTTTTTCACGGTAATCTCTAAGTTCTCCCGTACGGTGAGCCCTGGAAAGATGCGGCGGTCCGGAGGAACATACCCCAAGCCTAGCCGGGCAATGCGATAGGTGGGCTCACGGGTGATCTCTTGCTCTTTAAAAATAATGTTCCCCTTATGAGCAGGTGTTAAGCCCATGATCGAACGAAAGGTTGAGCTCTTTCCGGCACCATTGCGGCCAAGAAGACAAACAATTTCCATCTCTCGGATCTGGAAGGACACACCAAACAGGACCTGGCTGGCACCATAGAAAGTATGAACACAATCCACTTTTAGCATCATTGGGATTCTCCCAGGTAGATCTGTTTTACTTCCAGATTCTTGCGGATCTCCTCGGGCTCACTGGCTAGGGCGATCGCAATATCCAAACGCTTCTGGTCTCCGTGGGCTAAGGACTTGCTCAGGAGGTGAGCCCGATCCGCCAAGCCTACCTCCTCCAGAATCTTCATAGTCCCCTCCCGCAGCAGCCGACGGGCATCGGAGAAGAAATCCAGGGCTTTCTCTTTATGCACCATAAGCGCAATTTGGACGTTATCAAAAGCCGTGAACCGGGGGAAAATATTAGATACTTGAAAAGCCCGACCAATCCCCTTATGACAGATCTGCGGAGGAGAAAGCTGGCTGATGTCTTCCTCCCGGAAAAAGACTTTCCCAGAATCCTTGAGCAGGGAACCAGTTACTAGATTGAAAAAAGTTGTCTTGCCGGCTCCGTTGGGACCGATTATGGAACTCATCTCCCCAGCATGAATTTCCAGATTTACGCCATCGACGGCCCGCAGACCCCCAAAAGATTTCTTCAACCCCTCAACCCTGAGAATCCTCATCCTCTGTCCTCTATGTTCTGAGCTCTGGAGGCTTCATCCTCTCCGTGACCGTGCCCACGACTCCTTTTTGCAGAAAGAGCACGATGAAGAGCAAGATAAAACTCAGAAAAATCATCCAGTAAAGCGTATAAGTAGAAATCCAATAACGGATCAAAGTAACCATTATAGCCCCTAGAGCAGGCCCACCGAAGGTCAACATGCCCCCCAAGAGAGACATAATCAAAACCTCTGTTGACAAAGACCAATGAAGGTAACTGGGGAAGACTTGGCGGTCCAGCATGGCAAATAACACCCCCGCCAGTCCCGCAAAGGCACCCGTGATCGTAAACACGATCAGCCGATGTCGGTTCACCTCCACCCCGATAAAAGAGGAACGGAGAGAATTCTCCCGAATGGTCCACAGGGTATACCCGAAAGGGGAATGAATCAAACGCCACAGGATGGCCACTCCCGCAGTGACGATGGCCGCGATGAAATAATAGAGGGCTTTGTCGGAAGCCAGGATCTCTGGCGTAGGCAGCCCGACAATGCCATTATCTCCCCCGGTGAACCCGTACCACTGAAAAATGACGGTATAGAAGATCTGGCTGAACGCTAAGGTGAGCATGGCAAAGAGAATGCCGTGAAGGCGGATGCAGAAATAGCCCACAATGAGCGCGGCCAGAGCCCCGGTCACCGGGGCGAGAAAGATATTCAGCGCCAATGACCAGCCGGTTTTGGTGGACAGGAGAGCATAGGTATAAGCCCCCATCCCAAAGAAAGCCGCATGCCCGAAGGAAGTCATCCCCGTGTATCCCAAGATCAGATTAAAGCTTATGGCAAAGAGAGCCATGATCAGCATCGTGGACGTCAAATGAAGGTAGAATTTTGAGAGCAGCAAGGGCAGCACCGCTAGCACCACGATCCCCACAAAAACCCAGACCCAATGGGAGCGTGATTTCATCATCTCCGGCTCCATTTGTAAAACATTCTATCCTCTAATTTGTCCAGAAAATTATTTCGTCAAAGGACCCAGGGGATTCCCAAGAAGCCCCCATGGTCGCAAAATCAAAACAATCGCCATGACCACAAAAATGGAAACCATCGCGATGCGAGGGAGAATAAGAATACCGAAAGCATGGGCCACACCAACAATAAGGGCACCGATCAAAGCCCCCCAGAAGCTCCCCATGCCACCAATGACCACGACAACAAACGATTCCACAATAATGGAAATGTCCATGATTGGTGTGATTGATCCCATGGGAGCAGTCAAAGCTCCTGCGAGCCCGGCAAAGTAGCAACCAATCATAAAGATTGACGTGTAAAGGAAAGGAACGTTGACCCCGAGGGCGCTGGCCATTTCCCGGTCATAGGCTATGGCTCGGGCGGTCTTGCCAAATTTGGTCCGGTAAAGAATGAGCCAAAGTGTAAGGGCTACCACCGGCCCAAGGGCTAAGATAAAAAGATTATATGCGGGGAAAATGATCTTCCCCAAAAAAACTGCCCCATCCAGTCCCTTAGGGCGGGTTACGGCTAAATACTGCGGACCCCACACTAAGCGCACAAAATCCGAGAAAAAAAGGACCAAGGCGTATGTAAGGAGAAGTTGCATGATTCCTTCTGCCCCATAAACTCTCCGCAGAAGGAAAAGCTCAATTAGCCCCCCAGCCATGGCCATTGCGATAGGTGCTAAAATCAGGGCGACCCAGAAACTTGACGAATCATGAACTAAATGCATAGAAAGGGAATAAAACAGATATGCTCCTACCATATAGAGTGACCCATGGGCGAAATTCACCACCCCTAGAACTCCAAGTATTAAGCTTAGACCTGAAGCAATCAAGAACAGGAGCATGCTTCTAGTTACTCCATTCATTAATTGAGTGATTAAAATAGTAGAGGGCGGAAGCCAGGAAAAGGAGAGAAATTGCCAAAAATCCATTGAAATTATCCCCCTCGGGGGCTTGATTCGATCAAACCCCCACAAACCTTAAATGTGACCTTAATTACTGAAATTACTGATTACTTCTTTTCTCGCAGTGCTTTCACTTCCTCCACAGGCCTAATGATTTGCGATCCGGGAATGTATTCCAGCTTCTCTAATACCAGGAAGCGGGAGAACTCAGGGGATTGTTTCGTCAACCCTACGTACATTCCCATTTCTCCTTGGTGATCAAATTTGCGGATGGTCAAGGCTCCCGCAGGGGTTTCTACTGTAATTCCCTCCAAGGCATCGATGACCCACTCTTGGTCGGCGGTTTTGGCCCTTTTGATTCCTTCTACCAGTGTCTTAATTGCAGCGTACCCTAGGTATGAATAATCACCGGGGATAGACCCGTATTTCTCCTTGTAAGTCCGAACAAAAACTTTATTTTCGGGGTTATCCACGAAATTAAAAAAATAGTTTGTTCCTACGTACACTCCCTCGGGCATCGCCATGCCCATGGGGGCCATGATAGATAAACCCCCGTGAAGGCATGCAACTTTCATTTTCTGGTAGACACCATAAGGCTTGGCTTGTTTGATGAGAGTCATAGCGTCCGAACTGGTAAGACCGATATATAAAACCTCTGGGTTTGTCTGCATAAATGCAGTGATGTAAGCGGTGTAATCAATCTCCCCCAGTTTCGGCCATTGATCGCCCTCAAATTGAACTTCCGGCTTCAATCGCTTCAAGTGCTTCTTGAAGGCATCCACGACCGCGTGGCCGTATTCGTAATCAGCGCTGAAAGTGCAAAACTTGGTATATTTCTGCTTCGCCCAAAAATGGGCCATTGCATTCCCGTCCATGTCTGTATCCGAGAGAGAGCGGAAAAGGTAACGATGCCCCAGTGGTCCGGTGGCCTTGTCAGTGCGGCCATCCCAAGCCAACCAGATTTTCTTGTTTTTTTTGCACCATTCAGAATTTGCCAGAAGGACAGCGCTCGAAAATCCACCGATACAAAAATCCACCTTTTTTTCCAGATAGAGGTCCATAAGATGCTTGACGCCCATGTCCGGCTTCAATTCATCATCCCGGATGATCAGGTCAATTTTTCTTCCCAGCACCCCACCTTTGGCGTTGACCTCTTCCAAGTAAAGGCGGCAGCCTTTCAGCTTGTCATCGCAAAGCACAGCACCCATCCCCGAGTAAGAGTCGATCACGCCGATGCTGATCGGCCCCTTCTTCGGTTGAGCTTGAACGCGGACAAAGAACCCTAGGAGGAATAAAGTGAGGACCACTAAACAGATAATGACTTTTGAACAGGACAAATTCTTCATAATTTCTCCTCTTTTTTCTAGATTATTTTTTCTTCTTAGGAAAACCACCATTTATTTTGAAGAGTTCATCTTGAAAGTAAAATTCATCCCCATAAACTTTCAGGCTTCAATTTTTTGATTCCTTTCCCGAAACCACCTCCTCTCAAAGGATCTCTTCGGAAAAGGCCCAAGATCTACTGGGCGAATTCCGTCTGTCTCCTATGGCTCTCGTAAGAGGTTGAATCTCCTTTGGAAAACCTCCAGTTATGGCTGAAGGATTCGAGTTCTTTTGATTCGAGAAATTCTTTTAGGACGCTGCGGAGATGCTCGGATATTCTTCTCTCCGCGAGAATGGAGTCTCTTTTTTCCAGGGCTTCTATGATGATCACGTGCTCTCGATGGGATTTGGCCACCCTGCCCGTGATGTGCTTCCCAATATTCCGGTAGCGGTCCAAATGGTCCAGGAGAGTTGAATAGGTCAGGATGATCCGCTCATTTCGACAGTGGCAGATGATGAAATCGTGGAATTGGAGGTTAAGACTATAACAGCGCTCGATATCCTCTTGGCCTAGGCACTTTTCGGCTTTGGTGAGAATTTCCTTTGCACCATTAATTTCTTGCTCGGAGAAATGTTCACAAGCGTTTTTTACACAATACGCCTCCAGGGCTTCCCGGAGTTGGAAAACCTCCCGGATTTCCTTTTCGGTGATCTTGGCAACAAAGCATCCTCTAAAAGGAAGAGTGTAAACTAAACCTTCTCGTTCCAATCGGTGGAGAGCTTCACGAATGGGGGACTTGCTGACTCCTAATTCTCCGGCCAGTCGCTGTTCAACTAATTGTTCGTCGGGAGGAAGCGATAGATCGATGATGCTTTTCTTGATGGCTTCATAGACTTTATGCTTGAGAAGCTGGATACCGGAGAGTTTTCCAAAGCGGAAGAATTCTTGCATCGGCCGATATAAGATATCATATTTTATATTTCATATGACATCAATTTCATACTAAGAGATGAAGACGAAGTCAAGAAAAAAATGAATGTCAAGTCATATTTTTATAATTTATTGATATTATTTTTTAATTATTTAATTTACCGAGCACCAATTACAGACCGAATTAAGCATGATAAAAAGTTGCATCGGTGTTTCTTATGGGTAAAGATTAATCAAGATCTGACCCCCGATGTCAATAGTGGACACGAAACATCTCTCACGCGGCAGCTTGGCTGACATAATACTGCTTCACATAAGCAGCTG
>Ga0187771_10002606_pt1 | contig 12472 bp, 13 predicted proteins | sample 0116_SJ02_MP15_1_FD_133139 | JGI IMG/M metagenome (GOLD analysis project Ga0187771, IMG submission 133139) | Tropical peat soil microbial communities from peatlands in Department of Meta, Colombia - 0116_SJ02_MP15_10_MG | ecosystem: Environmental > Terrestrial > Soil > Wetlands > Peat | place... | reverse complement strand
TCGAGGACGACCATGAACTGGGCCAGGCCGACGATGACGAGGACGAACCACGGGTTGACGCGCCTTGTGATCAAGGTGGGCTCTCCCTTGCGAGGCGATCCGGTTGGGCTATAATCGGAACCTGAATTCCGGTACCCTGACAAGATACGGAACGATGGTTCCGTTTGTCAAGTCCCCGGCGCCTGCAATGCCCGACTCCTCGCCCCCTGCCTTCTCGGCGCCGTCGCCCCCGCGAGCCCCTCCGGACGCGGCGCCGGACACCGATGCACGGGGTCCGCAGGCCGGCGATCCCCATTCCCTCGGTCCCCCCACCGGCGAGCCCGGCGCCCCCCATCCTCACGCCCTGCGCGCCGATGCCCGGCGGAACCGCGCCGCGATCCTCGAGGCTGCCGAGGCCGTGTTCAGCTCCGCCGGCCCCGGCGCCCCGATCGATGAGGTGGCTCGCCGAGCCGGGGTCGGCGTCGGCACCCTCTACCGGCACTTCCCCACCAAGGAGGACCTGCTGGGGGCCCTAGTCGCCGCCCATGCCGAGCCGCTCGTCGAGGCGGCCCAGGATGCGCTTCGCGCCAGGGATCCGGGCCCTGCGCTGTTCGGCCTGATCCGCCACCTGGCGATCCAGTTCGTCCGCTTTCGAGCGCTCGCCGATGCCATCGCCGCCGCCGGGATCGACCTTCAGTCCAGCAAGGCCGCCCACTCCGATCAGTTGATGGCGGTGTTCGCGGAGGTGCTGGCCCGGGCCCAGCGTGCCGGAGCGGTGAGGGGCGATGTCACCGCCTCGGACGTGACGACCGTGATGGGTGCCCTGTGCCATGCACAGGCGGTCTCTCGTGACCCCTCCAGCCTGTCGCGCTACGTCGATCTTCTCTGCGACGGGCTGCGCGCGTCCCCTGCCCGCCGGCGCACCACGGCCGCCTCGGGCACGCCGCCCCCGAGCTGAGCCCAGGGCCGCCTCGGGTTCGCCGCCCCCGGGCTGAGCCCAGGGCCGGCCGGACCGCGAATGCTCAGACCGGCGAGATGACCAGCCCCGTGGGCACCTTGGGATAGAAGTAGGTCGACTTCTGGGGCATGGTCTCGCCGCCGGCGGCGACCGCGATCACCTCGGCCGGGGTGCAGGGGGAGAGCAGGAAGGCGAGCTCCGACCTGCCCTCCCGGACCGCCGCCACCGCCTCGGCCGGGTCACGCGTGTAGCTGAGCGCTCCCTCGCGAAGCTCCGCCTCGCCGATGCCGCAGGGAGCCAGCACCTGGTCCTGGAGGACGGCGACGTCCAGGGCGGCCCGCGCCGAGGCGGCCTCGCCCCGGGCGCGGTGGAGCACGGCAAAAGCCGTGCGACCCACCACGACGTAGGCGTGCGACTGGGCGCGCCGGCGCTCCAACCCGCTCAGTCCGTCGGTGAGGGGGTCGACCACTGGCTCCAGCTGCCAGCCGGCGCCGAGCCGGGCGAGGAGATCGCTGATCTCGTCCGCCGGGCGTGGGCGGTCGCCCCCGGTGCTCGGCGTGCCGGGTGCGCCTCCGAGCTGCGGGGGCGTCCCCTGCTGGCGCCACCTCAGCGTCCGGTGGAAGGGAAACACCACCAGGGCGGGATCGTCGGCAGCGGAGGCATAGACGAGGACGAATTGACTCTCCGCATCGCCACCGTCCCCGCTCTGGCGGCGCTCAGCCGCGTAGGCGGCCGCGGTCTCGAAGCGATGGTGGCCGTCGGCGATATGGAGCGTGGCCGGGGCCAGCAGGCGGTCCAAGGCGTCCAGCGTGGCGCCGTCCTGCACCTGCCAGAGGAGGAGCTTCTCCGGCCCCAGCTCCCCCGGGAGCCGGCCGCCGATCAGCGCCTGCCCCTGGGCCAGCTCCTCCAACCTGGGGAGCAGGCCCGGAGCGGTGTCCCAGACCACCCACACCGGGGAGCTCTGGGTGCGGGTGGCTCGCATCAGGGCCAGCCGGTCCTCCTTCGGGGCCCGTAGCGTGCGCTCGTGGGGCCGCACCTCGGAGCGCTCCCAGGGCACCGCTGGGACCCGTCCGATGAGCCCCAGCCGGCGGTGGGCGGAGCCGTCCGGGGTCAGGAACTCGTGCGACACCAGGTAGAGGCCGGGCCTCGGGTCGCGGACCAGGATGCCCAGGTCGAGCCAGCTCCGCAGGTGCTCGGCGGCGCGGGTGTAGACGTCGCTCCCTCCGGCGGCGTCGCCCGGGAGGGGCTTGCCGAAGTCGATCCGCACCACGTTGCGGAGGTCCCGGCCATAGAGCTCGTCGCGCTGGGCCGGGCCGATGACGTCGTAGGGGGGCGCCAGCACCCCGCCGAGCCGGACGTGCTCGGGGTTGTAGCGGATGCCGCGAAGCGGAAGCAGCGTGGCCATGTCCGGTCAGCGCAGCGCGCGGCTCAGCTCTGGCCGGCAGCGCTCGCCGGCCCGGGAGGGCGGCTTGGAGGCGCTCGACACCCTAGAGGGTGACGACGCGGAGGGACTCCAGGCCGGCCTCCGCCTGCATCTCCCGCTGCAGCTCCGGGCTCACCGGGTCGTCGACCTGGATCAGCATCACCGCCTGGCCTCGGGGCTTGTCGCGGCCCAGCTCGATGCCCGCGATGTTGATGTCGTTCCTGGCCAGCAGCCCCGAGACCTTGGCGACCACCCCCGGCCGGTCGTTGTGCTGGACCACCAGGAAGAGCCCGTTGGGGTCCATGTCGACCCGGAAGTCGTTGATCCGGGTGATCCGGGGCAGCCCCTCGAACTGGGTGCCCACCAGGGTGAGCTTCTCCTCGCCGGTCACCTCCACCAGCATGGCATCGGTGTGGTCGAAATCCCGGGTGGTGGTCCGCTCCTCGACCGCCACGCCGTGATCCTTGGCGATCAGCTTGGCGTTGACCGCATTGACCCGGGTGTCGGTGAAGGGGGAGAGCAGGCCTCGCAGCACCTGGGCGGTGACGAAGCCGGGATCCACCTGGCTCAGCTCGCCGGCGTAGCTGCACACCACCCGGCGCAGCTTCCCTCCACCGAGCTGGGCGGCCAGGGAGCCCATCTTCTCGGCCAGGAGCAGCCAGGGCCCCAACCGGGCCGCCTCGTCGGCGGGCAGGGAGGGCAGGTTCACCGCGTAGCGCGGGCTGCCGCCGGCCAGGAAGTGGACGATCTGGTCAGCGACGTCGGTGGCGACGTTGACCTGGGCCTCGGTGGTGCTGGCCCCGAGGTGGGGGGTCAGCACCGCGCCGGGGGCGCCGAGCAGCGGGTTGGCCGGATCCGGTGGCTCCTTGGTGTAGACGTCGATGGCCGCGCCCGCCAGGTGGCCGTCATGGAGCGACTGGGCCAGGGCGGCCTCGTCGATGATGCCGCCGCGGGCCACGTTGATGACGCGGGCGCCCTTTTTCATCCGCGCCAGCTCGGCGGCGCCGATGATGCCCCGGGTCTTCTCGTTGACCGGGACGTGGACGCTGAGCACGTCAGATTGAAACAGAAGTGCCTCGAAGTCGACGAGCTCCGCCCCGGCCTGCTCGGCCCGCTCCCGGGTGACCAGCGGGTCGGTGGCGATCACCCGCATCTGCAGCCCCATCGACGCGATCCGGGCGACCTCGAAGCCGATCTTGCCCAGCCCGAGCAGACCCAGGGTCTTCTCGCGCAGCTCGGTGCCCACGAAGGCCTTGCGGTCCCACTCCCCTCGGTGCACCGAGGCATCGGCGCGGGAGACGTTGCGGGCCAGGCAGAGCATCAGGGCCACGGTGTGCTCGGCGGCGGCGATGGTGTTGCCGGTGGGGGCGTTGAGGACCAGGACGCCGTGCCGGGTGGCCGCTTCCAGGTCGATGTTGTCCACCCCCACGCCCGCGCGGCCGACCACGCGCAGCCGCTTGGCGGCGGCCAGGACCTCGGCGGTCACCTTGGTCTCGCTGCGCACCACCAGGGCGTCGGCGTCGGCGATCCGCCGCTTCAGCTCATCGGGGGTGAGGCCGGTGGCCACCTCCACCTCACCGGCCTCGCGCAGCCGGGCCACGCCATCGGCGGCGATCGGGTCGGAGACCAGGATCCTGGCGGGGGCGGTGTGAGTTGCGGTGGGGACCGTATCGGCGGCGACCGAGCTCATCGCACGCCCGCCGGCTCGGTGGCCACCCCGCCGCGGGCGGCCGCCTGGGCCGCCGGCACCATCAGGCCCACCCGGCTGAGCAGACCCTTCTCGTTCATCGCCAGCTCGAGGGCCGCGAGGATCGAGTAGACGTCGCCCTCCTGGATGAACCCCAGGTGGCCGATCCGGAAGATCTTCCCCTTGAGGTCGCCCTGACCGCCCGCCACCACCAGCCCGTACCGGGTTCGCAGCAGCCCGGTCAGCTGGGACAGCTCCTCGGCGGTGGGGGCGGGATTGCGAACCGCGGTCACGGTGTTGCTGCGATACGGTTCGGCCGCGAAGAGGCGGAGGCCAGCCGCCTCGAGGCCGGCGCGGATCATCGCCCCGACCCGGGCGTGGCGAGCCCAGACGTTCTCGACGCCCTCCTCGCGGATCATCCGCAGCCCCTCCTGGATCGCGTACATGACGCTCACCGGGGGCGTGGTGTAGGTCTGGTTCCTCTCCTGGAACTTCCTCTCGCGCGGGTAGTCGAAGTAGACCCGCGGCAGCCTGGCCCGCTCGGCGGCCGCGAAGGCTGCCGGCGAGACCGCGGCCATGGCCAGGCCCGGAGGAGACATCCAGCCCTTCTGGGAGCCGCTGATGACGACGTCCAGCTCGAGCGCGTCGGTTTCCAGAGGCAGGCAGCTGGCGCCGCTCACCGAGTCGACCGCGATCAGCTTGCCGCGGCTCTTCACCACCGAAGCGATCGCCGGCATGTCGTTGGTCACGCCGGTGGAGGTCTCGTTGTGGGTGACGAAGACCTTCTCGATCTCCGGGTGGGTGGCCAGGATGCGCTCGACATCCTCGGGGTCGATGGCCTCGCCCGCGGGCATCTTGAGCGACACGACGTCCACGCCGTAGATCCCGGCGATCTCGATCCAGCGGTCGCCGAACGACCCGATGCTGCAGAAGAGGGCCTTCTCCCCGGGGCTCAGCAGGTTGACGACCGCCGACTCCATGGCGCCGGTGCCGCTCGCGGGGAAGAGCAGCACGTCGTTCTCGGTGCGGAGCACCTCCTGGATTCCTGAGCAGACATCCGACATCAGCTCCGCGAACTCAGGGCCGCGATGATTGATCATCGGGCGCGACTGCGAGCGCACGACGCGCTGAGGCAGGGGGGTGGGACCGGGTACGCGAAGCTGCTGCTCGAGAGCCATGACACTCCTCTCGGGAGAGGTGGGTGGGTTGGGCGGCAGTTTAGCAACCGGCCCAACGCCCCCCGTCAGCGCCGGATGCCATCGTTCGATCCGGGTCGCAGGATGATGCGGCGAGGCATCTCCGCGGCCACCGGCGGCGCCCGAGGGCGCGCCGGGGTGCCGCATCCCGGCGGTGCGGACGTCAGCGGTGGATCCGCTCCCGCCTTCTCTGGACGGCCTGGCCTCGGAGCTCCAGGGCGGGCTCGGCAGGCTCCTCCCACCGCGGCCACTCCGAGACCCGCAGTGGCGGCAGCCCCAGGCCCTCGGGGTTCACCAGCGGCTCGCGGTCCGCGGCGTGGCGGGCGACCGCCCGCTCCCGGAGCAGGCGCCTCCGCCGGCGCAGGGCCCGGCGGTGAAGGTCAGTGTCGCGGAGCAGCCCGGACAGCCGCCCGGCCGCTCCGGTGACGAGGGGCATGAGGCGGCGGCGGAAGGCCACCGCCAGGGTCACCCCGGCGATCACCATCAGCCAGAGCAGGGCCATGACCGCCGCCGGCGGTCCGGTGCTCCCCGCTGCGCTGCTCGAGGCATGGGCGCCCGGCAGGGTCAGAGCCGGGGTCTTGGCCTGCGGCGCCGGTCGAGCGGTGGATCCGGGCCGCGCGGCGCCCGACGGCCCGGTCGCCAGACCCTCGCCGGGTCGTGCGGCGGCGGATGCCCGGAGCGCCTGCTTGCGCTGGAGGATCCCGGGGAGGAACGCCTCGATCCCGTTGCGCAGGGCGCCCGCCAGTCCCTGGCGGAAGCTGGGCTGGACGAGGAGGGAGGCGTCGTGCGGGTTGGTGTCGAAGAGCGGCTCGATCGTGGCGACCGGCATCGGGGGGGTGAGCCACCAGGTGGGGCGTGACACCAGCCCACCGTCACGGCAGCCGTACAAGCCGATGTATGCGCCCGCCGCCTGGTCGATGGCGGTGGCGAAGGGGATGTCCCGCGGGTACGGGTAGAGGACCACCGACCCCTCCGCGTCAGGCGTGTACCAGGCGTTGATGTAGATGGCGAGGAAGACGTTCGCGTGGGCGTCGATGCAGGTGGCGGCACGCTGGGCGATGCTCACCGTCTCGTCGGTGGTCCGGGTCAGCACCACCGTGGCGCCGTCGCCGCGCAGCAGCGCCGCCAGCCGGTCGGAGATATCGAGGGTGAGGTCCTTCTCGACCAGCCCGTCCAGCCCGATGGAGCCCGGATCGCTGCCGCCGTGGCCGACGTCGAGGCAGACCACCGACGGCGGAGGGATGCCGGCGGCGGCGGCCGCGGGCGCACCGACAAGCAGGGCTGCCGTCACCAGGACGGCGGCCGCGGCAGGGGCGAGGACGTGGAGAAGACGAGCCCGCGGCATGGCGGTGTGGTACGGGCCGGAGTATAAGGCAGGGTCCCGATCGGCGCGCCACCTTCGTCGAGGCACGGCACCGCCACCGGTTCAGCCGCGCGCCGCTCGGCGGCGCACGGCTCCCTCAGCTGGCGTAGACCAGGTAGTCGGCCTGGAACCTGCACTCGCTCCCGTCTTGATCGAAGATCGTGAAGGTGGCCGTGTATCTGGCGTCTGCCGTGGCCGCGGGCCAGGCATGGGTCCCGGTCACCAGCCAGAGGGGACCGGCGCCGCCGGCCGCGGTCACGCTGCCGGGCGAGGCCGGCGAGCCGTCGCCCCAATCGATGAGCGCCGAGTAGTCTGCGGTGGACCCGCCGTCCGGATCCTCGAAGACCTGGGTGACGGTGAACGGCAGCCCCGACTGCGGTTCCGGGGGGCTCTGCACATCGGGTTGCGGGGTGACCTGGGGGATCAGGCCACTGCCGGCCTGGGGATCCACGGTGGCACCGAAGAGTGCCTGCGTCCACATCCCGCTTCCGTCCGTCAAAAGGACCCATATCTGGTACTCGCCCGCCATCCGGTAGTCATGCGAGCCCGACAGGTGCAGCACCCCCTGCTGCGAGCTGATCGTCAGCTGGGAGGTTGTGCCATCTCCCCAGTTGGCGGTCCCCGAGATCTGGGCCGCCGACGCGCCATCCGGGTCGGCGAAGGCGGAGTCGATGGAGACCGGGTCCGGCAGGTACACCTGCGGATGGGTGCCGATCCAGAGTTCGCAGGCCGGGTAGGGCATGGCGCCCATCGGCCCGCTGCTCGTCGTGGCCGCGGTGCCCGATGCGCACTGGGTGCTCATGCCGATCGTCGGCGTGGGCACGAGGGTCTGGTTCGCCGACTCGCTGGGGGTGCCCACCGGGGTCAGGTTGGCCCACGCGCAGGGCGTTCCCAGAATCACTACCGGGCTCCCCCCGGGTGTCCAGATGTACGTGGTGGGCGTTGGGTTGACACACGTGGAGGTCGCCGCCGGGGTCCCCCCGCCCGGGCTCGGCAGGCCTGTCCCGGCGCTCGGGCCGCCGACCCCTGAACGACCGGTGGCCACCGCCGCCGCGAACCCGCCCGCCACCGCGAGCGCCGCCAGCCCCCAGCCGACCCTCCTCCACCGCCATCGCCAGCCTCCTGCCGGCTCGACTGCATCCGTGTGCATACGGATGCAGAACGCCCCTCAGGGGGCCGCGGTTACCCGCTTTGAAGCGGGCAGCTCTAGCGCAGGTCGGCGCTGAAGGGCAGGAGCGCGATGTGCCGGGCCTGCTTGAGGGCGATGGTCAGGCTGCGCTGGTGCCGGGCGCAGACGCCGGTCATCCGCCGCGGCAGGATCTTGCCCCGGTCGGAGAGGTAGCGGCGGAGCCGCGACACCTCCTTGTAGTCGATGACATCCTGGTGCTCAAGGCAGAAGCTGCAGACCTTGCGGCGCCGCCGGTCGAACTCGGGCATGTTTCAAACCACCTCAGAACGGGATGTCATCCGGGTCGATGTCCCCGCCGGGCACTGGCGCGGGCGCTCCCGCGACCGTTGCCGCGCTGGCCTCGACCGGCGCGGCCCCATCCTGGCGGCTGTCCAGGAACTGCACGTCGCTGGCGTTGACCTCGGTCTTGTAGCGCTTCTGCCCGGACTGGGCGTCGTCCCAGGAGCGCGTCTGCAGCCGCCCCTCGACGTAGACCAGTCGGCCCTTCTGCAGGTACTGGCTGCACAGCTCGGCGAGCCGGCGGTTGCCCTGGTTCCAGACCACGACATCGTGGTAGTCGGTGAACTCCCGGCGCTCGCCGCCCTGGTCCTGACCGTACCGGTTGGTGGCCATCGCCAGGTTGCAGACGGCGGTGCCGCTCGGCGTGTAGCGCAGCTCCGGGTCGCGGGTGAGCCTCCCGATCAGCATGACCTTGTTGAGCGATCCCGCCATGCCCTACTCCTCCTCGTCGACGGTGTCGGCCGCCGGAATCTCGTCGTCCTCGGCTTCGCCTTCCAACCCTTCAGGGGGGAGGCCGCCCAGCTCGCCGTCGGCCCCGGCCGCCACTCCCTCCTCGCCCCGCTCCTCGGCTCGCTCCCCCTCCTCGGCAGCCGCCCCCTCCGCCTTTCGGACCAAAAGGTGGCGGAACACCGTGTCGTGGATCTTCAGGGCGCGCTCCAGCTCGGTGATGCGGGACGGTTCCAGCCGCAGCTGGCAGACCACGTAGTGGCCGTCCCGGAGGTGGCCGATCGAGTAGGCGAGCCGGCGCTTGCCCCACATCGCGGTCTTGCTGATCTCTCCGCCGAGCCCGTGGACCATGGTGGCGACCGATTCGGTGGCCGCCCGGAGGGTCTCGTCATCCACCTCCGGCCGGACGATGTACATCAGCTCGTAGTCGCGCACTGCGCGCACCTCCTTTCCTATGGGCTTGAACGGCGCCCGGTGGTGGCTCGCTGCCGAGGTGGCCAAGGCGGCGACGCCGGGCGCAGGAAAGCTGTGGAGGCACGAGCTTAGCAGGGGCGGGCCGCGGGCGGTCGCTCAGGCCCCCGCGGATGGCCCGCCGCCGCGCCCGCGCTTGCCGCGCCGGCCTTCGAGGCCGGCAATCACCCCATGGGCCGGCGGAGCTCCAGCTCCTGGCCGCGCAGCTCGGCCATCCAGCGCTCCACCTCGTTGGCTTCGGTGGGCAGCGCCCCGCTCAGCACCCGGCAGCCGTCCTCGGTGACCAGGACGTCGTCCTCGATCCTGACCCCGATGCCGCGCAGCTCCTCGGGCACTGTCAGGTCGTCGGCTTGGAAGTAGAGGCCCGGCTCCACCGTCAGGACGAATCCCGGCTGCAGGGTCCCGCCCCGGTACGCCTCCTCGCGGGCCCCGGCGCAGTCGTGGACGTCCAGGCCCAGCATGTGAGAGGTGCCGTGCAGGGTGTACCGGCGGTAGAGCTGGCGCTCCTCGTCCAGCGCCTCGTCGGCGCTGACCCTGAGGATGCCCATCTCGGCCAGGCCCTCGGCAAGCACCCGCATCGCCGCCCGGTGGGGGTCGAGGAAGGCCGCCCCCGGCCGCACCGCGGCGATCGCCGCCCGCTGGGCCCGGTGGACCAGCTCGTAGATCCGCCTCTGGTCGGGGGAGAAGCGCCCCGACACCGGCAGGGTGCGGGTGACGTCGGCGGTGTACAGTTCCTCGCTCTCCACACCGGCGTCGAGGAGGAGCAGGTCGCCGCTCCTCACCTCGCCGTCATTGGTCGTCCAGTGCAGGGTGGTCGCATGCCGGCCGGCGGCCGCGATGGTGTCATAGCCGACGTCGTTGCCCTCCACCCGAGCACGGAGGTTGAAGACTCCTTCCACCACCCTCTCGCCCTGCTCCATGGCCTCGGGAAGGGCGCGGACGACGTCCTCGAAGCCGCGGATGGTGGCGGCCACGGCTCGCTCCAGCATCCGGATCTCGTGGTCGTCCTTGATCAGGCGCAGCTCGCTGAGCTCCCGGGCCAGCCGGGTCTCCTCGGCCGGGTCCTCAGGCGCGGCGATCAGCCGGTCGACCACTGCGTCGAAGCCGCGCAGGGCCAGGGCGGGGCCCGCGAGGGCGGTCAGGTCGGCCTCCAGGTCGCTGAGCGGGGCGCACCGGACCCCCAGGTGGGCCGCCGACTCCGGAACCCCCATCCGCGGCCCGACCCACAGCTCGCCGGTCCTGGCGTTGGTGAAGAAGGCGGGCGTGGAGCGGTCGGCTCGGGGCTCGACGTAGAGGGTGGCCTGGTGGCCCGGCGCGTCGGCGCGGAGCAGCAGGACTCCCCCGGGCTCGGTGTGGCCGCAGAGCCAGTAGAAGTCGCTGCCCGGCCGGAAGCGGTAGACGGTGTCGTTGGAGCGCACCGACTGCTGACCGGTGGGGATGACCAGGTGCTGGCCGGGGAACCTCGCCGACAGCGCCTTCCGGCGGCGGGCGAAGTGGCCCTCGGCCGGATGGGGACGCTCGGGGGCGGTGCGGGTGGACGCCCAGTCACGCGACATCACTTCGACGAGGGCCGGTGGCGTTCGGGGATCGTGGCTCCGGGTGCCGGCCAGGGGTTGCTCCGCCGGAGCGGAGGGCGCGGGCGATTGAGGGGGGACCTGCTCCATGCCGCCCAGCGTACTCGGGGCGGAGCCCGGACACGGGGCTATGGACACCCGTAACGAAACCGCCCATCCGCGCCACAAGCATCTGAACAGTCTTTCCAGTCAATCTGGCCGTGCCGCACACTACGAGCCGCTCATGCATCGAGGACGAGATGTGGCGGCGCCCTGCCGGCTGTGCGACCGGGGTCCGGCGGCCATGACCAGCGTGTTCGAGCACCACGGCTACGGCGTTCCGCTCCGCCACCTGGTCCTCCGCGGTCCTCTGTGCCGCCAGTGCGGCCTGGTGGCGTGGCGCCGCATGACCCTGCAGACTGTCCTCCTCGGCTGGTGGGGGCTGGCCTCGGTGCTGTTCACCCCGGTCACCCTCGGCCTCAACACCGTCGCTCTGGTCAAGTTGCTGCGCACGCCAGCCGCGCCGGCCACCCCCGCCGACTCGCCCGGCTGGATCCAGGTCTCGAGTTCCGCCGCCTGACCGGTGGTGCGATGGCTGGGCGGGAGCTCTGCCCGCACAGGGCCCGCGCCCGCGCCCTGCGGCGCCTCGGCAAGCCGGTGCGGTACCGTGCCGGGTCGATGAACCGCGCTGCCCGAACCGCCCTGCTCCGCCTCGCGCTGACGACGGTCGTCGATGCGCTCGCGATCGTGATGCTGTTCATCGGTGCCACCCAGCGCGGTGCGACCCGGGTTGGCCTGCTCGCCGCGGCGATGGTCATCCTGCTCCTGGCGGTGCTCTTCGGCGGCTACCAGATCGGCTGGCTTTACCGCCAGCAGCGGATCGCCGCCGAGCGAGGGCACCGGCTCGGTTCGTGACCGCTGGATGATCGAGTTCCTTCGCGCGCAGCTTCGGCGGGGCATCCTCGGCGAGAGCTGGCCGGTCGGGGTCGCCACCCTGCTGCTCCTCGCCGCCTGGTACGGCGTCAACCTGCTGTACGACCCCCTCAACCACGGCCCCAACCGGATATTCCTGCGCACCCCGGTGGACCAGGGGATCCCGCTGGTCCCGGTGTTTGCCATCCCCTACGTCTCGCTGACCCCGTACATCGCGGTGACGATGGTGCTGCTCCTGGTCGCCCGGGTCAGGCTCTTTCGCTCCGCGGCCGTGGCCATGATCATCGCCTGGCTGGTCAGCTATGCCTTCTACTTCTTCCTCCAGTCATACGTCGCCCGGCCCGCCCTCACCGGCAGCGACCCCCTGACCGCGATGATCCGGACCGTCTACCAGACCGACCAGCCGTACAACGACTTCCCCAGCCTGCACACGTCGCTGTCGACCATCGTGGCCATCCACTGGTGGCGGGTCGACCGCCGGATCGGAACCGCGGCGGCGTGCTGGACCCTGCTGATCGTGGCCTCCACGGTCTTCGTCCATCAGCATTACCTCGCCGATCTTGCCGCCGGGCTGCTGCTGGCCGCCGGGGCATCGGCCTGCGGGCTGCGGTTCCTCGCCGGTCGGGGCAGCCCGATCCCGGCCGCGGCGGCGGTTCGCCCGGCTGCGCCGGCGGCTGGCACAGGCGGGCGTTAGATCCCCTGCGCCCCCGCCGTATCTGGACGAGACCGTCCAAAAGTAGCCCGAGCGCGATAGCCGTCCACCTCCGGGTTGCGGCCGGCCAGCAGCCATGGCCTCAGCATTTCCGCCAGGCGCCGCTCCCCCGGGGTCAGCGTGCCGGGTCGGCGACGCTCCCGCTGACGGTCGGGAGGCTGGCCGCTGCCTGCTTCTGACTGAGAGGGCGACGCGGATCGCGAAGCCGCATCGTTATCACCAGGGCGATGGGCAGGAAGACCAGGAGGGCCAGGAGGCTGGTCCGCAGGCTGGTGACATCGG
>Ga0187771_10002605_pt1 | contig 12474 bp, 11 predicted proteins | sample 0116_SJ02_MP15_1_FD_133139 | JGI IMG/M metagenome (GOLD analysis project Ga0187771, IMG submission 133139) | Tropical peat soil microbial communities from peatlands in Department of Meta, Colombia - 0116_SJ02_MP15_10_MG | ecosystem: Environmental > Terrestrial > Soil > Wetlands > Peat | place... | reverse complement strand
GCGGGACGTTTCGGCACGCCGGCCGAATGTGCCGGCGCCGCGGTCTTTCTCGCCTCGCATGCGTCGGACTTCGTTACCGGCGCGACTGTTTTCGTTGACGGCGGCTACTCGATACGGTGAGCATAGCTGATCGCCGGCCAGGCATGCCGCGCGGTTAACCGGTGCGGCGCGATGCCGTATCATGCGCGGTGACGGATCGATGCAAGATGGCTAAACCTCGCACGCGAGCGCGGGCGCATATCGCCGCCACAGGGGCTTCCGGCGCCGAACTCGGCCTGCCGGAGCTGAGGCCGCTGCGCGTCCTGGTCGCCGGCGAGGTTATCCTCGACCGCTACATCTGGGGCGACGTCGAACGCATCTCGCCGGAGGCGCCCATTCCCGTCCTGCGGGCCCACCGGCGCGAGGAGCGGCCCGGCAACGCAGGCTTCGTGATGGCGAATTTGCGAGCGCTCGGCGCTCGACCAAGCGCCCTCAGCGTCGTCGGCGCCGACCGCAACGGGCGGATGCTGCGCGAGATGTTCCGTGACCTCGGCATCGACTCGCGGCCGCTAATGGTCGATCCCGGCCGCCCGACCATCGTGAAGGAGCGGATGCTCGGTTCGGTCCAATCCGCTAACCGCGCAACACAGCAATTGCTGCGCGTCGACGAGGAGGATTCGCGGCCGCTCTCGCCGGATCGCGAGCGCGAACTCAAAAGGCGGCTCGGCCAGGCGCTCAAACCCGCCGACGGCGTGCTGGTCTCGGATATCAACAAGGGTCTGCTGACGCCCGGGCTTTTGCGCGCACTCATCGCCGGCGCCAATCGGCGCCGGATTCCGGTCATCATCGATCCCCGCCTCACCGAAGACTTCTCCATCTACCACGGCGCGACCGCGCTTACGCCCAATCGCTACGAAACCGAACTGGCGACCGGCATGAAGCTGGCCGACCGAGACGCCTGGCGCACCGCCGCCGAATTGCTCGTTCGCAAGCTCGGCTTGCAGGCGTGCCTCATCACGCTAGACCGCGACGGGATGTACCTGGCGGAGCGTGGCGGCCACACTTCCTACATCCCTACCACCCCACGCGAGGTCTACGACGTCACCGGCGCCGGCGATGTAGTGTTGACGTTTTTCGGCCTGCTCTCGATCGCCGGGCTGAGTTTCTCGTCGGCGGCGGCAATAGCGAATCTCGCCGCCGGAATCGAAGTCGGACGTATCGGCACCGAGATTATCACGCGGGAGGATATCGGCCGGGCCTTGATTCCCGCGCATAACCATTACGAACGCAAGATTCTGTCTGACACCGAACTAAAGAGCGCACTCGATCGCGAACGCCATGCCGAACGTCGGATCGTGTTTACCAACGGATGCTTTGATGTGCTCCACGCCGGCCATCTCCAGATGCTGAGCTTCGCCCGCGCGCAAGGCGATTTGCTCGTCATCGGCCTCAACAGCGACCGCAGCATTCGCGCGATCAAGGGGCCCGATCGCCCGATTTACAATGCCGCCGACCGTGCGCGGATGCTCGCGGCGCTCGAGATGGTCGATTACGTGGTCGTCTTCGACGAAGCTCGCGCGGAACGGATTATCCGCAAGGTCCGGCCGGACGTCCTCGTAAAGGGGGAAGACTGGCGTGGGAAAACAGTCGACGGCCAGGCTTACCTCGAGTCCCACGGTGGACGGGTCGTACTCGCCCCGATGCTTGCGGGCCACAGCACAACGGCGTTGATCTCCAGAATTCGCCGCGAATCGGAAAACGGACCGCGCGCTTCCAGCTCTTCGCGCAGGCCCAACCGCTAGCGGCGCCCCCTCGGTCTCAGCCGAGCTACGATGTACGCAGTTAATCGCTGCAACTCGGCGACATCAGTCCAATACGCGAGCCCGAGATACACCGCGCCGTAAACCGGGATCACCGCCAGCGCAGTCAGGCGCGGTCCTGCATGCATCCCGTATTTCACCGCAAGCGCGGCTGCGGCCGCAGCCAGCGCCATCACCCAAAGATGTGCGAGATAACGGCGATCAAGCCCGGTCGGCCCCAGCCGCCGGTTGAGATTCCAGCGCAGCATCGAGAACTCAACCCACGCCGCGACGCCGGCCGAGACGGTAAGTCCGGCGACGCCCCATCGACGCTCGATCCCGATCATCGGCGGCAGAACGATCGCGCACGCATAGCCCAGCACCAGCGTCAGCCCCACGCGGATAAGCGCGCATCGCAGCGGCGTGCGCGTGTCGTATAGCGCGTAAAATGTCGAGTTGTAGAGCCGGCTCATCGTCGCCGCCAGCAGCCCTACGGCCGAACCGGCGAGGATTCCCCAAACATAGATGGCGTCATGATGGGTGAATTCGCCCGACTGGAAGAGCAAACCGACGATAACGTCGCCAATCACCAGAAACGCCGCCGCTGACGGCACCACCATGAACGAGATTTGTCGCAGTCCGGCATTGAGCCGCGCGCGCAACGTCTCGGCAGCAAGCTGAGCCTCGGCCGCGCTGGCGCGCGACATCGTCGGCAGTTCCGCCGCCGCGACCGACATCCCGAACAAGCTTATCGGCAACAAATAGAGAATCTGTGCGTAATTGAGCGCGGCGACCGCCCCGGTCGGCAGCAGGCTCGCGAGCAGGTTGTCGATATAGCCGCTGACCTGCGCAACCCCGCGGCTGGCAACCACCGGCAGCAGATTGTTGAGCACGATGCCGATTTCGGTTCGCAGGCGCGCAAAATGAATTCGCATCCGTCCCAGCAACGGCAGCGTCTGCGGCAACTGCACGATTATTTGCAGCGCAGCGCCCGCAACCGATCCCCATGCGACCTCCACAGCAAGCCGGCGCTGGCTGGCATGCGGCCCGTAGAACAGCAGGGCCGCGATGATCGCCGCATTCCACGCCACCGGTGCGGTGTAGGAGGCAAAGAAGCGATGATGGCTGTTGAGAACCCCGAGGCACCACGCCGACAGCACCAGCAGTCCGGCACCCGGAAACAGAATCTGCACCAGCCGGATAGTGAGTTCCCGCTTGTCACCGTGAAAGCCCGGCGCGATCGCGTCGATTAGCCACGGCGCGGCCATCACTCCGATCGCGACCAGGATTGCCACGGCGAGGCTGAGCAGCGCTCCAACCGCCCATGCCAGCAGGTTGGCCTCCTCCTCTTCGCCCTGGCTCAGGAGTCTGCTGTAGACCGGGATGAACGACGCGGAAAGCACGCCCTCGCCCAGCAGGTTTTGCAGGATATTCGGGATCCGAAAGCCGGCCTTGAAGGCGTCGGCAGCCTCCGAATTGCCGAGATAATGGGCGAAGATGCTTTCGCGAACGAGCCCGGCGATTCGGCTCAACAGAATTCCAGCCGCGACAATTGCCGCCATGTTCGGGCCGAAGCGCAAATCGGATTGCGCAGGCTTGGCTCCCTGCGCGCTGACCGATCCGCGGGCCAAATTCTCTTGCGGGCTTGGCGTGATGACTAGAAGGTCCCCTTTGCAACGCTCGCGACCGAGTATAGCCGCCGTTCCCAGCCCATTGTAGGTAGGCCCGCCGCACCTCTTCATGGCGAAAACCCGTCTGTCGGCATAAGATAAAAAAGGTAACGGCGTCTTCGCACCTGGGATGCAGGTGCGGCAATGGCGCACTCTTCGCGATGAGCTTTTCGCTCTACATTCATATTCCCTACTGTCACTCCAAGTGCCCGTATTGCGACTTCAACTCGCATGCCATGGCCTCCTGGCCGGAGGAGGATTACGTCAACGCCTTGCTCGCGGAGATGGAGCAGCGGGCCGGCCAACCGCCGTGGACAGCCGCCTCGGTCAAAACCATCTTCTTCGGCGGCGGAACGCCCTCTCTGTTTCAGCCTGGCTCGATTGCGCAGCTTATCGAGCGCGCCGATCGGCTATTCGGACTCGATCGTGACGCCGAGATAACTCTCGAAGCTAACCCGGGCACCGTCGATCCACCGAAGCTCTCCGGGATGCGTGCGGCGGGTGTCAACCGGATAAGTTTCGGCGCACAATCGTTCAAACCGGAGATTCTCAAGTTCCTCGGGCGGATTCATTCCGCCGACGAAACCCGCGCCGCCGCCGACATGGCGCACCGAGTCGGTTTCGGGCGGCTCAACCTCGATTTGATTTTCGCCGTCCCGGGCCAGACCTTCGAGGATTTGCAAAACGATATCGCCGAAGCGGTCGCGCTCGGCCCCGACCACATCTCCGCCTACAACCTGACGTTCGAGGAGGGCACCGTCTTCTTCACTGAGATGAAGCGCGGCCATATCCGTCCGCTCGAAAGCGACGATCAGGCCGCGATGTATGCTCATGTGCGAGCGGAACTTCCGCTTCGCGGTTACCCGATGTACGAGATCTCCAACTATGCGCCGAGTGGACACGAGGCGCGCCATAATCTCAGCTACTGGCGTGCTGAGAGCTATCTTGGCCTCGGCGCCGGCGCCCACAGCTTCGCGCACGACGGCCCCGCGCAGGGACGCCGATGGTGGAACGAGCGGATGCCGTCGCGCTACATCGCGCGCGCGACCGAAGCCGGACTCGCCGAAGCGGGGGGAGAGACGGTTGACCAGGCCATGGCGGCAGGTGAATTCGTCTTCCTCAATCTGCGTTTGCGCGAAGGCTTCGCACTGGCGGAATTTGCCCGCCGCTTCGGCACAAGTTTCGATGAGCACTTCGGCGATCGTGCCGCCGACCTGCTCGGGGCCGGATTGCTGGTTCGCAGCGCCGGGCGCATTCTGCTCAGCGACCGCGGTCTCGAACTCGCCGACTCTGTGTTTGCAGAGTTCATCTGAAAAGCGCAAATAGTAGGCCGGCACCTTGCCCCGGAGACAATTGCGATGCGTACAGCCGAGTTACGCGAGCGCCTTCACGCCGACTTCTCCCTCGATCGGGGCAGCGCCTATCTCGAGCGCTTGAACCAGTTCGCCGGGCACGAGCCCTTTCGCACGGTGCATCGGTCGATTACCGGCTTCACCCGCGACAACTGCACGCTCTGGGCCTCGGCGCTGACCTATACCTCGAGCCTCTCGCTCGTGCCGATCCTGGCCGTCGCGCTTTCGGCGGTTAAGGGGCTCGTCGGGATGGATCGGCTCAAGCCGCTCATCGAGCGCTATCTCGCCGTCAACAACCCGCAGATTGCCGAGCAGATCCTGAAATTCGTCGGCAACATCAATGCGCGGCAACTGGGCGCAATGGGCGGCGGTGCCCTCCTCGTAACCGTACTGCTGACGCTGGGTACGATCGAGCAGTCATTCAACAATATCTTCCACGTCGAGCGCGGACGCACATGGTTGCGCAAGTTCTCAGACTATCTGAGCGTAACCTTCACGATGCCGCTGCTGATGGCGACCGCGCTCGGGCTCCACACCCAACTGATGCGCCAACTGCCGGCGCTGCCGGGGTTGGCGAGCGTGGCTGCATTTGTACCGATATGGGCAGGGTTTTCGTTCCTATACATGTTCTTCCCCAATACGCGCGTGCGATGGCATAGCGCTGCGATCGGCGGCCTCGTCGCATCGATCATGTTGCAGCTCGGACAATGGGGCTTTATCCGCTTTCAGGTCGGCGCCGCGAACTACCAGGCAATCTACGGCGCTGTCGCCTCGGTCCCGATATTCCTTACCTGGATTTATCTGTCGTGGGTGATTGTCCTCTATGGGGCCGTGCTCACCGCCGTCGTACAGGGCATAGAGGCGCCGCTCGAGCTTGATCAACATTCAGCGACCACCGCCCGCAGCGCCGCTTTGCTTACGGTCCTTCGTGCCGGCGAGCGGATGCTCCAGCGTAACGGCGCCCGTCCATGCACGTTGCGCAGTCTGGCGACGGAATTGGGAATCCCCCAAAAGGCTCTCGAACCGGTACTCGAGAAACTCAGAAGCGCCGGAATCGTCGTCGAATCGGCCGAGCCGTCGCCCGATCGGACTCCGCCCATCGTCCTCGCGCGCGATACCTCAACTATACCGCTTGCTGAAGTGCTCTCGTGTATCGAGGGCGCGCCGCCCCACGCGGGCGCGGAAATCACTTCCCTGCTCGACGAACTCGGCGAAGCGCAACGCGAGAGGCTTGGCACCCTGACCGTGAACGACCTCGCCAGCGGACGCTGCCGCGTCTCGCCGGCCGTTCAACCACCCAGCGTACCTGAACCGCATCAGGGCTAATGTTCCAGCAATTTGTGAAGGGAACGTAAATCGTCGCGAATCTCGGCCAACCTGCGCTGCACCGAACCCTCCCGCGCCGCCGGAGCAGCCGTATGCTCCCCGTTTGGCATGATCGGCTTCGCTGCCGTCTCGGACGTTGCGGTTTCCTCCAGCAGACGCTCGAGTCCCAGGTCGGTGATATGCTTGCGCGCTCCCGCTATGGTGTAGCCCTCGGTATGAAGCAGCCGCTTGACGAGTTTCAGCGTCTCGATATCCCTGGGCTCGTAGAACCTATGCTTCGAGCGGGAATGTTTGGGGCGTAGAAACGGGAACTGTGTTTCCCAGAAGCGCAGCACGTACGCCTCGACCCCCACCGCTCGCGCCGCTTCGCCGATCTTGAGCGAACGACCCACTTCTATGGAGGTCTGCGGATCAACCCGCGGCCTGCTTCTTCGCGGTCGCGACGCCGCTTTGGAACGCACTCGCGTCATTGCGAGGATTTATGGCGGCCGTTCTTGCCGACTCTCTCCTTCAGGACATGACTCGGCTTGAATGATAGCACACTGCGGGAGACGATTGTGATGGGGTCTCCGGTCTGTGGGTTCCGCCCGCGCCGCGCATGCTTATGGCATACGACGAAGCTTCCGAAACCCGAAATCTTCACTTTTTCCCCACGGCGAAGGGATTCCTTGATTAACTCGAATACCGCCTCCACCGCCTCTCCCATCCCCTTCTTCGAGGAACCCATCCGCTCGTAGAGCAATTCCACGAGATCGGCCTTGGTCATGTCTGGCAGCTAACCGTCCCCCACAGAGCGGCTATCTCACACGCGCCTTCTATTGCCGCAACTCGGCCCCCAGACGCCCCTTTGCCGCCTCGACCAGCGCGGCATGCAAACGATTAACCTCGTCATCGGTAAGCGTGCGATCTTTTCCCCGATAACGACAAGCCAACGCCACGCTCTTTTTGCCCTGCGGGATCGAACTCCCGCGATATACGTCAAACAGTTCCGCACTCTCCAGCAGCGGCGAGCTTATTTCCAGGATCGTTTTCTGAACCCTGTCCGCCGGAACATCTTCAGCTATCACGAGTGCCAAATCGCGCCGTACGGCCGGAAACTTAGGCGGTGTCTCTATCGTTTGACGCGGCAAGGAACCGTAAGCGATAAGCTGGCTCAAGTCAAGTTCAAAGAGCACACACGGCTCCGACAATTCCATCCGCAACCGCTCCCCCGGATGCAGTTCGCCGATCACTCCCAGCGTTACGCCGTCTAACGCGATTCGCGCCGCCCGCCCCGGATGCAGGTACGGCGCAAGCCCGTCCGGCACCGGTTCGTACTCAATCCGCTCCGGCACCCCGATCGTCCGCAAGTACGTCTCGATTATCCCCTTAACGGAAAAGAAACCCGCCTTCAAAGCCGGCTGTCCGATTTCCGCCAGTGCATAATCCGCGTAACTCACTCCCGCGATCCGCTCGTATTCCCGCGGCACCCCGTCGCGCGTCCCAAAAACCTTCCCTATCTCGAACGCATGAAACGCCGTCGCTTCCCGATTGAGGTTGAAGCGCAGCGCCGCGAGAAGTCCCGGAATCAGGCTCCGCCGCATCTCGGAAAGTTCGGCCGACAGCGGATTGCTTACGCGCACAGCCTCCGCGGCCGCCAATCCCGCAAAGCGCTCGTTCTCTGCCGGCGCGATGAACGCTATCGTCTTGGCTTCTACCAGACCGCATCCCACCATTATCTCGCGCGTCTTGCGCATGAACCCGCGCACGGGATCGGGCGGCGCCGTGCTCGCCCCCCGCACCGGCACCGTCGCCGGAATCTCCGCCAGTCCGGCCAACCGCGCAACTTCCTCCGCCAGGTCGGCGGTTTCGTTGATATCCGGCCGGAACGACGGCGCGACAACCTTCAAGCGATCGCGTCCCGCCGCGCTTACTTCCAATCCCACCGCCTTGAGCCGCCGCTTGACTTCCGCCGCCGGCAGTTCGAGCCCCAGCAGCGACCCGATCGCATCGAGGTCGAAGTCGATCTCGCGCCGCCGCGCCGGGATCGGTTCCACGTCGATCACCGGGGCAGCGTCGCACCCCCCGGCGAGTTTCCGAATCAATTCTGACGCGCGCAAAAGGCCGTTGACCTGTCCCCCTCGATCGATCCCGCGCTCGAAGCGGTAGCTCGCTTCGCTGCGCAGACCCAGCCGCCGCGCGGTCCGCGCGATCGTCATCGGCTCGAAATAGGCGCTCTCGAGCACTATCGAAGTGGTCGAGGAACTGACCTCCGAGTTCTGCCCGCCCATTATCCCGGCGATCGCCAGTGGCTTTTCACGGTCGGCGATCATCAGGTCGCCCGCCTCGAGCGTGCGGTTCGCGCCGTCCAGGGTGGCGAACTCGCGGTCCTCGCCGGCGCGCCGCACGACGATCGTCCGGTCCGCGATTCGTTCCATGTCAAACGCATGCAGGGGTTGCCCCAATTCGATCATCACGTAGTTCGTCGCATCGACCACGCTGTTGAGCGCGCGCATCCCGGCGAGTTCGAGCCGCCGCCTGAGCCATACCGGCGAGGGACCGATCTTGATACCCGTCATCGGCAGTGCCGCATACCGCGGACACAGTTCCGGCGACACGATATCCACCGATACTCCCGCGTACCCTTCAACTTCCGGCCCGGCCGGCGCCTTCCCCTGCCGCAGCCGCGGCAACTTCAGCTTCGCCCCGAATAGCGCCGCGATTTCGCGCGCCAGACCTAAAATCGACAGGCAATCGCCCCGGTTCGGCGTAACCGCGATATCCAGCACGGCGTCCGGCATCTGCAAGTAGGTTGCCAGCGAATCACCGGGCTTCGCGTCCGCTGCGAGTTCCAAAATCCCCTGATGATCCTTGGATAATCCCAGCTCCAGCTCCGAACAGAGCATCCCCTCCGACTGCACGCCGCGGATCGTTGCCGCTTGCAGCGGCACCGCCTCCTCAATCCTGCCGCTTCCTTCACCATGAACGCCGCCGGCAAGCCGCGCGCCGATTTTGGCCAGCGCCGCCGTCATCCCCGCGTACACGTTGGGCGCGCCGCACACCACCCTAAAGCGGCCGGCGGCCCCCGCGTCGACGTCACACAGATTCAGCCGGTCGGCGTTCGGATGACGCTCGACCGCCAGCACTTTTGCGACGTAAACATCGGTGAAGGTCGCCGCGATCTGCTCGACGTTTTCGACTTCGACCCCAGCCATAGTGAGCCGCCGGCAGATCTCCTCCAGGTCGGCTTCCACCGTGACAAATTCTCTGAGCCAGCTGAGAGGAAGCTTCATTACGCCGCCTCACCCGACCGGAACTGCCGCAGAAAGCGCATATCGTTCTCGAAGAACAGCCGTAGGTCGTCCACTCCCAACTTGAGCAGCGATTGCCGCTCGATACCCATGCCGAAGGCGAAGCCCTGGTATTCGTTGGGGTCGTAGCCGACCGCGCGCAGAACGTTGGGATGAATCATTCCCGAACCGAGAATTTCGGTCCATCCACTCTGTTTACAAACCCGGCATCCCGCACCGTTGCACAAAAGGCAGCTTACGTCGACTTCGGCGCTCGGTTCGGTAAACGGGAAAAAGCTCGCGCGAAAGCGCACCCGCTTGTCCGCACCGTAGAAGGCACGCGCAAACTCGGTCAATACGCCCTTCAGATGAGCCATCGTGATCACCCCCGCCCGATCCACCATGAAGCCTTCGATCTGGCTGAACATCGGCGAGGCTCGCACGCTCAGCTCGTCGCGGCGATAGCAGTTCCCCGGGCAGACGATCGCAAGCGGCGGCTTACGCTGCTCCATCACCCGGATCTGGCCGTTCGAGGTATGCGTCCGCAGCAGCAATCCGCCCGGCAGAAAAAAGGTGTCCTGCATGTCCCGCGCAGGATGATCCGGAGGAAAGTTCAGCGCTCCGAAATTATGGAAATCATCCTCGACGTCCTGCGTCTCGATCACCTCGAAACCCATCGAAACGAAGATATCGAGCATCCGCTCCCGCGTCTGGGTCAGCGGATGGAGCCAGCCGCGCGGGATACGCGTGCCGGGCAGGGTCACGTCGATCCGTGCCTCCCCGAGCGAACGCTCCATCGCGGCGTGCTTGAGCTTCTCGGTGAGCGCCCCGATCCGCGCCTCGACCTCGTTCTTGATCTCGTTGACCAGGCGGCCGATTGCCGGGCGCTCCTCACGCGCCACCTCGGGCATCCGGCGCATGATCTCGGTCAGTTCGCCCGATCGGCCCAGCACGCGCACGCGCACGGCTTCGATCTGCTCTTCGCTCGCGCTATCTCCGAGCTCGCCCAGGGCGCGCGCGCGTATCTCCTCGAGTTGTTGCTTCATCTCCATCTCTGGGATCTTTTCCTCGGCACAGGTCGCGGACGAATCCGCTAAAACCCCCGCTCAAGCAAAGGACCATGTGGCAGACCCACATGGTCCTTTAAAGTGCGCAGCCGGAAACGAGACGCGGGCGGCTAAGCGGCCTGGGTACCCAGCGCGTCCTTCGCGGCACGCACCAGCTCGGTAAACAATTGGTCCCGCTTGAGCGCAAGCGCCGCAAGCTGCTTGCGATCGAGATCGACGCCCGCTTTCTTGAGGCCGTTGATAAACCGGCTGTAACTCAATCCGTGTTCGCGCACCAGCGCGTTGATTCGCGCGACCCACAACGATCGGAAATTGCGCTTCTTCTGCTTGCGGTCGCGATAGGCGTAAGTCAGGCCCTTTTCGAGGGTGCTGCGGGCCTGGCGGTAGAGCTTGCGCCCTCCGACAAAACCGGAGGCGAGCTTCAACTGGCGTTTATGGCGACGGCGGGTCTTGGGTCCGCCTTTGGCGCGAGGCATTGGGGATCAACCTTTCCTTATGAATTCCCACCGGTCCGATCGCGATTCGATCGTCGAACCCCGGCTACCCATACGGCATCAATCGGTGGAGCATCGCGGTGTCCGTTTTGTTCAACATCGCCGCCTGCCCCAGCCTGCGCTTGCGGCCACGGCTCTTGCTCGTGAGCAGATGCCGCAGGTAGGCGCGTTTGTGCTTGGCCTTGCCCGTCTTGGTGAACTTGAAGCGCTTGGCGGCGCTGCGGGAAGTCTTAATCTTCGGCATGTGTCGCGTCCCGGTTCCTAAACTCAACGCGGCGTCAGCAGAATCGACATGTTGCGCCCTTCCATCCGCGTGCTTCCGTCGGGCTGCGCCACATCCCGAACCTGTTCGACCACCTGTTCAATCAGCGCCCTGCCCAGTTCGGGATGGGTTATCTGCCTACCGCGAAACGAAACCGACAGCTTAACACGCTGGCCTTCCCCAACAAAGCGCCTGATGTGCTTAACTTTGAACTCGACGTCATGCTTCTCCGTCAGCGCTCCCATCTTGACTTCCTTGATCGCGCTGGCGGTCGCATGGCGCTTGGCGTCGTGCGTCTTCTTCTTCTGCGCGTAGCGGTACTTGTCGAAGTCCGTGATTCGGCAGACCGGCGGTTGAGCGGCTGACGCCACTTCGACCAGGTCCAATCCGCGGCTCTCCGCCAGCCGGATCGCGTCGCGGACGTTCATAATCCCGGCCTGCTTGCCGTCGGCATCGATCACCCGAACCTCGGTCGCCCGAATCAGATTGTTCACGCGGATAGCAGGCTCCCGTGATGGCGGCGTGCGAAAATCTCTACGGATAAACCACCTCCCCCGGCCTCGCGGCCGATCTAAAGTTGAGCTGCGCGGATGGCCGGCTTTCTCGCCAAACCCCCGCTTCTATTCGTTTAATTATACGCAAAGTGCGAGGAATAGTGTTAGCAAAACAAAATTTTCCTTATGCCGGGACGGGTTCGGCTTTGAGCCTTTCAAGCAACCCCTCGAGCGAAGATGGCTGATTCTTGTCTCCCCGCAGCATCCGCACCGAGACGCCCCGCGCCGCCGCCTCGCGCTCGCCAACCACCACCATGTATGGAACCTTGGCGAGTTCGGCCTCGCGCACCTTGAACCCGAGCTTCTCGTTCCGTATGTCGGGCGAGGCGCGAAACCCCTCTTTCTTCAGCGTCGACGCTATCTCGATCGCGTAGCCTTCGACCTTCTCGCTGAGCGAAAGCACCCGCACCTGCTCCGGCGCGAGCCAGAACGGCAGGACGCCCCCCGTATGCTCGATCAGGACCCCGATAAACCGTTCGAGCGACCCCAGTATCGCCCGGTGGATCATGACCGGCCGCTCCTCGGCCCCGGCGCTGCTCGTGTACCTGAGGTCGAAACGCTCGGGCAGGTTGTAGTCGAGTTGAATCGTCGCCAGCTGCCACTTCCGCTTGAGCGCGTCGGGCACGTAAAACTCGATCTTCGGCCCGTAGAACGCGCCCTCCTTTGGATTTATCTCGAACGTCACCCCGTTGCGATGCATCG
>Ga0187771_10002604_pt1 | contig 12475 bp, 10 predicted proteins | sample 0116_SJ02_MP15_1_FD_133139 | JGI IMG/M metagenome (GOLD analysis project Ga0187771, IMG submission 133139) | Tropical peat soil microbial communities from peatlands in Department of Meta, Colombia - 0116_SJ02_MP15_10_MG | ecosystem: Environmental > Terrestrial > Soil > Wetlands > Peat | place... | reverse complement strand
GCGGCGAAAGCGTCGGGCCATTACGTGAACTCGATTCTCGCCGCCTACGAAGCACGCCGGGGCGGCTACGACGAGGCGCTCCTGCTCGATACGGAGGGCTTTGTCGCGGAGGGGAGCGGCGAGAACGTGTTCGTCATCCGCGACGGGATCGTGCGCACGCCGCCGCTCGCGAATATCCTGCACGGCATCACGCGCGATTGCGCGATAAAGATCCTGGCCGACATGAAGATCGCGGTCCGCGAGGAACCATTCACGCGCGACCTGATGTACATCGCCGATGAGGCCTTCATGACCGGCACCGCGGCCGAGGTCACGCCGGTGGTCGAGCTCGACGATCGCAGGATAGGTTCGGGCCAGCCCGGGCCGATTACCTATCGGGTCCAGGAGACCTTCCAAGCCGCGCTACGTGGACGGCAGGCACGCTATCGCGACTGGCTGTATTACGTCTGACGCGCGCCATCCGCGGAACTTTTTCACCGAGCCGCGCGTTGAATCTGCACCGGGGGCAGGAGTTGGTTTATGAGAATGCCCGCTGCAGGCGTAGTTCTCCTCGCGGTCGCAATTCTCGCCGTTGCGGCGCTTTGGCCCCGCATCACGCGCGCTGAATTGCTCAAGGAAGGCGACGTCGCACCGTCGTTCTCGACCCAGATGGTGCAGGGCGATCAGATTGCGCCCGTCGCGCTTGCCGATTTGCACGGCAAGAAGGTCATTCTGTACTTCTACCCGAAGGACGACACGCCCGGATGCACCAAGGAGGCGTGTACATTTCGCGACGGATTCGCGCGTTTCCAGAGCGCCGGGGTGGTCGTGCTCGGATGCAGCATCGATACTTCGGACTCCCATCGCGCCTTCATCAAGAAGTACAGCATCCCCTTTCCGCTCCTGCTCGATCCCGACAAAAAGATCGCGGCCGAGTACGGCGCGGCAAACGGGATTCCGATCCTCGGGCTGGACCGCCGGATCACCTACGTGATCGACGAGGACGGAAAGATCCAGAAGGTCTATCCGAAAGTCGATCCGTCTCAGCACGTAACGCAGATCCTCGCCGATCTCCACGTACCCGAGCATCCGGTGGCGGCCGCTCCTGCGGCCAGCCCCGGCGCCGCGATGAACTGACGAGCGGCACTGACGCGGCCACGGCGCCCCTGCACCGAACAGCGCGATACCGCGCGCCTCTGCTAGTATCGGTGCGGTGACGAGCGCCGGCGACCAGACGAGGCTTGTGCGCAGTTGCGACTCGATCGTGGTGCTCGCGCCGCACACGCGCGCCGGGGCGACGATGCTCGCGAAGAACAGCGATCGTTTCCCGCTCGAATGCCAGGCGCTGTTCCACGCGCCGCGCCAGCGCCATCGCGAGGGCTCAACGGTTCACTGCCAGTATCTCGAAATTCCCCAAGCGCCCGAGACGTATGCCGTAGTCGGCTCGCGCCCGTTCTGGCTCTGGGGTTTCGAGCACGGCCTGAACGAGTTCGGGGTCGCGATCGGCAACGAGGCGGTGTTGACCAGGGAATCGCTTCCCGCCACGGGGCTGCTCGGAATGGACCTGGTCCGCCTCGCGCTGGAGCGCAGCCGCACGGCGCGCGAGGCCGCCGAGATCATGGGCGCGTTAATCGAGCGCTTCGGCCAGGGCGGTTCGAGCGCGTACGATTTCGATTTCCGTTACTCGGGTGGTTTCATGATTGCCGATCACGGCGAGGCATACGTGCTCGAAAGCTCGGGCCGGCAATGGGTTGCGCGAGCGGTCGCCGATCGCGCGTGCATCTCCAATATTCTGACCACTGCGGGGTACGATTTCGGCTCTGCGGATGCGAGGGCCTACGCGGGCGAGCGCGGATGGTGGGACGGCGCGGAGCCGTTCGAGTTCGCGGCCGCTTATGGAATGGGGCGCGATGTCGATCCGCTGTCAGCGCTCGGGCGACTTGCACGCAGCGATGAACTGGCGGGCCGGCGCGGCAAACGCACGCTGCGCGAGATGTTCTCGATGCTTCGCGATCATTACGAGATGGGCGAGATGCCGATTATCACCGTTCCCGCCGACAACGCGCACAGCTACTCGCTTTGCATGCACAATATCCAGGGCACGACCGCGAGCATGGTCGCCGAGATTGCGCCGCCCGGCGCGGACTCGATCTCCGTGATGTGGGCCTCGTTGGCGGCCCCGTGCACCGGCATCTTCTTCCCGGTCTACCCAGACGCGGCGATTCCGCCCGCGCTCGCCGTGGGTGCGGCGGAGCCGACACGCCAATCGCCGTGGTGGCAGATGAAGCGGATCCAGGACCTCGTTGCGGCCGACCCAAGCCGTCGCGCGCCGATTGCGTGGGAGCACTTCCGGCCGCTCGAGAACGCGATAATCGAGCGGGCCGCAGAGGTCGGGAACAAGGCGTCGCGCCTCGATCGCGCCGAACGAGCAAGCCTGCTATCGAATTTCATGACCCACAATGTGGTTCGCATCCTGAAGGCCGCGGAGCAGGTCGAGGAGTCGCTGGCGCGCGCCGCGAGCTGAAGACATGGTGGGGCCAATGAGGCGGCGGCCCGCGGGGCTTGCCCGCGCGGCCTAAGGACGCTACTCAAAAGGCGGCGGCTCGACTACGATGCCAGTCGATCGCCGACTCTAACGGGAGCGTCGCCAAATGGATTTCACATACACCGCAGAGCAGGAAGCCTATCGCATGGAAGTGCGCCGCTGGCTCGAGGCCAATCGGCCGCCAGCGCTTACCGAAGATGAAATTCAAGGTGCGGGCGCCGAGGCCAACTGGGACCGCCTCAAGGCCTGGCACAAGAAGCTCTACCATGCGGGATGGGCCGGGCTTACCTGGCCGAAGGAGTATGGCGGCCGCGGCGCGACATTTGTCGAGCAGGTCATCTTTCAGCAGGAACTCGGAAGGCTCAATCTGCCGATGGGGTGCAACACGCTGGGGATCATAATGACCGGCCCGGCGTTGATGCAGTGGGGCACGGCGGAGCAGAAGCAGCGTTATCTCCAGCCGATCCTCGCGGGCGACGAAATCTGGTGCGAAGGGATGTCGGAGCCGGGCGCCGGCTCGGACCTCGCGTCGCTGCAAACCCGCGCCGAACTCAAGGGCGATTACTTTGTCGTCAATGGGCAGAAGGTCTGGACCACGCTCGCCCATCGCTCCGACTTCTGCCAGCTCTTCGTGCGCACCGATCCCGCCGCACCCAAGCACAAAGGGCTAAGCGCGCTCCTGGTCAGCATGAAGAGTCCGGGCGTGACGGTCCGCCCGCTCAAGCAGATTACCGGTGATGCGGAATTCAACGAGATTTTTCTCGAGGACGTGAAGGTACCCAAGGACCAACTGCTTGGCCCGATAAACATGGGATGGCAGGTGCTCGTGTCCACGCTGATGCATGAGCGGTTCGGAATCGGCGAGACGCTGAGCGGTACCGAGCAGATGCTGGGAGCGCTGGTCGAGCTTGCGCGGCGCTCCAATATCGGCGGGCGCCCCGCAATCGAGGACGACTCGATTCGCCAGCAGCTCGCGCAGTTCGCGATCGAGGCTGCGGCCAAGAAGTACAACGGCCTGCGCGCGCTCACGCGCCGGCTCCAGGGGCTGCTACCCGGTCCGGAAGCGTCGATCTCAAAGCTCAATACGACCGACCTCGGCCAGAGGATGGTCAAATATTCCGCGCGGCTGCTCGGCGAATATGCGACGCTCGATCGGGAATCGCCGTTCGCGCCCGAGGGCGACTGGATGAAGCGCATACTCGGGTGCGAGTCGATGACGATCGCCGGGGGGACTTCGCCGGTCCAGAAGAACATGATCGGCGAGCGCGTGCTCGGCCTGCCCAAGGGCTAAGCGTCAAGAACACCGCGCCGGCGAGGCGGGCGGCTATCGATCAAACTCACCGGCCATGCGCCGGCTGCCCGTGCGCGCCGCCTCCAGGCTGCGGCGCGGCGGCGCGCGACGGCTGGGCAGGGTGAAGCGCGTAGGCCTTCATCCGCTCCGCGTGCTGGCGCTCCAAAGCCATCTGCTGCTGAACGTGCTGATGGGCAAGCTTCTGCTGCTCCTGCATATGCTGGCGCGCAAGAGTCTGCCGTTGCTCCATATGCTGCCGGGTCGCCGCCAGCATCTGCTGCTCGTGCTGGCGCTGGATCGCCTGCATCTGCTCCTGGTGCGCTCGCTCAAACTCGGCTGATTGCTGGCGACGCGCTTGCTCCGCCCCTTTTGGCGGGGCGGCATGCTCACGTTCGAGCGCTTGCAGTTGCTGAGCGTGCTGGCGCTCGAGCGTCTGGATTTGTTGCTGATGTTGGCGGTCGGCGTCCTGCTGGCGCTGGGTGTGCTGAAGCTCGGATTCCTGGAGCTTTTGAGCGTACTGGCGTTGCAGCTCCTGCTGCTGCTGGACATGGTCGCGTTCAGCCGCCTGCCGCATCGCGCCATTCCACTCGGGATGATGCTCGAGGGCCCACTTGGGATTTTTCTCCGCCCACCAGTTCGCATCGCGCCAGACGTGACGGTCGTCGAAGTCGCCAATCCACTCGGGATGGTGCTTGGCCGCCCAGACGCGATCATGCTGATACCACCAGGTATCGTCGCGCCAGAGGTGATGGTCATCGAAATCGCCCCACCACTCGGGATGATTGGCGCGAGTCCAGTTTGCCCGATTTTGCCACCACCATGCGGCGGGCCGCCAAACGTGCTGGTCATCGAAGTCGCCCCACCACTCGGGATGATTCGCGCGTACCCAGTCCGGACGGGTTTGCCACCACCATCCCGCGGGCCGCCAGACGTGATCATCGTCGAAGTCGCCCCACCATTCGGGATGATGCTCGTAACACCAATCCGGCCGAGTCTCCCACCACCATCCTGCGGGCCGCCAAAGGTGATCCACGTCGAAGTCGCCCCACCACTCAGGATGATGGGCGCGCGCCCAATCCGGATGCCTGTCCCACCACCACGGAGCCGGGTACCACACCCCCTCCCAATAGTCGCCCCACCAATCAGGATGGTACGCACGGACCCAGTCGGGCTGGAATAGCCACCACCACGGCGCTGGGTACCAGACGCCCTCCCAGTAATCACCCCACCATTCGGGATGATGGAGGCGGACCCATGCCGGTTGGAACATCCACCACCAGCCGGCCGGGTACCAGACACCCTCGTGGAAGTCGCCCCACCATTCAGGATGATGAGCGCGGATCCAGTCGGGCTGGTATTGCCACCACCAGGCGGCCGGGTACCAGACGCCCTCGTAATAGTCGCCCCACCATTCGGGATGATGGGCGCGGACCCAATCGGGGTTGTATCGCCACCACCAATCCGCCGGGTGCCAGAAGTTTTCCTCGTCGAAATCGCCCCACCACTCAGGATGGTGCGCGCGAACCCAGGCGGCGCGATTCTGCCACCACCACGCCGCATCGAGCCACGCATGACCCTCGTCGAAGGCGCCCCAGTGCGGCTCGGGAGGGAAAGGAGTGGGCCACGGTGCGAGCTCGGCGAGCGCGGGAGTCGCCAGGGTAAGCAGAACCAGCATCGCGCCCAGCAGGATTTTGCCTCTGCTCATCGCTCGCAACCCTCCGCTCGCTTGCGTCAGCCGCTCCTTATCGCTGCATCGCCTGAAAGATCATCGGAGCGGCCTCGGCCATGATCTCGCCGACGATTTCGGAAAGCGGCTTGCTCGGGGTGGCAAGCTTCTCGGTGAGCGAGCGCATCACGAGAAGATAGTGCGTCTTGGTCTCGCTGCTGATTGTGCCGAGCCGGACGGTTTCCATCACCTCGACGAATTGGCGATGGACCTCGCAAATCTCGATATCGGTTGGATCGGTGAACTTTCTGCGGCGCGCCATTTTGCTCCTTCCTCGAATCGCTCTCTCAGCGCGATTTTCGGGTAATCAGGTGAGCTATGGCAAGAGCAGCGGGCGCCCATCAGCAGTGGGCCGCGAAAATCAGAACAGGTAGCGGCGGCTGTTGATGCTGATGAGGATGCCCATCGCCGCCATCATCGCAATCAGCGACGATCCGCCGTAACTCACCAGCGGGAGCGTGATGCCCACGACCGGCAGCATCCCGGTCGCCATCCCGACATTGATCGCCACCTGCCAGAACACGATCGCGGTCAGCCCCACCGCGAGCAGCGACCCGAAGCGATCGCGCGCGTGGCGCGCCACCCACGCCCCGCGCAGAATCAGCGTCGTGTAGAGGGCGAGCAGGAGCACGGAACCTGCCAGCCCGAACTCCTCGGCAAACACCGCGAAAATAAAGTCGGTGCTCTGCTCGGGCAGGAAGTTGAGCCGTGCCTGCGTGCCGTTGAGGAACCCCTTGCCCAGCGCGCCGCCCGCGCCGATCGCGATCTCGGACTGGATGATGTGGTAGCCGGAGCCGAGCGGGTCGGCCTGCGGATCGATGAAGCTCACCAGGCGCTGGCGCTGGTAGGGTTTCATATAGTGCCAGCCTACCGGCGCTGCCATGATCGCGAGCAGCGCCAGGATCGCCATCTTCCGCCAGTTCATCCCGCTCACGAAAATCAGCGTGACCGTTATCGCGACCAGAATCAGCGCGGTGCCCAGATCGGGCTGCCTCAGCACGAGAACTACCGGGACCCCGAGCAGGAACGCCGGGATGATCATCTGGCGCAACTGCCATCCACCCTTGGGCGGCTCGTCGCGGAAGTAGCGCACCATCACTAAGACCACCGCGAGCTTGGCCAGTTCCGACGGCTCGAGCTTGAACAGTCCCAGATTGATCCATCGCCGCGAGCCGCCGGTCGCATGCCCCGTGATCATCGTGACCCCCAGCAATGCGACCGCGATCGCATAGAACGGATAGGCGTAAGTCTCGAGCGCGCGGTAGTCCACCAGCACGGCGCCGATCATGACCAGCGTACCCGTTCCCACCCAGATCATCTGGCGGACCACGAGCGGGTCGAGCGGCTTGCGCGGTCCCGCATACGATGCGCTCATCACGCTCAGCAGGCCGATCCCTGCAAGCGTGAGCACGCTCCAGAAAACCGTCCAATCGAAGTGAAGGATGAGCCGCCGGTCAAGCGCTGGCACGTGCCCCGGCCTCCCAGCAGGCTGGTGATAAATCACAGCCTGCTCCCCCTCTCTTATCTCCCCCGGAAAAGACCGGGAGAGAAGATAGAGGAAAGCACCCACCTTTCATGCAGGATGTTGAGACCGCAGGGCGGTCGGACTGCGAGGCTCTCGGGTTTCTCAACATCCTGCTAACGCTCGGCCGCGGTATCGTCGTCGTCGAGCACGCGCGCGATCGCGGGCGCATCGCCCGCGCGGGTCACCTCTGGCGGCGCGCTTTGGGCGGGCGGATAGAGCTCGAAGAAGCGCTTCATCACGTCGTGCACTCCGGGGGCCGCCGCGCTGCCGCCGTGGCCACCGTGCTCGACGATGCATGCGACCGCGATCTGCGCGTGCTCCTTGGGCGCGAATGCGATGAACCAGGCGTGATCGCGGTATTGCTCCGGAATCTTGTCTTCATCCTCGCCCGCGGTGAAGCTGCCCTTGTCGCCGACCACCTGAGCGGTGCCGGTCTTGCCGCACACCGTGATGCCGGGGAGCGCCGCCTTGTGCGCGGTACCGCCCGCGCCGTTGACCACGTCGGCCATCCCGTCGCGCACGATGTCGAGGTACTGAGGGTCGATGTTCAGGCGCTTCTCGACGACCGGCGGATAAGATTGCACCACGCTCCCATCGAGGCCCTCGATCATCTTTACGAATTGCGGCCTGTAACGGATGCCGCCGTTGCCGATCTCGGCCGCAAGCTGAGCGAGTTGGAGCGGCGTGACCGAGACGTAGCCCTGGCCGATCGCCACCGACAGCGTCTCGGCCGGGTACCATCGCTCGTGGAATCGGTTCTGCTTCCACACCGACGACGGCATCACGCCGGTCTTCTCGTTGTCCAGCTCAATTCCGGTCTTCGCGCCCAGCCCAAGCAAGCTGCCCCAATGCGCGAGCCGGTCGATCCCGAGATGCTCGCCGACCTGGTAGAAGTACACGTCGCACGAGCGGACGATCGCATCGTGAAGCGCGATCGAACCGTGGCCCTGCTTGCGCCAGCAGTGGTACTCGCGTCCGCCGAACCAGATCCCGCCCGGACATGAATAGACAGTGTCGGGATGCAGGGTGCCCTCTTCGAGGCCCGCGATCGAATCAACCACCTTGAAGGTCGATCCCGGCGGATAGATTCCCTGGGTCGCACGGTTCTCGAGCGGATGGGCCGGGTCGCTCATCAGATCGTGCCATGTCGCCGGCTTGACGCCTGCGCCGAACACGTCGGGGTCGAAGGCGGGACGCGACACCATCGCGAGCACGTACCCGGTGTTGGGATCCAGGGCGACCAACGCGCCATTGTGGCCCTCCATCGCCTGCTCCGCCGCCTGCTGGATGTCGAGATCGAGCGTGAGTATGACGCTCTCGCCGGGGCGGTCGGGGATTCGCTTGAGCACGCGCAGGCGCCGTCCCACCGCATCGACTTCGTACTCCTCGCCGCCGGCCTCTCCGCGCAGGAACTGCTCCCACCCGCGCTCGAGGCCGAATTTCCCGATCTCGTCGCCCATGTGATAGCTCGTAAGCTTCATCAGCTCATCGGGACTGACCTCGCCGACATAGCCGAGCAGATGGGCCGCCAGCTTGCCGTAGAGGTAATGACGCCCGGGAGTGATTTCGAGGCTCACGCCGGGAAGGTCGAGCTGATGCGCCTCGAGCGCGACCACGTGCTGCCAGTCAAGCCGCTCCTCAACCGTGACGGGGTCATAGGGCGGACGCCCCTGATCCTCGGCGGAAGCGAGCTTGTCCGCGACGTGATCCTCGCCTAGGTATTGCTCGAGTTTCTCGATAGTGGCGGAGAGATTATCCGCGTCCTCAGGGACGATGACGGCATCGAAGCTCGGGCGCGTATCGACCAGCGGCCGATGGTGCACGTCGTAGACCAGTCCGCGCGGAGCGGGCACGCGGCGGATGCGAATCCGGTTGCGATCGGCAAGCTCGCTCAATTCCTGGTGGCGGAGAACTTGAAGATAGTAGAGACGCACGCAGACCACGGAGAACACAATCGCGACGAGCGCGGTGAGGATCGCGATACGCGGCTCGAGTTTGGGGACCGGCCGGTTCTGTCTGCGCCGGAACTTCGCCAACTGCTGCTTCCCCCGTTAATATCTATTCACGCGCCGCTCCGGCAGGCAATCCGATCGCCTTCTTGCATCGGGCGAGCATCGCAAAGATCGGAGGCGCCAGGAGCGCGGTAATCGCGGCGTCGCCCGCAAGCCTCGGGAACATCGGCCCCAACTGCGCCACTGCGTCCATCCCGAACCCGATCGCCAGCGCGCCGGCCGCGGCAATCAGCGCGCCGACGAACACCGCAACCGCCCCGACCAACGCATTGGTCACCATAAGCCGGCGCGAAACTTCGTAACTGAGCAGATAGATCAGCGTTATCAGGAACGCATTGAGCCCGAGCACGCTGCCGGAGAAGGCATCGGTCGCGTATCCCATCGCGAACGCGAGCAGCGCCGGGAAGGCCCCATGATGGCGCAGGCCCAGGTCCACCGCGAGGATTACCACCAGGTTCGGAAACAAAATCCCCAGCGGAAGCCAGTACGGTATCGCGGTCTGGACCGCGAGTGCGCCTAGCGCGGCGATGATAAACAATCCGGCGAGGCGCACGAGGCGGTCAGCCCTTGGCGCCGTCGTCGGCGCGCGGCGGCTGCTGCGTGACGACCAGCACCTGCTCTAGCGAGCGGAAGTCGACCGCCGGCGCGACCGTCACCCCCAGGAACAGCCCGGGGCCCTCGCGATTCACTTTCTTGATGGTCCCCACCAGCAGCCCGCGCGGGAACATCCCGTCCAGCCCCGAGGTCACCACCGTGTCGCCCTCGCGGATGTCCTCGGAGCGGTCCACGTATTTCATGATCAGCCCGACATCGACCAAGCCGGCGACTATCCCGCGCCCGCGCGATCGTTCGTCGAAGCCATCGAGCGCGGAATTGTGATCGTCGATCAGCAGCACGCGCGCGGCATGCGCGCTGGTCGCGATAATCCTGCCCACGACGCCCTGGTTCGACAGCACCGCCATTCCGGCGCGCAGCCCGCTCGACGAACCCTGTCCGAGTATGAGCGTGCGCGAGAGCCCGGTCGCATCGCTGCCGATTACGTTTGCCGCGACCGCATCGAGCCCGAGCACGTCCTTAAGCTCGAGCAGGTCGCCCAGGTGGCTGGTTTCGACTTCGAGCTCGGCAAGACGCGTGCGATCGCTGTGGACGCGCGCCAGTTCCTCTTTAAGTTCGGCATTCTCCTTGCGCACGCCGACCAGGTCGATGTAGTCGCGGACAATCGAGGTTGCGCCCTCGCCCAGACGGGCGCTTGCGGCCTGCACGGGCCGCAGGATTTCGAGCAAGGCCGATGCGGGTGCGGCGGCCGCATCGCCCCGCCGTATTCCAACCGAAATCATGTGAAGCGAGATCACCAGCAGCGCGCCGCTTGTCAGCAGCACGCGATTGCGCCAGAGAAATGTCCCTTTCACGTGCGTTCGCCCTGCGACGGGGCGCCGATGGCCAGGCGCGGCGGGTGGTGCCGGCGGTTATTCCACAGTCACGTCGCGCAGCAGCGAGAGCTCATCGAGCACCTTCCCCGCGCCCATCACCACCGCGGTGAGCGGATCGTCGGCAAGGGTGACCGGAAGCCCGGTCTCTTCGCGCAGCAGGACGTCCAGGTTTCTTAAGAGCGCGCCGCCTCCGGCGAGCACGATTCCCTTGTCCACGATGTCCGAGGCGAGTTCAGGCGGCGTGCGTTCGAGTGCGATACGAACCGACTCGACCACCTGGCGCACAGGCTCCATCAGCGCCTCGCGGATTTCCTCATCGGTAATCTCGATGATCTTGGGCACGCCCGCCACCAGGTCGCGTCCCTTGATCTCCATCGTCTGAATTTCATTGCCGGGATAGGCCGATCCGATCGTGATCTTGATCAGCTCCGCGGTGCGCTCGCCGATCAGGAGGTTGTACTTGCGCTTGATGTGCTGGATGATCGATTCGTCCATCTTGTCGCCGGCCACGCGCACCGAGCGCGAAAACACCACGCCCGCGAGCGAGATCACCGCGACTTCGGTCGTGCCGCCGCCGATATCGACGATCATGTTGCCGGCGGGTTCGGTTATCGGCAGCCCCGCGCCGATCGCGGCCGCCATCGGCTCCTCGATCAGGTAGACCTCGCGCGCGCCGGCCGACTCGGCCGACTCGCGCACCGCGCGCTTCTCGACCGCAGTTATCCCGAACGGGACGCAGATCACGATTCGCGGGCGCGGGCGCACCAGCGTCTTGCCCGAGTGAATTTTCTGGATGAAGTAGCGGAGCATGTTCTCCGTGATCTCGAAGTCCGCGATCACGCCGTCCTTGAGCGGGCGGATCGCGACGATCGAGCCCGGAGTTCGCCCCAGCATCTTCTTGGCCTCGGCGCCGATCGCGAGCACGCGGCGCGAGCCGCGCGAGTCCTTCTGCACCGCCACCACCGACGGCTCGTTGCAGACGATCCCCTCGCCCTTGACGTAAATCAGGGTGTTGGCGGTACCGAGATCGATCGCCAGATCGTTGGAAAACCAGCCAAAGATCGAATTGAGAACCACAGATTTTTCGCCTCTTGCCGGCCCGGGACTAACGCTCCGAACCTGGCCCGGCAATACCCCTCGAGTGATATCCGCCGGCGCGGAATTTCCAAGTGAACACGCGGGTATTTTGTTCCACCGCCGCCTGCAAGAAAGCTAACAGACTCTCGACGCGCGGGGCAAGCAGGGTACCGCAATTGCGCACAGAAACAGGCCTATCGTAAGATAAAATCGTTATGTTAGGTGGACTTCGCAAGTACGGCCAGACCTGGGTCACGCGGATACTGCTGGGCGGTATAGCCTTCCTTCTGACGTTTTGGGGAATCGGCACGGGCTATTTCAGCCAGGTGCGCCCGGTTGCCAGCGTCAATGGCGTCCGCATCCTGCCCAACCAAATCGAAACCGAGGCGGAAACCATCCGCCGCAATATTCAGTCGATCTACGGCGCCAACGCACCCGCGGTGCTCAAAACCGAGAATCCCCGCGCGATGGCGCTCGACCGGATTATCGAAAACGAACTCGTCGGCGAGGAAGCCCGACGCCTCGGCATCGAGATCAGCGACGCGGCGCTCGAGCACCGGATCGAAACCGAGCAAGCCTTCCAGCGCGATGGCCAGTTTGACTTCCCGACTTACGCGGATGCGGTCCGGTCGGCGGGGATGCTTCCCAATGAATACGAGGCCGGGCTGAGGACCTCGATGGTCGAGGAGACGCTCAGGCAGATGGTCGAGCAGGGCGTGCAACTCAGCAGCGACGAGGCCCGCCACGCATACGATCTCCGCAACCAGAAGCTAACGCTGAGATATATCGAGTTCCCATACTCGGGCTTCACCGCCGGGATTTCGCCGACGGCGCCGCAGGTCGCCGCCTATTACAAGGCGCACACCGACGATTTCCGCGAGCCCGAGCGC
>Ga0187771_10002603_pt1 | contig 12475 bp, 14 predicted proteins | sample 0116_SJ02_MP15_1_FD_133139 | JGI IMG/M metagenome (GOLD analysis project Ga0187771, IMG submission 133139) | Tropical peat soil microbial communities from peatlands in Department of Meta, Colombia - 0116_SJ02_MP15_10_MG | ecosystem: Environmental > Terrestrial > Soil > Wetlands > Peat | place... | reverse complement strand
TCAGCCGATGGCCGACCTCTACAGCCGGAAGCTATTGGCCCCTTCGGGTCTACCAGGCTGAGCTACTGCGGGACAGGCGGCCGACCCCTGAAGATTTCTTAAGGGTTTCAGGTATGCTGGGCATGGCGCGCTGTTAGCGCCCGGGTACCAGCTGATGGCTTCGGATCTACCCTGAGATCGAGGAGAGAGGCGCATAGAACACTTTGTTGTTCTCCCCCTGGGCACTTCCGTCATATCCTCCTACGCAGTAGAGCCTGGCCGAGTAGATGGCGCATGTTGTCCCCACGCTCGTCGGGTAGTCGGGGCCTCCCTTCCAAGTTCCTATTCCAGAGGACGAGATTTTCGCGTAGTACACTGCGCTGGTGAACGTGGCGTACTGCCCGCCCGAGGTCGCCCCGCCGACGCAGTAGACATAGCTCTCTGAGACGGCGCACGCCTGCCCGGTCGACGGGAGCGGGTAGGCCGTTGTCGGAATCCACTGGCCGACCCCGCTGCGTGAGAGCGATGCGTAGTACGCACTTCCGAGCGGGTTGTCGCTCGAGTCGACTCCCCCGATGCAGAAGATATCGTGGCCTTCAGTGAAACACGCCGGAAGATAGGAGTCCGCCGGGTAAGCGGTGGTCTTGTTCCACCTCCCGATGCCCGACGAAGTCAACTGGGCGTACCAGACAGAATTGCTCGGCGCCACGGTTCCGTCTGTGCCGTCGGTCTCGTTGTTCCCTCCGACGCAGTAGATGTAGGAAGAGGCAGCCACGCACGATTCAGCGTCGACGGGGATCGGGTAAGGGGTCGTGTAGAACCAGGTGCCCGCACCGCCGCTCCCGAGCTGGGCGTAGTAGCTTGAGGCCACGTCGTCCCCCGCCGCGTCGTGACTCCCCCCCACGCAGTAGAGATAACCTGAGCTCACAACGCACGACTCTCCGCTCACGGTCGTGGGATAGGCGTTGGAGTCCTGCGCCCAACCGGTTATGTTCCCTGAAGTCGCGACGGTCCCGACGTACACCTCACTGTGAGGGCCACTGTTGGCATCCAGCCCCCCTACGCAGGTGAAGTAGGTCGAGTTCGCGGCGCACTGCTCCGCGGCCACGCCGTAGTTTCCGGCCACCTGGACGGGGTAGCCTGCGGCGCAGTCCCAGGTGGTATTGCACATTGCTCCTCCCGGCGGTTGCAGGAGTAGGGCGACTGCGGCAGCCACGACTATCACCGCCACAATGATGATGACCACTACCGTCCGTGAGAACTTCACTCTGACCGTCTCCTGGCTTGAGCGCAGCCGATGGCCATCATCTGGGACTGGAACCTGCGCTTTTCGCCGTGGGCATAAGTCTTCATCACGTATTCTGCCTCATGCTCTCCCGAAAGAGGTAATGCCTACTCAGCCGCTCTTCACGATGATCGTGCCGCGCATCCACCCTGGGTGGAACTGGCAGTGGTAGTCGTAGGTCCCGGGCACTGTGAATGTGACCGGCCCGAAGGAGGTACCAGGAGGGATGTCCGAGGCAGATACACTCGTTGGCTGCACGCCCGCGGGGACGGTTGTGAACGTCGCCGTGTGGTCGGTCGTGTCCTGGTTCACCCAAGTCACGCTATTGTTGACCCCGATCACAAGCACGACCGTCGACGGGGTGAAGTCTAGGGCGTGGTTGAGGTTGACCCCGTTCGGGAGGATGATCTTCACCCCGGCTGCAGGGGCCGCGCCTCCACCTCCTGACGTCGTGACGGCACTTCCGCCCGAAGACGGCGCCTCGAACTTTGGCTGGAGGCCTGGGAAGTAGAGCTCGGCCGCGATCAGGGCGGGCATGACGACGACCGCAATCAGCAGCAGCGCCACGAGGCGGCCGTCTGGTTTGGCTTCGTACTCCATCCTCTCACCTAGTGGACAGACGACGCGGACCAGATCAGTATCAAGTCTGCGCAGAAGAAGAGCGCAGAGAGCACGAACATTTTCACGCTGATGTGCTCCTTCCACAGGTCCATGTAGATCAGCATCAGCGGGACCACTGCCGAGAGCGCCACCACTGTCTCGACAGTCCCTCTGACCTCCCACTGTACGGACGAAAGCAGCGGTATGGCCGCCACCTCGAGCAGCACGGTGACCACCATCCAGGACCAAGTTGCGATGATTCTTGTTCTATCCATTCTATCTCACATCAAGTAAAGCGCCGGGAACAGCACGACAATCATAGCGATGACGAACATCCAGAACAGGGAGAACAGCCTTAGCCCCGAGTTGTTGTCCTTGGTTATCTTCCCGCTTATCCCCTTCTTCGTCAGGTAGGTGAGCATCAGGAGGCCCGCGAAGACGTGGGCTCCGGAAAGCCCAGTCATGAGGTAGAAGGTGCTCCCCGGCATCCCGCTGCTGAACGTGAACTGCTTGGAGAACTGGTCGACCCACTCGAACCCCGACGTTATCAGGAAGGTGCCCCCCAGGACGAGGGTGGCGACGAGCCACTTGGTCATGCTCGCGCCTTTGCCCTCCTTCGCGTCCTGCACGGCAAGCATCAGGGTCAGGCCGCTGGTTATCAGCACAAGGGTGTTGAAAGCGACCATGGGGATGTTGAAGACCGAGCCAACGGCGGGCCAGTCAGGGAGGTGCAGCCTCACGAAGAGGAGGAGGCCTGCGATGGCAGAGAAGAAGACGAGATCGGACGCGAGGAACAGCCATGTCCCTACCTTCATCCGCCAGACGCCGAAGTCTTCCCCGTCGGGCTTGAATGGCCAGGTGTCTCCTGCCTTCTCCTCGCCCGGCATGGTGAAGACCCTGTTGAGGTCGTCCTTGGCCCACCCGTAGATCCCGTAGGCGCCGATGATGACGCCTGCGGCCAACAGAGGCCACCCGAAGATCAGCCCGAGGCAGGAGAGGCCCAGGCCTAACGAGATCGTGAACGGCCTGCTGTTGAGGGGAGTCATCACATGCGGAGCGTGCTCCCCCGATGGCGCGCTGGCGTAGACCGCCGGGTAGTTGTCGACGTAGGACTTTGGGTCAGAGGTCCATTCCGGACCTGCGGACTTCCAGGGGTTCGGAGGGGCAGGCTGCCCCTTGTGACGGAACGCTTGCACTAGGACGTAGAGCAGCAGGAACTGCGAGAGTATGAACCCATACGCCCCCAACGTCTCTATGAAGTTGTAGCTCCCCCACCCTGTCGATGCAAGGTAGGTGTACACCCTCCTGGGCATCTCGAGGAGGTAGAACATCGGGAAGAAGGTCATGTTGAAGAAGACGAAGGACGTGACAAAGTGCAGTTTCGCCACTGCGCTGCTGTACATCATCCCCGTCCATTTCGGCAGCCAATAGTAAATGGCCGCCATCAGCCCGAACTCTGCAGCGCCGACCATGATATAGTGGAAATGCCCGACGACCTGATAGGTCCCCCTGAGCTCCTGGTCGAGCAGGACAGAGGAGTCGAACACCCCGGTGATTCCGCCGATTACGAATACTGCGAGCGCCGCCAGGGCGAAGGTCAGCGGCGCCTTGAACTTCACAGCCCCGCCTATGGCCGTCGCGATCATACAGATCACTAGAAGCCCGGACGGGAGGGTGTTGATCTCAGTGTTGAGGTCGATGAACTCCCGCTGCAGCGGGTTGATACCCGTGAGGAACATGTGATGGGCATAGATCGAGAAGCTGAAGGGGACAAGGATCAGTCCGACAGACATCATCAGTGCCCGCTTGGCGTAGACAGGCCTCCCAGTGAAGACCATCATCACCTCGGCGATGGCGCCGAAGGCAGGAAGGACCACGACGTAGACTTCTGGGTGCCCGAAGAACCACCACATGTTCTCCCAGAGTATGGTGCTACCGGCCGGGTTCAGGAAGAAGACAGTCCCGAGCGTCCTATCCGTGATCAGGGCGAGGGTCCCTGCGAAAATGGACGGGACAGAGAAAAGGAGCAGGAGCTGGGTGAAGAGCGTCAGCCAGGAGAAGGGTGGGAGCTTCCTCCAGGTCATCCCTGGAGCGCGCATGACCAGGACTGTCACGATCAGGTTGACGCTTCCCATGGTGAGAGACCCCCACAGCATGAGGAGTCCCAGACCGACCAGGCTCTCTCCGGGGCCAGGAGAGAAGGTAATCGAGTTCAGGGGGGCATAATTGGTCCACCCGGCCTGGGCGGCCCCTCCCGGTGCGAAGAACCCGGAGATCATCACGATGCCGGCCATCAGGTACATCCAGTAGCTGAAGGCATTGAACCTGGGGAAGGCTACGTCCTTCGCCCCGATCTGCAGGGGAAGGAAGTAGTTGGCGAACGCGGCGCCGAGGGGGGAAAGGAACAGGAGGACCATGATCAGGCCGTGCATCGACACTGCTTGGTTGTATGCTGAAGCCGAAAGGATGTCCCAGGGCGCGGGGAACGCGAGCTGGGTCCTCATCAGGCCTGCCAGAGCCCCTCCTATCGCCACGAACCAGATCGACGTCCAGAAGTAGAGAAGTCCAACTTCCTTGTGGTCTGTCGTGAAGAGCCACTTCCTTAGCCACGCAAGCGTCGGCGAGTAGGCGATCTTCATCTCCTCCGCCTCGTCGGTGTGTGCGTGTTCCTCCAAATCTAATCACTCGCTGTCGAGTTAAGCCAGGTGCTGAAGGTCTGCTGCGACACGACTACCAGCGTCGATATCATCGTGGCATGACCCACTCCACAGAGCTCGAAGCACTGAATCGTGTAGTTCGCTATGGCGTTTGGCTGAATCCAGACGACGTTGTACTTCCCGGGTATGGCGTCAGTTTTCACCCTAAAGTCAGGTATGCCGAACTGGTGGTTCACGTCCCTCGAGGTTACGTTGAATACGATCTCCGTGTTCACAGGGACTTCGCACGGGCACGCAATCGTCTTGTTGTCAGGGTAGGCGAACGACCAGAAGAACTGCTGGCCGATAACGCCGACTTTCATCAGGCCGGGGTCGTTGGGAGGGTTGTTGTAGGTGGGGAGGGCCATGAAGGTCTGTGCTCCTACCGCGACAAGCACGATTCCCATCAGGGCGAACGTAAGGATGGGCCCCTTCCAGGTCTCCCTGACTTCCCTCGACTTCTCGGCAGGAAGCTCCTTCCCTGGGCGGGCCCTGTACCTGTAGAGCACGTAGAGCATGATGGCGAACGTCACTGCGCCGGAGGCGACGCCGAGGTACCAGTACCAGTTCCAGACGTTCTGGAAAAGCTGTGCCGACGGTGGTGGAGTTGTCTGCAGAGTTGCTGCGGACAGCACGAAGCTACCCGGCAATATAGCGCACGCTAGCGGTTAGGTTTGTATAAAAAGGCACCTAACGCGTTAGGGTCGGCCTAGTATAGAATCGAGGCGACCCATTCGGAAAGGATGAAGATACAGACCACGAAGGCAGCGACGACGATCCAGAATTCCTGTGACCGCAACCTCATCGGTTAGGGAACGGTTCCGATATAACCTTTGCACCAGGGGGCGGTATTCTGCGTCTACTGCGCGGACAGCACTAGGACACCGCTTTGCATGTAGGGATGGACCGCGCAAATCACGTTGCAGTAGACCTTGTAGTCCCCCGGCGCGCTCGCGTAGAACGATATCGTCTGGGTCTTTCCGGGGAGGACGGTTATGCCCGCGTCTAGATACCCCGCCACGGCGAACCCGTGGGGCTCGACGTCGTCCTGGTTTACGACTGTAATAGTGATCTCCTCTCCCGCCCGGGCGCACAGCACTGGCCAAGGTTTGGAGGGGGCGCCATGTCCGACGCTGTCGTTGTACCCGTTCTCCGTGGCAACGACGGTGAATGTGTTCGTGTAAGAGGTGCAGTTGACCCCGCTCACCTTTGACGCGCCCTGCGAGGGGGAGAACTCGTGCTGAGAAGCGAAGTACAGGACCGTTGCTGCGAAAGCAAGGGTCGCTACGACAATCACAAGGCCGAGCTTCTGCACTGATTTCTCCCGACCCGAGATTCGGCATGGATTAGAGTATTTCTGAGTAGGTGTCAGGAGCGACCAGATTGGGCACAAGGAGCTGCCTTCGAGAAACGCTTAAGAAACTAGAACGGTCCGCGAGAAAAAGCGCGTTGGATAAGGAATTCCTGGCCCTTTCAGTTGTCTTCATGCTGCTTGGACTAACGGGGGTCGTTCTGTTCAGCAGCCTATTCTACAACGGCTCCATCTTCCCTGTGATGACACAATCGGGGGACGCCTGCTACTGCGTCATCTCGAGCCCCGAGCCGTCGGCGGCCCAGGGCACCTCAAGCATCATTCTCGCCCTAGGGGTGATATTCTTCCCCATGGGGCTCATGAAAGGAGGGCTCCCCACCTTCGGCAGAGCTCCCGTCGCCCCTACACCAGTCAAGCTCCCGAGTGGCAGGGTCGTCAGCCCGATTCAGATAGGGAGCGTGAGGTACTTCGCCTTTGGACTATTGGTCATCCTGATAGGGGTCGACGCCGTGCTGGTGCCCGGCTTCCTCGTCTACAAGAACGTCTACTTCGAGCTGGCCGGCGCGATGCTTACCGCTGCGGGTGCCATTTCAATGGCATGGGGCGTTCGGAAACCCAAGCAGCAGTAGGCGATTCGCAGGGAACCGTTTTATTCCCCGTCTAGACGGGTTCGAAAATAATTGAGCTCCAGGCAGAAAAGGGGAAAGGCAGAGAAGAAGGCTGAACCCGCTAAGACTCCCAAAGCGAAGCCCTCGAGGCCGGTGAAGCCGACGGGCAAGGCCCCCGAGGCAGTGGTCACTGGAAGGCACGGCATTGGATTTGTCACGCGCCTGGGGAGGGGATTCTCGATGGGCGAGCTGGCAGGTGCAGGGCTTTCTCCGAAACTCGCATCCGACTGGGGCGTGAGGACCGATGTGAGGAGGAGAAGCGTGATCGACGGCAACGTCGCGTCTCTGAAGGGCTGGTACACTCACCCTGGAGCAACAAAGAGGATTGAAAGCAGGGCCAAGGAGGTCGAGGAGGAAATCGAGAAGGTCGGGAGAGAAGTGAAGAAGGAAGCGGTGAAGGTAGAGAAGGAAGTCGAGAAAGAAGCAGAGAAGGTCGAAGAGGAAGTCAAGGAAGAAGCGGTAAAGGCGGAGAAGGCGGTCCGTCGGAAGGCGAAGGCGAAACCGAAGAAGAAGAAAGAATCGTAGTTCACCCCAGTCCTTCCCTGGCGGCCATGAACAGGTACTGCTGGGCGTACCCCGCGTACCTCCCGAAGTAGGCCCGAACCCTAGCTGAGATCCTGTCGTAGTCGGAGGGTGAAAGCTTGACCTTCCCTTCCGCCGCGTAGCGCTTCCTAAGGGTCGGCCCGAGAAGAGACGGATAGGAGGTGGCGATGACCTTGGCAATCCAGACGTCGATGGGGAAAGCCTCGTCTTTTCCGCAGGAGTACAGAAGCACGCAGTCCGCGACCTTGGGGCCTACGCCAAGAAGGAGCTTCTGTCCGAGAAGCTCGGTCATCAGGAGCTTCCTTGACTCGGAGTAGCCCAGGCTCATCAGTCGAGTGAAGTCAACCTGCCGGTCCGCTACGGCGGAGGCGACTTTCCTGAGGAAGGGGGCGCGGTACCCGAGGCCGCACCCGAGCAGGTCAGTCTCGCTCGCACCCGCAAGCGCCTCTGGCGAGGGGAAGGCGGCGTGCCTCTCCCCCTCTAATTCGAGGGGTTCGCCGTACCTTGAGCTGATTGCCGCCACCATCTTCTTTATCCTCGGTATGTTCGAGTTCGTCGCCAAGACGAATGATGCCAGACACTCCCACACGTCCTGGCTCACGATGCGGAGCCCGTAGAACTTCTCCACCGCCCTGCTGACTGTCGCGTCCTTCGATATCGTGGCTAGCACGTGGTCGAGGTCTACGTCGAGGCGGAAGTAGCGAGCGACGAATACGCTGTCGAGGCGCTCTGAGCTCGACGTGCACCTAAGGAGGTCACCCTCCTGCTTCAACCTCAATACTCCCCCTGACACAACCCCCGACCACCACTCTCCCCTCCTCTCCCAACGGAAGAGCTGGCCGCTTTCGAGGGTGTACTCTAGGCTGAAGGGGGAGCCGAGGGATACGGTGTATTCCATCCGGTCGTGGGATGTGTGGAACGGCGATAATTGACTCTTGCGCAAGGAAGGGGATTGAAATAGCCGAGAGGGGGGCGGAGAGACGTTGACCGAAGGCTACGAAGCCCGAACCAGGAGGTCGGGGAAGCTGTTCGAGAGGGCGAAGAAGGTCTTCGCAGGCGGGGTCAACCACAACGCCAGGTTCTACGAGCCCTACCCGATATTCGTGAGCAGGGCGAAGGACCAGCACATCTGGGACGAGGACGGCAACAGGTACACGGACTACTGGCTGGGGCACATGGCCCTCTTGCTTGGCCACTCCCCGAGAATCGTCGTGGAAGCGCTCCGTGCACAGGCTGCCAACGGGACCCACTACGGGATGGGGAGCGCGCTATCTGTGGAGTTCGGGGAGGAGATTCAGAAGACTGTCCCCTGCGCGGAGGCACTTCGGCTCTGCAACACGGGGGCCGAAGCGACGATGTACCTCGTGAGGCTGGCGCGAGGGTTCACTGGGAAGAGGACGATCATCAAGATGGCGGGAGGGTGGCACGGGTTCAACACAGAACTGAACAAGGGGGTCCACCGGCCGTTCGACAAAGCGGAGAGCGCAGGCATCCTGGAGGAAGAGCAGGCCCACGTGAGGAACGTCCGCTTCAACGACCTAGAAGCGGCAGAAGCCGAGGTGAAACGGTCGGGCGGAGACACTGCTGCGATCTTCCTCGAACCTGTGCTGGGCGCAGGCGGGTGCATCCCTGCCGAAAGGAACTACCTGAAGGGGCTGCGGGAGCTGGCAGACAAGACAGGGGCCCTTCTTGCCTTTGACGAAATAATCACGGGATTCAGGCTCGCCCTCGGAGGCGCCCAGGAGTGGTACGGGGTGAAGCCCGACCTGGCCACGCTTGGGAAGACGGCGGGGGGAGGGATGCCCCTCGGGCTGGTCTGCGGCAGGAGAGAAATCCTCGCACTGGCCGACCCGACGAACAAGTCGAGGTTCGTATCAATCGGAGGGGGGACTTTCTCCGAGAACCCGATGACCATGGTCGCTGGGCTCGCGACCGTTCGGTATCTCCGGAAGAACGCCGGTGGCATCTACCCTAAGCTCAACCGTTCCGGGGAGTCTCTGCGGAGGCACATCGACGAGGAGTTTGAGGGGCGAGGCGTTAGCACTCACACCACAGGAATCGGATCCCTTTTTCTGACCCACTTCGGAAGCGAGCCGAAAAGAGCCGAAGACACGGCCGCTGAGGACAGGAAGGCGAAAGTGGGGTACGGGCTCCACCTGATGTCGAAAGGGATCTTCGTGCTCCCCGGTCACCCGTGCGGAATCTCGACCTGCCACACGGAGAAAGACCTGGACCAATTTGTCCAAGCAAGTGGCACCTACGGGCAATTGCTAAGCAGAAAATAGGGATGCGAAGGTCTCTATTTGACCTTCGACAACCTTGAGTCCACGTCGGACCAGTTCACCACGTTCCACCAGGCCTCTACGTACTTTCCTCGGTCGTTGAGGTAGTCTAAGTAGTAGGCGTGTTCCCAGACGTCCAAACCGAGGAGAATCGTCATCTGGGCAAGGTGCATGAAGTTCTGCTTCTCGACCTGCGTTAGGACAAGAGAGTTGGTTTCCTTGTCGTGGAGGAGAAGAGCCCAGCCGCTGCCTTCGACTGTCTTGGCCGCGTCGCTGAACTGCGCCTTGAACTTGTCGAACCCACCGAAGTCTCTGTTGATCCAGTCTCCGATGGAGCCGCCCGGTATTCCGCCGCCCTTTCCTGGCGGTGCCATGTTGGGCCAGAATATGGAGTGCAGGATGTGGCCGTCGACGTTGAAGCTGTAGTCTCTCAGGACCGCCTTGATGTCAATCTGTAGCTCGCCCTTGCGCGCCTTCTCGAGCTTCTCGAGGGCTGCGTTGGCGCCGTTGACGTAGGCCTGGTGGTGCTTGTCGTGATGGAGTGTCATTATCTTCCTGGAGATGTGCGGCTCGAGTGCCTCGTAGGGGTAGGGTAGAGGTGGAAGTGAATATGTTTTAGCCATTGGGAGACTCGGCGGGTCTCCTCGTAAAAAGTTGTTGTTTCCTTACACAGTTATGGAAGCTTTTGCCTTCTTTGCCTTTTCCCAGTCATCAAGGAAACGCTTGAGGCCCGAGTCTGTGAGAGGATGCTGGATCATCTTCTCCATCACCTCTGGGGGCATGGTAGCTATGTCCGCCCCCACCTTGGCAGCCTCCAGCACGTGCTGAGGGTGCCTTATGCTGCCGACGAGCACCTCGGCCTTCAGCCTATAGTTGTCCCTGATCTTGACCAAGTCCTCGACCACTTCCATCCCTCGCTGGCCTATGTCGTCCAGCCTCCCGATGAACGGGCTGATGAAAGATGCCCCTGCCTTCGCCGCAAGGAGTCCCTGGTTGGCCGAGAAGACGAGCGTCATGTTGACCCTTATCCCCATCCCGCTGATGGCCTTCGTGGCCCTGAGCCCTTCTGGGATGATCGGTATCTTGACGACGACGTTGGGCGCGATGCTTGAGATGCGCTTCGCCTCGGACACCATACCGTCGAAGTTTGTCGAGACTACCTCCGCGCTCACGTCTCCCTTGACTTCCTTGCAGATGGCGGTGATGATTTCCTCGAACTCCCCAGGCTCCTTCGACACCAGGGTGGGATTAGTGGTGACCCCGTCCACTATGCCCATCTGGTTCATTCTCTTGATCTGGGCGAGGTTCGCTGTGTCGAGGAAGAGCTTCATTCCTGCTTCGACTCCGCTGTTTGCCATTAAAAACCTATTTCGACTTGACGAGGCTTGAAGCAGCCTGCTCGATGTTGGCCGCCGTAAGGCCGTACTTCTTCATGAGTTCCCCTGGGTTCCCGCTCTCTCCGAAGGTGTCCATCACTCCGACGCGTTTCATGGGAGTGGGACTTACCTCCCCCAAGACCTCGGCGACCGCGGAGCCCATCCCTCCTAGGATGTTGTGCTCCTCTGCTGTGACGACTCTCCCGCACTTCTTGGCTAGCTTCGCGATGGTGTCAGAGTCAATCGGCTTCACCGTATGGAGGTCGACCACCGCTGCAGAGACCCCCTTCGCCTTTAGGGACTCGGCCGCTATGAGGGCTTCAGGGACCATGATGCCGCAGGCGAACACGACGACGTCGCTCCCGTCATGGAGGACGTTCGCCTTGCCGAACTTGTACTCGAATCCTCCTTCGTAGACGACAGGGGTTGCCGACCTCGTGAGTCGGACGTAGAATGGCCCGGGGATTGATGCTATCGCCATGATGGCCCCCTTGGTGGAGGGAGCGTCAGCCGGGACTATCACCTTCATCCTTGGAATCGCCCTCATTATCGCGATGTCTTCCACCTGCTGGTGGGAAGCTCCATCCGGGCCAACCGAGATTCCGCCGTGCGAGCACACCAGCTTGACGTTCAGGTCAGGGTAACAGATGTTGTTGCGGATCTGGTCAACGCATTTGCCTGGCACGAAGATGGCGTAGGTCCCCGAATAGGCGATTTTCCCTGCCAGCGCCAGCCCGGCCGCAATCGACACCAGGTTCTGTTCCGCGATGCCGACGTTGAAGAAACGCTCAGGATACTTGGTCGCGAAGACCCCGGACTTCAGCGACCCAGTCGTGTCTGCCCCGACGACGACCACGTCCTTGTTTGCCGCGCCAAGTTCGAGCAGCGCCTCACCGTAGGCGTCCCGCATCGCAGCCTGCTTGGTGAACATCATCGCGACTTCGCCTGGAGCGCACGCTTCCTGAGCACGGATATGGCCTTGACCGGGTCCTTCTTTCCAAACACCCCCGCACCTGCTACGAGCACGTTCCCTCCCCTCTTGACGACTTCCTGTACGTTCTCCGGCTCGACCCCTCCGTCGATCTCGATGTCCGTCGGGAGGCCTCTACTCTCGATGAGGCCGCTGATCTTCTTGAGCTTCGGCATCACAGTCATGTCCATTGTCTGGCCGCTGAATCCGGGGTTGACCGTCATCACGACGAGGGTGGAGATTCTGTCAAGCCTCTCCGCGGCCCACTTTGGCAGCTCGGTTTTCGGCTTTATCGCGAGGCCAACCTCCTTCCCTTTTGTGCGGACCGAACGGTAGAGGTCGTCGAACTTCGTGCCGTCCAGCACCTCCGCGTGGAAGCTGAGCAGGTCCGAGCCCGCCTCTAGGAACTTGTCGACGTATACTTGCGGAGAGTCGATCATGAGGTGCGTATCGAACTTGAGGTCGCACCTCCTGCGGAGCGCCTTTACAGTCCCAGGCCCGAAGGTGATGTTGGGCGCGAAGTGGCCGTCGATTACGTCCAGGTGCACCTGCTCCGCCCCTCCCTGGTCGGCTATCTCTACCGCTCCCCTAAGATCGCTCAGGTCCCAGGCTAGGATGGATGGCGCGATGCGTATGGGTCTCACGATCCCTGGTCACTTCAGCTCGCTCAGCACGTCAGACATCCTCTCCTTCGAAGGCGGAGTCCCGTGGTAGTGCGGTGACCACTCCATGAACGAGATGCCCTTGCCCTTGACCGTGTGCGC
>Ga0187771_10002602_pt1 | contig 12476 bp, 11 predicted proteins | sample 0116_SJ02_MP15_1_FD_133139 | JGI IMG/M metagenome (GOLD analysis project Ga0187771, IMG submission 133139) | Tropical peat soil microbial communities from peatlands in Department of Meta, Colombia - 0116_SJ02_MP15_10_MG | ecosystem: Environmental > Terrestrial > Soil > Wetlands > Peat | place... | reverse complement strand
GCGCCGAACCGAAAGCCCTCTCGATAAATTGCGCGCCAGGACTTAGAATCTGACCGACATGGGCCAACCGCAATTCGTTCACCTGCATTTGCACACGGACTTCAGTCTGCTGGATGGAGCGTGCGACATCACGGAGCTACTGGATGAAACCGCGCGCCGGGGCATGCCCGCCGTGGCCGTCACCGACCATGGCAATCTTTTCGCGGCTGCGAATTTTTATCACTTGGCGAGGACGCGGGGGGTAAAGCCCATCATCGGCTGCGAGGTGTACGTAGCCAGGGGGAGCCGGCACGACCGCGCCGAACGCTCCGAGGCGCAGGGCCGCGATGCCTTCGAGCCGGGCCCGCGTGGGAGCAACCATCTGCTGCTCTTGTGCGAGAATGCCGCAGGTTACCGGAACCTAATCAAGCTGGTCTCCGCGGGATTCCTGGAAGGGTTTTACTACAAGCCGCGAATTGATTACGCCCTGCTCTCGCAGCACAGCGCCGGCCTGATCGCGCTCTCGGCGTGCCTGCGCGGGGCGGTCAGCGAAGCGGTGATGGAAGACCGTTATGCGGAGGCCCGCGAGACAGCCTATCGCCTAGCGGATATCTTCGGCAAAGGCAACTTCTTCCTCGAAATCCAGGACCAAGGGCTGGAGATCGAGGGGCAGGTTAACCGGGAACTGCTGCGGCTGTCCCGGGAGACCGGGATTCCGCTGGTGGCCACAAACGACTGCCATTACCTGACCCAAAGCGACGCGCACGCCCAAGAAGTCTTGCTGTGTATCCAGACCGGCAAGACCATGAGCGATCCCCAGAGGATGCGCTTCGCCACCGACCAGTTCTATTTCAAGACCGCCGATGAGATGGCCCGGGTGTTCCGGGAACTGCCGGACGCGCTGGCGCGCACCGTGGCGATTGCGGAGCGCTGCAACCTGCGCATCGAACCCGTGAAGGATTCCTTCCCGGAATTTCATGTGCCGGAAGGACACACCCTGGAAAGCTACTTTGAGAGAACGGTGCGCCAGGGCTTCGCCGCGCGGATTCCGGCGCTGGAGAAGCAGGCCAAGGAAGGCCGGCTGCGCCGGCCGCTTTCCGAATACGAACAGCGGCTCTCCTCGGAAATCGAGATGATCAAGAAGATGCGTTACGCCAGCTATTTCTTGATTGTCTGGGATTTCATTCATTATGCGCGCGCGCAGGGAGTCCCGGTGGGGCCGGGGCGCGGGTCGGCGGCCGGCAGCTTGGTCAGCTATGCCTTGCGCATAACCGATGTTGACCCATTGCAGTACGACCTTCTTTTCGAGCGCTTCCTCAACCCGGAACGCGTGAGCATGCCGGACATTGACATTGATTTTTGCATGCGCCGGCGCGGGGAAATGATTGACTACGTGACCGGGAAGTATGGCCGGGAAAACGTGGCCCAGATCATCACCTTCGGGACCATGGCCGCCAAAGCGGCGCTCAAGGACGTGGGCCGCGCGCTGGACGTTCCTTACGGGGAAGTGGACCGCCTGGCTAAGCTGGTTCCCAACCAGCTCAATATCACCCTGGATCAGGCCTTGGCCCAGGCCCCGCCACTGAAGGTGCAGGCCGAGGGCGACGAACGAATCAAAGAACTGCTGGCCGTAGCCAAGCGCCTGGAAGGCAAGCCTCGGCACGCCTCGACGCATGCCGCGGGCGTGGTGATTGCTGCGCAGCCGCTGACGGAGATCGTGCCCCTGTACAAGACGAACCGAGAGGAAATCACCACGCAATACGACATGGTCGCGCTGGAGCGGCTCGGCCTTCTGAAGATGGATTTTCTAGGGCTGACGACGCTGACCGTCATCCACGATGCCGTGCGCATGATCGAGCAGACCCGTGGCGTGAAGATTGACCTGGAAAACCTACCGCTGGACGACGCGGAAACCTACGCCCTCTTTTCACGCGGGGATACGGCGGCGATTTTCCAGTTTGAATCTCACGGCATGCGCGACCTTCTGCGCCGGTACCAGCCGGCGCGCCTTGAGGACCTGATCGCGCTGAATGCGGTCTACCGCCCCGGCCCCATTCAGGGCGGCATGATTGACGAGTTCATCAACCGCAAGCAGGGAAAGACGCGCGTGACGTACGACCTGCCCGGATTGAAGGACATCCTTGAGGGAACCTACGGGGTCATTCTCTACCAGGAGCAGGTGGTGCAGATTGCCAATCGCCTAGCCGGATTCTCGCTGGGCGAAGCAGACATCCTGAGGCGCGCCATGGGCAAGAAGAAGCGCGAGGAGATGGCCGCGCAGCGGGAAAAATTCGTTGCCGGCTGCAAGGCCCATAAACTGCCGGAGAAAAAAGCGGAACGGCTTTTCGATCTCATGGCCGAGTTTGCCGGATACGGATTTGCCAAGTCGCATGCCTGCGCCTATGCCTTTCTAGCTTACCAAACCGCCTATCTCAAAGTGCATTTTCCGGTGGAGTTCATGGCCGCGCTGCTGACTTCGGAGGCGGGCAATTCGGAAAAAGTGGTGAAGTATATCAGCGAGGCCCGGGGCATGGGTGTGGCCGTCCTGCCGCCGGACGTGAACGAGAGCGACCTGTATTTCACCCCAGTGGCCGACGCCATCCGCTTCGGGCTGGCGGCAATCAAGAACATGGGAGAGAACACGGCGCGGGCCATACTCGAGGCGCGCAACAGCCAGGGCCGGTTTGAGTCGCTCTTTGACTTCTGCGAGCGGGTGGATTCGAGGTTTCTAAACAAGCGCGTGTTCGAAAGCCTGATCAAGTCCGGAGCCATGGATTCGCTCGGGCCGAGAGAACGTCTGCTGGCGTCGCTCGAGGACGCGCTCCAGGCTGTGCAGCGCGCGTTGCGGGCGCGAGGCTCGGGCCAGCACGGGCTCTTTGGCGCCGCTGCGGCTCCCGCGCCCATGGCGCGCGAACTGCGCGAAGCCGAGCCTTGGAGCGAACAGGAACGTCTGAGCAGCGAATACGCCATGCTGGGCTTTTTCGTGTCCGGCCATCCACTGGAAAAGTTTGCCGGGCGCCTGCAAGAATTGAAGGCCGTTGACTTGGCCTCGGTGGAAGGGCGCCGCAACAAAGAGGAGATCAACGTTGCGGGGATTGTGGTGTCCTCGCGGGCCATGCGCTCGAAGAAGGGCGCGCGCTGGGCCATCTATACCATTCAGGACATGACGGGCGTGCAGGAGCTGCTGGCTTTTCCGGAAAGTTTCGCGCGGCTCGAGCCTATCCTGAATGCCGGGGGTCCCCTCTTGATCAAGGGGCGCGTGAACATCGAGGAGGCGGGAACGCGGCTGGTGCTGATGGAGGCGCGGCCGCTCGAAAGCGCCGGAGAGCCGCCGGCCACGCTGCTGCGCGTACGCCTGGACCTGGGTATGATGGACGAGTTCACGCTGGACCGGCTGAAGGAGCTGTTTGCCGGAAGCCCGGGGCCTTGCCCGGTGGCCTTTGAGCTGCTTTCTCCAGATGGCGCCGTGGCCACGCTTCGGGCCGAGCAGCGGGTGCGCGCCGATGAGAAACTCGTCGGCGCGGTGTGCGAGATGTGCGGTCCGCAGGCCGTGGAGATTGTCAGGTAGAACGGGCTGCGGTCCAAAGGACGAATGGGAACCGTGGAACCTGTGAAACGCAAAGAAGCTCTGGAGCAATTGCAAAGGGAAGTGGAAGAGCTGCGCCAGCTTTCGGCTGAGGAAGGACCGGGCACGGAGCTGGAGCGCCTTCGCCGGGAGGTCTCCGAGCTGAAGCGGGAATTCTACGCGCACTTGGGACCTTGGCAACGAGCGCAACTGGCCCGCCATCCCCGGCGGCCCTATACGCTCGATTTGATCCGGCTGCTGTTCACCGATTTTGTGGAGCTTCACGGGGACCGAGCCTTCGGGGACGACAGGGCCATCGTGACGGGATTCGGGAAATTCCACGGGCGGCCGGCGGCGGTTGTGGGCCATCAAAAGGGCCGAGACACCAAACAGCGCGTGCTGCGAAACTTCGGCCAGCCGAAGCCGGAAGGTTACCGGAAGGCGCTGCGGGTCATGCGGCTCGCGGCGAAGTATCAGCGGCCGGTGTTTGTCTTCGTGGATACACAAGGCGCTTATCCGGGCATTGATGCGGAAGAGCGCGGACAGGCCGAGGCTATCGCGCGGAACCTGCTGGAGATGGCGCGCCTTGCGACTCCCGTTATCGTGACCATCACCGGCGAAGGCGGCTCTGGAGGAGCGCTGGGCATCGCCGTGGGCGATTGCGTGAACATCCTGGAAAATGCCTTCTACTCGGTGATTTCTCCCGAGGGCTGCGCAGCGATCATGTGGCGGGACGCGGCGAAGGCGGAAACCGCCGCGGCTGCGCTGAAGATCACGGCAAAGGACTTGTTGGACTTGGGCATCGTGGATGAAATTGTTCCGGAGCCGGAAGGGGGCGCTCATGAGGACCATGAGGCAGCGGCCCGCCTTTTGGATACCGTGCTCGAACGAAACCTGATGGCGCTTTCGACGCGTTCGGTGCGCGAGCTTGTGGCGGCGCGTTATGAGAAGTTTCGGCGCATGGGGCAGTACTTCGATTCCCTGCCGTGAGCGCCGGGGGCGGACTCTCCCCTTGATTGCCCGGTTGTTTTGGGCGGGCTTGCGCCTCTTGTCTGATTGGCCATCGAGAGGTATTGACTTCCTTGTGCGCTCCGCGGTGCTGTTCTAGCCTTTAGGGGCACCCAGCTTGGTGAGGAGTTTCAGCGGGCCGAGTCGCCGCGCGAGGCTGCGCGTGTAGCACAGGAGCGAGAAGGACATGGCGGATTTCTTCCGTCCTTATGAGAAGCTGGTAGAGATCACCATATTGGGCAAGAGGTTCCAGGTTCCGGAGAAGAACTCCGTCCTGCGCTGCTTCCAATACATCAGTCCGGAAACCATTCCTTACGGACGTTTTTGCTGGAACCAGGACTGCAACTATTGCCGGGTCATGTGCCAACTGCCTGACGACGACACGCCGCGCGAGATTCTCGCGTGCAAGTTTCTGGTAATGGGCGGCATGGAGATCCTGGACCTGAGCCCGGAACTGTATTGGTGCCTGCGGTCGAAGCTGGCCGCTACCCCGGCAACTGCTGCCGCCGCAGTGAGCCGGTAAGACTTGGGAAACCTAGCTCCCAGTTTCTGCATTCCGCAACAGATTAATTCTAAAAGACTTAGGCAGTTCCATTCGCGCCAGTTCAATTTGCGCGGGAGAGTCGGCGGGACAGCTATACCTATAGCTATACCTATGCAGGTCTTCTTTGTTGAGATAGATGCACAGCGACGCGCATGAACCTCAGTCAGGAGGAGCCGGGCGCGAGCGCAACTTCCGCAAAGGTGCGGGGTTAGGTGTATGTGCAAGGCCTTCCAGTGCGGCGGTTGCGCGACGCTCGAACCCGTTAACCATCCCCGGCGCGCGACCGCCGCTATTCCTTTACGTGCGGCAGCAGGCTGAGGCATTTGGCAGCACCAGACCAGCAAGGCTATCCCAAGCTGAAGAGCCCCCAACGAAGAAGGGAAGATTCCGCGCGGCGCCCTGAATGGTGTGCACGAATCTGTTTCCGGCGGCGGATGCGGACTCCCCTCGTTTCGCTCAGTAAGCTGGGATAGGGTTTCCGTGTGCTAGAATTGCGATTGGGGGAGAGCTCCTTGGGGAAGCAGTTGAAGTTCGGCGTGGGAATTGGAGTGATCCTGGTTTCGCTGGGCTGGCTGGCGTGGCTGGGTGCTCGCGAGAGCAAGACTTACTATCACACCATCGCTGAGCTGGGGACGCTGCATGGGCCGGATCTGCGCCAGCGCATGCGCATCGGGGGAACGGTGCGAGCGGGTTCGATTCAAAAGGTTGCTGGACGCGTGGATTTCGTGCTGGGCGGAGAAGGGAAATGGCTGGCGGTGAGCTACGTCGGCACGGACCCCCTGCCGGACACTTTCGTGGACAATTCGCAGGCGCTTGTGGAAGGCAGGCTCGCTCCGGATGGGCGCTTCGTCGCCGAGAAGGTGCAGGCCAAGTGCGCGTCAAAGTACGAGGCGGCTCCGTCCGGTCCGGGGCGCCCCGTCGCGCCCGCCCGCGCTGATTCAAGCACCTGAATCTCCAGAAGCCTGAACAAAGAGAGGACGAAGGTAGGGTGGATCTCTTCGGTTCGTTTGCGCTGCTGCTGGCGTTCGTTTGCGCTCTATACGCGGTCGCCGGAGGCATCGCGGCAATCCTGACGCGCAAAGCGCTTCTGATCAAGAGCGCGCGGCACGCCGGAATGGCTGTCTGCGTTTTAATCTTCGTGGCGGTGGGCAGCCTGGTATATGAGTTTTTCACGGACAATTTCTCGGTGGCGTACGTCGTAGCGCACAGTAACCGCGACCTGCCGGCGTTTTACAAGATTTCAGCGCTATGGGCGGGCCAAGAAGGCTCGCTACTGTTCTGGAGCACGCTGCTTTCGGTGTACGTCTTTTCGGTTCTGCTCACCTATCGAGGGAAACACCCGGAGTTGATGCCGTACGTCGGGGTGATCCTGGCGGGGGTGCAGCTTTTCTTCTTGACCCTGAACAACTTCGTGGCCAACCCCTTCCGCGTGCTGGGAACAGCGGGGCCGGGAGGCATTTTGCAGGTATTCACACGGGCTGACGGCAACGGTCTCACGCCCTTGTTGCAGTACCCGGAAATGGTGATCCATCCCCCGAATCTCTACGCTGGTTACACAGGCTTCACGATTCCTTTCGCCTTTGCCTTGGGGGCGCTGCTGGCCCGCTACCCGGGCGAGAAGTGGATTCACCTGACGCGCAAGTGGACCATGGTGGCTTGGTGCTTCCAGACCCTGGGCATTCTCATGGGGGCACATTGGGCCTACGCGGTTCTGGGCTGGGGCGGATACTGGTCCTGGGACCCGGTGGAAAATGCGTCGTTGATGCCCTGGTTGACAGGCACGGCGTTTTTGCACTCTGTGATGATGCAGGAAAAGCGCGGGATGATGAAGGTGTGGAACGTTTGGCTGGTCTTCTGCACGTTCCTACTGTGCATCCTGGGGACGCTGCTTACGCGCAGCGGGCTGGTGAGTTCGGTGCACGCATTTGCGCAATCCTCGATTGGGAGCTGGTTCGTCGGCTTTCTTGCCCTGGTGGTTGTAGTCTGCCTGGCGGCCTTTCTGAAGAACCATGACTACCTGCGGAGCGAGAATCGGCTCGATTCCATGATTTCCCGGGAATCGAGCTTTCTCTTCAACAACCTCATCTTGCTGGTGGCGTGCATCGCGGTGCTTTCGGGCACGCTCTTCCCGGTGTTGTCGGAATGGGTGGAGGGATCCAAAATCAGCGTGGGCCCACCCTTTTTCAATAAAGTTAACGTTCCGGTGGGGCTGCTGCTGCTTTTTTTGACGGGTGTGGGGCCACTGCTGGCTTGGCGGAGGACGTCGCTGGACAGCCTGAAACGCAACTTCGCCTGGCCGGCTTTGGCGGGGCTGGCGGCGGGCGCGCTGGGCTATGGGTTGGGCTTTCGGGACTTCTTCTCGCTGGTATGTCTGATGCTGAGCGTGTTCGTGACGCTGACAATCGCGGAGGAGTTCTACCGCGGGGCGCGGGTGATGCGGGCGCGCACCAACAGCAACTGGCCGTCGGCCATGATCCAACTGTCGTTGCGCAATACAAGGCGTTACGGCGGGTACGTGGTGCACCTGGGAATTGTCATGGTGTTCATTGGTCTGGCTGGGGCGGCATTCAACCAGGACAAGCAGGCGGAAATGTCCATTGGCTCGACCATGGATATCGGGCGGTACCATCTCGTCTTGCAGACCATGGATTCCCAGCCGGAGCGCAACTACACCTCGGAACGGATGATGTTCGAGGTCATGCGCGGCGGCCGCCCGCTTCTGATGCTCTACCCGGAGCGGCGCTTCTTCCCCAGCAACGAGCAGTCGGGAACCATGGTGGCCATCTACTCGACGCTGCGCGAGGATTTGTACGTGGTGTACGCAGGGCGCAGCCCGGAAACAAATCTGCCGGTGGTGCACGTTTTCCTGAATCCGCTGGTGAAGTGGATATGGCTGGGAGGGCTGGTGGTGGTCCTAGGAACCTTCTTGGCGCTGACGCCGAGCCGGCAACCGGCTCTGGTTCTTCAGCCGGCGACTCAAAGCGCCGCGACGAAAGGCGCGGCGCAGACCGTGCCGGCAGCGGTTTCCACCTATGAACGCGAAAGCTAAGCTAACGGTTGCGGTTTGCGCGCTGGCGCTAGCGGCGGGAGGCATGCTGCTCGCGTCGCGCTCCATGCAAGCGCAACAGAACGACCGGGCCAAACAAATCGGCAAGCGGCTCATGTGCATGTGCGGGTGCAACCAGATTCTCACAGCGTGCAACCATGTGGGCTGCCAAATGTCGGCGGCGATGCTGAAGGAACTGAACGAGCGCGTGGCGCGGGGAGATTCAGACGATTTGATCCTGCAATCGTTCGTGCAGGAGTACGGCACTGCGGTAATTGCCGAACCGCCAACCAAGGGGTTCAGCCGCATCGCCTGGTTTCTGCCTTCCATGGCCCTGGGATTAGGGCTGGGGATCGTGATTCTGGTGATTGTGCGCTGGGCGCGCCACCCCGCTGCCAAGCTCGCGGCGCCGGGCGTGTCCGCCGAGCGGCTCGAGCAAGCGCGGGCGCGAGCCGATCACGAAACAGAGGAGTGAGAGCGCGTGCTATCTATCGGCGGCATATTCCTGGGAATGCTTTCCAATGAAAATCTCCTGGCGCTGGTGGCGTGCACGGCGCTTGGCGCAGGCACGATGCTGTTCATCTTCCACATTCAGCCTGATCCCGGCGACTCGGCCGCGCACCGTTCGCGGCTGGACCAGCTTCTGGAACGGCGCGACGCCATTTACGACAATCTGCGCGACCTCAAGTTCGAGCACCGCGCGGGGAAGTATTCCGAGCAGGACTACGAAGCCACGAAGCTCTCCATGGAAGATGAAGCAGCGCTCGTTCTCGCGGAAATGGACCAATTGACCGGCGCAAAGCTTCACCCTGTGCGCCGCAGGGAAGGGGCCCCGAGCGCGACGGCGAATCCGGGCGGGAAGGCGCGTTCGTGAACGGCCGCAGATTCATGCTGGCCACGGCCATTCTGCTGGTTTGGGCTGCGCCACGCGCGCGAGCCGCCGGCAGCGTCACGGGCACGGTGAGAGACGGCACCAGGGACGTTCTTGCGGCGGCCGTTCAGGTGGAACTGATTGATTTGCAGAGCGGCATGGACAGCGTGGCCACAACGAAGACGGATGCGCAGGGCCGCTTTCATCTGGAGCATCCAGGACTTGGCCAGCGGCCCATGCTCTTGCGGGCGGCTTATCGGGGCGTGAATTTTTACGAGCCCGCACCGCCGGGCGCGACCACGGTCAACATCGAGGTCTACAACCCTAGCAACGACCCGAAGACGATTTCCGTACCGTCCCTGGCCGTGGTGTTCCAGCCGGGAGACACGTCGCTGCTGGTGGCGGAGGAATATACGGTCGAGAATCGATCGAAGCCGCCCGTGGCGTACTTCCGCGAGGATGACGATTTTGAATTTGAGCTGCCGGAGAAAGCGGAACTCGGGGAGGCAGCCGCGTGGGGGCCATCGGGAATGCCGGTGAACCAAGCGGCCACGGATCGCGGCCGCAACCGCTACGCTCTCTCTTATGTTTTCCGGCCGGGGGAGAATGGGGTGCGGCTCTCCTACCGCATGCCCTACACGCCGAGCGGAACAACAGTCCGGCTGGAGTCTGCGTACGCGCATCAACACGTCTTTCTGGTTGTGCCGCCGGGCGTGCAGGTCCTCAGCGCGGGTTTTCATCAGTCCGGTGTGGAGCAGGGGATGAACGTGTACATGCGCGATGAGGTTGGGGCGCGGACGCCCATTGAGGTGAACCTTTCGGGCGTTGGGGCGCCGCAAGCCTCGAATCCACCGGGGGACAATTCCGCGGGTTCCGGCGGCGGGGCGAGCGATTCCGGCGCAGCCGCGCAGGTGATGCCGGAGCGCCTAAATATGCTGAAATGGCCATTAGTTGGTGGTTTCGCGGCCCTATTTGCTTTGGGCGCGTTTTTCCTGGGCCGGCGGCCGGTTCGACCGGTTGGCGAGGCTATACTGGGGCCCCCGGCTGGGGTATCCTCTCCGGCGGAAGCAAAGGGCCCGGCTGACGCTGAGGGCGCCGGGGCTCGGTCCGTTGACTCCGTGAAGCAAGAAGTCAGTGCCAATCTGGACGCGTTGAAGGACACGCTCTTCCGCTTGGAGCTTCGGCATCAGGCGGGCACCATCTCCGATGAAGAATACGCGCGCGACCGCAGCCGCCTGGACGAGATGATCCGCAGTTTCATAAAGGGATAGCCGCTTGATCTCAAGCCGAGTGCTTTCAGTGAGCGAGGCTGAGGGGTGAGTCTCTCCGCGCTCTCTTCCGCGGGTATCCGATTCGAAGATATTGAGAAGCGCTTCGGCGAGGTTTGCGCGCTGCGAGGCATCAATCTGGAGGTAAGGCCCGGCGAGACCGTGGTTCTCGTGGGGCGCAACGGTTCGGGAAAAACCACGCTGCTTCGCGTGGCCGCGGGATTGGCGCGTCCGACGGCGGGCCGGGTCAGCACGATAGCCGAAGCGTCCGGCGGCGCGCAACTCCCTCTACGGCTCGGGTTCGTTGGGCACCGGTCCATGGTTTACGATGAGCTTACAGCCGAAGAGAACCTGACTTTATTTGCGCGCCTGCTTGGGACCGGAGGCCGCAGGGGGGAGATCCGCGCGCTGCTTGAGGAAGCGGGACTCGGCGACCGGGGGACATCGCTGGTGAGGACGTTTTCCCGAGGCATGCGGCAGCGGCTGGCCATCGCGCGGAACCTGCTCGTGCCGCCCGCGCTGTTCCTGCTGGACGAACCGGGCACGGGGCTGGATACCCAAGGCGTGGCCTGGCTGGCGGCGACGCTGCGGCGCCTAAGCGCGGCAGGTTGCACGATGCTCATGAGCCTGCACGGGCAAGGCACCTTGAACGGGCTGGCCACGCGAGCCGTGCGGCTGGAGGCCGGGCGTGTGGCCGCCGATTCGGCGAATGGCGTTTCCCTCGCCAGCGTGCTGGCTTTTGCAGATACCTGAATGAGTCTTCTTTCCGACACGCTCGTTCTTCTGGGCAAGGAGTTGCGCACGGAATTCCGTTCGCGCGAACTGCTGAGCTCCGCGGTGGTTTTCGTGCTGATGGTGCTCGTGCTGTTCAGTTTCGTTTTCGATCCCACGGAGGCGGAGTCGCGGCGTTTTGGGCCCGGGCTGCTATGGCTGGCATTCTTATTCGCGGCGTCGCTGATGCTACAGCAGTGTTTTCTGCGCGAACAGGCCAACGATACGCTGAGCGCCTTGCGCCTGGCGGCGGGCGATCCCTTCGCCATTTTCCTGGCCAAGCTGTGCGCCAACACGCTGTTTTTGCTGCTGACCGAGCTTCTTCTGGTTCCGGTGTTTGCCGTGCTCTATGGCGTTGCGCTGCTGGGCGTCTTTCCTTCGCTGCTGCTGGTTTTGTTTTTGGGCAGCCTGGGTGTTTCCGCTGCGGGAACGGCCCTCTCGGCCATTTCGGCGCAAGCGCGCATGCGCGAACTCCTGCTTCCCCTGCTGCTGCTGCCTATTCTTACGCCGGTGCTGATCGCCAGCACGGAAGCTACAGGCGGACTTTTAGCCTCCGAGCCGGCGACGCACTGGCAATGGCTGGGTTTTCTCGGGGCCTTCGATGCCGTGTTTCTGACGGCCCTTTGGCTCTTCGGGGAGTATCTTCTGGAGGAATGAACTCATGAAGAAGGATGCGCTCGCGGGGGTTGTTGTCTTCCTGCTGCTGGCAGCAGCCGGCGGCGCGGCCTTCTTCTACGCGCCGACGGAGCGAACCATGGGGCTGGTCCAGCGCATCTTCTATCTGCATGCGCCGAGCGGGATGACGGCCTTGGTGGCTTTCCTCATCTGCTTCGTCGCGGACCTCGGATACGTTTTTTCGCGGAAGGAGCGCTGGGATTGGTTGGCCGTGTCGTCCGCCGAAGTGGGCCTGGTGTTTTGCAGCGTGGTCCTAGTAACCGGCCCAATCTGGGCGCACCCGGTGTGGGGCGTATGGTGGGCGTGGGACCCGCGCCTGACGCTGACCGCGGTGCTTTGGCTCTTGTACGTTTCCTACCTGCTGTTGCGGACGCTCGTCGAGGAGCCGGGAAGGCGGGCGCTGGCCAGCGCGGTGTACGGCATCTTCGCGTTCCTGGACGTGCCCCTGGTGTACATGTCCATCCGCTGGTGGCGCACGCAGCATCCGCAGCCGGTGGTATTCGGGGGGCGCGGCTCGGGATTGGAACCGAGGATGCGGCTGGCGCTGTTCGTGTTCTGGGCGGCGTTGCTGGTTCTCATGACGTTCTTGATTTGGCTGCGCTACCGACTGGAGGCGCTGCGGGCCAGCGCCTCCGCCGTGAGGCGGGAGGCGGAGTGGCAATGAAGAATCTTTCCAGCGTTTTCGTGGCCTATCTCGCGGGCTGGGCCATTTTCTTCGGCTACGCGCTGAGCCTCGGGATGCGGCTCAG
>Ga0187771_10002601_pt1 | contig 12476 bp, 8 predicted proteins | sample 0116_SJ02_MP15_1_FD_133139 | JGI IMG/M metagenome (GOLD analysis project Ga0187771, IMG submission 133139) | Tropical peat soil microbial communities from peatlands in Department of Meta, Colombia - 0116_SJ02_MP15_10_MG | ecosystem: Environmental > Terrestrial > Soil > Wetlands > Peat | place... | reverse complement strand
TCCCCGCCCTCTTGTCTCCCGTGATTCCCCATGTACTGCCTGCGCCTTGTCGGGGCGGGCGGCTGAGTCTAAAGTTAAAGAATATTGGGATTTTTCGGGAGGTACCCCATGAAAAAGTGCATGCTGCTACCCTGCATACTGTTGGCGACGGCGCTGGCGGCCCAGACCGGTTCGCCCAGCGCCCCGAGTTCACCGAGCGCGGCCGTGCCGGCAGGAACCGCTCTGATGGTCCGCCTCGAGACCACGCTCGCGACTTTCAGCAATCGCGCTGGCGATCCTTTCCGCGGCAGCATCATGCAGCCCGTGGTCGTGGACGGCAAGACTATCATCCCCGCCGGAGCAACGGTCGAGGGGCGCGTCACCAAGGTAAGTGAGCCACGCCGCATCTCGGGCAGGCCGACTATCGGCATTCTCCCCGAAGCCGTAATCATGCCCACCGGTGAGCGCTACTATCTCGACGCCACGCTCACCGATACCAACATTCGGGGCGCCGATGTGAGCGCCGAAGGTCAATTCAAGGGATCAGGCCACGATCGCCGCGACACGGTCGAGCAAGGCGGAGGCGCGGCGGGCGGCATGCTCGTCGGCGGCCTGGTCGGAGGCCCGGTCGGCGTTCTTGTCGGCGGCACGATTGGGGCGGGATCCACTACCGCTCATTGGCTCGCCAAGCATCGCTCGGCAACCTTGCCCGCAGGTACGCAACTCACGCTGGAATTGAATCGTCCGCTGACGATGACTCCCACCGTGGCGTCGAACGGCGGCAACAAGTAGTCAGTTCTTATTTCCGTAGAGAAGGACGAAGGCCGGGGCAGGTCCCCGGCCTGGTTCTTTTTGCTTGCTGCGAGGGTGTCTTGACATGTAGCCATAAATATGGCAGAATGGTGCTCCATGAGAACCACGGTTGATATCCCGGATCCCCTCTACCGCCAACTCAAAGGCAAGGCAGCGAATGAGGGTCGTTCGGTCAAGGAGCTGATCCTTCGTGGCGTAGAACAGGAACTTAGAGGGCAGCGTGGTCGAGCCGGGCGGGTCCGACTCCCCATCGTGTCTTCGAAACGACCAGGCTCACTCAAACTAGACAATGCCAAGATATTCGAGATTATTCCTTTTCCCTGACGTGAACGTTTGGATTGCCCTCACTTACGGCGGACACGAACACCACAAGCTTGCTCGCTCGTGGTTCGAAGCGCTGGAGATGGAAGATCGCGTGTGCTTCTGCCGATTCACGCAGATCAGTCTGTTGAGGCTTCTGACAACGCTAGCCGTAATGGGTTCGGACGAAGTGATGAGCCAGGCTCAAGCCTGGAACGCCTACGATCAGTGGATGACCGATAGCCGCATCCTCTTTCTGGAAGAGCCCCCAAATCTAGAGACGGCGTTTCGAGCTCTGACCCGCCAATCCCAGCCTTCGGCGAAGAGCTGGTCTGACGCGTACTTAGCGGCTTTCGCCGAGGTTTCAGGGATGCGTTTCGTGACCTTCGACCGAGCCTTTCAAGGAAAGCTCGAGCATTTGCTTATCTTGAGAAGCTAAGAAGCAGGAGATTCCCTCACGCCCCAAACAGCATTTCCCCTTCGCTCACCACCTGCAGCTCAATCCAGCCTTCCAGCGGCAGCGAATCCACGGGCAGGCGATTCTGCCACAGGCTGAACCGCAGCCGCAGCTTGTTGGGCGGGGCAAGGGATGCACTCGTTTTGCGCTCCGTGGCCGGGCTGGACTTTTGCTCGGGCTTTGGATCGGCGGCTTGCTCTGCCGCCGCAATACTGGGCGCCGTCAGCAGCCAGGCGAGCGGCAGTTTGAATTCGAAGTCGCGCAGCAGGGCCAGCTTCGCGTTTTCATCCGCCGTGGCAGATGATGCCAACCCCCTCCGGTCCGCCCCGTCTTCGATCCTCCACTCCTTGAGCCGGCGCAGATGCGTGGATGCGTCAACCCGCAACGTGCGCCGCGGACGCGCCTCGCCGACAGCCCACGACTCCACGTTGACCACAATTTCGAAATCCGCCTCCGGAATACTTTCCTTGAAGTCCAGCCGGCCATAAAGATGAGTCGCATCAATTCCGGCATAAACGGAGTCCAGCAGGAATTGCTTACCGTGCATGGCCCCTGCGCGGTGATCCGCGTTATAAGCGGCTGCGCCAATCCACTCGAAGTAGCGCACTTTGTCGGCGGTGATTCGCGGATGGATGTAAGCCGTCTGCGGCAGAAACGACGGACGCACCTCGACGCCTGTAATCGGCTGCGCCAGGTAGTCGGGCGGGGCCGCTCCCAGAGCCTGGTACACGTTCGACAAGTGCTTGCGATACAGCTCGTCAAAATCGCGGTCGTTGGCCGAATGATGCTCCGGCCCGTACCACCAGTTCCAGTCGCTGCCCTCGGCGATGAGGATCTCGTCGAAAGCCACCTTTCGCTCCGCCTCGGCGGCGCGCGCCGCATTCTGCGCGTAGTACTCGCGCGCATGGTGCAGATAATCCCAGGCCCGGTTGTCTTCCGTGGCGCCGATCCACACATTGAAGTTGGCGTTGATCCACGAACCGGGCACGAGCGATGACATCTTACCGAAATCCTTGTGGCGGGCAATGGCCTCGGAAATCGTCAGCGCTTCGAGCCCCGGTTCGCGCTGCAGGCTGTCGTAGAAGCGGCGTAGAAATTCGCGCCCCGATTTCGGGTAGTATTCCCACGCATTTTCGCCGTCGAGGATGATCGAGACGACGGCATCCCGGCCCTTGGCCAGCACTGGTTTGGCGGCCTCTTTGATGTTGCCGAGCAAATGCCGCGCCGCATCGGCCGGCGGCATGCCGGAATAAACAAAGCCGATCAGGTCAGAAATGGTGTGATCGCGAAATACCAGATGCATCAAGGTCGAGCCGTTTTCATAGCGATGGATGTTGTAGAGCTTTTCTGCCAGATTCGCGGGCAGCCGGCCATTTCCGTCGCGGGAGAAGAACATCCCCGTGCTGCGCCCGAGCACGCCTTCGTCGGTCGCCATCCACTCGACGCCCAGGCCGTGCGCAAGGGCCAGCACTTCCTCGGATACGCTTCCTTCCGATGGCCACACGCCCTTGGGACGCAAGCCGAAAACCTGCTCGTGCAGATCGAGTCCGCGTTTCAGTTGTTCGCGCGCGTCTTCTGGATGACGATACCGGTTCTGTGGCAGGGGCAGGCCCGGAGACGAAACCGCTCCCACACTCGTGTCGCACACCAACGGCAGGATCGGGTGATAAAACGGCGTAGCCGAAATCTCGATCAAGCCTTTCTTCGCGGCGTCGGCATGCGCCGGCAGCACCCGGCCCAGCAGTTCCCTTTCCCGCGCGATTACCAGCTTCTGATCATCGAGAGAATAGTTGTGCCCTTTCGCAACCAGCGCCGTGATGTCTTTCTCTTCGAGAAAAAACTCATCGAACCAGGCGATCTGCGACAAGACTTGCAGGTCGGTGAAATCCTGCGCTTGAAAATAGCGTTCCGCCCGCTCCGGATGGTCCCCGTGTTCGCGAAACCGCTCCCACAATTCGCGATAGCGCGGATAGCGTCCGATCAGGTTCTGCGCGTTGGCCTGAAAAAGATATTGCAGCGCGAAGCGCCGTTCTCCGACCGACAGATCCTTCGCCGGCTTCGCGGCCACGCTCAGAAACGGATCCTGCGCCGTCCCCGCCACATAATCCTGAATCTGGATCATCAGCGACGGCACCAGGTTGAAGTTCTGATGGACGTTGGGAAATTCGTCCAGCAACTTGACCATTCCGTAGTAATCCTTGAGCGCGTGCAGGCGCGTCCACGGCAGGCGATACTCGCCCGTGACCAGGTCTTTGTAGAACGGCTGGTGCTGATGCCACAGCAGGATAAGACGCAGGACAGGCATGGCTGGAAACTCAGTCTAGCACGCTGATTCTCTGGGCAGAATGCCTTCCGAAGCAGGACTAGGGCAGCGGCGGCAGGCCGATCTCAGTGACCAGCTTGCGAAATTCCGGGTCGGAGTGCAACCAGCGAAATTCCGGGCTCAGTTCCACGCTGGCGAGTTCGAGGTCGTGGCGCTGGCGCGCCAGTTCCAGGAACTTCATGGTCTCGTCCCTCTGGCGCAGATATCCGTAAGCCGATGCGACGGCGAAAGCCGATCCATTCTCATGCTCGTAGGCTCCGAGCGCAGCGCTCACCTGGTAGTGCAGCAGGCCTTGTGCCCCGCCCGTCCGCAGAACCGCCTGTTCCGCCGCAATTTCCCGCACGCCCGCCGCATTTCCGCGCAAAGAGGCATCCGTGCGAAATTCGTCCAGCGCGGCAGCGTAGTCGCCTTCCTCCCAATAGAGTCTGGCCAAGTACTGGTGCGAGGACCGGAAATTGGGGTCAGAGGCCTCCATCTGCTTGAGCAAGGCGCGCGCTTCCTCCGTGCGTCCGGCATGCAGCAGGAGCAGACCTTTGTCAGCCAATATTGCCTTTGAGGAGGGATCAAGTTGCTGTGCGCGTTCAATTTCTGCCAGTGCGTCCTGCGGGCGCAGGATTTCGATCAAGAATGTCGCGTACCAATGATGGGCGCGGGCTAGCTTTGGATCCAGTTCGATGGCGCGCCGGAATTCGCGCTCGGCATCGGCCGCATCCAGGAATCCCCAGAACTCGGCAAAGGCCAGGGAAGTATGAGCCTCGGCCAGGTTCGGGTCCAGTTCCACCGCTCTTTGCGCCGCCGCACGGGCGCGCTGTTCCGCCTCCAGCACCGGCATCGTGCTGTATTCCCGCAGCAGACTGTAACTATCGGCGAGTCCCACATAGGCCCGGGCATAGCCAGGATCATGGACGATGGCTTGGGTGAACGCGTCCACGGCTGCGTTCAGGTCGGCGGGAGTGCGCTTTTCGAAATAGAACCTGCCTTTCAGATACAGGTCTTGTGCTACGGGGTTTGGTTGATGCGGAGCAGCCAGGGCCTTGGTGAAGCGGATGCCATGCTGCCCAGACGAGGCATAAAGAAGAAATCCGGCGGCTGAGACAGGCAAGGCCCAGCGCAACAGCCGCGTCCACGACGGCCGGACCCGAGATTCTTCCACAGCCTTCGGCGGTGGATCGGGTGCAGCGCCAATGTTCGTGTTTGGTTCAGCCGGCGTGGGGTTTCCGCCAACGGTTGTGGAGGGGCTTTCCTCCGGTCCCGCCAGCCAGCGTTCCAGTTCGCCGGTGTAAGCAAAAACTGTTCCCCGCGCCGCCCCCGGGACACGACGCACCGGCAGGCCACGCTCCTTTTCCCAGCGTTTGACCGTGCGCTCGTCCTTTCCAAAGAAAGCAGCGATCGCCTTCCAGGAGTCCAGACGTGCGTCTCTAGGTGCGTTAGGAGTAGCCGTCACGAATTGCCCTGAAATGTCCTTGGTTGCCGCTTGCCTGAGACGGAATAATGACGTCACATTATAGGCGGCTGGCGGACTAATCGCGCCCCCACGAAAGTGCCAAAGTACGGCACGGGGCAAGGGAACTCTCTGGAATCAACAGATTAGGAGGATCCGTTAGCAGTGTTGTTGCGGTAGGGGTTGGTGGCGCCTCCGGGAGGGCAGGCGTCACGAACTCGCAGCTCCCATCAATCGTGTTGCTGCAGTAAGGGTTGGTGGCGCTTCCCCGGGGGGTGAGGCGCCACCAGCCCAGATCTGCGAGAGGACCCACCTGCCGTTTCGGCGCAACCGCCAACTTTGATTCCACATCTGCTCCCTGTCCGGTAAACTGGGCGCGATTATAATTAGCGCGCCACATGCCCCCAGAACTCACTCGCGCGACCCCGCAGCTTCTCACCGACCAGGACCTCTACCTCTTCAACGAGGGCAGCCACTATCGCATCTACAACAAGATGGGAGCGCACCCGGCCACGCACGACGGTCAGGCGGGCGCCATCTTCAGCGTGTGGGCGCCGAACGCGCGCGCGGTTTCGGTTGTGGGCAGCTTCAATTCCTGGACTTCCGGCGCGCACCGCCTCGAACCGCGCGCTTCCTCGGGCATTTGGGAAGGCTTCGTCCCCGGCGCGCAGCGTGGCGCGCTATACAAGTTTCACATCGAATCCAACCGCCACGGGTATCGCGTCGACAAAACCGACCCTGTCGGCCTGTGGCACGAAAAGCCTCCGCGCACCGCGTCAGTCGTCTGGGATCTCGACTACCAATGGGGAGACCACGACTGGATGGCGCATCGCGCCGCGCGCAACTCGCTGCGCGCGCCGCAGGCGATCTACGAAGTGCATCTCGGTTCCTGGAGGCGCGTTCCCGAGGAGCACAACCGCCCACTGACTTATCGCGAGACCGCGCCGCGCCTGGCCGAGTACGCCGGCCGCATGGGATTCACCCACGTCGAGTTCCTGCCCGTGATGGAGCATCCCTTCTACGGTTCCTGGGGATACCAGACCACCGGATACTTCGCTCCCACGGCGCGCTATGGCACGCCGCAGGACTTCATGTATCTGGTCGACTACCTGCACCAGCACGGCATTGGCGTGATCCTCGACTGGGTTCCTTCGCACTTCCCTTCCGACGGCCACGGCCTCGCTTATTTCGACGGCACTCACCTCTACGAGCATGCCGATTCTCGCCAGGGATTCCATCCCGACTGGAAGACCCACATCTTCAATTATGGCCGCGCCGAAGTCCGCAGCTTTCTGATGTCGAGCGCCATGTTTTGGCTTGACAAGTATCACGTCGACGGCCTGCGCGTGGATGCGGTCGCATCCATGTTGTATCTGGATTATTCCCGCAAGCACGGCGAATGGATTCCCAACAAATACGGCGGCCGCGAAAATCTGGACGCCATCGACTTTCTGCGGCGTTTCAACCTGGAGGCCTACAAAGAGCGCCCGGACATCCAGACTTGCGCCGAGGAATCGACTGCCTGGCCCATGGTTTCAAGGCCGGTCTACGTAGGCGGCCTGGGCTTCGGCGAGAAGTGGGATATGGGCTGGATGCACGACACACTCAAGTATTTTCAGAACGATCCCATTCACCGCAAGTATCATCACAACCTGCTCACGTTCCGCATGCTGTATTCGTGGCACGAGAATTTTGTGCTGCCGCTGTCGCACGATGAAGTCGTGCACGGCAAGGGATCGCTAATCGGCAAAATGCCCGGCGATGAATGGCAGCGCTTCGCCAATCTGCGTCTGCTGTTCGGCTACATGTACGCCCAGCCCGGCAAGAAACTGCTATTTATGGGCGGAGAATTCGGCCAGGTCCGCGAGTGGACGCACGACACCAGCCTGGAATGGGATGTGCTGCAGTATCAGGTGCATCGCGGGACGCAGGCCTGGGTCGAGCAGTTGAACCGGCTCTATCGCAGCGAGCCGGCGCTGCATGTTTTCGACAACGATCCCAAGGGATTCGAGTGGGTCGACTGCAACGACAACGCCGCCAGCACTATTTCCCTGCTGCGCAAAAGCGAGAACCCGCAGGACACCGTGCTTGGCGTTTTCAATTTCACTCCCGTGCCCCGCACCGGATATCGCGTCGGCGTCCCCCACGGTGGATATTGGCGGGAACTGCTCAACAGCGACGCCCGCGAGTACGCTGGCAGCGGCATGGGAAATCTCGGTGGAGCGCAAGCCGAACAAATTCCTTTTCACGGCCGCCCGTTTTCGCTGAAGCTGACGTTGCCGCCGCTGGCCGCGCTGTTCTTCAAAGCGGGCTGAGAAGCAGGGAGCAGCCCTCAAAGGTTCCGGCTGTGTTTTCGGGCATTGCCCGATTCGGAACTCCCAACCTCAATTTGTTTCAGGTTGTGACAATCATCACAGACCGGCAACCCCGTTGCGGGCTAACCATGAATGGGATCAGCCGCGAGGGCGGGACTCTTTAGCGCCGAAACGCCTGACTTCTGGAGGGGCGGCACTACCCAAACACACCCTTCGGGGTCGTACCGCCGAGCCTCTTCGCTGTTAGGAATTTCTTAAAACTTTGAATGGAGAAAATAAGATGCGTCAAACGATTGCGGTGTTCCTACTACTTTTTGGGGGATCGGCGCTGGCAAAAGACAAGCCAGCATACGACTTCAAAATCACAGTAACGAGCTCTCAAGGTGTCGAATCGGAGTACCGCCGCAGCTGGATCAAGGGCGGAGGCCATTCCGTGACGGCCCACATTCGAGTCTCTGCCAGCGACGGCAATACATACGACCTGCTCGGCCATCACCAGGAAGACGTGCTTGTGCCTGGTACGTATTCGGCGGTAGTCGAGAAAGGCAACATGCTGGTGTGTATATCGAAGACCGATGGTAAGTGCCAAGAATTGAAGTTCCGTATTGATAACGTCGAGCGCACTAAAAACTAGGAGGGGCTGGTCCATCCTTTCACCATCGCCTAACTACGCGGGGTTGGGGGGCTGGCGCAATCCTTCGTTATCAGTCTATCGCCGGGATTGAACCCATCATTGCGGTTGCCCCATCCTTGTCGCTCACGGTTTTGGAGCGACAGGGTGGGGACTTTGACCTTCCCGATTCCTTCCCGGTCCTAGCGTAAAGTCAAAATTCCCACCCCCCCCCAAAGAACGCGGGAAGGGTGGGGCAACCGCGCGCGGGACAGGGGTAGGTGTCCCGGAGGGACATTTGACAATAGCCCGGCGCTTCAGCGCCGGGTTGCTGTTGAAAATCAACCGCGTCCCGGAGGGACGCCTGAAACCTGCGTTTCAATCGTGCCTCCGGCACGAGGTTCCGATTGTATGTCGGCTCACCCGCCAGTGAACTGGCGGGCTACTGTCAGTGGTCCCTCCGGGACCGTGCGTCGCACTCGGGATCCCCCTCCGTGCTATCCTCGGCCTGAACGCATCCCATGCGGATTCTGACTCGCTACATCCTAAAAGAAGTCACCGCCCACGCCCTGATCGGCGCGGCCATATTCACCTTTGTCTTGTTCACCCGCCGGGTGCCCCATCCTTTCGCGCTCTTTGCGAAAGGGTGGGTAGCACAGACCTCAAACCCCCAAGGTTCACAGTTCTGTGGTTCCCACCCTTGCAAAAGACGCAAGGGTGAGGCACCCTCTGTCGTGGCGGTATCGGGAATCAGAGGATGGTCCACCCGGCCAAATCAGCGCCTCCGCACCCAATTCTTTCTCGAATTGCGATTGCTTTGAGGTTGCGTAGCTCCGTCCGTTGTCGTCGAAGGGAGCGACAGCGCAGCCGGCGGATAGTACAGCTCGACCAAGTTCTGCGGAATTATATTGTCCATCTGAACCAACAGTCCCTGATCCGCTACATAGAGGTTGGTGCTGCTCGGGGTGATGGCAGCGAGTATGTCTTCTGAGTACCCAACCACATTCTGAGCTACGAGTCTGGGAACCGCCGGAACGATTGCATCATACGCGAGCAGTGTTCCGTCTGCGGTCCCAACGTAAGTAAGCCCGTCTTGGGTCGCCAGGCTGACAGCGGGCACAATTCCAGTCTGAGAGAAAAGATTCGGGAAGGCGGTAGCGTACGGAAGCGGTTGTTGGAACAACTGCACTGGTTGAGACGGATTCGCAATATCTACTGTTACGATGCCCGAACTGTCGGCGGCCAGCATTACTGCCGATCCGCCGATTGGGATCACATCCCAAACCGGAGCGCTCACCCTCGGCGAAAACTGAGACAGCAGCACAGGCGCACTAGCGTTCGACACGTCAAAAACTAGTAGCCCGCTCTGTCCAGCAGCTACCAGTAACAGGGTTCCTGACAATCGCATGGTGGAAGGTGCAACCATTGCCACGCTGCCAATTTGCGTCGGTGACGCCGGATTCGAAACGTCGAACACAACCAGGCGTCCGTCCCCCGTACCTACGAATAGAGTATTGCTGGAAAGGACCAGAGTGTTGACCGGCAGTGCAACACTAGCGATCTCGGAGGGTGACTGCGGATTGGAAACATCCACAACCTTCAAGCGGTCTGCCATTCCGAGGAAAACATTCGTCCCGGAAGCCTGGATGGCAAAGCTCGAATCGTTCGGATATGTGAGCGCCCCGAGGAAGCCGGGAGGGCTTTGGCTGATATCGAAGCATCCCACTCCTCCCGCTCCTGATCCGTATACCACTGCCGCGTAAAGAGTCTGACCTTCGACTGCCTGATCGTAAATATATTGAAAGATGTCTGCAGTGGTCATGCTTGTTGGTCCGCCGTTCGCGGACATGTCGTAAATGGAAAAGCCTCCGGTACCGTCTGCCGCGTAAAAAATACCTTTGCCTGCCCACGTAGCTGTTCCAGGGTCATAAATGTCCCAACTTTGAAGATCGGTCACGCTTGCACGAACCACGGGATTCGACGGCGAACTGATGTCAACGACTGCGTAGCCCGGACCCCCTGTGGCAGGCCACCCGAGAGTGACCAGGGCATCGTTACCCTCCACACCCCAACCTCGTTCAACCGGCATCGGCAAAGTTGTGATCGGAACGGGGGTTGCGTTTGAAATGTCGTAAACGGAAGATTCTTCAAAGAGCAGGTTGCCGACGGCTTGCAATGAAAAGACGGTCTTCGGGTCAAAGACGGTGCTCCCCGAATTGACTGTCGAGAGCAATTGAGGCGGCGATTGGGAAATGTCATAAGTCAAGATGGACTGATATCCCGGTATATAAACGGCATTCCCAGTTCCGGCGATGGCGTACGACACGGCCGTTGTGGTGTTCGGCGGATTCGGCAATTCGTAGTGTTTGTGCACTGCCATCCCGCTGCTCATGTCATACAGATCGATCGGCGTGGTCGTGATCGACGTGCTTTGAACCGGCGCCGAATAAAGTACAGGCCCGTTCTGCGTCCATGTCCAGGATTCGGGAACCGGTAGGACCTGCATCAGGGTCGGCACCTGTGATTGCAGGCTGTACACGACCAGATAATTCGAGTCGAGGCTGAACAGCAGGTTGCCATATGTGAATAGGGTGGCGGCATAATTTGTCGCGGACTCCACGGCGTCAATCCATACTGGCTGGGCCGGGTTGGTGATGTCGTACACGTCCAGCGCCGCATACGAGGGATAAACCGTCTGAAACGCATTCCCGAGGGTCAGCGCATAGGCTCGATTCCCATTGACCGCAACCGATTGCACCCACGTAGCCTCGGGCGGTGTGTACTTGGTAAAGTCGGCGTAATCGAACACCCGGTTGACTTGTCCTGCGTACGCCCCAGATACGGCAATGGAAGTCTGCTCCGTCGTTGAACCGACAGTTGCAGACACGATCACCGGTCCAGCTTGTGCCGCCGTCGTTGGAGCCGTGAACAGCCCTCCGCTAGTGATACTGCCGCCGCCAGCCAGGATCGACCACGTCGGCGAGAGCGTCGAACTGCCTTGAATTGCATTCAACTGCAGCGTGTTTCCTGCTTTCACGATCGGATTCGCAGGCGTGATCCGAAAGGGCAGAATGCGCAGTAGCACCGTATTGCAGGAGTTCGTGTTCGTCAGGCAGCCAGTCACGTGCGAGTAGCTTTCACTGGTGACCGTCGGCGCCTGAAAGACACCTTTGGCACTCACGGTTCCCGAATCTGCCGTCCAAGTGGCAACATTGGGCGTGCTCGCTCCCAACACCCGCCAATCGAGTTGCAACGTCTCGCCTGAAGACAGATCTTTATTCGCTGCCCGGACCTGCAAGTTCGGCAGGCGCGTGAACGGGACGGAGTTGCTTGTTTCGCTGATTGTGACGACTCCTCCCGGCTGAGGAGGGACACTTATGAACACAGGCCCCGAAGTCGCTCCAAACGGAACCTCGACCGTCAGACCATTGCCTGTTTGTAAAGGCATGGAAATGCTCGTACCGTTCGCGCCGGAGAAGACCACTTTGGGCGTTTCAATAACGTTGATATTAAACGTTGCATCGACGGTCAGCACCTCGGCTGCGCTCGCTGAGGTCGGCGTGATCGAGTTGAGCACCACTGGAACAAGGATGGTCGCGGTCGAACTGCCGGATTTCGTTGTGTCCTGAATACTGGTGGCTGTGACAGGAAAGCTGGGCTGATTAGGTACTGTCGCCGGAGCAGTGTACTGCCCGCTGGTCGTGATCGTTCCGTACGTGCTGTTGCCTCCGGCAACACCATTCACCGACCACGTCACGTTTGGGTTGAATGCTCCCGTTCCCTGGACTTGCGCCGTGAATGATTGGCCGTAGCCAGTGACGAGCGAGACGCTGTTGGGGATCACGCCGACCGAGGTGATCTGTGAAGGCGGCCCTGAAGAAGAGTTGCCTCCACCTCCTCCACAGCCTGCCAGCGCTATGAGAATAGAAAGCAAACAAGGGAGTGAGATGGCGACGGCGGACTTCACCGACTTAGGGCGTATTAGAGAAAAACGCGGTGGGCCTGCTAACATATTCATCTTCAGCCTGCTCGTTCTTACACCAAGAAAGCTAATTATAGCGTCGAGGGCCCGTTTCGGGGCTGGCCCAACCTTTCCTGATTTGGAATTGGAACTGGGGTTGCCCCACCCTTGTCGCGTTCTTTGCGACAGGGTGGGGATACAATCGTGGCGAATGCCGCCGAAACCCAAGCGCTATCAGCACCAGCACTGCCTGCATTTCATTACGTTCAGTTGTTAT
>Ga0187771_10002600_pt1 | contig 12476 bp, 11 predicted proteins | sample 0116_SJ02_MP15_1_FD_133139 | JGI IMG/M metagenome (GOLD analysis project Ga0187771, IMG submission 133139) | Tropical peat soil microbial communities from peatlands in Department of Meta, Colombia - 0116_SJ02_MP15_10_MG | ecosystem: Environmental > Terrestrial > Soil > Wetlands > Peat | place... | reverse complement strand
CGGCAAGACGGTCGCGCTGGCCTTCTTCGAGAACTCCACGCGCACGCGCATCAGCTTTGGGGTGGCCGCCGCGCGTCTGGGCGCAGACGTGATGAACCTGCAAGCCGAAGCTTCCAGCATCAAAAAGGGCGAGTCGCTGCTGGACACGGTGCACACGCTCGACGCCATGAGGCCCGATTGCCTGGTCATGCGGCACGGGGCTTCGGGTGCGCCGGATTTCGTAGCCCGCCATATGGACATCCCGGTGATTAATGCCGGGGACGGCACGCACGAGCATCCATCTCAAGGGCTGCTCGACGCGCTCACGATTCGCGACCGCCGGGGCGCGCTGGAAGGTCTGCGCGTGGCCATCCTTGGCGATATTTTGCACAGCCGCGTGGCCCGCTCGGACATTCAGCTCCTCGGCAAGTTCGGCTGTCGCTTCACTCTGTGCGGGCCGCCGATGTGGGTTCCCCGGGAACTGGAGCACATCGGGCCGCCGGGTTGTTCGATCCGGCGCGCCACCCGCATCGAGGAGGCGCTGGAGGATGCGGACGTGGTTGTGGCCCTGCGGGTGCAAATGGAGCGGCTGGAGGAGCCTCCGTTCCCGCTCGAAGACTATATCCTGCTCTATCAGCTCAATGAGGAGCGGCTGCGCAGGGCCAAGCCGGACGCGCTGGTGCTGCATCCGGGGCCGTTGAACCGGGGGATTGAGATTTCCCCTGCAGTTGCCGACGGTCCCCATTCCTGTGTGCTCGAGCAGGTGACCAATGGCGTGGCCGTGCGCATGGCCTTGCTGTTCCTCTTGATCGGTGGCGCAGGTGAGGAATCCGGATTCAGCGCCTCAAAGCGCCACGCCAGGGTATCCAAACATGCTGCTGATTAGAAACGGACGGCTCCTGGACCCGGCCACGGGCACGGACGGGCAGCTCGATGTGCTCGTGGAGGGTGGGAAAGTCGCGCGCATTGCGCCTCAAGGGCAGATCGCTCCGCCGCCAGGCGTGGAAATCTTCGACGCCGCCGGTATGATCGTGGCCCCTGGCTTCATTGATCTTCACTGCCACCTGCGCGAGCCTGGCCAAGAGTCTTCGGAGACCATCGAGACAGGCATGCGCGCCGCGGCCCGCGGCGGATTCACCACCGTCTGTTGCATGCCCAATACCCGGCCGGTGAACGACAACGCTTCGGTCACCGGTTTCATCCTGGAACGGGCGCAAGCGGCGGCGAAGGATGGCGGCGGGGTGAGCGTATGGCCCGTCGGCGCGGCATCGGTTTCCAGTAAGGGCGAAGCCATCGCGGAGATCGCGGCGATGAAGCAGGCGGGTATCGTCGCGGTAAGCGACGACGGCAAGCCGGTGGCCAGCGCGAGGCTTCTCCGCCAGGTGATGGACTATTGCCGGGACCTCGATCTCCCGCTGATGGAGCACGCCGAAGACACCTCGTTATCCGCCGGCGCGGTGATGCGCGAGGGGATCGCGTCCATGCGCCTGGGTTTGAGCGGGATGCCCGCCGCAGCGGAAGCCGTGTGCGTGGCGCGGGACATCCAGATCGCGGAGCTTACCGGAGCGCGCCTGCACATCGCTCACCTTTCCGCCAAAACGTCTCTCGAACTGGTGCGCGCGGCGAAGCACCGCGGCCTGCGCGTCACCTGCGAGGTCACTCCGCACCACTTCACGCTGGTTGACGAGGACGTGCGCTACGACTCGAACTACAAGATGAAGCCGCCGTTGCCCTCACGGGAAGACCGCGAAGCTCTTTTTGCCGGGCTCGCTGATGGTGCGGTAGAGGCCGTGGCTACTGACCACGCGCCCCACGAACCAGCCCTCAAGCAGGTGGAATTCGACCGCGCGCCGTTCGGGGTCATCGGCTTCGAGACCGCCGTGTCCCTGGCGCTCGATCAACTCGTGCACTCCGGGCGCGTTCCGCTCATGCGTATGGTCGAGCTTTTCACCACGGGCCCCGCCCGCGTTCTGGGCAAGGAACGTAAACTCGCCGCCGGGGAGGCCGCCGATCTCACGATCTTTTCAACGGAATACGCCTGGACCTACAGGGTATGCGAATCCGCCAGCAAGTCGCGCAACTCCCCCTTCGACGGGCGAAAATTCCGCGGAGGGCCGATGGCCACCGTCGTGGCCGGCCGCATCGTCTTCAAACGCTAGCGCAGACTTCTCAGAAACTGACATCAGGCCAGGGAATTCGAGCCGAGCGGGATGGCCAGGTGCCCGCGCCGCGCAGCATGATCTTTACTGCGCCGCGGGTTCAGCGGCGGGATGCATGCCATGCTGGGGCACTTCGTGGACCCCGCGGGCAGGCGGCTCGAGTCTCAGGCGGTAGAAATGGTCCAGGGGGATCCGGCCGCGCCCCACGGGGTAACTTTTCTCGATGGCCTTGGTCACATAAGCCTTGGCCAGGGTGGCCGCCTCGCTCAGGCCGCGTCCGAGGGCTAGCTGTGCGGCAATGGCGGAGGCGAACGTGCAGCCGGTGCCGTGAGTATTCTCCGTGCGCACACGGTCGCCGCCGAGCGTGATCATCTGCGTCCCGTCGTAAAGCACGTCCACAGCGCGCTCGAGGTGCCCGCCCTTGACGATGACCGCGCGTGCCCCCAGGTCCACGAGTTTTCGGGCCGCTGCTTCCATTCCCGCCGTATCGCTCACGCTCAACCCGCTCAGTGCTTCTGCTTCGGCGCTGTTCGGCGTAATGACGCTCGCGCGTTTCATCAGCTCCGCGCCGATGTACCTGGCCCCGGCGGCATCCACGAGTTCCGTTCCGCCGGAGGACTTGAGCACCGGGTCGAGCACGATGTGCGCGAACTTATGCGTGTCCAGAAATTCCGCTACCGCCGCGGCGTTGGCCCGGTTGCCGAGCATGCCGATTTTCACCGCCGAGATCTCGGCGTCATTCGCCAGGGCTTCGAGCTGGGCGCGCAGGGTGACCGCGGGCGTGGCCTGCACGCTTTCCACCCCGGCCGTGGTTTGCACCGTCAGCGCGGTGATCGCCGCCACTCCGTAACAACCATGCGCCGCAAACGTCTTCAAGTCCGCCGCCGCGCCCGCTCCGCACGAGGGGTCGAAGCCCGCAATCGTGAGCAGAATGGGCGGCGCGGGATTGGCGTGATGGTTGTTGTTCATGAAATTGTTCCGTGCGTCTCTCCCGCGCCGTTGCTGTTCCGCGACGCCCGCTTGGAGGAGCGCAACGAGCCGCGCTGGCCGGGCACACGCGAATGTACGCGCAATGTTTTGCGCAACGCAAGGGAAATTTCGCGCGCAAGCTTGCAAATGAGCCGCGGTGGAATGGCCTTGAGGAATGTTTCCCGCGAAACCGGCGGCCCGGCGCTTCCCGTTCCCCGGCAGCCGGCGGCGCGAAGGTCACAACAAGAGAAGGCTCAGGGAAACAAGCCGCGCGTGAGCATGGCTTCGGCCACGCGGCCCACGGCGAGGATCATGGCTCCCGCGCGCGCATGCGTGTGATACCTGCGCGTGGTCTGGACCACTTCGGAAAACGCCCGGGTGATCACCTTGTGCAGGCGCGCGTTCACTTCCGACTCGTCCCACATGAGCCCTTGCAGGTTTTGAGCCCACTCGAAATAGCTCACGGTCACGCCGCCCGCGTTGGCCAGGATGTCCGGCAGCACGGTGATGCCCCGGCGCGCCAGGACTTCGTCGGCGTGAGGCGTGGTCGGCCCGTTGGCTGCTTCGGCGACGATTTTGGCTTTGACTTGGTCGGCGTTATGCAAGGTGATGACATTCTCCAGCGCCGCGGGGACCAGGATGTCGCACTTCATGATCAGCAGGTCGTCGTTGCTAAGCCGCGAGGCGCCGGGCATGCCCACGACGCTGCCGGAGCGTTCCTTGTAGCGCGAGGCTTTCCAGGGATCAATCCCCCGGGGATTGGTCACGCCTCCCCGAGAATCACTGATGGCCACGATGCGGGCCTTCTTCTCCGCAAACAACCGCGCCGCGATTGCGCCGGCATTGCCGAATCCCTGGATGGCCACGCTCGCGCCGCGCAGCGAGATCCTCTTGAGCTTGCAAGCCTCTTCGGTGACGTACACCAGCCCGCGCGCCGTGGCCTCGGCCCGGCCGGGCGACCCGCCCAAGGCAATGGGCTTGCCCGTCACCACTCCGTGCGCCGTGTAGCCCACGGTCATGGAATACGTGTCCATGATCCATGCCATCGTCTGCGCGTCCGTGTACACGTCCGGCGCGGGAATATCTTTGTCCGGCCCGATGACCGGCAGGATTTCGCTGGCGTAACGCCGGGTCATGCGCTCGAGCTCGCCCTTGGACATGCGCTTGGGGTCGCAGATTACTCCCCCCTTGGCCCCGCCAAAGGGCACGTTCACCGTCGCCGTTTTCCAGGTCATCCAGGCCGCCAGCGCCCTCACTTCGTCCAGGGTCACGTTGGGGTGGAAACGCACGCCGCCTTTGGCCGGCCCCAACGCGATATTGTGCTGCACGCGGAAACCGGTGAAGACCTTGAGCTGGCCGTTGTCCATCCTCGTGGGAATGGACACCTCCAGCACGCGCTTCGGCGTGCGCAACTCTTGCCGCAGCCCGGGATCGAGTTTCAGGTATTCCGCGGCCATGTCGAACTGGATTTGCGCGATGCGGAACGGGTTCAGATCTTCCCGCGGCGCGATCCTCGGCATGATGGGAGGAGCAACGGCTTTCGCAACAGTGGCCATATGGTGGATTCCTCCGTTCATCCTTCAGAAAAAGGGCGCCGCGCGCTGGCGCAACACCCGGCCCGCTCCCTCTCCGTACCGTTGGAGGACAGTGTGAGAAGCGCAACAGGCGAAGTTCGCCCCCTCAACCCCGGCAGCAATTGCGTTCTCCCGTGCAAACACGGCCCCGGTATCGCGCCATGTTCCTTCCAGGGCCTTGAAGCATCAACTCGGCAGTCTATATCAATGAGGAAACAAGGTGTCAACGAAAAGCCGCATTTTCAGTGGATTACAGTGGGGTAAGAATTACCCGCCAGCCCTTGCGGCCTTTCCACCCTGCTGTAAGTCATTATGAGTCTGTACGTTACGATCTTCTGGAAGAATGTCTCTGACTACCGCCGCAGTGATGTTCGTTCCTTCCAGCTTCACTCCATCCAGCCCCAGTTCGCGAACGCTGGCCAGCGTCAAGTCCGAACCGGAAAGGTCCGCGCCCCCCAAGTTGGCTTGCCGCAAGACGGTCCCCCGCAACGTGCACTTGCGCATGTTCGCGCTGCGCAAATCGGCGCGAAACAGCTCCGCCCCGCTCAAATCCGCCCCGGCCAGGTCCGCCTCCTCCAGATTCGCTTCCGTCAGATCACAGTTTCTCAGGTCCGCTCGTCTCAGCTTGCAGGCGCGCAAATCGGCAAAGGTCAGCCTGGCTCCGCGCAAGTTGCAACCTTCCAAGTGAGCCCCGGTCAGGATTGCTCGCGAGAGATTCCGCTGGGAAAGGTCGGCGCGCGAGAGGTCCGCCCCGCCAAGGTTAGCCTGTTCGCCCTCGGGTAGTTGGCGATGAAATCTCTCGTGTTTCTCCAGAATCTCTCCCAGAGGTTTGCCCTTGTGTTTGATTCTGCGGACACTGCGGAGTCGTCTTCCAAACATTCTTCCTTCTTCCCTCGCGAACCATTCTATCAAAATGCTCTGATTCCCGTTTGGGCGGGCCGTCCTTGTCCCTGCGCGGCGCCCGTCGCCTCGCGCTGAGCGACTTGAATTCGCGTAGAATCCTCCTAGTGCCGTTCCAACTTGTCGGAACTAAGCGCGCCGCCCTCTGGGCCCTGCAAAACGCATACGCTAGTGATAGTCTCGATTGGCTGGAACGGCGCTGGGCGATAGAAAGATGCGCGAGTATTCATTCCTCCTCGCTTGCTTGTTGCTTCTGCCGGCCTGCGCGGCCCAGACGCGCGAGGGGGAGGTGGTCGCCAACCTTGCAGCCGGCCGCGTCATCATTGACGTGGCGCACGATGGCATGGTCATCGGCGCAATTGCCGAGCCTCTCGAGCCGGACTCGCTTCCGCCGCGCTTCGTGGACGTCGGCGGAGCGCGCGTTGCCGTCATGCTGGGGGCCGTCGAGTGGACGCGCCCCGGCTCGCAGGCGAAACCCGCGCGCGTGGAACAGGGTTTCCAGCCCCTGTCAGGAAACTACAATCTCGAGTTGCAGACCAAACCCTTCGCAGCCGGCGACATTGAGACCATCGGCGTGCAGTTCCTCGAACACATCCGGCCTCTCGTGGCCCGCCTGCACAACAGACTCTCTCTCGCTCCCGATGAGCCCGTCTTTGAAGTGGTCCTCGCCGACTACGCGCCCGATGGCGTGCCCGAGGCATGGCTGCTGACCTATCGCGTCCGGCAGTCGGCCTTCCGCGAAGACTATTACCTGACCAGCGTTCTCCGGCCCGGCTATACGCAGCTCTATCCTCCTGAGAAGCACGCCCCGCGCACACTCATCGAAGTCCGCTATCCCCAGAGCCCTTCCTCTGGTCCGAGCGTAACGCCGGGCCAGAGGCAAGACTCCCTGTTGGACCTCCTTCGCGGCCAGGACCCGCGATTTGTCCGCGCCGGCTCGTCCGATGCCAAGGTCGGGCGTGTCATCGAACAGGTGACGAGCGGCAGGAGCCAGGACTCTCACCTCGCCGACGCGCAAGACTTCATGCATGCCGCCCTGACCATTCTTGCGGGAAGTCACAATATGTCCCTCGGCGTCCTCACCGAGGAACATGGCTTCAACTGGATCGTTCCTCCCTCGGAGTCGCTGGAGAAAACGGAAGAAAAGCGCAACCAGCCGCCAGAGGCGCCCAGCCTGCTCCACCGGCCGTATTAGCGTGGCGGCCCAGGATCGCCCTCAGTTTGGCTCAGTTTCGGTCCCACCAGGATTCAACTTCGAAAGGCAAGCCTGCTTGAGAGCGCTCCGGCTTAGAAGGTACTGCTCAAACGGTCCGCCCCATGCGTCAGACCTCGATCAATGGAATGGATTCCTTTACCCTCGCGAAATCCGAGTCCGACGTTGCCACGGCTCCTTTTCTGAGTTTGGCCAGGGCGGCGGCGAAGCAATCGGCGTATGGGAGCTTGTGCTGGGCGCGGAGTTCGGCGGCAAGCTTGGTCACTTCGAAATCGGCGGGAAGGACTTCAATGGGCAATTGGGCAATTTCGGCCAGCACTTTCATAGCCGCGTCAGCGCCGTTGGCGCGCCAGACGGAGTAATAGACCTCGCCCCAATTCACTACGCTCATCAGCAGCTCACACTTGCGTTCTGCGGCTCGGGAGATCAGATCCTCGACCTTGTCCGCCCCGGGACGATCTTCAAAGAAGGTCATCAGCGCGCTGGCGTCCAGGACGACGCGCTTCACAGCTCGCGCTCCCTTTTGCGGTCCTCAAGTAAGAGCTTCAGGGCGGAGGACTGGCCCTTCAGCGAGCCGCGCAGACTACGGATAAACTCCGGAGTAAGCGGCTGGAGGACAAGGCGGTTTTGCTCTTCCAGGAAGGCCACCTGCGTGCCCTTGCGAATCGCGTACTTGCGGCGCAGCTTCGAAGGGATGACCAGCTGGCCCTTCGTGGTTACGGTGGAAACTTCTGTTTTCATGTCCGGTTCCCCTGGCAGTAGCCCGAATGAAGATGTGTATACCATGAACGATAAGGTAAGTCAATAAGATTATGCCTTACCGTTAGGCCGAGCCGAAGCTCCCGTGGTTACCCGTGGTTATGGCCGGAAACGGCGCGGCCCGGGCTGGCCCCGATGTCCTTTCGGTAATGCGCTCCTTCAAACCGGATCTTCCCCGCGGCCTGATACGCGCTCGCCAGCGCCGCTTCGAGCGTGCCGCCCAGCGCGGTCACCCCGAGAACGCGTCCGCCGCTGGTGACCACCCCCTCGGCAACGCGCTTCGTTCCCGCGTGCAGAACCTTCACCCCGGGGATCTTCGCTGCTTCCTCCAGCCCTTCGATGCGCTTCCCTGTCTCGAACCGTCCTGGGTAGCCGCCCGAAGCCATCACCACGCATGCGCTCGCGCCTTCCTTCCAGCGCAGTTTGTCTGGCGCCAGCTTCCCAGCGGCTACATCGGCGAGCGCCTCAGCCAAGTCGAAGTTCATCCTCGCCGCGATAGGCTGCGCCTCCGGGTCGCCCATGCGGCAGTTGTACTCGAGCACCTTGGGTCCCTCGGCCGTGAGCATGAGCCCGAAATAGAGGAAGCCCTGATAGGGCATAGCCTCGCGCCTTAGGCCGCGCATCGTCGGCTCAACGATGTTCTCCATAATGACTCGGCGCAGACCTTCCGGCAGCAGGGCATCGCAAGAATAGGCGCCCATCCCTCCGGTGTTTGGTCCCTTATCGCCATCGAAGACCCGCTTGTGATCGCGCGTCGGCGGCATGGCGGCGGTTCGTTCGCCGTCTGTGAGAACGATGAACGATAGCTCCTTCCCGCGGAGGGCCTCTTCGAGCAGGATGCGCCGCCCGGCGGCGCCCAGCCCGTGCCCTTCCATCAGCCGTTCGATGAACTCATGCGCCTCTTCCGCATCCGGCGTGACCAAGACGCCTTTTCCCCCGCATAGCCCGTCCGCCTTGATCACCACAGGCCATTCCACGGACTCCAAACCTGCGTGCGCGGCGCTGGCCGAGTCGTAGGCTCCGTACGTCTTCGCGGCGGGAATCCCGTGGCGGCGGAGAAAGTCCTTGGCGAAGACCTTGCTTCCTTCGAGCTGGGCCGCGCGCTTCTTCGGGCCTGCGATAGACCACCCGCGCTTGGCGAATTCGTCGGCCAGGCCGTTTACAAGGGGCAGTTCCGGCCCCACCACGGTCAGGTCCGGTCTCACGCGCTCCGCCAGCGCCGCCATTCCGGGCACGTCCCCGGGATCTGCGGGCATGCATTCTGCCTCCGCTGCGATCCCGGCGTTCCCGGGCGCGCACCACACCGTGTGCCCGCCCTCCAGCAGCTTCCACGTGAGCGCGTGCTCTCGACCCCCTCCGCCAATTACCAAGACATTCATCCTTGCCGTCTCCCCAAAACTCCGCGCAACGATAGTCGCGTCATCCCAACGTGTCAACCTCACCGCTTCCGGGGCTCAGCCAAGGCTGCTTCCTGCGTTCCGTACAGGCTTTATATTTTCGCTACTGCGGTGATGCTTCCTGCCCTGCGGCAAGCGCCCATAGCCCTAAGATAGGGGAATCGGCTGCAAGCGCTTTTCCAAGCGGGGGTATCCATGTTATTTCCCACGGGGCACGAGAATATGCGCGGCAGGCGCTGGCCGGTCATCACCATTGGCCTGATCGCCATCAATGTCCTTGTGTTCCTCGGCACGCACTGGACCATCGAGGAACAAGCGCCCAAATCCTCAGAGGCCAGGACTCACATACTCATGCTTGCCGCCATGCATCCGGAAGTGAAGGTGCCCCCGGACGTCGAGAAATACGTGCGGGACTTCGAGGAACACAATCCTGACCTGTGGAAGCAAATGCAGGCGCCCAACCGCGATGTCGAAGACCTCTGGGATGCCCGTATGCGCCTGATGGACGATCCCGAGCAATTCCAATCCGAGATGGACTCGCTCGTCCGGGAGTACGAGCAGGACCGGGAGAGCGGCATCCTCGAGCGCTACGCCTTCATTCCCGGCGCACCACGGCCAATCGCTTACCTTACCGCGAATTTCCTGCATGGCGGGTGGCTTCACCTCATCGGTAACATGTGGTTTCTCTGGCTCGCCGGGCTGGTCATCGAAGACGCTTGGGGCCGTGTTATCTTCCCTGTCTTCTATTTGCTCGCCGGCGCGGCGGCCCTGCAAATGCACGCCTGGATGCATCCGGGTAGCATGGCCCCAACGTTGGGCGCCTCGGGAGCCATCGCGGCGCTTATGGGAGCTTTCCTCGTCCGCTATCCCAACGTGCGCATCCGCATGGTCTGGATTCTCTTCCTCATTTTCCGTGTGCGTCTTTACCGCTTCAAAGCTCGGGCCATCTGGCTGTTGCCCATTTGGCTGCTCGTCGAGATTCTCTACGGCACCCTCTTCGGCCGGATTTCAGGCGTCGCACACTGGGCCCACATTGGAGGATTCCTATTCGGCGCCCTGGCTGCACTCGCGCTCCGGTATTCCGGCCTGGAACGCAAGGCTGACCAGGCCATCGAAGCCAAAGTCAGTTGGACGGCCGATCAACGGGTCGTAACGGCAACGGAGCTCATGGAGCGGAACCAGTTCGATGCCGCGATTGCTGCGCTGAACCAGTTCCTGGCCGAGCAACTGGATTCCCTTGATGCGGCTAACCTCCTCGCTCAGGTGTATTGGCGGAAGGGGGATGTCGCGGCGCATCGCCTCGCTTTGCTTAAACTCTGCCAACTACACCTGAAGCTTCACAATCCGGAAGCTGCCTGGCAACACTTCCAGGAGTTCCTGAATTGCGGTGGAGAGCGGCCGCCAGCCGCTCTGTGGCTGGAGATGTGCCGCCATCTTGAGAACCAGGACCATCCTGACCAGGCGGTGACCCAATACGACCTCTTGGCCGCTACTCACCCAAGCGAGAAGCAATCCCTCCTGGCTTTGCTCTCGGCTGGCCGCCTTTGCCTGAAGAAGCTTCACCGCCCCACCGATGCTCTGCGTTTCTACCAAGCCGCAGACGATTCCGCCATACCTCACGCCGAGTGGCAAGCGAACATTAAGGCCGGAGTCAGCGCAGCGCAATCGGCCCTGGGAATGGCCTACTCCTCGGCAAAACCGCCGGAGAAATAGACGGCAGCTGGGGAGCCGATCATACGCAGTCGCTTAACCTGTGTAGAGCGAGAGTCTGGTTAGGAACGGCAGGAAGTCTGCGCTGGCGCTACGCTTCGGCAGGGGCGCGAATGGGTATGGTAATTGCGGGAGAAGCCTCGGACGCCCCAAGCATGTGGCAGCGGCCGTCGAAGATGCCGCCGGGCTCGATCACCAGGCAGGGCGTGTGAATCTCCCCGGTAATAACGCCTTTGGCTTGGATCTCCACCCTTCCTTTGGCGAAGATGACTCCGTCGAAACGCCCGGCCAGCACGACGTGGTTGCCCTGGATTTGCCCCTCGACCTTGGCCGCGTTTCCCAAGACCAGCGTTTGTTCGGAAACGATGTTTCCCTTCACTTGGCCGTCAATGCGGAAAGTTCCGCTGACGTGGATGGTTCCCTCGAGGTTCACGCCCTGGTCAATGAACCCCGTCCACTCGTCAGTGGGCCGTTTCTTGTCCGCAGATGACCACTTCCAGGCCATGTGAGGCGCCTTCGTGGGCTACAGGTCGCAGCCAAAGACTCTATTCCGTAGGGGCGGGAAGTCAAGGGCGGATGTTGCGGGTGATGTCCAATCTGCGCGGGCGATGGGCACGGTGAGGCAGTGGAAGCCGATCGCATGTTCCTGTGCGGCCGCGAGTTCATGGGTGGGGCGAAGGCCGTCACCTCATGAGGCGGTCGTAAAGGGACAGGAGCTGAGCGTCGGTATAGTACTCTATGATTAATTGCCCTGGATGTGACCGCGTGAGCAGACGCAGGCTTACGCGCGTCGCGAGCTGCTTTTGCAGGTCGTCTAGCGCGCTGCGGATGTTGGCGTCGGCTTCGCTAACCGGCTTTGCCTGCCCTCGGCGAACGTCCCGAGAGACCAGCCTCTCGAGCTGCCTTACTGTGAGCCCGCCCCGCGAAGCCCGCTGCGCGAGCTTCCGCCGCGTCGCGGGATCAACGGCCAGGAGCGCCCGGCCGTGCCCTGCGCTGATCTCACCTTCTTCGATCATTGCTTGTAAGGGCGGTTCCAGCTTTAAGAGCCGGACGGTGTTCGCCACTGTGACTCTGTCCTTTCCTGTTCTTTCCGCCACCCCTTCCTGCGTGAGGTGAAACTCGGTCATCAATTGATCGAAGGCGCGCGCCTGCTCGATCGGATTGAGGTCTTCGCGCTGAATGTTTTCGACCAGGGTCATCTCCAGGGCCAGCCTGTCTGGTACGTCCCTGACAATGGCTGGGAGTTTTGACAAGCCTGCCCGTTGCGCGGCGCGCCAGCGCCTCTCCCCGGCGATCAATTGGAATCGGTTGCCTGCCGGCCTGACTACGAGGGGCTGGATAACGCCGCTTGCGGCAATGGAGCGCGCCAGTTCGTCCAATGCTTCCTCGCGAAAACGCGTACGCGGCTGGAAAGGGTTGGTGTCAATCAGATCAATGTCTATTTGCAAATGGCGGCCGGGACCGCTCTCGGGCGCAGGTGCCGCGGCAGCTGCCGTTGCGCTTGTGGGAACCGCAACAGCAGGCCCGCGTTCACCCTCCCGTATGAGCGCTCCTAGACCTCGCCCTAGCGCGTTTCTGGTCATTGGCGATTACCTCCTTGGCTAGTTGCGTGTAACTGTAAGCCCCCTTACTATGTATGTCATAGAAAATAATAGGCTTACCAAAGCTGGGCGCTTCCGCCAAACGGATGCTCCTGGGGATCACGGCATCGAAAACTTGCTCTCCAAAGAAACTTCGCAGATCGTTTGCTACTTGTCTAGAAAGTATCGTTCTCTCGTCGTACATCGTGAGCACAATTCCTTCTATCTCCAAGGCT